>Ga0207671_10000509_pt1 | contig 52609 bp, 46 predicted proteins | sample KBSC24metaG_FD_184352 | JGI IMG/M metagenome (GOLD analysis project Ga0207671, IMG submission 184352) | Corn rhizosphere microbial communities from Kellogg Biological Station, Michigan, USA - KBS C2-4 metaG (SPAdes) (version 2) | ecosystem: Host-associated > Plants > Roots > Rhizosphere > Soil... | reverse complement strand
CGCAGCTGGCCGGGATGGGCAAGGGCGAGGCCCGGCGCCGCGCCGCCGAACTGCTCGGCTCGCTGGACATCGACAGGCACGCCAAGGCCTACCCGCAGCGGCTGTCCGGGGGTCAGCGGCAGCGCGTGGCGGTGGCGCGGGCCCTGATGAACCGGCCGGCGCTGCTGCTCGCCGACGAGCCGACCGGCGCGCTGGACTCGCACTCGGCCGCCGACGTGCGCCGGCTGCTGCTGGACCTGAACGGGGAAGGACAGACCATCCTGCTGGTCACCCACGACGTCGAGCTGGCCGCGACCACCGCGCACCGGACGATCGAGCTGGTGGACGGCGCGGTGGCGCGGGACGTGGTCAACGCGGGCACGACCATGAACACGAACACGAACACGGGCACGGCCATCGGTGCGGCGCGGGGGGACGCATCGCGGGCCGGCTACGGAAACGCGGCGACCACCACCGGCTCGGCCACCACCACCTTCACCGGCCCGTCGGGAGCAGTCCTGTGACGCTCCACACCCCGCTTTTCCGGCGCCTGTTCGAAGCCGCCTTCCGGGCCGTGGCCCGCCTCCTGCTGGCGGTGACCCGATGAGCGCCCTGGGCAAGGTGGTGCGCTCCGGCGTCGGCCGCCGACGCGTCCAGTCCTTCGTCATGGCCCTGACGACGCTGGCCGCCGTCACCTCCTCCGTCCTCTCGCTCGGCCTGCTCAGCGCGGTCTCGGCGCCCTTCGAGCACGCCTTCGCCGACCGCGACGGCGCACATCTGGCCGTCCAGTTCGACGGCGCCAAGGCCACCGCCGCGCAAGTCGCCGCGACCGCGCACACCGCCGGCGTCACCGAAACCGCCGGCCCCTACCCGATCACCACCTCGCTGGACGCGACGATCGGCGCCGACTGCACCGCGACCGCCGGTCCCGACATGCCCTTCGCCGGCACCGCGGCGCCGCCGGCGACGGTCACGACCCGGCCGAACCTGGGAGGCGGCACCGGGCTGGACCAGATTGTGCTGGACCACGGCAGTTGGCCGGCCACCGCCGATCAGATCGTGCTCAACAACTACCCCGAGGATTGTCTCGGCAAGTCCATCGTGTTCAGCTCGCTGCCCGGCAAGCCCTCGTTCACCGTCGTCGGCTTCGCCAACTCGCTGACCGGCACCTCCACCGGCTGGACCACCGCCGACGGCTTCGCACGGCTGACGGCCGCCGGAGCGCGGGCCGACTCGCAGATGCTCTACCGCTTCGCCTCGGCCGGGACTGACGCCGAAATCACCGCCGACCGCAAAGCGGTCACCGCCACCGCGCCCGCGGGCTCCTACCAGGGCTCGCAGTCGTACCTGACCGCAGAGAAGCAGGCGACGGGCAACGCCAAGGCGTTCGTGCCGTTTCTGATCGTCTTCGGCGTCCTCGGCCTCTTCCTTTCCGTGCTGATCATCGCGATCGTGGTGAGCGGCGCGGTGGTGTCGGCGACCCGGCGTATCGGGATCCTGAAGTCGCTCGGCTTCACCCCGTCTCAGGTGGCCCGCGCCTACGCCGCGCAGGCCTTGATCCCCGCGGCGTTCGGGGTGGTGGCCGGGACCCTGTTCGGCAACCTGCTCTCGGTGCCGGTTCTGAGCGGCACCAGCCACGAGCTCGGTGCGGCCGGTGCCAGCCTGCCTTTGTGGGTGAGCATCCTCGTCCCGCTGGGGACGCTGGCGATCGTCGGCGTCACCGCGCTGATCCCGGCGTTGCGGGCCGGCCGGCTGCCGGCCGTGCAGACGCTGGTCGTGGGCCGGGCGCCGAAGGCCGAGCGCGGTCGTGCGGCCCAGCGCCTGGCCGCCCGTCTCCCGCTGCCCCGGTCGATGTCGCTGGGGCTGGCCCAGCCGTTCGCCCGGCCGGCCCGGGCCGCGCTGGTCGGCGCCGCGGTGCTGTTCGGCGCGGTGAGCGTGACGTTCGCGTTCGGATTGGAGGCCGGGTTCAGCAACTTCCAGGACCAGCGCAGCGCCGGGCTCGCCGCCGCGTCGGTGATCGTCGTGCCCGGCGCGGCCGACGCCGGTCAGCCCGGTCACTTCCAGCGCCCCGGCGGGGACTACGGCCCCAACGATCCGCGCACGCCGCACCTGGACGCCGCGAAGGTGTCCGCGGCACTGGCCGACGTCCCGGGCACCAAGGCCGCCTTCGGCTGGGGCGACAGCGGCGCGACCGTCATCGGCGCGCCGACCGACGAGCAGAGCCAGGTGGACACGGTGTCCGGGGACCTGTCCTGGACCGGGATGGAGCTGATCGACGGACGCTGGTACTCCGGGCACGACGAGGCGGTCATGAGCGACCGGCTGGCCAGCGCGATGGGGACGCACGTCGGCGACACCGTCACCGTCGTGCAGCAGGGCAGGCCGCTGGCGCTGAAGGTGGTGGGCATCGCCTTCGACGCCTACCAGGGCGGCCGGGCCGTGCTGGTCGACAGCGCGACCTTCACCGCCGCCGGCCTGACTCCGCGCATCGACCAGTTCAACGTGGAGCTGGGCCCGAACGTCGACGGCCCGGGATGGACCGCCTCGGCCACGGCCGCGCTGACGCCGCTGAACGCCTCGGTCGACCACCAGCCCTCGGGTGGCAAGTCCGACGTCGTCATCACGATGAGCGCGCTGGTCGCGACGCTGTCGGTGATGCTGCTGGCCGTCGCGGCGCTCGGGGTGCTGAACACGGTGGTCCAGGACACCCGCGAGCGGATCCACGACCTGGGCGTCTTCAAGGCGCTCGGGATGACGCCGCGGCAGACCGTGACCATGGTGCTGACCTCGGTGGCGCTCACCGGCTTGATCGCCGGGCTGATCGGGGTGCCGATCGGGGCCGCCGTGGAGCGGGCGACGATCACGCCGATGGGGAACGCGGTCGGCATGCACCTGCCGCCGAGCGTGACCAACACGTACTCGCTGGGGCTGGTCCTGCCGCTGCTGGCCGGCGGGATCGTCATCGCGCTGCTCGGGGCGCTGCTGCCGGCGGGGTGGGCGGCGCGGTCCCGGACGGCGACCGCGCTGCGGACGGAGTGAACCCGCCTTGCCCCGTAGCGCGCCGTAGTGTCGTGACGCCGCAGCGCCGAAGCGGCGTGTGACGGCTGTCACCTGCGACGTCACCACGCAATCACGGAGGAATGCCGGCCGGCCGGGGTTGATACCCTCGAAAGGTCGGCATTCCGCCGTAGCTCTTCGGTCAATACAGACCTCAACACAATGGCGTGAGAGGCACTGCACCATGGCGGTCAGCGTTTTCGACCTGTTCTCGATCGGCATCGGCCCGTCGAGTTCGCACACCGTCGGCCCGATGCGGGCGGCGCGGATGTTCGTCAAGCGCCTGGACAACGAGGACGTGCTGCCGAAGGTGGCGCGAATCCGCGCTGAACTCTTCGGCTCCCTCGGCGCGACCGGCCACGGCCACGGCACCCCGAAGGCGGTGCTGCTCGGGCTGGAGGGCCAGGTCCCGGCCACGGTCGACGTGCGGGGAGCCGAGGCGGACCTGGTGCGCATCCGCGAGAGCGGACGGATCCGGTTGCTGGGGACCGAGCGCGGCACGGCCGCCGAGGTCGCTTTCAGCGAGGACCGCGACTTGGTCCTGCACCGGCGCAAGTCTCTGCCCTTCCACGCCAACGGGATGCAGCTGTTCGCGTACGACGAGCACGGCGAGCCGCTGATGACCAAGACGTACTACTCGGTCGGCGGCGGGTTCGTCGTCGACGAGGACGCCGTCGGCGCCGACCGCGTGGTCCTGGACGACACCGTCCTGAAGTACCCGTTCCGCACCGGCGCGGAGCTGCTGAACCTGACCACGCAGACCGGGATCAGCGTCAGTGGCCTGATGCTGGAGAACGAACGCGCCTGGCGCACCGACGCCGAGATCCGTGCCGGCCTCCTGGAGATCTGGCGGGTCATGCGCGAGTGCGTCGCGAGCGGCATCACCACCGAGGGCATCCTGCCCGGCGGCCTGAAGGTGCGCCGCCGCGCTCCGGGCATCGCGCGCACGCTGCGCGCCGAGGGCAACCGCGAGATGCACGCCAGCGAGTGGGCAACGCTGTGGGCGATGGCGGTGAACGAGGAGAACGCGGCCGGCGGCCGGGTCGTGACCGCCCCGACCAACGGCGCCGCCGGCATCATCCCGGCGGTGCTGCACTACTACGTGAACTTCGTGCCGGAGGCCGACGAGGACGGCGTGGTGCGCTTCCTGCTCGCCGCCGGCGCCGTCGGCATGCTGTTCAAGGAGAACGCCTCCATCTCCGGCGCCGAGGTCGGCTGCCAGGGCGAGGTCGGCTCGGCGTGCTCGATGGCCGCCGCGGGCCTGGCCGAGGTCCTCGGCGGCACCCCGGAGCAGGTGGAGAACGCCGCGGAGATCGGCATGGAGCACAACCTCGGCCTGACCTGCGACCCGATCGGCGGCCTGGTGCAGATCCCGTGCATCGAGCGCAACGGCATGGCCGCGGTGAAGGCCGTCACCGCCGCGCGCATGGCGCTGCGCGGCGACGGCCGCCACCACGTGTCCCTGGACAAGGTCATCAAGACGATGAAGGACACCGGCCGCGACATGTCGGTGAAGTACAAGGAGACGGCGCGGGGCGGGCTCGCGGTGAACGTCATCGAGTGCTGACGGTGCTGACGGTGACGGTGGCTCCTTCGAGGTCGGCGGGGCCCTGGGTGGTGAGGATGGCGCCGAGCAGGTCGGCCGCGCGCTGACCCGGCCCGGCGGCGAACTCCACTCCCCCGCCGTGTAACGCGCCCGAGGGGTCCGGGGTGGCGACGACCGCGCCGTCGAGCAGGATCGCACTCTCCTGGTCCGCGTAGCGGGAGCTGAAGTCGGCGAGCGCTCTGGCTCCCGCGTCGTCGAAGGTCACGGCGACGCCCCAGATGTCCCGGTCGGTGCCCTGCGAGAACACCAGCGATCGCGAGGCCGCGACGTGGTAGTCGATGCCCACGGGATCGGTGACCCAGACAGGCATGTCACCGGCGCGGCCGCATGCCGGCCACTGGGTCCCGGTCTTCACGGTCGACGTCTGGCACGCCTGCGTCACGCCGCCCTGGGTCGGTGCTGATGTCGGGACCGGGACGGCCGGCCGGATCTGCAGGACGCCGGGCTCGGCGAACGTCTTCAGCGCCTCCAGGTCCGCAGCGTGGCCGGTCACCTGGAGGCGCCATGGATCGTGGCGCACGGTGGCGCTGACGTCCTTCAGCCCTTCGGCGACGGCACGGTTGTGAGCCCACGCTGTCACGGAGACGTCGGTGGTCTCAGGACTCACCGATCCCGTGCGGCTCCGGATGGTCACGGTGACCGCGTCGGCGAGTCGGTGCTGACCGTCGGAGGCCGCGAGCACCGCCGCACCGCCGGCTCCGGCCGCTCCGATCGCGACCGCCACCAGGGAGAACAGCGGACGCCGCCAGAATCGACGCTTCGCCGTGGCCGCCGTTGCCGCCGCGGCGACGCGGTAGGCGTTGAAGACCGGCGGGGCGTGGCGATCGGCTTCCGCGGCCAGGGCCCGCGACAGGATGTCTTCGATCTCTGTCATGCCGTCCGCTCCTCCTTCTGCGCGACCATCGCTTCGCGCAGCTTGGCCAGCCCACGCGCCGCCTGGGACTTGACCGTGCCGAGCGAGACCCCCAACGCCTCCGCTATCTGCGCCTCGGTCATGTCGTCGTAGTAGCGGAGCACGAGGACCGCGCGCATCCGCGGGGGCAGGTCGTTGAGCATCCTGATGACCGCGTCGTGCTCGTCCACATCGGGATACGCGTCGCGGGCGGGGCCGTCGTGGTCCATCAGCGGCAGCGGCAACGGTGCGCGGCCGCGGCGCCGGTGGTGGTCGGCGGCCAGGTTCGCCAGGATCCGCCGGACGTAGGCCTCCGGCGCGTCCATGCTCGCGACCCGGTCCCAGTGCCGGTACGCGCGCTCCAGCGCGCCCTGCACCAGATCCTCGGCGACATGCCGGTCGCCGACGATCAGCACCGCGGTGCGGAACAGCGCGGCCGACCGGGCCGCGACGAACTCGACGAAGCCCGGGTCCACGGCCGGCGGGGGTCTGTGTTTCATCAAGGGCCTGTGTTTCGTCAAAGGTCCGGGATCCATGGAGAGGTGAACCTCGTGGGCACCTGGGAGGTTGCATCCTGGCCCGAATCTGTGCGCCCGCACCACTTCGCCGCGGCGCTCACCACCAGCCCATGACCCCTGAGCGCACGACGCCGAGCGCTGGACATCCGAGCTTGACACCGGAGCCCACGCGCTTGCATGGTTAGTTACATGAGTAATGAACCAAGGAACCGGTGATGGACGAGGGGCGCCCGCTCTTCCAGCAGATCGCCGAGCAGATCGAGGCCTCGATCCTGGACGGTTCCCTGGCCGCGGACGCACAGGCGCCGTCGACGAACGAGCTCGCCGCGTTCCACCGGATCAATCCGGCGACCGCGGCCAAGGGCATCAACCAGCTGGTATCCGACGGGATCCTCTACAAGAAGCGAGGGATCGGGATGTTCGTGGCGGGCGATGCCCGGCAGCGGGTGCTGGAGCGCCGGCGGGACGCTTTCGCGCGGGACTTCGTGGAGCCGTTGCTGGCCGAGGCGCGGCGGCTGGGGCTGAGCGCCGCCGATGTGCGGAACCTGATCGAGAAGTGGGGAGAGGGACGATGAGCGCCGTGGTCGTCGAGGACCTGACGATGCGCTACCGCGGCCACACCGCGTTGGACGGGGTCGGGCTGACGCTGGAGAAGGACACCATCCACGGGCTGCTGGGCCGCAACGGGGCCGGCAAGACCACCTTGATGCGCATCCTGACCGGGCAGGAGTTCGAGTCCTCCGGCCGGGTCGAGGTGTTCGGGCAGCCGCCGCGGGAGAACTCGGCAGTGCTGAGCCGGGTGTGCTTCATCCGCGAGGCCCAGAGGTACCCGCAGAACTTCAAGGTGCGCGAGGCCTTCGCCGCCGCCGCGATAGCCTGCCCCGGCTGGGACCAGGCGTACGCCGACCGGCTGGTGAAGGACTTCGAGCTGCCGCTGAAGCGCCAGATCAAGAAGCTCTCGCGCGGGCAGCTGTCCGCGGTCGGCATCATCATCGGCCTGGCCGCCCGAGCGCCGCTGACCTTGTTCGACGAGCCTTATCTTGGCCTGGACGCGGTCGCGCGGCACCTGTTCTACGACCGGCTGCTGGAGGACTTCTCCGAGCACCCGCGCACGATCGTGCTCTCCACGCACCTCATCGACGAGGTCGCCGACCTGGTCGAGCACGTGGTGCTGATCGACCACGGCAAGGTGCTGATGGACGCGGAGGCCGACGAGCTGCGCGGCCGCGCGGTGTCGGTCAGCGGCCCGGCCGAGGCGGTCGCCGCGTACGTCGACGGCCTGCCGGTGCTGCACCGGTCCGAGCTCGGCGGCCGGGTGCGGGTGGCTGTGACGCGGCGCCCGGACGGGTCCGGGCAGACCGACCCGCGCGCCGCGGGGGTCAGCGTCGAGTCGCTGTCGCTGCAGGAACTGATCGTGTTGACGACGAAGCAGGGGGATCCGAAATGACCGAGACGGTCAAGGCGCTGCGCATCCAGCTGATGAAGCCGAGCGCGACCTTCGCGGTGCCCTGGTACAGCATCGGCATCGCGATCGCCATCTGCACGGCGCTGTTCGCCGTGATCGGCGGCGAGGTCTCGTACAGCAACCGGACCACCGGCGCGCTGGCCGCGTTCTACCTGTCCGGCGTCGGCGTGCAGCCCTGGCTGGCCACGCAGCTGTTCCCGTTCTCGACGGCCCTGTCCATCACGCGCCGGGCCTTCGTCCGGGCCACCGTCCTGCTGGTCACGGCCGAGACGGTGCTCGCCGGGCTCGGGCTGGCCCTGCTGAACAAGATCGAGATCGGCACGCACGGCTGGTTCGTCCACATGCGGCTGCTGAATCTGCCGTACGTCCACCAGGACGACTACTTCACGCAGGCCCTGGTCTACGGGGTGCCGATGATGGCCCTGACGTCGGTCACCGCCCTGCTCGGCGCGATCTTCCGGCTCTTCGGGCAGCTGGGCCTGTGGCTGTTCTTCATGGCCCTGGGCGCGGTGTCGGCCACGGTGGCCGCCGTGCTGGTGCTGACGCACAGCCTCGGGCACATCGCGCACTTCTTCGGCCGCCAGCCGATGCTGGCCGATTTCGCGCTCTACCCGATGGTGCTCGTGGTGGTGTGCGGGACGGCGTGGGCCGCGCTGATGCTGCGGTCGCGGGTGTAACGCGGAGGGATGAGGCGCGCGAGCCCGGCGGTTCGGCGTCTGCGGCCGCCGAACATCGGAGTTCTGGCAGGAGGGGATCAGAGCTCTTCGCCGGTGCCGATGTCGAATTCCTGACTGCGCGCCTCGAATTTCACCTGGCCGGTGTCGCCTCGGTACACGAGGCGGTACCGGCCTCGTGGCGTCCCGGGCGGGACGCGCCACTCGATGCGGACTTTGGAGACCGTCGCGGTGCGCGGGGACGCAACGCGCGTCCAGTACAGCCGCGTCGACCAGTCGCCGTCGTCGGCGATCCGGTTCCAGTAAAGACCTCCGCGGCGCTGCACCTCGAAGTAGGTGCCGCCGCGGCGGGGATCGTGCGCGGGGTGCACGCCGACGAACTCGACCGCCAGGGTCTCGCCGTCGAACGCGAACGAGGTCTCCTCGCCGATGTCGGCGTTCGGGAGCGCGGCGTCGGGGGCGGGCGGATTCGGCCGGCGGCGATGGCGGCGGGTCAGATCCGGAGCGGGCCGGCCGGGAGCGATCTGGCGGCCCTCGCGCATCGCCGCGGCGAGGCGGGCGGCGTGCTGTTGCAGCGCCGGGAGCTGCCAGCGGCCGAACAGGGTGCTGGCGCCCTCGTACATCTGGGCGTCGTACTCCTCGGGGGTGGTGACGTAGTGGCCGTAGGCGTTGGCGTAGCCCATGACCAGGACGTGCTCCGGGTCGGTGCCGGCCGCCGCCGCGACGGCGCGGCGCAGGCGCAGGCCCGCGACGATCGTCACCTCGAAGGGCAGGCACAGCAGGTACAGCGCTCCGATGCGCAGCAACTGGATCGGCAGGATCTCCTGGCCGAAGGGGACGATGCGGTTCAGCAGGCTGATGGGGGCGGCGAGGGCCTTCGGGGACTGTGAATCCCGCAGGTGCGGGGACAGGCGGTAGATGCCGTGGCGCGAGACCGTGTCGAAAAGCGGGTTGATGTCGGAGTGGACGAAGCGCCAGCTGGTCGGGCCGTCGGGCAGGGCTCCGGCGAAGGCGGTGGCGCCGGGGACCGCGTGCGAGGTGCGGTGCGGGAGGCCGTCGCCGGTGAAGCGGGGGCCGACACGGACGTCTGCCATGTCGACGTGGATCAGCCGGTGGTCCAGGCCGCCTTCGAGGACCTCGGCGCTCTCCTTGGCGGCCAGCAGATTCGCGGCGGCTTCGTACTGTCGGGTCCCGATGATGCGGGTGTTCTCGAACTCGTCCTCGGTCGGGCCGCTGCCGGGGCGGAGGTTCAGGTTCGGCGACATGTCGCCGGCGTTGGTCTGGGCGAAGGCGGTGATGAGCGCGGGCGCGGCGTTCTCGCCGTCCGCGTCGTAGGCGCTGTCTCCGGCTTCCTCGGCCAGGTAGTCGATCCCTGATACCTCGCGCTCCCAGTGATAGGCGGCGTATCCCTTGTTGTCCGCGCTGACCAGGCGGTTGCGGTTGGTCATGCTGGTGTTGTGGACGGCGAACCAGTTGACGAGGCCGACCGGGACGCCGTCGCGCTCGATGGTCAGCAGCGTGGTCGCCGGATCGACGGCGTCGGGGAAAAAGGCCTTATCGGAGCCGGGATTGCGGTCGAAGGCACGGCGAGAGCGGTTGACGCTGGCGTCGTGCAGCTCGCCCCGGTTCAGCCGGAGCGTGGCGGGCTGAAGGTCGGCGATGGCGCGGCGGGCGGCTTCGACGATGCCGTCGACGATCGCGCGGAAGGTCTGCGGACGGAAGCCGCCGGTATTGGTGTTGTAGACGGCGTGGTGCGAGTAGCCGCCGGGTCCGCAGTGCGTGTGGGTGGCGGTGATGACGACGTTGGCCTCGGTGTAGACGGCCGGCAGGCGGCGCAGGACCGCCTGCGTCACGCTGCTGAAGACGAGCGGCAGATCGCAGACCACGAGCAGCATCCGGCGCTCGCCCTCGGCCAGTGCGAAGGCCCGCGCCCGCAGCCGCGTGTGCAGTCCGGCAGCCTGCTGCCCCGGCAGCCCGTAGCCGAGCAGCCCGCACTCGGCGATCTCCCCGGTGATGTCGGCGATGCCCCGCCCGGCCAGGTAGCCCATGCGGATCACGTAACGCGCACCCGATAACCGGTGTCAAGCACTAGCGGGGTCTGAGAGCATCGAGGTATGGCTGACGAGACCGCGACCGGCGTGAACGGACCTCTGCGGGTCCAGTACGACGCCATGCCCGCGACCAGCCACAGCAGCCGCACCGGCCGCCAGCGCGCGGAGGCGGTGATCCCCGCGGCGGAGCTGACGTGGCGCTTCTCGCGCTCGGCGGGCCCCGGCGGCCAGGGCGTGAACACCACGGACAGCCGGGCCGAGCTGTCGTTCGACCTGGCGGCGACCACCGCGCTGCCGCGCTGGCTGAAGGCCCGGGCCTTCGAGCGCCTGGCCGGACGGCTGGTGAACGGGGTGCTGACGGTGACGTCGAGCGAGCAGCGCTCGCAGCTGCAGAACCGCGAGGCCGCGCGCGAGCGCCTGGCGCGCGTGCTGGCGGAGGCGCTGGCACCGCCGCCCCCGCCGCGGCGAGAGAAGAAGGTGCCCGCCGGGGTGACGCGGCGGCGGCTGGAGAACAAGACGCGGCGCGGCGAGACGAAGCGGCTGCGGGGACGCGTCGACGACTACTGAGTCTTCGTCGATGTCGTCGTAAGCCAGTCCTCGGCCGACAGCTCCGCGCGGAAACGCTCGGTGTCGCGTTCGCCAAGCCCGCCTCATAGGTGACGCCCGCTTCGGGACGGAGGCGGCAGCCGAGCAGCGTCGCCACGCGCTCGTACGCCGACGCCAAGCGGGCCGCCAGCGCCGGTAGCCTCGGCCTGGCCCACACCTCACGCATCAAGGTCACGCCGGCCGACGCCTCGAAGCGCGTCTTCGTCGGCCTGGCCACGCCCGAAGCCTTCGACCGCTACATGGCGGGAGTCGCCTACGACGTCGCGCGCGGCGCGTCGAACCACCACGCCGCGTACACCACGCACCCGGGCGCGGCGCCGGCCACGCCGCCCGCGCAAGCCGCCGGGGTCTGGACGCTCCAAGCGTCCGGGACGGGAACGCAGACTCTGCGGTTCCCGATGTCCTCGCAGGACGGCGACCGCGTCATCGTCGCCATGAACGCCGACGGCTCACCGCTGGTGGCCGGGCACATCGCGACGGCGGACACCGTCCCGTCGCTCACCTGGATCGCCCCGGCCGTGGCGGGCGCGGGGGTACTGCTGATCGCGGGCTCGGGGATGCTGATCCTCAAGCCCGCACGGAAGGGCCGGAGCTGAAGACGACCAGGCGGCCGAGCTCGCGGCTACTCGGCCGCGGCGTCCTTCGGAGCGTCCTTCGCGGAGCCCTTCGCCGAGTCCTTCGGTCCGTCCTGCTTGGGCACCTCGGCCACCGCCTCGGCGGTCCCGACCGTCGCGGGCGCCGCCGCGGCCTGGGCCGCCAGCGCCGCGTCCTCGGCGTCGAAGTGGTCCTTGGCCCGGCCGAGCTGCTTGCCCATGTTCTTCAGCAGGGCCCACAGCGCGACGCCGAGTGCGAGCACGATCAGGAACGCGACCAGCCCCGGCTTCGTCTTGTCGAGGCTGCCGCCGGCGAGCACCGGCTGGGCGTTGGTGAGGAATCCGGACACAGCGTTCATGCCGTGCAGTCTACGAGCACACTCCGGCCGGCTCGTGCACACCCTGCCCCGGGACCCCGGTGCAGCCCTTCCCGTGCTCGCGCACGCCCGCGAACAGGTCGTCCTCGGGCAGCGTGGTGTCGATCACGGAGCGGGCCAGCTCGAAGTCCTCGGTCGGCCACACCGCGCGCCGGATGTCGTTCGGGGTGCGGAAGAAGGGGCCGTCGGGGTCGATCTGGGTGGCGTGGGCCTTCAGCGCGGCGTCGCGGGTCTCGAAGTGCTCCCCGACCGGCACGCGGGTGGTGATCTCCCGCTGCTGCCAGTTCTCGCGCTCCTTCAGGAGTTCCCAGTAGGGGGACTCCATGCCGCGGTCCAGCATCTCCTGGTGCTCGGCCTCGATGCGCGCGACCGACCAGGCCACGTCGTAGTACAGCTTCAGCGGCTGCCAGGGCTCGCCGGCGTCCGGGTACTTGTCCGGGTCCCCGGCGGCGTCGAACGCGGCGACCGTGACCTTGTGGGTCATGATGTGGTCCGGGTGCGGGTAGCCGCCGAGCTCGTTGTACGTGACGATCACCTGCGGGCGCTGCTGCCGGATCAGCCGGACCAGCGGCTCCGCGGCCACCTCGACGTCCTGGAGGGCGAAGCAGCCCTCCGGCAGCGGGGGCAGCGGGTCGCCCTGGGGCAGGCCGGAGTCGACGAAGCCCAGCCACTCCTGGCGCACGCCGAGGATCTCGCGCGCCGCGTCCATCTCCTTGCGGCGCACGTCCAGCAGGTTGGCCTCGATCTCGGCCTGGACCGCCGGGTCTCGTTTCAGCTGCGGGTTCAGGATGTCGCCGCGGGAGCCGTCGGTGCAGGTGACGACCAGCACGTCCACGCCTTCGCGGACGTACCGCGCGCTCGTGGCCGCACCCTTGCTGGACTCGTCGTCCGGGTGCGCGTGGACGGTCATCAGGCGCAGTTCGTGCGTCACGGTGTTCCTCCATCAGTAGCCGCCCGAATATAGTGACGTAAGGATCCGACACTGCGCACATCCGAATCGCGCACCGTCCACGGAAGGCCAGGTGAACCGCGTTGACGTCCGAGGTGCAGGACGAGGTGGCCGCGCGCTACGCGCGTCCCTCCGGCCTGTCCAGGCGCACGCGTATCGCCCTGGCCGTGGCCGGGGTGCTGGCGCTCACCGGCGCGGTGTCGTACATCGGCCTCAAGCAGGCCACGCCCCCGCTGACCGCGACGGTCCTGGGCTACCAGGTCGCCTCCGACCACGCCGTCGACGTCCGGTTCCAGGTGGACAACCGCGAGAGTTCCAAGCCCGCGAGCTGTACCGTCCGGGCCCGCGACTACGGCGGGAACGAGGTGGGACGGCTCGACGTCCCGGTCCCCGCCGGCAGACAGACGCAGGTGCTCAGCGCGACGATCAGGACCAGCAGCCGGGCCATCAGCGGCGAAGTCCTGGACTGCCAGCTCACGTAGGCATCCCCGGCGGGCCACGACTGATTAACCCTGCGTTTTCCGTCCGTGCTCCTTGTTACGATCGCCATTCTGTGTCTGACTGAAAAGCAGTGCCCGACTGAAAACTATGCGTGACCGAGAAGCACGATCCCTCAATGTGTAGAACCCTAGGAGTACCCGTGACCCAGACCAACGACAGCGTCACCTGGCTGACCCAGGACGCCTACGACCGGCTGACGGCCGAGTTGCAGCAATTGTCGGGACCGGGCCGCGTCGAGATCGCGCAGAAGATCGAGGCCGCTCGCGAAGAGGGGGACCTGCGCGAGAACGGCGGCTATCACGCGGCCAAGGAGGAGCAGGGCAAGATCGAGCTGCGCATCCGCCAGCTCACCCAGCTCCTGGAGCACGCCCGGGTCGGCGACTCGGTGGAGTCCGGCGTCGCGGTGCCGGGCGCGGTCGTGACCATCGCCTTCGACGGCGACGAGGACGACACGCTGACCTTCCTGCTCGGCTCGCGCGAGGACGCCGCCGAGAACATGGAGGTGTACTCGACGCAGTCGCCGCTGGGCGGCGCGATCAACGGCAAGAAGATCGGCGAGCAGGCCGAGTACGAGCTGCCGAACGGCAAGCCGATGATGGTCAAGCTGCTGGACGCCAAGCCGTACACCGGCTGAGGCGAGCCGCGCCGCATCACACGAGCTCGAACGGCCCCCGCGTGAGGGATCTCACGCGGGGGCCATTCTCGTCACGCGCAGACCAGGCCCTGCTCAGGCCCTGCTCAGGCCCAGCTCAGGCCCAGCTCAGGCCCTGCTCAGGCCCTGCTCAGGCTCGGGCCGGGCTCGGTTCGGCTCAGCTCGGGCTCGACGAGGGATGGGACGACGCCGACGACGGCGGCGTGGTCGTCCCCTGCGACGTGCTGTTCGTCGAGCTGGGCGGCCCGGGCTGGCTGGACGTGCCGGAGGGGCCGGTGTCGGTCGGCTGGCCGGACCGGCCGGTGCTGGTCGGATCGGTCGCGGACGATGATCCGTAGCCCGGGGAATGACCCGAGGTCGGGTACGTGGCGTACGTGTGGTGCGGCGACGTGTGCCCGTAGATGCTGGTCGAGGTGGGCACCGGCTCGGTCGGCGGCACCTGGCCGTCGGTGCCCGTGCCGCCCGACGGCGCGTCGGTCTGCTGGGCCGGGCCCGGGCCGGGCGCGCCGCCGTCCGGCGACTTCCCCGAGGAGCTCACCGCCAGCGCCACGGACAGCCCCAGCAGCGCCGGCACGGCGACCGCGGCGGTGATGAGCGCTTTGCGGCGCACGTCGGGCCGCAGACCGCCGCTCCGGCCCCCGAACCCGGGAGACGTGCCGTGGTGGGTATCGGCGCCCCGGCGGCGGACCGGAGGCTCTCCGGCGCCGTGGTGGGTCGGCGGACCGGCGTGGCGCCCGCCGCCGGAGTCGGCCATGGCGCCCGGGAGGTCGTAGACCCGGGTCCCGTCCGGGAAGTCGGCGGCGCGGCCGCCGCGGCCCCCGGAGTCGCTCATCGGATTTATTCGCTCGTCGTAGACGCGGGTGGCGTCCGGCGGCAGCGTGCCGGGCATGCCCCCCGGCCCGGGCGCCGGCATCGCGGTGAGGTGCGCGGTCTCTTCGAGTCCGCTGGTGGGGCCGTAAGAGCCGGGATATTCGCTCTCGTAGTCCCCGTAGTCCTCCCCGCGGCCGCGCCGGCCGCCAAAGCCGGACGCGGCGTTCTCCCCGAACGCCGCGTCGCGACCGTACCGGCCCTCGGGGCCGGCGTCGCCGTATAACCCGTCGGCGTACGCGGCGGTCCCGGCAGCACCCCCGGCTGCCGCGTACCCGCCTTCGGCCGCCGCCGAGGGACTCCGGCGCCGACGGCCGCCGGAGTCGGTCAGGGTGTCCTCGTAGCCGCTCGGGATCCCGGCGTAGCCGCCGTAGTGGCCGCCGAGCCCGGGTGCCGCGCCGAGGTCCTCGCCGGCCTCGACCGGACCGGCCAGCACGTGCCGCACCGCCTCGGCCATCTCGGCGCCGTCGGCCCAGCGGTGCGACGGGTCCTTCTCCAGTGCGTGCCACAGAACCTCGGCCACGGGCGCGGTGACGTAGTCCGGCAGCGGCGGGGGCGGCTCGTGCATGTGCATGTACATCACCGCGGCGGTGCTGCCGGCCTGGAAGGGCTGGCGGCCGGACAGCAGCTCGTAACCGAGGATGCCGACCGCGTAGACGTCGGCCGCCGGGGTCGGGGTCTCGGCGTGGAAGAGCTCGGGGGCCAGGTACGGGACGGTGCCCATCAGCGCGTCGGCGGCGGTGAGCCCCAAAGATTCCGGGGAGCGCGCGATGCCGAAGTCGGCCAGCACGACGCCGCCGGAGGTGAGCATCACGTTCGCCGGCTTCACGTCCCGGTGCACCACGCCGGTGCGGTGCACGGCGCCCAGCGCGTCCAGCAGCGAGGCCAGCACCTTCATCGCGAAGCGCGGCTCCAGGGCGCCGGTGCGGGCCAGGACCCGGTCCAGGGACTCGCCCTCGATGAACTCCATCACCAGGAACGCCGCGCCGGGCGTGTCCGGGTCGGTGGCGTCGGTGTAGCCGTAGTCGTACACCCGGACGATGCCGGGATGGTCCATCATCGCCATGACGCGCGCCTCGGCCACGAAGCGCGCGCGGAAAGTGGGCGTGTCGAGCAGCGCCGGGAGCACGATCTTCACGGCGACGGTCCGGGCGAGCACGAGGTCCCGGCCCCGCCACACCTCGCCCATCGAGCCGCCGCCGATGCGGTCGATCAGCTCGTACCGGTCGTTCAACACCTCGCCCGGTCTAGGTCCTGCCATCGGTCCCCCCTGCTGCTGTTTGTTGCGCCCCCTTTCCCCAAGAATAAGACGCTTGAACATCGGGGTCGGTTGCCGATGTGCTCGATCATGCCAGGATCGTGCTCGGTCTCACGCCGAGACCGAGCGGTATTTGCGCACCGACAGCGGTACGAACACGAGCAGAATCAGCAGTGACCAGAACAGCGACACCCACGGGGCGTGCGCGATCGGCCACGGCATCTTTGCGGCCGGACCATAACCATCAGGGTTTCCCCATAGTGTTCGCAACGCCTGTACGGTCGCCGAGACGGGGTTCCAGTTCGCCACGTCCTGCAGCCACTGCGGCGAGATCTTGCGCGCGGGCACGAAGGCGTTGGACAGGAAGGTCAGCGGGAAGATCCAGATGAAGCCGATGGTGTTGGCGGCCTCGACGGTGCGGACCGACAGCCCGATCGTGGCGCCGATCCAGCTCATCGCGTAGGCGAACAGCATCAGCAGCGCGAATCCGCCGAGGGCTTTGAGGAATCCGTCGTGGATGCGCCAGCCGACGACGAGCCCGCAGACCGCCATCACCAGCAGCACGAACAGGTTCTGCAGCCAGTCGGCGGTGGTCCGGCCGGCCAGCACCGCCGAGCGCGAGATCGGCAGCGAGCGGAACCGGTCGATCAGGCCCTTCTGCAGGTCGTCGGCCAGGCCCACGGAGGTGGTCGCGGCGGTGAAGGCCAGCGTCTGGACGAAGATGCCGGGGAGCAGGAACTCGCGGTAGGCGGTCGCGCCCCCGGCGCCGGGCACCGGGATCGCGCCGCCGAAGACGAACGCGAACAGCAGCACGAACATGATCGGCTGGATCGAGGAGAAGACGACAATCTCCGGGATCCGGGTCATGCGGCGCAGGTTGCGCAAGGTGACGACCCAGGCGTCGTGCAGGGCGGTGAGCACGCTGTTCCCGCCGAGCGGGACCGGGGGCGCCAGAGTGTCGGAAGTCATCGCACGGCTCCTTCCTGGCCGGCCTGTGCGGGTTCGAGGCCTTCGCCGAACTCCGGGCCGGCTTGTTCTTCGTCCTCGGTGGAGCGACCGGTCAGCTGGAGGAAGACGTCGTCCAGGGTGGGGCGGCGCAGCGCCACGTCGTCGATCTTGATGCCGAGGCCGTCCAGCTCCCGGATCGCCTCGACGAGCAGCTGCGCGCCGCCGGAGACCGGCAGCAGGATCTCGCGGGTGGGCTCGTGCACCCGCGGCTCGGCCGTCCCCATCCGGCCCAGCAGCTCGGCGGCCTCGGCGAGCCGGTCGCGGTCGGAGACCACGATCTGCAGCCGCTCCCCGCCGATCTGGGCCTTGAGCTGGTCGGCGGTCCCGCGCGCGATGACCTTGCCGTGGTCCACGACGGCGATCGAGTCGGCCAGCCGGTCGGCCTCCTCCAGATACTGGGTGGTGAGCAGCAGGGTCGTACCGCCCTTGACGAGCCCGGCGATGACGTCCCACATGGCGATGCGGGTCCGCGGGTCCAGCCCGGTCGTGGGCTCGTCCAGGAAGATCACCGGCGGCTTCACGACCAGCGCGGCGGCCAGGTCCAGGCGCCGCCGCATCCCGCCGGAGTACGTCTTCGACGGCCGGTCCGCGGCATCGGTGAGCGCGAACTCCTCCAGCAGTTCGGCGGCCCGCTTCGCGGCCGCGGCCTTGCCCATGTGGTAGAGCCGCCCGACCATGGCCAGGTTCTCCCGCCCGGTCAGGTTCTCGTCGACCGCCGCGTACTGCCCCGACAGGCCGATGGCGCGCCGCACCTCGTTCGGTTTGTGCAGCACGTCGATCCCCAGCACCCGCGCACTGCCCGCGTCCGGCTTGAGCAGGGTCGTCAGCACGCGCACAGCCGTGGTCTTGCCCGCGCCGTTCGGCCCGAGCAGACCCAGGATGGTGCCCTCGGGCACCGCGAGGTCCACGCCGTCGAGGGCGCGGACCTCCTTGGACTTCTTGCCTCCGCCGTAGATTTTGACCAGACCTTCGGCCTCGATTGCAGCCATAGACCGACGGTAGACGAGGGGTCCGACAGCGGTGACGGGTTATTCGGGGCGGTGGGCCGAACGGATGAACCAATCGGCGGCTGGGAGGACTCGGATCTGCGCTAGTCTCCGTGCGCCGCGGTCATGGCGACAGCGGCGTTTCCGGGGAGGGATCCCAGATCAGCATGCGCAGCTACCAGCGAGCCTTCGCGCTCGCCACGTCGATGGCCGCCGGCGCGGCCGCTGCCGGCATCGCAGCCGACGCGCAGGCCGCGGCACCGAACGCGGGCCAGGCCCCGATCTACTCGTGCCCCCAGACCGCTTCGGCCCCCGCGCCGTCGGAGGCCGGCCTGACCGCGGGCCTCGGCGCGGACGGCGGGGTCGCGCTGACCGGCCAGGCCGCGGCGGGAATGAAGGCGCCGCTGACCTACCGCTTCCATTTCGGGGACGACGCCACGGATGTCACCCGGACCGTCGGGCAGGTTCAGCACGCGTACTCGTTCAACGCCCGGTTCTACCCGACCGTCACCGTCACCGACGCGATCGGTACCACGGTGACCAGCTCCGCGTGCTGGCTGTCCGTCACCAGCGTCAAGGACTCCGTGCATCGGTACGCCGGCGGCGACAGGTATCTGACGTCCTCGGCCGTGTCGCAGAAGCTGTGGGCCGACGCGGCCGGGGACACCGCCACCACCTCGCGCCGACCGGCCAAGGCCGTGGTGCTGGCGTCCGGCCAGGGCTTCGCCGACGCGCTGGCCGGCGTCCCGCTGGCGGCGTACAAGCAGGGCCCGCTGCTGCTGACCGAGCCGACCGGCCTGACGAAGGCCACCGAGGACGAGATCAAGCGCGTGCTGCCGGCCGGCGCGACGGTGTACGTGCTCGGCGGGCAGGCGGCGCTCTCCTCCCACGTCGATGCCCAGCTCCGCGCCGACGGCTACCAGGTCACGCGCTACGCCGGGGCCGACCGCTACGGGACCGCGATGCGGATCGCGACGTCGGGGCTCGACAACCCGGCGTCGGCGGTCGTGGTGACCGGGAACGACTTCGCCGACGCGCTGGCCGCCGGCCCGGCCGCCACCGGCGACATCCTCACTTCGCAGGGCAAGCCCGCGGCGATCGTCCTGTCGAACGGCGGCGCGATCACCGATCCCGCCACGCGTTCGTTCATCGAGGCACGGGTCGGCTCGGTGCCGGACCCGGTGTACAGCCACGTCCTCACCCTGGGCGGCCAGGCGACGTGCGCGGTGCAGAGTATCGACGCCAAGCCGGGAACGCCGCCGTGCTTCTTGGCGGGGCTGCCGCGCGGTATCGGCGGCTACGACACCATCGGCGGGAGCAAGGCGTTCCGGGGCATAGTCGGCGAAGACCGCTTCCAGACCGCGGCCTACGTCGCCACCTCGGGCCTGACCTCCCACATCGAGTGGTCCCCCGACCAGACCTGGAGTTTCCACGACGACGACGGCCTGTTCGGCCTCGCCTCCGGCACCACCTACGCCGACGCCCTCACCGGCGGTGCCGCGCTGGCCGTCGAGCACGCGCCGGTGCTGCTCACGGCCCGCACCTACTTCCCGGCCGCCGTCAGCTCCTCCATCGCGACCGCCACGACCCGGCCCGCGCCGAGCACCTTCGAAGCGGACATCTTCGGCGGCCCGGTCGCGATCGCCCCGGCGCTGGAGAGCGCGCTCGACGCCAAGATCCGCCCCTGACACCGGATACGTCCCGACACACCGTGGGCCCCGCCGGAACGATCCGGCGGGGCCCATTCGTGTCCGAGTCCGCATCCTGCGAACCGCCGGCTCAAAAAGACGTCGGCTCCGGCTGATACCCCGCCGCCCGCAGCCGCGAGATCAGCGTCTCGGCGTGCGCGATCCCTCGCGTCTCCAGTTGCAGCGCCACCTCGACCTCGCCGAAGGCCAGGGACGGCCGGGTCCACAGATGCTCGATGTCCATCACGTTCGCGTCCGCCTCGCCGAGTTCGCTCAGCAGCTTCGCCAAGGCGCCGGGGCGGTCCGGGATGCGGAGGCGCAGGGCCAGGAAGCGGCCGGCGGAGACCAGGCCGTGGCGGATCATGCGCATCATCAGCAGCGGGTCTATGTTGCCGCCGGACAGCAGGACGACGACCGGGGCGTCGAAGGCGCGGGCGTCGTCCATCACCGCCGCGACGGCCGCGGCACCGGCCGGTTCGACCACGAGTTTGGCCCGCTCCAGGAGCGCCAGCATGGCCTTGGACAGCGATTCCTCGGAGACCACGCGGATCTCGTCGACGAGCCGGGTGATGAGGGCGAAGGGCACGTCGCCGGGCCGCCCGACCGCGATCCCGTCGGCCATCGTCGCCATACCGGCCAGCTGGACCGGCATTCCGGCGGCCATCGAGGGCGGATACGCCGCCGCGCCGGCCGCCTGGACGCCGACCACGCGCACGTCGGGACGGACCGCCTTCACCGCCGCGGCCACCCCGGCCAGCAGGCCGCCGCCGCCGACCGAGACCACGATGGTCCGCACCTCGGGGCACTGCTCCAGGATCTCCAGGCCGACCGTGCCCTGGCCGGCGATCACGTCGGGGTGGTCGAAGGGGTGGATGAAGGTCGCCCCCGTCTCGGCGGCGAACGCCCGCGCGGCGATCAGCGCCTCGTCCACGGTGTGCCCGGCGAAGCGCACGTGCGCGCCGTAGGCCTCGGTCGCGGCGACCTTCGGCAGCGGCGCGCCCTCGGGCATGAACACGGTCGACTTGCTGTCCAGCAGCGACGCCGCCAGCGCCACGCCCTGCGCGTGGTTGCCGGCGCTGGCCGCGACGACCCCGCTGGCCCGCTCGGCCGCCGACAGGTTCGCGATGCGCACGTACGCGCCGCGGATCTTGAACGACCCGGTCCGCTGCAGGTTCTCGCACTTGAAGCGGACATGTCCCCCGACCCGCTCCGAGATGCTCCGGGAGCCCTCCAGCGGCGTCCGCCGCGCCACGCCTTCCAGCAGGTCACGAGCCCGCTCGACGTCTTCCAAGGTCACAGTCGCCGTTGACATGATCCCAGTCTGGCAGGTCGTCGATCGCCCCACGAGCCGCCCGGGGAAACTACTTGCATGACGCATGCATCCAGGTATATGCTTGCAGCAACCAAGCATTCGGGCGCGGCAGGACTCGGCAGGAGACGAGAAGGACGATGAGCGGCGAGCCGTTGAGCAGCGAGCCTCTGAGCGATGAGGAGTACAGCGAGCTCGGCAAGACCATGGGGATGCTGTTCCAGCGCATCATGCGGTCGCGCCGGGAGCCCGAGGGCGGCCAGATCGCGGCGCTGAGCATGCTCGCCAAGTGCGGGCCGGTCCGCTCCAGCGACCTGGCCAAGGAGCTCTTCCTGGACCAGTCGACCGTCTCCCGCCACGTCGCCCACCTGGAGTCCGACGGCCTGGTCGAGAAGGTCGCCGACCCCCACGACGGGCGCGCCACCCAGCTCCACCTGACCGACCTCGGCCAGAAGCACATCCACGACTTCTGGCACAAGCGCATCGACGCGATGCGGGAGGGCTTCGAGCACTGGGATCCGGCGGATCTGCGGACCCTGGGCATGCTCATGACCCGCTACGTCGAGGACATGGCCGCGATCATGGCGAAGAGCCAGGAGCAGGCCAAGAACGACATCCAGAACACACAACTCCAGAACGGCCCCACGACGGCAGAGAGAACCGTAAATGTCTAATAAGTCAGCGATGCGTAGCATCTCCATAACGGGCGGCGGTGGGAGACGGGTGGGCGAGACCACCGCTATACCCGAGAAGACATCGAGCCCTCCGGCGCCACAAGTCGCCGAGGGCTCCACCATGAGCCACAAGCAGATCCTGGTGGTCTTCGGCTCGCTGATGCTGGGCCTGCTGCTGGCCTCGCTGGACAACACCATCGTCAGCACCGCGATCCGCACCATCATCGGCGACATCGGCGGCGCCAACGGCCTGGCCCGCATGCCGTGGGTGACCACCGCCTACGTGCTGGCCTCCACCGCCGCGACCCCGATCTACGGCAAGCTCTCCGACCTGTTCGGCCGCAAGCCGCTGTACATGACCGCGATCGCGCTGTTCCTGATCGGCTCGGCGCTGTCCGGCCTGTCGCAGAACCTGAACGAGCTCATCGCGTTCCGCGCGCTGCAGGGCCTGGGCGCCGGCGGCATCATGGGCCTGACGTTCGCCATCGTCGGCGACGTGGTCCCGCCCCGCGAGCGCGGCAAGTACCAGGGCCTGTTCGGCGGCGTGTTCATGCTGGCGATGGTGGCCGGACCGCTGCTCGGCGGCATCTTCACCGAGCACAGCTCGATCATCGGCATCACCGGCTGGCGCTGGGTGTTCTACGTGAACCTGCCGATCGGCATCATCTCGCTGTTCGTCATCAGCGCCGTGCTGCACCTGCCGAAGCGGCGGGTGAAGGCGACCATCGACTACGTCGGCGCGGCCCTGGTCGTGGCGGGTGTGGTGTGCCTGCTGCTGGCGGCGCAGATGGGCGGCCAGCAGTACGCGTGGGGCTCGCCGGTCATCATCGGCCTGGCGATCGCCGGCGTCGTGGTCCTGACGGCGTTCGTGCTCTGGGAGATCCGCACGCCGGAGCCGATCCTGCCGATGCGCCTGTTCCGCGGCGACGTGTTCCGGGTCTCCAGCGTCATGGGCTTCCTCATCGGCATGGTGATGATGGGCGCGATGATGTACATCCCGTTCTACTTCCAGGTCGTGAACGGCGACAGCCCGACCAGGGCCGGCCTGCGCATGCTGCCGATGATGGTCGGCCTGCTGACCACCTCGATCAGCTCCGGCCGCATCATCAGCCGGACCGGCCGCTACCGGTTCTTCCCGATCGCGGGCATCGCGGTGACCACCGTGGGCCTGGGCCTGATGACCACCATGGACGAGAACACCGACTTCGTGGTGAGCGCGCTGTTCATGTTCATCGTCGGCCTCGGCCTCGGCGCCACGATGCAGGTGCTGATCCTGGCGGTGCAGAACGCGGTGGCGATGAAGGACATGGGCGTGGCGACCACGTCGAGCACCTTCTTCCGGTCGCTGGGCCAGACCTTCGGCGCGGCGATCATGGGCGCGATCCTGACCAACCAGCTGACCAGCCACCTGAAGTCGAACGCGGTCGGCCACCCGGAGCTGGCCCAGGTGGGCGACAAGGGCATGCTGGACCTGCAGAACCAGCAGGCGATGTCGCACCTGCCGCCCACGGCGCAGCACCTGCTGGTCCACTCCTTCGCCCAGGCGCTGTCGACGGTGTTCCTGGTCGGCGCGGCGCTCAGCCTGGTCGCCTGGTTCGCCAGCTGGTTCCTGAAGGAGCACAAGCTGCGCTCGATGGCTTCGGCGCCGACCGCGCAGCAGGGTTCTGCTTCGGACGCGGAGGCTCCGGCCCTCGCCCACTAGCGATCTTCACGGACTGAATATTTAGTGCGCACAACTAAGAACGCTGCGACCGCCCGGGGAAACCCGGGCGGTCGTTTCGCGTGGTGCCTCTCGCGGACGTCAGTCCAGGCGGTCCGCGGACCAGTACGCGTCACCGCGCAGGATCAGGGCCGCCGCGCCGACGAGGCCGGCGTCCTGGCCCAGATCGGCCGGGACCACTTTCAGGCTCTTGGTGAAGTCCAGCCGCGCGTGCCGGTAGAGCGCGGCGCGCATGGGTTCGAAGAGCAGATCCCCAGCCTGCACAATGCCTCCGCCGATCGTGACCAGCTCCAGATCGCACAACGCGGCGGCGCCGGCGATCGCGACACCGAGCGCGGTTCCGGCCCGGTTGAAGGCGGCCTCGGCGATGCCGTCGCCGGCGCGGGCGTCGTCGGTGAGGTCCTTGCCCGTGCGGCTGTCCTGGCCGGCGCGCCAGCCCTGCGCCGCCGCCCACGCGGCCATGCGCGGACCGCTGGCGACGGCCTCCAGGCAGCCGGTGCCGCCGCAGGCGCAGGGCGTCTCCTGGTCGACGACGATGTGGCCGATGTGGCCGGCGTTGCCCTTGGCGCCGTCGATGAGGCGGTCGCCGAGGATCAGGCCGCCGCCGACGCCGGTGGAGACGACCATGCCGAGCATGTTCGCGGTGCCGCGTCCGGCGCCCTGCCAGTGCTCGGCGGCGGCCAGACAGATGGCGTCGTTGTGCAGGCGCACGTCGCACCGGAAGTCGGCTTCCAGCCGCCAGCGCAACGGGAAACCGCGCCAGCCGGGGATGTTCAGCGGCGACACCTCTCCGGCCGGCCAGCGCATCGGACCGCCACAGCCGACGCCCACGGCACGGTAGGCGTCGCGCTCGTAGGGGAGGTGGTCGACGGCGTCGAGGAGGGCGGCGTAGAGCGCTTCGCCGTCCGCCCCGGCCCCGGCCGGGGTCGGCGCCCGGAAGGACGCCAACACCTCGCCGTGCGCGTCGACCGCCCCGACCGCCATCTTCGTGCCGCCGATGTCGATCGCCAGTACCGGGGAGCCCCCGGAGGTGTCAGTCACCGTCATGGTGCACACCTTAGGCGGTTTTGTATCAGCTTCCAGAGAAGCCCTGCAGATAGGTGACCTGCTGGCGCAGGGCCTGCGCGGTCGCGTGGCTGATCGTGCCCTGATTCTCCTGGGAGCTGATGGTGGTGGTGAGGGCGGCCAGCGCCTGGTTGTAGGCGTTGGAGCCGACCTGGGTGCTGCGGAGCTGGTTGACGATGTTGGTCAGGGAGCTCTTCGCGCCGGTGTTGGTGACCTGGTTCGTGATGATGGTGACCAGCTGGGTCTCGGACTGCTGCGGGCTGGTCGGCACGGTGCTGGGGACGCCGTTGTTCGGCGCCGTGGTGCCGGGGGCGGTGCTCGGCGCCGTGTTCGGGCCGCCGGGAGTGGGCCCGCCGGTGCCGGACGCTGTCGTCGATGCGCCGCCGCTGGGTCCGGAGCTCGCGGACGCCGCGCTGGTGGGGCCGCCGGCGGTGTCGGTGGAGCCGGAGGCGCTGGGGCCGCCGGTGCTGTTCGCGCCGCCTGTGGTGACGCTGCTGGAGCCGCTCGGCGAGACGCCGGGGAGGGCTCCGGACGCGCTGGAATTGCCGCTGCCGCTGCTCGCGCCGCCGGCGAGCGAGGGGGTGATGGACGTCGAGCCGGTGCTCGGGGACGGGCCGGCGTTGGTGGTGGAGTGGGAGCCGTGGACGGCGTAGCCGATACCGATGCCGAGGACGACGCCGACGAGCACGCCGCCGGAGGCGAGGATCCAGGGCCTCGGCTTCGGGGAGGCGGTGGCGGCCAGGGCGCCGCCGGCGGAGCCGCCGGATGAACCGCCGGATGCGCCGGCTGAACCGCCGCTGGTTTCGGTGGAGGCGCCGGCCAGGATCGCGCCGGAGGCTGCTGCGGTGGTGGTGGCACCGGCTGCTGCGGTGGTCGCACCGGCGGCGCCGGCGGTCGCGGCGCCGGCGGTCTCGGACTCGACCAGCTCCGCGCCGATCAGCAGGCCGGCCGCACCACCCGCGAGGGCACCCGCTGTGACCGCGCCCGCGGAACCGTGAGCGGGGAGCTGCTGCGTCTCGGCGTTGGCGGCGACTTCGGCGAGTGCCGCGATGACAGCTGCGGAACTGGCCGCCTCGATCGCCGCGGCCTGCCTCGATTCGGCGGCTGCCCGCTCCTCCACGCGGGCTGCTTCGATCTCCGCGGCGGTGGCGATGGCTGCTTCGGCGAGCGCTGCGGCGACGGCCTCCTCGACCGCGGTGACCCGCGCTGCTTCGGCGGCCTCCGTCTCTGCGTGCTGCCGCGCCTCGGCTTCGGCGAGCGCTGCGGCCACGGCCTCCTCGACCGCGATGACCCCCGCTGCTTCGGCGGCCTCCATCTCTGCGTGGTGCCGCGCCTCGGCCTCGGCGATCGCGGCCGCGACAGCCGCGGCGAGCGCCACTTCGGCGGCTTCGGAGTGGCTCTCGGAGCGCGAGGTGTGCCGCTCTTCGAGCTCGGCCAGCTCGGCGCGGTGCCGTTCCTCGGCCTCCGCGACGGCAGCAGCGACCGCGACACCCGTCGCAGCAGCCAGCGCCTCCCCTCCGGCCGAAGCATGCTCAGCGCGCGCCGACTCCAGCTCCGCCGCATGCGCAGTCCGCGCCGACTCCAACTCCGCGGCGTGCCGCTCCTCCATCGCCGCCAGTGCCGCGGCGGCAGCGGCCGTCGCCGCCTCCAGCTCCGCGGCGTGTGCCGTGCGCGCCGCCTCCACGTTCAGGCCGTGGCGCGCCTCGGTCGCGTTCAGCTTGTTGCGGTGCCGCTCCTCGACCTCCGCGACCGCCAGCGCCACCGCCGCGCCGCTCGCTGCCGCCAGCGCCTCCTCGCCGGCCGAGGCGTGCTCGGCCCGCGTCGACTCCAGCGCCGCCGCGTGCCGTGCCTCGGCGGCCTGGAGTTCCGCGTGGTGCGCGGCCTCGGCTTCGGCGAGGGCCAGTGCCACCGCGGCCTCCGACGCCGCCGTGACCGCCTCCTCGTTCGAGGCCGCGTGCGCCGCCTCGACCTCCGCGAGGGCCTGCGCCACGGCCGCCGCGATGGCGGCTTCCGTCAGCTCCGCCGTCGCCGCCTCCTGCGAAGCCAGCGCCGTGGCGACCGCTGCTTCGCGCTCCGCCGCGTACCGCTCCTCCGCCTCGGCCAACGCTGCCGCGATCGCCGCGGCCGACGCCGCGGAGACCGCCGCGTCGTCCACTTCCGCGTGCGCGGCCTCGGCTTCCGCCAGGGCCGCAGCCACCGCGGCCGACGTCGCCAGCGCGATCGCCTCCTCGGTCGCGGCATTCGCGCGCGCCTCGGCGTCGGCCACCGCCGCGGCGACTGCCGCCGCCGTGGCCGCCTCCGCCTCGGCGATCGAGATCGTGCCCTTCCCGGCGCCGCCGGCCGTCGGGCTCACCGCGGGCGTCCACGCGCCCGAGTCCGCGTCCTCGACGCTCGCGCTCAGGGACTCCGCAGCCGCGGCCGCTTCGGCGGCTTCCGCGGCCAACGCCAGAGCCGCACTGGCAGCCGCCGCGCGCTCGACGACGATCGCCGGCTGCGCCAGCTCCGCGACCGGTTGCGCGCGCAGCGCCTCGACGACCTCGGCCATCGACGGCCGTGCGCCCGCCTCGTCGGACAGACTGAAAGCGAAGGTCTCCGCCAGCAGGGAACCCTCGCCGAAGTACTCGGTCAGGCGCCCCACGGCTATCTCACGCCGGTAAGACCACAGCATCGCCGCGTCCTGCGCCGAGACCACTCCGGCTCCGGCCGCTCCCGCGGCGAGCGCAAGCTCTTCCGCGTCGTCGTGCAGTACGTGGCCGTGGCCCTGCCGGTGGCCGGAGCCCAGCACCGCCGCCGAAGCCGTCCCCGCGGCTTCGACGCGTGCGCTCTCCATGTCCTCGCGCACGATCTCCCAGCCGAAGACGCCCACATACAGCAGCCACGCCAGGCCGTAGACGTCGTCCGCGGCGGTGGCCGCCGCACCGCCTAGGCGCGCCGGCGTCAGGAAGCCGCTCGACGCCTCGGCCGCCGCCGTGGCCGCGTCGCCCTCGAACGCGAGCCCCAGTGCGAGGTCGAGGAACACGTCGCGCTTGCCGCCGACCCACAGCGAGTCGGTGTGCAGCCAGCCGTGGACCAGGCCCGCGCCGTGGACGCGCTCGAAGACCTCGGCGACGCTCAGCGCGATCCCGCTGATCTCCATCGACGTCAGGCCGCGCTTCATCAGGCGCGTGGTGAGCGAGGAGCCCTTGTCCTGGTCGTAGACCGCGAACTCGATGTAGCTGTCGCTCTTGTGGATCAGTTTGTGGGAGTGCTGGGCATGGTCGGTGACCACGCGGTCCTCGTGCGCGATGCGCTTCTGCCCGGCCTCGCGGACGATCGCGATCGCCGGATGCTCGACGTGCAACAGCGCCGAGACCGCGTTCTCCAGCCCGCCGGAGGCCGTGATCTGGATCCAGACCCGGCGCCGGCGCACCGAATCGGAGGCGAGCCACAACTCCCCGATCCCGCGGTGCCACAGCCGCCGGGACAAGGTGTAGCGACCAGCCAGGACGATGCCCGCAGAGACTCCCGATATACCTGCCACGGCGGCTAATTGTGCACAGTGTTCGACCCCTTGCACAGCGGGGGGACAGCCCTTTGAAGCGTATTTTCGTCTAGTCGCCCCGCACGTTCACCGGACCGTCTCTCACCTGCGTTCCGTCGCTATCACCACGGCCACTCCGAGTACCACGATGAGACCTCCGATGACGACCGCGACAGTGATGCTCTCGCCCAGGAAGAGCGCCCCAAGTGCGACGGCGACAACAGGGTTCACATATGCGTATGTTGCGACAGTGGAAATCGGCGCGTTCTTCAAAAGCCACACATAGGACGAGAAGGCCACGAGCGATCCCGCGCCGACGAGATAGAGGGTCGCCCAGACGGACGTTCCGGTGACCGCGCCGGGATGGAAGTGCTCGCCGTGCAGCGTGGCGGCGGCGGCGCAGCCGATGCCTCCGAACACCATCTGGTACGCCGACGCGACGAACGGGTCCTCCGGCGGCGCCAGCCACACCTTCGACGCGACCGAGCCGAACGCCCAGCTGACCGAGGCGATGAGCACGAGGACGACGCCCAGGACGTAGTTGTGGGCGCCGCCTCCGCCGGGGTGCATCAGGACCACGAGGCCGGCGAACCCGATGAGCACGCCGACCAGCGTCGGCAAGGTGGGCCGGTCCTTGGCCACCGCGCGCCAGAGGACGATCCACAGCGGCACCGACGCGACCAGGAGCGCGGACGTGCCGGAGGGGATGTACTGCTCGGAGAGCACGACGAAGCCGTTGCCGCCGAGGAGCAGGAGCGTGCCGATCGCCGCGGCCGAGGCCAGCTGGCGCCGGGTGACGCGCAGGACCGAGGGGCCGCGGCGGATCGCGAGGAAGGCGGCGAGGATCAGGCCGGCGAGGGTGAAGCGGAGCGCCGCGGAGGTCAGCGGCGGGATCGATTCGATCGCATAGCGGATCCCGAGGTAGGTGGAGCCCCACAGGATGTAGACCGTCACGAGGGCGATCCAGGCGGGCGTCGTCATGTGCTGCTGCGGCGCCTGCGTCGTTCGCGGCGCCTGGGCTGCGATCGTCATACCCCTGATCCCTCCACGCCCCTGACCGTACGCAGCCAGCCTGCGGGACCTGCGGGGTCAACGACAAGGGCCACTCGGATGCGAGTGGCCCTGGCGGCGTTCGGACCCGCGGGTCCGCGCACGGTGGATCTGGATCAGGTGGATCGCGTGGATCGGTGGGTCAGCCGGCTCAGCCCAGCGCGCGCAGCAGGTCGGCGAGCAGGTCGTCGATCGACTCGATGCCGACGGAGAGCCGGACGAGGTCGTTCGGGACCTCCAGCGGCGAGCCGGCGGCGCTGGCGTGGGTCATGCGGCCGGGGTGCTCGATCAGGGACTCGACGCCGCCGAGGGACTCGCCGAGGGTGAACAGCTCGGTCCGGCCGCAGATGTCGACGGCCTCCTGCTCGCCGCCGGCCACCCGGAAGGAGACCATGCCGCCGAAGCCGGACATCTGCTTGGCGGCGACCTCGTGGCCGGGGTCGTCGGGCAGGCCCGGGTAGTGGACGGCCGAGACCTTCGGGTGCGCGGCCAGCGCCTCGGCGATGCGCTGGGCGTTGGAACAGTGCCGGTCCATGCGCACGGCCAGGGTCTTGACGCCGCGCAGGACCAGCCAGGCGTCGAAGGGGCCGGCGATGGCTCCCATGGCGTTCTGGTGGTAGGTCAGCTCCGCGCCGAGCTCCTCGTCGGAGACGACCAGCGCGCCGCCGACGACGTCGGAGTGGCCGCCCATGTACTTGGTGGTGGAGTGCACGACCACGTCGGCGCCGAGCGCCAGCGGCTGCTGCAGGTAGGGGGTGGCGAACGTGTTGTCGACGACCAGCAGCGAGCCGGTCTCGTGCGCGACGCCGGCCAGCGCGGCGATGTCCGCGACGCCCAGCAGCGGGTTCGAGGGGGTCTCGACCCAGATCGCCTTGGTCTTGCCCGGGACGACCGCGGAACGCACGGCGGCCGGGTCCGACATGTTGGCGGCGGTCCAGCCCAGACCCCAGCGGGTCAGGACCTTGGCGAACAGCCGGAACGTGCCGCCGTAGGCGTCGGCGGGGATGACGACGTGGTCGCCGGGCACGCACACGGTCCGCAGCAGGCAGTCCTCCGCGGCCAGGCCCGAGGCGAAGGCCAGGCCGACGCGGCCGCCCTCGATCGCGGCGAGGCAGTCCTCCAGCGCCTTGCGGGTCGGATTGGCGCTGCGGGAGTACTCGTAGCCGCCGCGCAGCCCGCCGACACCGTCCTGCTTGTAGGTGGAGACCTGGTAGATCGGGGGCACGACGGCGCCGGTCAGCGGGTCCGGGTCCTGGCCGGCGTGGATGGCCAGGGTCTCGAAGGCGGCGTTGGCATGGGCGTCAGATGCGGACATGGTCGTTAGGTTACGCGTTCGGGGTCGGGCGGCCCGGCGTGGCGGGTGTGATGCGGGGTGTGGTGGGCGGTGGCGAGGCCCTCGTACTCGGCCGGCGCGGCGGCGGCTTCAGCCATCCGGCGTACCCGGCGCCGCCGCAACACCCGCGTCCGCTGCCGCACGACGTACATCAGCACGGCCGCGCCGAGGACGACGACGACCGCGAACATCGTGATCAGCGTCTGCCAGGAGCCGACCTCGGTGACGGCGTGGTGGGTCCGCCCCGGCGTGCCTATCTGCACCGGCGTGCTGGGGGTGTAGGGGGTGCCGTCCCCGGCGAGGCCGGCCGGGAGGCCCAGGCCGTCCAGCACTCCCGCGATCAGCGAGCCCATCGACGCCTCCTGTATCACCGTCGTATCACCCGAAAAAGAACAATACTGACTTTTGAGGACATCGCACCCGCACCGCCGAGGACGCCGAGCACCTCCTCGGCGCCGAGGTCCGCCAAGCGCTGCCGCAAGCCGTGAGGGCCGAGATCATCTCGTGACACGGACCCCGCAACCTCCCAGGCCACCAAGCGTCCTGAGAGTGACAGCTTGTTCCGTCCGGGAGGGGAAAACGATGGTGCGCTCACGCATCGCCACGGCTGCGGTCGTCGCGTCGTTGGTCGCGGGGCTTGCGGCGTGCGGTTCGTCGAAGGGTGCTTCGGGCGGGGCGGGGAGCACGACGCCGGCACCCACGGCGAGCAGCGCGGTGGCGGACGGCGGGGCGGCGAGCCCGACCGCGACGGCTACGGCGACCGCCACCTCCTCGGACTCGGCGGCCGGCGGCTACAGCGACGCGCAGCTCGAAATGATGCGCGCGAAGGTCGGGGCCGTCTTCGGGCAGGGCATCACTCCCGCCTCGGTCTTCCTCCCGCTGACGATCGACACCAAGGAGCTCTCGGCCGACTTCGAGAGCCCCGCGGTCATGAAGGCGGTCTGGGGAACCGGTGCGGCCGGCGCGGACCGGCCGATGGACTGCGGCATGGCGAAGTACAACGGCATCGCCATCGGTGCCGTCACCTCCGCCGGCGACGCCGCGACCGTCCCGGTCGTCCTCTACGAGGGCCCCAAAGCCGGAACCACCGCGATCACCGTGAACCTCGACCCGGCCACCGGTGTCATCAAGGGCGTCGCGTGCGGCGGCGCGGCGGCGCCCCCGGCGGCTTTCCCGGGCATCGCGCCGATCGCCGCGTACTACGGCGCGCTGGTGAATGTCGACGGCTCGGTGGTCAACGACCAGTCGCATCCGTACTTCACCCCCACCTTCGCCGCGTGGAGCCCCGCCGACACCGACTACGACAAGTTCTCGTGCGGCCAGAACGGTCCGTCCCGCTGGATCGTCGCCCTCACCGCCTCGAACTCCACCACCAGCGCCTGGGACTACGGCACGGCGCCGATCCTCACCACGGCCGACGCGAAGGCGCAGGCCCTGCCCCTCGGCTTCGTCTCCTCGCTCGGCGTGGACCTCGGCACGAACAAGATCTCCCGCGTCACCTGCGTCCGGGCGAACCCGCCGGCCGCCGACAAGGCCCACCCCGCGCAGTACGCCGAGAACCTCCTGGCCTATTACCGCCTGGCCGCGGACCAGAAGACCCTCGGGGTCGACGCCGAAGCCGCCATCCGTCCCCTGTTCACCTCGGACGCCGCCTTCACCGCCGCGTGGTCGGGTACCGGCGCCGTCCCGCTGCTCTGCACGAAGACGGCGAAGGTCCCGGGCAGCGTCGGAGTCCTCGACCGATCGACTCCGACCACTTCCGGCACCCAGCTCACGGTCAAGCTGGTGACCTGGCCGCAGTGGCACCCGGACGCCCCCGGTCAGGAAGCCAGCAAGTTCGCCGTCGCCCTCGACACGAGCACGATGAAGATCTCCTCGATCACATGCGATGAATAACGCAAGAATGCACTGAAGCCACCTCGCACAACGCGCGCGAGGTGGCTTCACGCATGCAACTCCCCATGCGACTGAGCCAGCGACCGACCGGCAAGCCGAGCCGTGAGCCCGGCATCGAAGTTAGGACACTGGGTTATGCCCTCATGCCGGCATCGGAGCCCGTGGCTGATCGCCTCCCGAGCGGCTTGCGCCCGAGCAATCTGCTCATCGAGTTCGGCAAGCTTGCGCCGGGCAAGCCGCCGCCATTCTTCGCGTGCGCCGTGGTGCGAAGCCATAAGCGCTTTCTGCTCGGCGAGCGTGAATCCCGCGTCGCTGTAAAGCAGGATCATGGCGACGGTCCGCACGGCCGACTCCGGATACCGACGCTTCCCCGCAACCCGTTCCGGCGCAGGCAGGAGCCCGAAGTCCTCGTAGTACCGCAACGCCGACGCGCTGACCCCCGTCCGGCGCGCCAGCTCACCGATCGACAAGGTCGTCGGCGTCGGCCGTGTCGTTTGCGTTGTCCGTGCACCGCCACCAGGCGTGTTGACTTCAAGTGCCCTTGAAGTCGTTGACTCCCGGCCATGGGAACTCGCCATGAAGAAAGCCTGCCACGGCGCCTCGCTACCGCCACCGCCGAGTACTTGATCGGCCATGCCGGCATAGCCGCTGTCCGCGCCCTCGACCGCGACGCCGTCGGCCAGGGCCATCGCCCGCACGGCGCAGCCGGGAGCGTGTCCGGCTGGGTGTTCGCCCACAGGCCGTCAAACCGTCGACGAAACCGTTGGGCGGCCTCGCTTCTGAAGCCGGGACCCACCGACACCGTCCTGGAGATCGGCTTCGGACCCGGCGTCGCGATAGCGGAGCTGGTGCGCCGGGGAGTCGGCCACGTCTACGGCATCGACCACTCGGACGTGATGCTCCGCCAAGCATCCGCACGCAACGCAGCCGCCATCAAAGCCGGCCGCGCAACCCTCCTCCAGGCATCAGTGGATCAGCTCCCGGACATCCTCAAGGGCCCCTTCGACGCCATCCTCGCCGTCAACTCCCTCGGCTTCTGGCCCGCGCCGGTCGACCGGCTCACCGAGCTCCGCCGAAGGCTCGCGCCGGCGGGACGCATCGCCATCGTCTCCCAACCCCGCTGCCCGGGAGCCACCGCGAGAACCTCACGCAAAGCCGCCGAAGAGATCGAGAACCTGTTGCGCGCCGCGGGGTTCGAGCGAATCAGCACCGAGATGCTCCCCCTGAGCCCGCCAGTGGTCTGCGTCCTCGGATCCCCGCGCTAGACACCGTCTAGACGCGTACTAGAACAGCGTCGGCGGACCCACCGGCATCGGCTCCTCCAGAGCCTCCAGCTCCGGCACCCGCCGCCGCACGTCGTCGTGGAACCGCCGGGCAAGAACGGGCGCCTCGGCGTTGTCCGGGGTGTGGATGAAGACCGTCGGAGACCGGCCCTCACGCAGCCACTCGGCCGTGACGTCGGCCCACGGCTGCCACCCGGCGACGGTGAGCTCGTCGTCGTCCCGCCCGATGTACCGCACGATCGGAAACCGTGTCAGAGCACGAGTACGCCGAGGCAGCCGCGGCTTCTTCTCCCACGCTTCACGCTCGGCGTCGGACGTGGGAGGCGTCTCGTAGAGCACCACCGTGTCGAAGGGAACCCACTCGGCGTCCGCCTCGGTCAGCAGCTTCTCCAGGTCCCGCTCCCCCGGCGCACCGCCGAAGAAGCCTGGATGCCGCACCTCGACCGCGTACCGGTATCCCTTCGGAACACGGCTGAGGAACGCCGCCAACGCCGGCAGATCCCCGGGCCCGAACGACGCCGGAAGCTGGATCCACAGCGCGGCGTGCCGTCCGAGCGGCTCGATCGCGGTGAAGAACGTGTGCAGCGCGCCGTCCGGAGCGAAGACCTCGGGACCGAGACGGTGCTCGTGGGTCACCGGCTTCGGCAGCTTGAGCAGGAACCGGAAGTCCTCCGGAGCCTGCGCCGCCCACATCTCCACCGTGGCGCGGGACGGCGTCGCGTAGAAGGTCGTGTTGCCCTCGACGGCATTGCACCACGTCGCATAGGCGGCGAGCCGCTCGCGCGGCGGAAGGGGATGCGGCACCAACCGCCCCTGCCACGCCGCGAGAGTCCACATGGCGCAGCCGACGTGCAGTTTCATGCCTGCGAGCCTAACGCTTGCGGCACCGGCCGATCGCCGCCGACGAGCCCGGTGAAGACGCAGTGGAGGGTACCGTGAGCACCCCAGAGCCGCTGCGGCGGAGGCGCCAGGCGTTCACTGAGGCGACCGCGTGGTGTGGCTGACCAGGCATACATCAGTGCTTATATGAAGGACATGGCGTTCTTGACCCGGCTGCGTGCCTTGACCGGCCGCATCGACCGCTTCCAGCAACGGCACCGCGTGCTGGCCTTCCCGGTCGCCGTGTACCGGGAGCTGCAGGCCAGCAAGGCCAACTACCTGGGCGCCATACTCACGTTCTTCGCGTTCATCTCGCTGTTCCCGCTGCTGCTGATCCTCACCACCGTCCTCGGCGCGGTCCTGCGCTCGAACCCTAAGCTCCAGCAGGACGTGCTGAACTCCGCGCTCGTCGACTTCCCGGTGATCGGCGACCAGCTGAAGAACAACATCCACGACTTCGCGCGCAACGGGATCGCGCTGCTGATCTCCATCCTGGTCACCGTGGTCGGCGCGCTGGGGCTGGCCAACGCTGCGCAGTACACGATGAACCTGCTCTGGGGGGTGCCGGAGGAGCGACAGCCGGGCTTCCCCAAGCACTGGCTGCGCAGCCTGGGGATCATCGGGACGATGGGACTCGGAGTGCTGTCCACGACCGCGATGACGACGCTCGGGGAGCTGGCCGGCGGGCGCGTGTTCACCGTGGGCCTGCGGATCGGTCTGCTGGGGGCCTCGTTCGTGATCACCGCGCTGCTGTTCTGGCTGGGCATGCGCACCGCCACAGCGGCCGAAGTACAAGGGCGCGACCTGCGTCTCGCCGCGATCCTCACCACAGTCTTCTGGCAGGGCCTGCAGTACCTCGGCGGCTTCATCGCCGCGCACCAGCTGGCCCACGCCACGACCCTCTACGGCGTCTTCGGCCTGGTGCTCGGTCTGCTCGCCTGGATCTACCTCCAGGCGCGGCTGACTCTGGTGGCGGTCGCCAGCGATGTGGTCCGGGCCCGCAAGTCCTGGCCCCGATCACTGTTCGACTGATCGGATCGTCCGTCAGTTGGCGCACGGCGATATACGCCCGGTGCCCCTCGACAAAGCCGGATCAACACCAGATGATCGCTGGGTAACCACCGATCATTCGAGGTGGCGATCAAGCGAGGCGGTCCCGGCAAGCTCTGCCGATCGCGTACGATCGTGTGAATCCCACCTAAGCCGTAAGGAACCGATGCGATGCGCCTGCTCGATTCCGCCCGCATCGGCCTGGCCGCCTTGTGGCCGCATGGAGCGCTGCGGCACCAGATCGACCACTTGCGTCCCGGGAAGATCATGCCGCACGGCATTCCCCGCAAGACCCTGGCGGTGTCGATCGCTCTGAGCGCGGCTCTGGTGACCAGCGGTCCCGCGCACGCGGCGATCAGCTACAGCCCGCTGCCGAAGCTGCCCGCGCTCAGCGCCTCCTCCCTGGCCGAGCGCTACGACATCAACCGCGCGGCGATGGCGAAAGCCGCCGACGAAGCGCAGTTCGGCGGGGACCCGGCCCTGGCGCACGCGCTGCGCAACCTCGCGGTCCCCGGCCGCGACTTCCTGTCCTTCGACCCCAACGGCGACGGCCGGGGCATCGAGGTGGTCGGCGACCTGGTGCACGCCAAGCGGATCGCCGTGGTCGTGCCGGGCGCCGGCAACACGCTCTCCAACTTCGACAGCGTCAAGGGCCCGGGCGTCGGCGCCGAGGCGCTGTACCACCAGGCGCAGGAACTCGGCGCGGGCACCTCGCTGGCCGTCATCGGCTGGCTGGGCTACGACCCGCCGTCCGTGGACAGCATGCACATCGCCATGCTCGGCCACGCCGACAGCGGCGCGAAGGCGCTGAAGACGTTCCTGGTGCAGCTCCGGACGATCAACAAGGCGCCGGTGTCGCTGCTGTGCCACAGCTACGGCTCGGTGGTCTGCGGCCAGGCCGCGTCGCACGTGAAGGTGACGGACATCGCCGTGTTCGGCTCCCCGGGCATGGGCGTCGGCTCGGTGTCCGACCTGAACACCACGGCGCGGGTGTGGGCCGGGCGCGGCGCCAGCGACGGCATCGCCGACGTGCCGCACGTCCAGGTGGACCTGCTGGGCGTCTCGGTGGGCTTCGGGGACGACCCGGTGGACCCGGCCTTCGGGGCCCGGCTGTTCGCCGCCGGCCGGGGCGGCCACAGCGACTACCTGCGAACCGGAGACACCGCGCTGCGCAACCTGGCGCTGATCGCCATGGGCCGCAGCGACGAGGTGACGTCTCCGCAGGAGGCGAGCTGAACCCCGGCGAAGCGGCCCTCGGCCCGACCCCCGACGGCTACCGCTATTTCCGGCGTTCGATCCAGCTCGCACATTCGTTCGACCCGGCGGACGCGGCTCTGGACCGGGCCTTCGAGCGGGCCCGGGCGATGCTCCAGGCGTGGGGACCGCAGATCGGCGCCGGGATGCGGGTCGAGGTCGACTCCGCCGCTGCCACTGAAACTGCCGCTGCAGACCTCGACACCGACAGCGGCACCGACAGCGACAGCGACGCCGAGGACGCCTTCGCCCCGCTTCCGGCACCGTCGGTCGGCCTCGAAGGACGTCTGATCTCGCGGGTCGCCGGGTTGATCCCGCTGTACGCACCTTTCCGGGTCATCACGGCGGAATTCGACAGCGCGGACCACGCCGGGTACGCCTATGAGACGTTGCCCGGCCACCCGGAACGCGGACGCGAAGCCTTCTACGTGACGCGCGGAGAAGGCCTTGTCGAGTTCACAGTCATGGCGTTCTCGCAGCCCGCACTGTGGTACTCGCGCTTAGGCGGTCCGGTGACGCGAATCGTCCAGAATCGCTATACGAACAAGTACCTGTTGGCGATGGCCGTCCGCCCTTAAGAGCGCGCTATACCGGCGGCACCAATACGAAGAAACGCTGTAGCGCTTTCTCCTCACCGCGCACGAGTAGCGGTTCCCCGGGAATGCGGTGCCACAGGAAGAGCAAAAGATCCGATGCGGTCCCGGACAGTTCGGCATCGGCCTGCTCGTCTTCGCCGAGCGGACGAAGGCCTGTCGGGTCCAGCCCGATGGACCAGGACTCCTTGCCGTCGGCCTGGATGAAGCGGTAGCGCTCGCCCTCCATCGGAGGAGGCGACTTCACACCGCGGCGGAACGGGACCACGACGTCGAGGAACTGGGCCACGCCGTCCGCCGCCAGTTCCTTGTCCACAGGCTGGGGAGAACCGATCGCGCCCTCCAGATCCCAGCGGTGCACGGCCGCCTCGATGGCCTGCATCCGCAGCCAGAAGCCGACGCCCTGCTCGCCGCCCCAGGTCCAGACGGCCGTTTTCGGATCGGTGGTGCGGAACGTCTCGGCCAGCGCCGTCGCGCCCTCGGCGAACCAGTCGGCCAGATCGTCCCGGCTGAGGTCGGCGGGGGCCTCGAACGGCGTCCGCCGGTCCGCGGGCATGGCGTCCAGCCGCTCCACGATGACGTGGTTCACCAAGCGATGGACACGGCCGAGATGCCGCACCAGATCCTCGGCGGTCCAGTCCGGACACGACGGGACGGGAAGCGGGGCGTCAGGCAGAGCTGCCATCAGCGCCGCACGGTGGAAAGCGGTTGTTTCCCTCTCGAAGTGCGCAATCAAGTCCACTTCTTCACTCTCCCACCGACTGTGCGCCCTGCCTAGGAACACGCTTTAGCGCCACAGGCGGTTTTTCTGTAGAGCTCTCCGCTTAAGCGAACTGATCACCATCACGAGCACGAGTCCGAGGACCGCGGCTCCCATGCAGGCGGCGACGATCTTGTCCCGGCGCGACGGCAGCAGGCTGGACTTCGTCGTGGCAGCCGTCGTGGTGGGGTTCAGGGCCTCGGTGGTCGCGTGTCCGGGGGACGTCCCCGGAGCCGCCGACGTGGTTCCACCCGCCGTGCTGGAAGGCGCGGCAGCAGGACTCGAAGCAGGAGCCGGGAGCGACGCCGCCAATGGAGCCGCGCCGGCGAGCAGCGGGTTGTCCTTGGCGACCGGCGCGCCAACGCTGAGTGCGGCCAACGGATTGACGATGCCGTAGCCATACCTGTCGTTGCGTTGAAGGCCGGTAGCGCCGCCGGCCTTAGTCGCCGTCGCCAGAAGCGCACGGATGGTCTGCCCCGCAGTCCAGTCCGGGTGCATCGCACGGACCAACGCGACAGAAGCCGTCACATAAGCAGAAGACTCACTGGTGCCCTTCACCGTCTTCGGCACACCGTTGGCGTTTTCTACAGGGATCCCCACTCCGGGAGCCGTAAGAGCGACCTGCGGTCCGTAACTCGAGCCGGGCCACCGTGCACCGGTGTCGTCGATCGCGCCGGCCGCCACCACTCCGGGATAGGCCGCGGGAATGATGACGTGCCCGGTCCCGGCGTTCCCCGCGGCGGCGACCACCACGATGTCCGCGGCCTCGGCCTGCTTCACCGCGGCCGCCATGCCCGGCGTGTCCGCGGTGCCGAGCGACATGTTGATCACCTTGACGTGCCGGGCGACCGCGAACTTGACGGCATCGGCGATGTGCACGGGATCAGAGCCGGTGGCCTGCTGCATCCGCACCGGCAGGATCTTCGCCTCGGGCGCCAGGCCGCGCAGGCCGTCGCCGCCGCCGGTCCCGGCGATGAGCACGGCCATCGTGGTGCCGTGGCTGTCGGTGTCGGTGTCGACGTGCGCGATGCCGGTGCTGTCCGGGCCGAGCGAGAAGTCCGCGCCGGGGAGCAGGTTGTCGCGGGTGTCGCCGAGCGGTGTGACGCCGGAGTCCACCAGGCCGACCGTGACGCCGGCGCCCTTGGTGTGCTGCCACACCTGGTCGGCCTTCAGATACGTGAGCGGCCACTGCGCCGCGGGTTTGGGGACGGCGTCGGCCGCCCGCACTGTAGGCGGCATGAACGCGAGCGCGGCCATGCCACAGACACCCATGAGCGACCCCAAGCGGTGCGACATGCGCTCTAGGATTGCGCGGCACCGCAAATAACGCAAACCTCTGTGAAAATCCCTATAGAGGCTTTTCCGACACTAGGCGGAAATCACATACCGCTTATGATTCAGACCATGGCCCGTTACGAGTACCGCTGTCGCGCGTGTGGCGACACCTTCGAGCTGTCGCGTCCGATGTCCGAAGCGTCGGCTCCCGCCGTGTGCCCCGCGGGCCACGACGACACTGTCAAGCTGATCTCCACGGTCGCCGTGAACGTCGGGGGCGGGAACAAGTCCGCCGCAGCACCCGGCAACGCTGGCGGGTGCTGCGGCGGAGGCTGCTGCTCGTAGCGCTTCGCGGGTTGCGCTAAGCGGCTGAGTCAGCAGCCGGAGGGGCTGGCCGAGGGAGGCCGTATCAGCCCATGTGCGGGTACCGGTGGTCGACCGGCGGCACGAAGGTCTCCTTCACCGTGCGCGGGCTCAGCCAGCGCAACAGGTTCTGCGCGGAGCCGGCCTTGTCGTTGGTGCCGGAGGCCCGGCCGCCGCCGAACGGCTGCTGCCCGACGACAGCGCCGGTCGGCTTGTCGTTGACGTAGAAGTTGCCGGCCGCGAAGCGCAGCTTGCTGTGCGCCTCCTCGACTGCGGCGCGGTCCGTGGAGAAGACGGAGCCGGTCAGCGCATAGGGAGTGGAGCTGTCGACCAACTCCAGGACTTCGCTATAGCGCGCGTCGTCATAAACATGCACCGCGAGGATCGGACCGAAGAACTCATCGGTGAAGATCTCGTGGTGCGGGTCCTCGCCGACCAGGATCGTCGGCTGCACGAAGAAGCCCTGCGAGTCGTCCGCCGTGGCGCCGGCGAGGATCTCCACCTTGCCCTCCGCGCGGACCCGCGCGAACAGGTCGCTGTGCTTGGTGAAGGCCCGCCGGTCGATGACCGCGCCGCCGAAGTGGGAGAAGTCGGTGACGTCGCCGTAGGTGATGGTCCCGGTGACGTCGGCCAGCTGCTCCCGCACGCCGGACTCCCACAGGGAGCGCGGGATGTAGGCACGCGAGGCCGCGGAGCACTTCTGCCCCTGGTACTCGAACGCGCCGCGGACCAGCGCGGTGACCAGGGCGGCCGCGTCGGCGCTGGGGTGCGCCACGACGAAGTCCTTGCCGCCGGTCTCGCCCACGATCCGCGGATAGGAGCGGTAGACGTCCAGGTTCTCCGCGGTCTGGCGCCACAGGGTCTTGAACGTCTTGGTGGAGCCGGTGAAGTGCAGACCGCCGAACTCGCGGTCGTTCAGCGCGACCTCGCTGACCGCCAGGCCGTCGCCGGTGACCAGGTTGATCACGCCGGCCGGCAGGCCCGCGGCCTCCAGCAGCTCCATCGTGTACTGCGCCGCCAGCTGCTGCGTCGGCGAGGGCTTCCACACCACGGTGTTGCCCATCAGCGCCGGCGCGGTCGGCAGGTTGCCGGCGATGGCGGTGAAGTTGAACGGCGTGATCGCGGTGACGAAGCCGTCCAGCGGACGGTAGTCGGTGCGGTTCCAGACGCCGGCGGAGTTGGCCGGCGGCTGTTCGGCCAGGATCTGCCGGGCGAAGTGCACGTTGAAGCGCCAGAAGTCGATCAGCTCGCAGGCGCTGTCGATCTCCGCCTGCTGCACCGACTTGGACTGGCCGAGCAGGGTGGCGGCGTTGACGGTGTCCCGCCAGGGGCCGGACAGCAGGTCGGCCGCGCGCAGGATGACCGCGGCGCGCTCGTCGAAGGGCAGCGCGCGCCAGGCCGGCGCCGCCTCCTTGGCCGCCGCCACGGCGTCGGCGACGTCGGCCGCGGTGGCGTTGCCGGTGTCGCCGAGGACGTGCTTGTGGTTGTGCGGCTGGACGACCTCGACACGCTCGCCGGCGGCCATCCGGCGCTTCCCGGCGATCGTCATCGGCAGTTCGTGGCGCTCGGCGGCCATCTCGGCGACGCGGCGCTGCAGCGACTCGCGCTCGGCCGAGCCCGGGGCGTAGGCGCGCACCGGCTCGTTGACCGGGGCGGGGGTGTGGGTGATGGCATCCATGGCGGTGCGGGTGGTCCCCTCTTTCAGCGCTTGACGAGCGAGTTCAGGAAGAACATGACGTTGGCCGGGCGCTCGGCCAGGCGGCGCATGAAGTAGCCGTACCAGTCGTCGCCGAAGGGCACGTACACGCGCATGGTGTCGCCGGCGGCGACCAGGTTGTGCTGCTCGGTGGTCCGGATGCCGTGCAGCATCTGGAACTCCTGCTGGTCCTGCTCCCGGCCGGTCTCGGCGATCAGCGCGTGCGCGATGTCGATCATGCGCTGGTCGTGGCTGGCGATCATCGGGTACGCCGAGGAGCGCATCAGCGTCTTCATGGCGCGCACGTAGGCCTTGTCCACGTCGTGCTTGTCCTGGTGCGCGACCGAGGCGGGCTCCATATAAGCGCCCTTCACCAGCCGCACCCGGGAGCCCGCGGTCGCCAGGTCGGCGATGTCGCCCTCGGTGCGGAACAGCGCGGCCTGGATCGCCACGCCGACCCAAGGGAACTCGCCGCGCAGCTCGCGCAGGGCGCCCAGGGTGGCGTCGACCGTGGTGTGGTCCTCCATGTCCAGGGTCATGGTGGTGCCGGCGTCGCGCGCCGCCTCGGCGATCGCGATGGCGTTCTCCAGCGCGATCTTCTCAGCGTCCCTCGGGAGCTTCTGGCCGAGCGCCGAGAGCTTGAGCGAGACCTCGGTGCGGTGCGCGATGCCGAGATCGGCGAAGCGCTTGAGCATCTCCAGATAGGCGTCGCGGGTGGCGGCGGCGTCGGAGGCGTCCAGCGTGTCCTCGCCGAGCCGGTCCACCGTGACCGCCAGGCCCTGCTCGACCAGGTCGCCGATGACCAGGCCGGCCTGGTCGAGGTTGTCCCCGGCGACGAAGCGGTCCACGACGCGCCGGGTCAGGGGGACGCCGGTGATGATCCCGCGCATCTTGGCGCTGCGGGACGCGGCGAGAAGCGTTTGGCTGAGCATGGCACGAAGGTAAGGCGGCGTGTCCGGTGGCGATATGGACGAGTGCCACGATCATCGCCCGATTTCGTCATACACTTGTCTGATGGCGACCCCGACCACCGACCAGCTGCAGGACCTCGTCGACCTCGTCTCCCAGCTCGCCTCGTCCTCGGCGACGCTGGAGGACCGCGACTTCGACCTGGTGGCGTTCGCCTCGCAGTCCGGGGGTCTGGACGTGATCCGGCAGCGCTCGATCCTGCAGCGGCGCTCCACCCCGGAGGTGCGGGCCTGGTTCGAGGGCTTCGGGATCGCGCGCAGCGACCGGCCGGTGCGCACGCCCGCGGACCCCGAGCACGGAGTACTTCCGCGTGTCTGTCTGCCGGCGCGGTGGAACGGGGTGACGTACGGGTACGTGTGGCTGCTCGATGAGGACGGCCATCTGGATGACGCACTGCTCGCCAGCGCTATGCACGAGGCGTCACGAGCTGGCGCATTGTTGGCGCAACAGGCGCGGGTCAGGGAGCGGATGGAGGTACGGCTCCAGAACCTGCTCTCGCCGGAGCGCGCGATCGCCGAGCAGGCCGCTGAAGAGATCTCCGAGCTCGGACTCGTGGAGCGCGGCCGGAAGGTCGCGGTCGTCGTCCTGGAGGCGCGGACCCAGGACTGGCAGTCGATACCGCTCAACCTGTGGCGGCTTCCGCGCTCTGTTCTGGCGGCTCCGGAGACGGACCACATCAGTCTGCTGGTCCCCGAACCGCACTCCGTCGCCGATATAGCGGAACGCGCGCTGGAACTCTATAGAGAGCGGCTGGAGACCGATGCGCGGGACGACGTATTAGTGGGGATCGGCGCGGCGCGCGAGGATCTGGCGGAGGCTCGGGCCAGTTGGCGTGAGGCCCGGCTCGCGGTGCGGGTAGCGCGGGCGGTCCCGGCGTTCCGGCCGACCGCCGCGTGGGCGGATCTCGGGATCTACCGGCTTCTGGCGTGCGGTCCCCAGAGGGAACTGCGTGACGCGGTCGTGGACCCCGCGGTACGGCGGCTGCTCGAGGAACCGGACTTGTTGGTCACGGTACAGACGTATTTGGACCACGCCGGCAGCGCGCAGCAGACGGCCGCCGCGCTGAGCATCCATCGACAGACGCTCTATCACCGGCTGGAGAAGATCGAACGGATCACCGGTCTCGACCTGGCCGACGGCCGAGACCGGTTGCGGCTGCACCTGGGGGTGTCGCTCGCTCCGCTGGTGGGCGGCTGAACGCCTGAGCGCTCAGCCCCCGAGGAGACCGATGCTCAGGCCCCCAGCTGGACCGACGCCTCGTGCCCGAGGAAGCCCAGCAGGTCCTGGCGGCTCACCACGCCCTTCGGCTTGCCCTCGACCAGCACCACCGCGGCGTCCGCCCGCTCCAGCGCCGTGACCAGCGCCGACACCGGCTCGCCGGAGCCGACCTGGGGCAGCGGCGGGGACATGTGCTCGTCGAGGCGGTCCTCCAGCGAGGCCTTCTCGTAGAACAGCGCGCGCAGCAGGTCCCGCTCGACGATGGAGCCGATGACCTCGGCGGCCATGACCGGCGGCTCCTCCTTGACCACGGGCATCTGGGACACGCCGTACTCGCGCAGCGTCTCGATGGCCTCGCCGACGGTCTCGTGCGGGTGCATGTGGACCAGGTCCGGCAGGCCCTGGCCCTTGCGGGAGAAGACCTCGGCGACGGTGGGCTCGTCGGTGCCCGGGTTCAGGAAGCCGTAGTCGGCCATCCAGTCGTCGTTGAAGATCTTCGACAGGTAGCCGCGGCCGGAGTCCGGCAGGATCACCACGACCACGTCGTCCGGGCCCAGGCGCTTGGCGTACTCCAGCGCCGCCACCACGGCCATGCCGCAGGAGCCGCCGACCAGCAGGCCCTCCTCGCGGGCCAGGCGGCGGGTCATCAGGAAGGAGTCCTTGTCGGACACCGCGATGATCTCGTCGGCCACGGTGCGGTCGTAGGCGGTCGGCCAGAAGTCCTCGCCGACGCCCTCCACCAGGTAGGGACGGCCGCTCCCGCCGGAGTAGACCGAGCCCTCCGGGTCGGCGCCGATCACCTTGACCGCGCCGTCGGAGACGTCCTTGAGGTAGCGGCCGGTGCCGGAGATGGTGCCCCCGGTCCCGACGCCGGCGACGAACGCCGTGATCGCGCCCTCGGTCTGCTCCCACAGCTCCGGGCCGGTGGAGTGGTAGTGCGAGGCCGGGTTCTCAGGGTTGGAGTACTGGTCCGGCTTCCAGGCGCCGGGGATCTCGCGGACCAGGCGGTCGGAGACGTTGTAGTACGAGTCCGGGTGCTCCGGGGCGACCGCGTAGGGGCAGACGACGACTTCGGCGCCGTAGGCCCGCAGGACGTTGATCTTGTCCGTGGAGACCTTGTCCGGGCAGACGAAGACGCACTTGTAGCCCTTCTGCTGGGCCACTATGGCCAATCCCACACCGGTGTTGCCGGAGGTGGGCTCGACGATGGTCCCGCCGGGCTTCAGGGCGCCGGAGCGCTCGGCCGCCTCGATCATCCGCAGCGCGATCCGGTCCTTCACGGAGCCGCCCGGGTTGAAGTACTCGACCTTGGCGAGGACGGTCGCCTGGAGTCCCTTGGTGACGTTGTTCAGCTTCACCAGCGGGGTGTTCCCCACCAGATCGACCATGGACTCGGCGTACTTCATCGGCGGTGTCTCCGCTTTCTCTGGGGACCGGTTCTTTACGGTGGTTACCAGCCTACGGGCCCGATTCAACTCGCGACGCGTCAGCGTCTCCGTAACGGGCGGTGGCGGGTGGCGGGCGGGAACGGCCACGCCGTAGCCGACCGGGGTCACGGTAATGTCGCCGCAACGGCGGACATACTTTCAATAAAAGTTTGAGGAGGTGTGCCGACGATGACCGGGCTCACAAGGCTTGGCGTCGCCAAGCGCGTCGCCGCTGCGGCCGCACTCAGCGGCGGGGGGATCGGAGTCCTCACCGGCGGTGCGATCGGGCTGATCGTCGCCGAGGCGAAACTCGCCCGGCGGGCCATCGGCCCCGCGAAGGGCGATCCGCCGCGCGCGGACGGCGTCTACGGGGCGTGGTACGCCTCCCCCGGCGTCGAGGTGATCCGCATCGCGGTCCTCGGCGACAGCTCGGCGGCGGGATACGGCGTGACGGAGTCCGCCCGCACACCCGGCGCTCTTCTGGCGTCCGGCCTGGCCGAGGCCGCCGGCTCGCCGGTGCGGCTGCAGAACGTGGCGAAGGTCGGCGGCCAGTCCTCGGACCTGGGCTGGCAGCTGGAGCGGGTGCTCGCCTCGGGGCCGGACGGCAGGGCCCCGCACGCGGCCGTGATCATGATCGGCGCGAACGACGTGACGCACCGCGTGAAGGTCGCCGAATCGGTCCGCTTCCTCGGCGACGCGGTGCGGCGGCTGCGCGCGGCCGGCGTCGAGGTGGTCGTCGGCACCTGCCCGGACCTGGGCACCATCCGGCCGGTGGCACAGCCCCTGCGCAGGCTGGCGCGCCGCTGGTCCCGCCAGCTCGCCGCCGCGCAGACGATGGAGGTCGTCTCGGCGGGAGGCCGCACGGTCTCCCTGGGCTCCCTGCTCGGCCCGGAATTCGACGCGCGCCCGGAGGACATGTTCGGCCCGGACCGCTTCCACCCCAGCGCAGAGGGCTACGCCACCGCGGCCATGGCCCTGCTCCCCTCGGTCGCCGCCGCCATCGGCCGCTGGCCCGACGCCGAGGCCGGCGAACCCGACACCCTCGAACCGGCCCGCGGCGAGGCCCGCATGCCGCTGGCCCGGGCGGCGGTCCTCGCCGCCCGCCACGGCGGCACCGAGGTCGGCCGCGAGGTCGGCAGCGCCGCCCGCGCCGGCTGGGGCATCCTGCGCCACCGGCGACGCCGGCAGATCGCCGAGCCGGTGGTGGTGGAGGGGGAGGCCGTGCATGCCGCCGGCGCCAGCGACGGGGTGGTCCCGGACGGCGGGACCGGTGCGGGCGCCGGGGCCGGGGCGCCGGAGTCGGCTACGGCCTGAGCGTCGCCGGGGCGGCCGTCAGCGGGCCGTCAGAGATGGCCATCAGAGATGGCCGTCGGAGATGGCCGTCGGTCGCGCGCTGCCGCGGTGCCGGCCTCGGCAGCCGGAATCGACCGCCCCCCGAATCGGCGTCAGCGCCCCGGAAACACCCCGGATCGCGCCCGCCCGGCGGCACACCTTACCAACCGTATAAGCACCTTGATACCCCGCCGCGAGCCGGTTCCACCGAACCGGCCGCGGCCGCGGGTGCCCAGAGCGGGAGTCGAACCCGCAACGCCGTAAAGGCCGCGAGGTTTAAGCTCGCTGTGTCTGCCTGTTCCACCATCTGGGCCCGAAGAGATCGTCGGGATGATCCTTCGGGCTTCAGCGTAGCGAGAACTCCGCGAAAGCGTGATCGAGTTCCAGCGCTGGTCCGCAGAAGGTCCTGTTCGGGCGCAGGTCGCAAGGGGCGCACCGCACTGGAGGGAGAGGACTTTCACCGGACTTCCGGTTGGTGTTCCTGCGGTGTTCGCGCGGGGTGCCGGGAGGTTCGGGGGCGTTGCGGGCATTCGGGCGATGGGCGGCGGGCCGTCGCGGCCCCGCGGGCTCCTCGCCTGGGCGCGAGCGCAGGTTAAGAGCCCTCGGCTTCACGCCGGGGGCTCTGTGTTCCGGGTGGGGGGCTTTTATCCGAATGCGCGCGCGGCGCGCTTCAGGTCCATCTCGTGGACGATCGCGTTGGCGTAGCCACGCGGCAGGTCGTGCTCGGCCCGGAGCCAGCTGACGCGCTCTTCGAAGCGCGGGAGGGACGGGCCTTCGTTCACCAGCTGGAACCAGGTGTCCAGGCTGCGGCCGGTGGCTGCGGGGATGCGGGCGAGGAGGTTGCGGTGGGTCTGTTCGGAGTGGTGGATCGTCATACGGGGCCTCCGCGAGTGGACTGGGCATACGGTCCGTGTGCGCCAGCGTGCCTGAGGGTCGGGCGACTGGCAAGAGGAACGGGACCTGGCGATTCCGTCGCCAGGTGAATCCGGGCGGTCGGTGACGTGCCGCGACGTTCCCACGGCATTCGCCACCCGTATCCTTCCCGGATGACTTCCAGCACCAAACCGGGGGAACACAGTGCGGACGAAGAAGCTTCGCCGGCGGAGGTCCTGGCGGAGGAACTGACCCGGCTCGCCGAGGGCTACCGCCGGCTTCCCCACTCGAAATTCACCCTGCGGCTGGAGCCCTACGGCGACCGCGCGCGGGCCGGCCACTGGCTCGCGGCGCAGGTCACGATGGTCGCCCAGGGAATGGAGCGGTGGGACAGCCCGCAGCCGCCCCGGTGGCACGACCTGCCCACGCTCGGGGTGTTCGCGCTGGGCGACCAGATCGCCGTGGTCGGCAACGATCTTGTGGCCGCCTATCGGGCCCTGCCGGATCCGCGCGAAACCCTCATCTGGACTCCCGGGGACGGACGTGTCCCGGCGGAGAAGGCGATGGCGGCCGTGCTGGAAAGCACGACCGCCCTACGCAAGGCTCTATAGCCAGGCACGGCCCTATAGCCGAGCCCCTATAAGCAAGTCCTATAGCCGAGCGCCACGATCAACCACTCGCCGAGCCCCCACTCCGCCGCGGACCCGGGACCTAGCTCAGCCGCTCCAGGATCAGCGCCATCCCCTGGCCGCCGCCGACGCACATCGTCTCCAGCCCGAACTGCTTGTCGTGCCACTGCAGCGAGTTGATCAGCGTGCTGGTGATGCGCGCGCCGGTCATCCCGAAGGGGTGGCCGACGGCGATCGCGCCGCCGTTCACGTTCAGCTTGTCCAGGTCGATCCCCAGGTCCTGGTAGGACGGGATGACCTGCGCGGCGAACGCCTCGTTGATCTCGACCAGGTCGATGTCGCCGATCGTCATGCCGGCCTTCTTCAGCGCGTTCCGCGTGGCGCCGACCGGGCCGATGCCCATGATCTCCGGCGACATCGCGGTGACGCCGGTGGCCACGATCCGGGCCAGCGGGGTCAGGCCGAGCTCGCGGGCCTTGGTGTCGCTCATGACGACCACGGCCGCCGCGCCGTCGTTCAGCGGGCAGCAGTTGCCGGCGGTGACGGTGCCGTCGGGGCGGAACACCGGGGCCAGCGTCGAGGTCTTCTCGTAGGTGACGCCGGGGCGCGGGCCGTCATCCTTGCTGACGACGGTGCCGTCCGGCAGCGTGACCGGCGTGATGTCCTTCTCCCAGAAGCCGTCGGCGATCGCCTTCTCGGCCAGATTCTGCGAGCGGACGCCGAACTCGTCCTGCTCCTGGCGCGAGATGCCCTTGAGCTGCGCCAGGTTCTCGGCGGTCTGGCCCATCGCGATGTAGACGTCCGGGAGGGTGTCGTCCTCGCGCGGGTCGTGCCAGACCTTGCCGCCGGCGGCGAACTCGCTGGTGCGGTTCACCGCGTCGGTGAACAGCGGGTTCTGAGTGTCCGGCAGGCCGTCGGAGGAGCCCTTGACGTACCGCGACACCGTCTCGACGCCGGCGGAGATGAAGACATCGCCCTCGCCGGCCTTGATCGCGTGGAACGCCATCCGCGTGGTCTGCAGCGAGGACGCGCAGTACCGGGTGATGGTCGCGGCCGGGAGGTGGTCGTAGCCCAGGAGTGTGGCGACGACGCGGCCCATGTTGTAGCCGGACTCCCCGCCCGGCAGGCCGCAGCCCAGGTACATGTCGTCGATCTCACGCGGGTCCAGGCCCGGCACCTTGTCCAGCGCGGCCCGCACCATCTGCGCGGTGAGGTCGTCGGGCCGGATGGAGGTCATCGAGCCCTTGAAAGCGCGGCCGATCGGGGAACGCGCGGTGGAGACGATCACTGCCTCGGGCATAAAGGTCACTCCTTGCGAAGGGGTCCGGGTCGCCTGCCGGCTTCAGGGCCGCGCGGGTCGGCGCCGCGATGGTGTCGGTGCCAGCGTAGTTCGCCAAGCTACCGCTTGGTAATGGCAGGTGCGGGAGAACACACCCGGTTTCCCACAGTAGGCGGCCGGCCGCCGTTCCACCCACATTCCACCCCCGGTTGGAAGCGGCGGACGGCCGATCGGCGAGAGGATCGGGGACATGGTGACGCTGACCGCGAACATGATGGACCGCAGGGCCTACTTCTGGGGCATCCAGGCCCTGCGCGCCGGCGGTCTGGTGGCCCTGGGCACCACCTTGTTCGGAGTGAACCCGAAGCCGGGGCTGCACGAGCGCGGGCTGGCCATCACGATCACCCTCGCGGTGGTGGCGGCGGCGTGGGTCGGGATGATCGTGTTCGACATCCGGAAGTGGCGCATCGCCTATCCCCTCGCGCTGCTGTCGGTCAGCGGCGGCCTGCTGTCGACGCTGCAGCTGGGCCCGGCGATCTTCGTCCCGGCGGTCGCGGCGTTCTCGGCCGGCTCGAACCTGGCCCCGCAGGTCTCCACCGGGATCACGGCCGCCGGGGCGCTCATGCTGACGGGGTCCGCGCTGATCATCGGCGCGCCGGCGACGGGCGTGCTCGGCTTCGTCGTCATCCTGGCGACCGCGCTGGCCATGGGCATGATCCGCTACGCCATCGCCCAGCGCGCGATCACGGCCGAACAGCTGCTGGAGCAGACGCTGCGCGCGTCGGCGGCCGAGACCGAGGCGGCGGTGCTCGGCGAGCGCACCCGCATCGCCCGCGAGATCCACGACATCCTCGCGCACTCCCTCGGCGCGCTGGCGATGCAGGTCGAGGCCGCGCAGGCGCTGTTGACGCAGGAGAACCCGAACATCGACAAGGCCGTCCGCTGTGTCGAGCGCGCCGGCCAGCTGACGCGCGAAGGCCTCACCGAGAGCCGCCGCGCGGTCCAGGCGCTGCGCTCCGACATCGGTCCGCTGTCGGAGATGATCGGCGGGCTGGTCGAAGCCGACGGCGGCACGATGACCACCGTCGGCGAGCCCCGCAAGCTCCCGGCCGACCTCTCGCTCGCGCTGTACCGCACCGCGCAGGAGGCGGTCACGAACGCGCGCAAGCACGCCCCGGGTAAGGCGCCGGACGTCCGGCTGCGCTTCGACGCGGACGCGGTCCGGCTGACGGTGACCAACGGACTCGCCGAGGCCGACGCCGCCCGGCCCCTGACGAACTCCGGAGGCGGCTTCGGTCTCAGCGGGCTGCGGGAGCGGATGGAGTTGGCCGGCGGGACGCTCGACGCGGGACGGGAAGGGGACGACTGGTCGGTGCGGGCGGTCGTACCGGGCTGAGGACAGGGCCCCGCCGACCACGCGCTGAGGAAGATCGAGCGCCGCACCGTCATCTGCGGGAGAATCCCGGGGTGACCGAGATCCGAGTACTCATCGCCGACGACCAGGCCGCGGTCCGGGAAGGCCTGGCGCTGCTGCTGGAGACCATGTCCGACGTGACGGTGGTCGGGCAGGCCGGCGACGGGCTGGAGGCCGCGGCGCTGGCCGCCGAGCTGGCGCCGGACGTCGTGCTGATGGATCTCAACATGCCGCGTTCCGACGGGATCGAGGCGACCGCGACGATCCTGGCCGCGAACCCGGACATCCGCGTGGTCGTGCTGACCACGTACGAGGACGACACCTCGATCGTCGGCGCCCTCCGCGCCGGCGCCCTCGGCTACCTGACCAAGGCCGCGACGCGCGCCGACATCGAGCGCGCGGTGAAGGCCGCCGCGGCCGGCCAAGCGATTCTGGATCCGGCGGTGCAGCGGCAGCTGCTGGCCGCGGCGACCGGCGCGAGCGCGAGCCCCGGCACTGGCGCTGGCACCGGAACCGCGACGGCTCCCACCGCGGACCCCGAACCCGCCGACGACCTCAGCCCGCGCGAAGCCGACGTCCTCCGGCTGATCGCGGCCGGGCACTCCAACCGGGAGATCGCCAAGAAGCTGTTCGTCGGCGAGGCGACCGTGAAGTCGCACATCAACCGCATCTTCACGAAGACCGGCTGCCGCGACCGGGCCCAAGCGGTCCAGTACGCGTTCACGCACGGCTACGCCGACCCGGGCATCAAGAAGTGACGACGCGTCCTCAGCCGCGAGGCCACACCGCGAGGGCCAATTCAGCCGTCTGAGAAAGCTCCGCTTCACCCGCGCCGTCCCGCGCGCGCTGCGACATCCCCTGGAACACCGCGGCATAGAACGCGGCCAGCGCGTCGACGTCCGCCGAGGCCGCCAATTCCCCCTCCCGCTGCCCCGTCCGCAGCCGCTCGGCCATCATCGCGAGGTTCTGGTTGCGCCGGTCGCGCAGCAGGTCCCGCACCTCGGCGTTCGCCGGCGAGACGTTGGCGGCCGCGTTGATCGTCATGCACCCGGCCGGATGCGCCGGGTCGGGGAAAACCCGCGCCGCCTCCCGCAACATGCGCGCCACGGCTCCGAAGGCCGTCGCCTCCTCGGCGAAGGCCGTCCCGGTGAACGAGCCGCAATGCGACCGCCCGTACGCGGCCAGCGCCTCCCGGAACAGCGCCGGCTTGTCCCCGAACGCCGCGTACAGGCTCCCGGAGCGGATCCCCATCGCCTCGGTCAGATCGCTGATGGACGTCGCCTCGTACCCCCCGCTCCCAGAACAGGCGCGTGGCGGCGGTCACCGCCGCGTCGCGGTCGAAGCCGCGCGGCCGGCCGCGGCGGGCACCGGTGTCGGGAGCAGTCACCGGGCCATTGTAGAGCGATCGACCAAGAATTCTGCTAGCGTGCCGAGCGCGACTTCTTGGTCGCTCACTCAAGAATAAGGGGAGGACCATGTCCCTGCAGGGGAAGCACGCGCTGGTCACCGGCGGCGGCCGCGGCATCGGGAGGGCGATCGCCGAGCGTCTGGCCCGCGACGGCGCCACCGTCGTCCTCACCTACGCCCAGGACCGCACGGCGGCCGAGGACACCGCCGCCGGCATCGGGGAGCGGGGCGGGAAGGCGCTGGCCGTCCACGCGCCGTTCGGCGACCACGGCGACGCCGAGCGCCTGTGGCGGTCCTACGACGAGGCGACCGGCCGCGCCGGGGTCGACATCGTGGTCAACAACGCCGGCATCGGCCGGAGCTCCGACATCAGGGGCCTGACCGAGGACGAGTTCGACAAGGTCTTCGCGGTCAACGTCCGCGCGCCCTTCTTCGTCGTGCAGGGCGCGCTGTCCCGGCTGCGCGACCACGGCCGCGTCATCAACATCTCCAGCGGCGTCAGCCGCGTCGCCAAGCCGGACATCATCGCCTACGCCGCCACCAAGGGCGCGCTGGACGTCTTCACCCTCAGCCTGGCCAAGGAACTCGGGCCGCGCGGGATCACGGTGAACTCC
>Ga0207671_10000504_pt1 | contig 53102 bp, 46 predicted proteins | sample KBSC24metaG_FD_184352 | JGI IMG/M metagenome (GOLD analysis project Ga0207671, IMG submission 184352) | Corn rhizosphere microbial communities from Kellogg Biological Station, Michigan, USA - KBS C2-4 metaG (SPAdes) (version 2) | ecosystem: Host-associated > Plants > Roots > Rhizosphere > Soil... | reverse complement strand
GCTCTGCAAACCGGGGCTCGCCGCGCTGGCCATCATCAACGTCATCTGGCGCTGGAACGACGTGCTCTGGCCGCTGCTCGTAACGTCGAACCGCGACCTCTACACCGTTACCCAAGGGCTCGCGATCGCCGGACGCTCACAGGGCATCTACACGGGGGTGGCACTCGCCACCGCCGTCATGGCGATCTTTCCGGTGATCCTCGTTTACCTGATCCTGCAACGCTACATCATCCGCGGCATTGCCACGAGTGGGATGAAAACATGATGCGTTTGTTGCGGATAGCAGGGTACGAGCGGCATCTGCCGGGTGGACATCATATGTCCAGTATCTATGTTAGAGACGGCTTAACTGGGGGCGGGCGGAACTGTTGGTAGCTGTGAACCGAAAGCGTCCGCTGCTCTCCGACGTCGTGCGTTCGGAGCTCAGGCGGGCGATTATCGAGGGCGAATTTCCGTCCGACTCGAAGCTGCCCAATGAGGAGCAGCTGCGGGAGCGTTTTGCGGTCAGCCGCATAACGCTGCGCGAGGCGGTGCGAGGGTTGATCGAGGACGGTTATGTCGTCCGGCGCCAGGGTTCGGGCACCTTCGTGACGCCGGGACCGGCGCTGCGCAATTCGCTCGATACCAATTTTAGCTACACCGAATATCTCGAAAGCACCGGCATCCAGACCAGCAAGCGAATTCTTGCTGCTAAGCTGGTTGAAGCAGATGCGGGCACTGCGTCCGACCTCGACGTGGCGGTTGGTACGGAACTTGTCGAAATTCGTCGCGTCCGAACCGCTGACAGGAAGCCGGCTATCTACTCGATCGACAGCCTGCCGGCCGACATCGTCAGCCTCAAAGGCGACCGCGAGTTCTTTCTCGGCTCGATCTACAAGCTGCTGTCCGAGCGTGGCCACACGGTCGATCATGCGCGCGCGGTGTTGCTGCCGGTGATCGCCGATAAGGAGCTGGCAAAGATCCTCAAGGTGAAGGCGGGCACGCCGCTGCAGCACCTGCGCCAGCTCGACTTCGACAGCAAGGGTCGCGCCGTGATGCTGTCGCTCGAATGGCATGTGCCAACCGTCATCGAGCTCAGGGTCTACCGCCGTGGTCCCGGGCCGCTCGCCAACGGCGCCGGCTGAGTCATTATCGCCGGTCTGCGATGGACAACGACGAAGACCCTCGATAGTGATAAGTCATATTATGACTTCGGATCGATCGATGGACGAGCAGGCGGCGAATTCCCCAAAGAGCGACAAGAGCCATCCCACGCCGATCATCGAAGACGTGGCCTGGTGCTGGTGGACGCGGCCGCGCGCCACGCGAATCGGCGAGGTCGTCTATTTCGGTGCGCTCGACTCCGCCGGCCAGATGATCGCCGCAACGCTCGATCTCAACAGCCACACCGTCCGCAAGACGATCCTCGCCGGCTTCGAGGACGACGATCACAACAACCCTGCCCTCGTTGTCGATCCCGATCGGCCGCTGGTCGCGTTCTACTCACGGCACGACGAGGACGATGCCCTGCGCTTCCGCCGCTCACTGCGGCCGCTCGACATTGGCGCGTGGGAAGCTGAACGCGTGCTGAAATTCGGCGGGCTCACCACCTACGCCGAAGTGCATCCGCGGGGTGAAGAGTTGCATCTCTTCACCCGCGTCGACGATACGCGATGGGCCTACTGCCGGTCGCCGGATTGGGGCAAGAACTGGGAGGTGCCCCGCGACTTCCTGGCTTTCGACACCGATCAGGAGGTCTACATGGCGACGGTCCTGCTCGGCGACCGACGGACGGTACGCATGGCCGTATCGGGTCACCCCAAGGAATACCGCGAGAAGCCGCTGCACGACGTGTGGGCGGCATCGATCGATCTCGAAACAGGCGACATTCGGCCGGCGAGCGGCGGCGAGCCGGTCGCCAATCTGCTCACCGGCGAAAACCTGCCGCTTGACTACCGGGCCTTGGAAAAAGTTCATCGGACGGCGGCGGGCCGTACGGTCAACCTGTTCGATGTCGGCGACGGGCCGATCTTCGAAATCGGCTTCGTCGACAAGGTCATCGGTGACGATGCGACGTTGGATGCGCGCTATCACGTGACCTCGTTCCGCGACGGCGCGTGGCGCGCCGAGGAGATCGCGCTCGCCGGCGACAAATTCGGCTACATCGACGCCGGATTTTACGTCGGCGGCGTCGCCTTCCCCGATCGGTCGCCTGGAGGACGGCTATACCTGACGCGCGAAGAGCGCGGCGTCTGGCACTTCGAACGCTGGGATCGCAATGCGAGTGGGCGCTGGCAACCAACGGCTATGGTACCGCCGGGACCGACGCGCCTGACTCGACCCTGGGCCATCACCAACGCCACCCCGGCGCTAGAGGCTGTGGCACTGATGCTCGAGCATTACGGCGATTCCTACTACGGCACGCTATCGCATCTCGTGGGAGCCTTGGCGCCTTGACCTTGGGTATCGGCATCAGCGGGTGCGGCGGCGCGGCAACCGATTTCTGCCGCGCGATGGATACCATTCCCGACCTGCGGTTGGTCGCGACCTATGATCGCGATGAGAAAAATGCCGCCGAACTGGCGAGGCCGCGTAACGCCGTTGTCGCGGCTTCGCAGGAGGCGTTACTCGCCGAAGGCGGCGTCGACATCATCTACGTGGCACTGCCGCATTTCCTGCTAGCAGGCACTGTTGAAGCCGCGCTAATGGCGGGCAAGCATGTGCTCGCCGAAAAGCCGCTGGCCCTCTCTGCCGATGAAGCGCGCCGCCTTGGTCACCTGGCCGACGAACGCAACCTCCGGCTCGGCGTATTCTTCGAATTGCGGCAATCAGCGGTCGTTCGGACGGCCCGCGAGCTTGTCGCGGCAGGAGCGATCGGAACAATACGGACCGTCCGCATCGAGACCCTGATCGACAAGCCGATGAGCTATTGGCAATCGGGCTACTCCGGCCGGATCAACGACAGCTGGCGGGCGCAGAAGGCAAAGGCCGGCGGCGGTGTCGTGTTGATGAACAGCATCCACCAGATCGATGCCCTGCGCTTTATCACCGGGCTGGAAGTCACCAAGGTCGCCGGCATGGCCGCGACGTTGTCCGCCAAGGTCGAGGTGGAAGATGCCGCCGGCGCGGTATTTCGCCTTGCGAACGGCGCCCTGGGAACGCTTGTCGCAAATGCCCATTCGATCGGCGCAGAGAACGGCGAACGGATCAGTATCGAAGGCGTGTTCGGACGGATCGACCTGCCATACGCACTGTCATCCAATCCAATCCGCCTGTTCTTGCGACGCGACTGGCAGCAATATGCTGCCGGCAAATGGCTCGAAATTCCGACTGCCCCACGCGATAGCTATGCTGAGATGGTTAGAGCATTTGCGGTTGCGGTTGAAGAAGGCGCTTCATCGCCTGCGACGGCAACGGATGCCGCCGCGGCGCTCGCCATCGTTCAGGCCCTGTACGAGTCCTCAAACACCGGCCGAACGATCGCCCCAGAAGGAGGTCAGCCCTCGTACATCGGCGCCAGCGCGTCGAACAATTTTCGGTAACGTCCATAGGCATCTTCGTAGCGCGCCTGGTTGGCAGGATCCGGCTCGACGCGGCCGAGTGGCAAATCGAGCAGTTCCGATGCGCTGGCGGCATCTGGCATGTCGCCAACCGCATCCGCAGCGAGCAGCGCCGCACCCATGGCGGAGGCGTCGTTCTCGATCAGCCGGTCGACCGGCAGGCCCATAAGATCGGCGCGAATTTGGGCCCAGACATCGCTCGCCGCGCCACCGCCTGAGAGACGGATCGTCTCGACCGGAACACCAAGCGACCGCAACCGATCGATCACATCGCGCATGGCAAAGGCAGTGCCCTCAAGCACCGCTCGAGCCAGTTCGCCACGCCCGTGTGATGGCGTCAGGCCGTAAAACGCACCGCGAGCGCCTGCGACCCAGCGCGGCGCCATCGCACCGGTTAGTGCTGGCAGGAAAGTCAGCCCGTTGGCGCCGGGTGGCGCACTTGCGGCAAGAGCGGAAACTTCAGCATCGGTGGTCAGCTTGAGCAGCGAGGCCAGCCACCGCACGACGCCGCCCGATAGCCAACCCGGATTGCCGAGATGGTAAAGACCTCCGGGAAACGCGTGCGTCTCGACCAGCATATCGGCATCGACCGTTGGCATCGTCGAGAGGGCGCAAACAATCTCCGCGGTGCCGATCGTCACAGTTGCCGTGCCCGGCTTCGAGATACCCGCACCGAGGAGACTCGAAAAGTCGTCGCCCGTACCAACCGCCACAGGCAGGCCAACCGGTAAGCCAGTGAGCGCCGCCCCGTCGGCGGTCAGCATGCCAGCGACATCGGCGGCGTTGGCCAGAACCGGCAGCGACCGCGCATCGATATCGAAGGCTGAAAGCAGCTTCTCATCCCACCCGCCGCCGCCAAGCTTGTAAAGCATGGTGGTGGAGGCGAGCCCAAAGTCCATCATTCGGCGGCCGGTCAGCGCCTCGACCACGAACGAGACCGGCTGATGCCATACGACGGCCTTGGATGCCTCGCGCAAATGACGGCGGCACCAGCGTATTTTCGCCGCCATATGTGTCGCATCGAGAACGAGGCCAGCGAGATCACGCACCACCGCCGCGTCGATATCCTCCAGGAGAGGCGCCGCGCGTCGATCCATCCAGATGATGGCCGGGGCGAGCGCGGCTCCATCAGCGCTCGTCGCGATGCAGCCATCAAGCTGGCCACAAACGGCCATGGCTCTTATGTCGGCCGGAGCTGCACGCGCCGCCGCCAGCGCCTTTGCGATCGCAGGGCGCAGGGCATTAAGCCAAAGTTCGGGGTCTTGCTCAGCCCAGCCGGGCTGTGGATGGGTCGGTGCATAGGCGACGTTACCTGCTCCCACCGGCCGCAGACCGTCATCGACAACGACGGCCTTAAGGCTCTGCGTGCCGATGTCGATGCCAAGATACACGTTGGCTCAGGCCGCCATCCGGCAGTCCGTCAGCACGTCGCGCAACTGCGACAGGATCGACCCCTTTGTCGGGCTGTAGGAACCATCGAACACGGCAGTGCCGATGGTGAAGGCATCGGCACCAGCCGCGGCAATCTCGGCGATCCGCTGCCGCGTTGTGATCGAACCTGCGACGATCAGGTGGCCACTGCCAAGTCCTCGACGCGCCGCCCGCACCAGGTCCAGCGGATCGGCCTCAGTGGCCCGATAGGCGAGCAGATCAGCCCCGGCACAGCCGGCGGCGACAAAATTCCGGCAATGAGCCTCTACATCCGCCGGGCTGCCGCCAAGTTTCGTTGGGTGACCGACCGGCCGCCCGGGAAACGGGAAGTAGGCTGTGTCGCTGCCAGCGAGGATATTCTGAATATCGGCGACTTGTGTCCCTCCGAGCAGCCGGTCGATGCCAAGGTCCCGCGCCACGGCGGCCGAACGCAGGCAGGCCTCCGGGGTCTCGGAAACGACTTCCATATAAGTCGTCGCGCCGGTCTTACGGATGGCTGCAGTGAGCGCCTTGAGCGTTTCTGGGCGGACGCCGACGTCCTTGAAGCCGACGTGACCAAGACCAAGCGGCGCAATGCTTTCGAACAGGTCGAGGCAGTCCTCGATGGTGCGATCGCCGCGCGTCAGCATGAAGATGAAGTCCATTGCGTGCTCCAGATTCAGAGTGTCGCGACAAGTCCGGGCAGACGGCCGCTGTCCGCAGCAAGGTCGAGAAACGTATAGCGGTTGCGGATATCGCGGGCCTCGAACAGGGCCGTTTCGTAGAACGGCCGTTGCAGGTCGATCGCCTCGGGCGTCAGCGGCGAGCCCGCCGCCGCCAGCACCTCTTGAAGCTGCTCATGCGGCAGCAGGACGCCTGCGATCCGGGTGCGAATGTCGTCCCACGATTCCGCCAGCCGCGCGTTGAGCGCATCGGCACCCCTTCGACTGAGCGCCTTACGCCTGTAGTCGGCCCAACAGGAAGCGCCAAGTTCGTCGCCATAGCGCGCCCGAAAATCCGCTTCCGTCCGCGTGTCTGGCCGCACGACCGGGCTGTTCTCCAGCATGGCGTGCTGCAGCCTGGCAGCAGACAAGGTGGTTACTCCCACCTGCTCGCCGTGGAAGATCGGCCGGCGTGCCCCATCGGCGAACATGTCGATGTAGTGACTGACCAGATGCTCGCCCTGGCTCGCCGGTTCGCTGCTGCCGACGATCGCTGTGCCGAAGCCGGAAAGCACCAGGGTGCGCACAAGGCTCTCCATCACCTCGTGACTGCCGGCCATCAAATCTGCCGAGTGAGCAAAGAGGATCGGCTCGTCGTCTGCCAGTAGAGCGAAAGGCAGGCGGCGGAATGGCTTGTCGAACAGTAGATGGGCCAGCAGCCAGTCAGCTTCGGCAGTGGTGCGGCAGAGACTGTCGCCGAGTCCGGCACGGATCAGCCGCGATGGCGCTTTCGACAGGACGGCGAGGTCGAAAAAGGCACCCCGAGGTGCTTGGGCCGCGAGTGACTTCTTGTGCCCGCCCTCGGTGATCGCCGCGGTGATCGAGGTATAGCCGTTCATTGAGGGCGCAGTGGCAAACACCGCATACGGCTTCCCGTCGAGAAAGCTCGCATATTTGCAGAGGTCGTTGATTGTGCCTGAGCCAACGGCAATCAGCGCATCGGCGCTCGCCGTCTCCCGCCGAAGCGCTGCTGTCGTCGACATATCGGGAATCGGGTCGGCCGAAAGGACGATGCTATCAACGGCAAATCTGCCGCGGAGCGCCCCTTCCACCCGCTCGCCAAACACCGCGTGCGTCGCCGGATCGCTGACCACCGCCAGCCGGCGGCCAAAGCCGAGCTGCCCCACAAGCTCGGCCTCCGTGCCGTCTAGCGAAGCAGTAATTGCCAACGCCCGCGTCGCAACGCCGACCAGTTCGCCGGAGTCGGGATCGCGATATTCGCCATTGAGCAACCGATCGATCGGATCGGTCAGAATGGGTGCTGCCAAGGTGTCGACCCGCTGGTCCATGCATGCGTTTCCAATGCCGGCCAGACGCTCAGCATAATATGATTTGCTTGTACCACATGCATTGTGGCGTATACAACATGCCGCGACGCGAAGTAGGTGAAATTTGCTGTTGGACATTGGCACGCTTGTCGTAACGCTGTCGTTGCGAGAGAGTGGCGGCAATTTGGCTGCGAGGGGCAGGATGCGAAGGGCAGAAAACGGGACGGCGAAAGTGCGGCGCCACGAGGCGATACTCGCCGAGTTGCGGGCGTCGCCGGCAATCCGCATTGCCGAGCTCGCCGCGGCGCATGCCGTCTCCACAGAAACCATCCGTCGCGACCTCGACGCGCTGAGCGCCGCCGGCCTGATCAGCCGGACCTATGGCGGTGCAACCGGCGCTCCGCTGGCCGACGAGCCGCTGCTCGACGACCGCTACCGCGTCAACCCGCAGCAGCGCCTGGTACTCGCCCGCGCCGTGATGCCGCTGGTTCAGGATGGTGATTCGGTGATGATCGATGCCGGCGCAACGACCATCTATGTCGCTCGCCGGCTCGCGGCCGAACGCAACGATCTGAGCGTCGTCACCACCAGCTTTGGGGTCGCTTCGGCGCTGGCCGCCAACCCGAGCATGCAGATCAGAATTTGCCCGGGCGAATACGACCCCCGGGACGGGGGTGTGACCGGCCCCGATGCGCTCGATTATCTTGGCCACTTCCACGTGACCCACGCCATCATCGGTGCCAGCCGCCTCGATGCCTCGGGGCCGAGCGATTTCAACTCGGCATCAGTCTGGATCAAGCGGACGATGATCAAGCAGGCCGAGCAGACAATCCTGGTGCTCGATCACGAAAAGCTCGAAAAGACCGGCTTCGAGCGCATCTGCCCGCTCAGCGAAATCGACTGGCTGGTGACCGATGCGAGCATCGGCGGCGACCTGACCAAGGCCGTCGAAAAGGCCAAGGTCAAGGTCCAGCTGGCCGCTGACTAGCCGATCTGGGGAGCAGTCTGGCAGCGCCACTGCCGCGGCGACATGCCGAAGCGGGCACGAAAGCTGCGGTTGAAGTGCGACAGGTCGTTGAACCCCCAGCGGTAGGCGATTTCCGAGATGCCGCTGGCCATCTGATGCGGGTCGAGCAGCGCCTTGCTGCACGCTTCCAGCCGCCTGCCGAGCAGCCAGCGGCCAAAACTCTCGCCGAGCATCTGGAACCTGAGATGCAGGGTACGCACCGAGATGCCCAGATGTGCCGCCACGACGCTCGGCGTGAGTTCGGCATCGTGCAGATTGCGCCGGCAAAAGGCCAGGAGCGCCTCGAGCTGCATATCGGGCCGGAGGCCGCTCGGCGCCACATCGGGGGCACTCGCCAGCGCAAGCAGATTGGCAAGATTTTCCGAAAGCATGGCAGCCGCGGTCTCGGTCAGCTTCGGCGTATCGGCGGCAAGCTGCAGCAAGTGATGCCGAGCCAAATCGGCAAAGGGCGCATCGGCCCCGATCCTGTACAATAGCCGTGACCTGAGCCAGGGCGCGCGCTGGTCAAGGACGGCATACGGCACAATCGCAATAACCCGGTTGATGTCTTCGGGGTATACGACGCGAAACGCCTTCTGCCCGTCGATGATCGAGATCTCGTTGGGCTCAATCGCGAGTTCCTGATCCCCCTGCATCGCGTAACTGCGGCCAGCAATGGGCAGGCTGATCAGGTAGGAGTTTTCAGGTCGGCTATCGGCTTGCCTCTGCGTGCGCACAAGATCGTGGCCGCTCGCGGTAAAGGCAGCAATGCGCAGCTCGCCAAAGTTCTGCACGCTGACCTGCCCCTGAAAGCCGCCAGGCTGCCCCTGGGCGGAGACGTTGAAGACCGTTTCGCCGATTACTTCGCGCCAGAACGAGAACCGTTCGCGCTCGGCAATTTGATCAGTAGACCACGAAATCAAATTCCAACTCCCTGCTTGGCGGCAATCTTCGAGCCGTCGCTCGACGATAACCCCGGGAAGGCCACTCTTATTCCCAGGCAGCTATTTTTGCCTTCTGGAACGATCCAAACGCGCCTCTAAGATTGCACCCGCAGCCAGATGATTTGCGCTTGTAACCAAGATTCACGGCCGGAGTCATCATATGTCTCAGGTTCGCTGATGGCTCGTGCCTGGTTTTGGCCCGGCCATCGACGAGGCGCGAGGGGACATAACCCCGGCGTCCAAGGATGCCGCATCGGCAACCACAGAGTCGCCGACGGAACATCCGCCTCAGGAAAGCGCCGCCCTTAGCGGCTCCTAGCGATTTCAGCACAACTCTTCCCGGATTGGGACCATGCAGTCTTTTGAAAAAATCGAACCTCTTATTGAGACCATATATGACGCGGCGATCGACCCGGCGCTTTGGCCGGACGCGCTTGCGTCCATCGCCGGCTACGTCGGCGGCGTCGCCGCTGCCCTGCTGTCCAAGGACACCGTACAGGGCGGCGCTTGCGCACATTTCCATTTTGGGCTCGATCCCGAATACAGCCGCCGCTACGAGGAACTTTACTGGCAGTTCGACCCAGCGGCGAACCTGTCCCGTTTCGACGTGGACGAGATCGTCAGCGTCGCCAATCTCATGCCATACGGCGAGTTCGTTGCCGGTCGCTTCTTTCGCGAATGGGCAAAGCCGCAGGGCTGGGTCGACTCGGCCAATGCCCTGCTCGAAAAGTCGTCCGCCGGCTGCACCTATCTGGCGGTGATTCGCGGCAAAGCGAACGGCGTCGTCGACGATGAGGCGCGCCGCCGGCTGGCAACGCTGGTGCCGCACGTTCGCCGCGCTGCCGCAATTGGCAAGGTGGCCGAGCTCAGACAAGCCGAGGCGTCGACCTTTATGGATGTGCTCGACGGCTTGAGCGCCGGCCTGTTCCTGCTCAATCCGGCCGGCCGCATCGTTCATGCCAACGAGGCCGCCCGGGACATTCTCGCCACCGGCGAGGTGCTCTGGTCGGTCGGTGGGCGGCTGGTGGCGACGGATGGCCAGGTGAATCAGGCCCTGCGCGACATGCTGGTGGCCTGCGAGCGGGGCGATGCCACGATCGGCACCAAGGGCATCGCCTTGCCGATCGTCGCCTGCGACGGCGAGCACTATGTCGCTCACGCGTTGCCGCTCGCCTCGCGCGGCCGCCGCGATAATGACGCCGCGACGGTCGCGATCTTCGTGCGCAAGGCAACCCTGATCGCGCCACCGTCTTCCGAGATTATTGGCCGCACTTTCAAGCTCACCCCCACCGAGATGCGCGTGCTGCTCGCCATCGTTGAGGTCGGCGGCGTGCCCGAGGTGGCCGAGGCCTTCGGCGTGGCCGACACGACCATCAAGACACACCTCGGACGGCTCTACGAAAAGACCGGCCTCGGCCGCCAGGCCGACCTCGTCAAACTCGTCGCGGGGTTTTCCACCCCGCTGCTGAACTGAGTGGAGCGGCGGCGGTGAAAATGGCTGCCGCCGCCTCCTCCAATCGCACGACGCATCGGCCCATCGCCCAAGCCAGATTGGCGTCATTAAAGACCAACGAGTCGAACGAGCATCTTCTTCGCGGCCGAACCGCGCAATAATTTCAGGAGACTTCAGATTCGCAGATTTTTGATCATTGCCTTGGGACTGCTCGGCGTATTTGCCACCACTGGCACAGCGCCCGCGTCCTCGCTGAACTCGCTTTCGACGTTCAAGGCCGTGTGCGCAGCCCGGGCCGGCTATTTCGACATCGTCGACCATCAGGCCGTGTGCCAGTTGCCGAGCGGGCGCATCCTGACCATGTCGCGGAGCGACAGCGGCTATGACTATGACCCCGCGCCGGCACCGAGCCTGTCGTTTTATTTCGGCAGTCATCACCACCGCTGCAAACCGCTGAAAGAGCAAATGCTGCTCAGTGGGTCGGGCGATTGCAGCGACCGCATGCCGATCAAATCGAAGCCGATCGAAATGGGCATGCCCACCATGAAGATGAAGGGGCTCTATCACAAATAGGCCTCTAGCCTTTGACTGGTGTGGTTCTCGTTCCGCACCGGTCTTCGCGTGGCGCTGCCAGAGAACCGTCGGGAGCGGGAGGTAGCATCGGTGCTGGTCCGCCGATCGCCACCATATCTGGCAGCGCCACTGCGACCTTCGAAACCACGCTCCCCCCGCGAGCCACGCCCGAAACGTGGCTTTCACCGTGACAAGGAGTCCGCGAAATCTCGCGGGCTCCTTGCTCATTCTCATCAGCCACGGTGCGGCCTGCATTCAGGCATGCCAGCACGAGGTGCCCGGAACGCCACTTTGCTGGCAGTGGTGAAGGCACGGCCCGCGCCAAGCACCGCGCCGGCGAGGCGCCGCAACCCACCATGCCGCACCACGACAGCGGGCTCCGAGTAGTTTTCTTCCTTGGCATCCAAGCCGATGCCCCATGCGTCACGATAGACCGCCTTGAACAGGTAACTTGCCGGTACCATTTTCATCTCCAATTGAATCGATTCAATCGCACAACGCAATTGCGCCTTGAACCGATTCAATCGTAGCACCCAATGCGCAAGCGTCAAGCAGAAATTGAACCGATACAAAAGCTATGTTAGAGACATGCCCGAAATGGAGAAAAGCTTGGCACAGCGAACGGTTCGGCTAGCAGACGTTGCTAAGGCGGCGGGCGTTTCGCAGGGCACGGCATCGAACGTCTTCAGCCGCCCGCATCTGGTACGCGAAGAAGTACGCGACCGCGTGCAGGCAACGGCAAAGTCGCTCGGCTATCGCGGTCCGGATCTGAGGGGCCGGTTGTTGCGGGCCGGCAAGGTCAACGCCATTGGCGTTGCTGCCACTGAACCGCTTTCCTACTTCTTCGCCGATCCATTTGCGCGCGTGCTGATGTCGAGCATTGCCGAAGCCTGCGACACGAACGGGGCCGGGTTGGCCCTGGTATCGGCACTCAGCGAGGAACGGCTGGCATGGAACGTTGACACCGCCCTGGTGGATGGCCTCATCCTGGTCTGCATCGAGGGCGGCGCGCGGCTGATCGAGCTAGCCCGGGAGCGCCGATTGCCCTTCGTCGCATTGGTGCTCGGCGGCAACGATCAATCCATTCCGGCCGTCGGCATCGACAATTTCTCCGCCGCGTTGATGGCCGCTCGCCATATCGGGGAACTCGGCCATCGCCGCGTAGCGATCCTGTCGCTGCACAACCGTGTCGATGACGTCAAGGCCGCCGACTATGCCGACACGCGTGAGCGACTCCGTGGCTACCTCGCCGGCCTTTCGCAGGCGGGGATCGACACGGACAGCGTGGCCGTTCGTCCGACGCTCAACGATCCTGCCCGGACACGCACGGCGCTGGCGGAGATTTTTGCTACTGGACAACCGCCAACCGCGATCCTGGCCATGTCCGATCTCGTCGCGCTGACGGCCATCGATTGGTTGAAAGCGCGAGGCCTTCGCGTTCCCGAGGACGTATCGGTCATCGGTTTCGACGGTATTGCGGAGGCTGAAACGTCGTCGCCGCCGCTTACCACAATCGTCCAGCCGATCGCCGAAATCGGCCGGCGTGCGGTCACCATGATCCTCGGCGATGAAGAAGGCAGGCGCCGTGAACTGCTGGACGTCGAACTCGCCATTCGCGGCTCGACCGCACGCGCACCGGGCCAGGCCTGAGTCAGATGGCCAATCGGTCAGCAGCTATCGGAGGGCGGTGGAAGTGGTGGAGCTGAGCGGGATCGAACCGCTGACCTCATCATTGCGAACGATGCGCTCTCCCAACTGAGCTACAGCCCCGCTTCCGACCGGCGCCTATCTAACCAAGTTCGAGCCGTTGGCCTAGCCCCTTTTTTCGGGCAATTTTCAGAAGGCGTACGCTGGTCAAACAAGCCCCTGCGCAATCATGCTTCGCGCGGTTGCCGTCACGGCGTCGGCCGGCGTGATAAAGGGACGGCCGAGCAGGGCTTCGGCCTGCCGGGCATCGAACTGCTTCACGAGGCCGAGCGACTGGACATTGCCCCGAATATCCGAATCGAAAAGCGCGATGAGCCGAACCACGAAGTTCGGCAGCTCGAAGCGGGGCAGTTTTCCCGCTCGCTCGGGAAAAGCTTGCCTGAGGATATCCGCGGCCTGCACGAACGACAGCGTGCCGCCTGAGGTAAGAAACCGCCGGCCGCCAGCCGCCAACGTTTCCATCGCTTTGAGCTGAACCGCGGCGACATCGCGCACGTCGATGATGCCGAAGGCGAGTTTAGGGGCCGCGGGCACGCTTCCATTGAGGAGACGCAGCACCAGAACGCCCGACGTGCCCGGATCGTCGTCGAGCAGCGGGCCAAAAATGCCGGTCGGATTGACCACGGCGAGGTCGGCTCGCCGGCCGGCCGCCTCCATGACCGACCAGGCCTCTAGCTCGGCGCGGGTCTTCGACTCGGTGTAGGCGGTGACGTCGACGCCTTCGGTGGCGCTCCAATCTGCTTCTGTGAACGGCGTGGTGCGATCCCCGTGTCCGTAGCCGATGGCGGCGAACGAGGAAGTCAGCACAATCCGTTCGACGCCACCCGCCAGCGCCGCATGTAGCGCCCGGCGGGTGCCCTCGACTGCCGGACGGATGAGCTCGTTCTTATCCTTCGGCGTCCTGAGCACGAAGGGCGACGCCACATGCTGGAGGTAGCGGCAACCCTCCATCGCCGCGCTCCAGCCATCGTCCCGCAGCAGATCGAGCGCGACGATCTCGAGGTTGTCGATATTCCCGGTGGCCGAGGCGCGTTTAAGCGTGGCGCGGACTTTGTCAGCCTTGCCAAGGTCGCGAACGCTGCCGCGAACGGCATAGCCGGCGTCGAGCAGCGCCAGCGCCACGTGACCACCCAAAAACCCCGAAATGCCGGTAACCAGAACTTTATCGGCCAAGCTCGCTCCTTTTGGCTGCCGGCGGCTAGACGGCCACCCAACCCTTGGTCCGCTCGCTCTCGAAGATGGCATCGAGAACCCGCATGTTGAGGATCGCATCCTCAATGCCGTAGGCGAGCGGCTTTTTGCCGAGCACGGCGAGCGCAAACGCTTCGGCCTCCTCGGTGTACTGGTCGCAGGCCGGAAGTATCTCGCGGCGGCTGAGGCTCGTATCCATGTTGGCGCCGGTGTCGATGAGGATGGCGGTCGGCGTATCCGGCGGCGCATTGAACGGGATGATGATCTCGACCCGTCCCTTGGTGCCGATGACTTCGATCTTCTGGTGGCCGACCGACTGGGTCGAACAGATGAAGCTGAGCTGGCGGCCCTCGCCGAAATCGGCAATCACGCTGGCCAAAATATCGGTCTTGAACGTCGGATCGCGTTCGATCAGTGACACCACCCGCTTCGGCTCGGCCTCGAACAGGTAGCGGCTGCCGACAACCGGATAGCAGCCGATATCCATAATGCCGCCGCCGCCGATATCGGCCATGTTGCGGACGTTCTGCGGATCGACGTTGTAGTAGGAGAACACAGCGCGGATTGCCCTCACCTGGCCCAGTTCACCTGAGCGCACGATCTCCCTGGCGCGCTCCCATTGCGGATGGAAGCGCACCATGAAGGCTTCGAGCACGATCTTGTCCTTCGGACATTCGCGCAGCCGCTCGGCATCGGCTGCGTTGAGCCCTATCGGCTTTTCGCAGAGCACGTGCTTCCCTGCTTTGGTGGCGGCGATCGTCAGCGGCACATGCAGATGGTTCGGCAGCGGGTTGTAGACGGCATCGATGTCGGGATCGGCCAGCAGTTCCTCATAGGAGCCATAGGCCTTGGGTATCCCCAGCTCCGCCGCCGCCGACTTGGCTTTTCCCAACTCGCGCGAAGCGATCGCGACGACTTCCGAATGCGCCGACTTCATGATGCCGGGGATCACCTTGGCCGTGCCGATATTGGCCGTCGAAATGATGCCCCACCTGACCTTGTCTGCCATCCGTCGTCTCCTCGATTTAGAATTGCCCAACGTACCTAGACCGGCATAGACGGTGAGGCAATCGGCGCCGGGACTTTAGCTGCAAAAGGAAACACTTATGCGCATCGGCCTGATCGGCATCGACAGCAGCCATACCGAGGACTTTATCCGCCTCGTCAACAAGGAGCATCGGTATCCGGGGCACCACATAACGGCCCTCTGCGGCGAGGATCCCGTCCGCCGCGCAGCCCTGGCCGGCGCCTCGAACCTTTACGCGACGGCCAACCCCGCCGACCTCATCGGCGCGATCGACGCGGCCATCATCGGCGATCGGCACGGCGCGCTGCACTTGCCGAACGCTTTGCCGTTCATCGAGGCGGGACTGCCGATGTTCATCGACAAGCCACTCGCCTGTTCTGTCGCCGATACGGGGACAATCCTGAGTGCGGCCCGGCAAACGGGCTCGCTCATCGCGTCGGCAAGCGCCGTCCGCTGGCAACCCGACACGGCCGCGATGGAACGCGAAATCGAGCATCTCGGCGGGCCGCTCCAGATCAACGCGACCGGGCCGTTCGACCCATCCAGCGAATATGGCGGGAGCTTCTTTTACGGCATTCACGCGGTGGAGCTGGCGCTGCAGCTGGGCGGCGCCGGTATCGGGAATATCCACATAGAGGTGGACGGCCCGGCGGAAGTAAGCGCGCGCTGCACGGTAGGCGGGGTCGCGATCACTGTGCGGCTGTCGAGGCCCGTTGCCGAACAAGGCATTCCATTCGCCGCCGAGGTCGTTTGCGCCGATGGCGTGGTGCACCGCACTATCGGCCTCGACGACGACTATATGAGCCATGTCCTCGGCCGCTTCATCGGCATGATCGAAACGGGCAAGGCGCCGATGTCCGATGCCGACCTGCTGGCGCCCGTCCGGTTGATGGCCGCGATCGACAAAGCCGTTCGCGCGGCGATGCGTTGATGTGAAAAGGCGAAAGCTCGGCGCCAATGGAGCCTGGCGCCTGCCCTGCTTCTTCCGACCGGTGGTGAGTATGTCGTTCGAGATATGTCTTCGCCTCCGTCGCGACCCGGATCATTCTGCATCGCCGCGAGTAAGCGGCATTGGCGAGGCTCCATCCCGGAGCGGGTAGTCCGCGTTTTAGTGAGACAGAGCCTCGCCAACGCGATCGGGGTTTTTGGGTTTACCAGCTGCGGCGCCCACTCGGATGCCGGCGGCCCCGTTAGGATTGCTGCCGATCCTGACAGAACCCGGAACCCGCCAACAGCAGCTGTCCCGGCCGGCATAAGTCAGTGTCCAACGAGCCAGCGCCAACAACTTCACCCCGGACCGGAACGACTCCCGGTCCACCCGATCTCCCCTGCCAATCGTTCGTAGCGACCTCGCAACGGCGAAGGGATGGGCACACAATAAGGGAGGTGGAAGATAGGGGGATAAGTTTGTTGAAGAGGGCCGGTACTGCTGGTTTCTTCCCCAGCCTCTCCGCCGTCATGGCCGGGCTTGACCCGGCCACCCAGCCGGGACGCACCACGAGCTTCGGTGCTTGTGGATGGGCTTGCTGGGTCCCCCGGGTCAAGCCCGGGGATGACGACCGAGAGGAATGGGAATCACAAGAAGAGCACCATGGGTCGGCTTCCCTTCACCATCTACGTAGTGTGTGGCTCCCCCAGGGTGGGGGTGGGCCACAAACTCGGACTTGCCGGCACCAGCCCATTCAGGCGGTCAGGTCACCCACACCCACCGCAAAAATCTGGCCAAACCCCGCGTCGTCCCAATCGGTGAAGAACATCTGCGTTCTGTCCCGCGACAGAAACGGATGAGCGTGATGCCGCTGCTGGTCGTGATCGGGGCTGCGCAGCGTTCGGATCACCTGCACATCGAGCGGTGCCGCGGGATCGGCGGGGTGGCTGACCGCCAGCAGTTCGTGGCGATCGGCGGCGGCGTGTTCGACAAACTCGAACCTCCCCGCCGGATCGAACCCGGTGTGTACGTAGCCTTCGAGCGGCAGCAGTCCTTCGCTGAAGGCGCCGGTCCTGGGATCATAGAGGCCGAGATAGGTGGCGTGCTTCTCCGCCCCATAGGTCACGGCTTCATAGGCGATGCCGCATCGCGTGATGACCTGATGGTTGACCTCAGCGCCATGCGCCTCAGAATCCGAGCCCGGACGTAAGTGTTCGACCTTTCCGGTCTCGAGTTCGACCGTCCACATGCCGGCGCAGCCCTTCGGATGGTTGAGCAGCAGCGTCGTGTCGTCGACGAACAGCACGTGATGAAAATGAAAATCGGTAGTGGTCACATCGCGGATCGTGCCTGATGCTACGTCCAGCACCGACAGCGTCGTCGGGATCGAATTACGGAACCGGTCGTGGTGGTCGCGCGCCCAGTTGAATTGGCCCATCGCGGTGAGTGCTTCGCGCTCCTTCAGCCGGCTGACATAGAGGTCACGGTCGACGTGGATGAAGGCAAACAGAGAGCCATCCGGCGAAAAATCGGTCTGCCCGATCGACATCCGGCCTTCCGGCATCATTGCAACGCGGCGATTGGCAAAGGTTTCGACCTGCGTCGCGCGGATTTCGTCATCCTGAAAATAGTAGACTTCGCCGGTTTGGGGCGAGAGCGCCGACAGATGGCTGAAAATGCCGCGAAGATGCCATTCGCACCAGATGGCCCAGCCGGAATCGTCCGTCCGCCCATCAGAGAGCTGGCCGATCTCGCCGGTCGCAAGATCGAGCCGGTAGAGCTGCACGAAGCCCGACCGCTCGCTGTGAAATACCAGATACCGGCCGTCCCGCGTCAGCGAGGCCGCAAAATAATAGAGCGGATAATTGTTGGCGGCACTGCTCGTGAACTGCGTTATCAGGCGGCCCGTGACGGGATCGGTGAATCGCCGAAGTTCCGGCGCAAAAATGTCGCCGATCATCTGAGCCAGCGATCGCGGTTTTCGGCGACGAAGGCATCATCGGTCAGCCACGGATAGGCCGCCAGCACGCGGTCGATTTCGGCGATCTGTCCCGGCGCCAGCACCTCATTCGGATCGAGACACCAGACGCCATCGAGCAGGCCCTGCCGGCGCAGAATTTCGTGGATGCCCGGCACCGAGCCGCGGAAATTGTGGCCGACGTCGAACAGCGCGCCGTTGGCATCCGTCAGTTGCGCATCAAGGGTCAGCAGGCGCCGCAGCGCGGTGTTGTCGCCGGACCGCACCTGAGCGGCATCCGCACTCAATTCCACCGCGCGCTTCGTCCACACCGCCCATTGCCCGAGGAGGCCGCCGACGAAGCGGACATCGACCAGCCGCCCCTCGACCGGCACCTGATAGGTCGTGATGAGATCGGCGAGGATGTGGTTGTCGTTGCCGGTATAGAGCGCCACCTCTTCGGCCCGGCCAGAACGCGCTACGCCGTTGACGACATCGAGCGTCCGATAGCGGTCGAACGGCGCGACTTTTATGCCCGCCACGCTTTCGATCGCGGCGAAGCGAGCCCAGAAATCCCGCGACAGCGCCATGCCGCCGACGGCCGGCTGCAGATAAAAGCCGATCATCGGCAAAACCTCGCCCACGGCCTTTGCGCGCTCGATGAGCGCGTCCTCCGCCAGCGGCGCGGGCCGCAGCAGCACCATGTGATAGCCGAGCGTCGCGGCAAGTTCCGCTTCTGCGATGGCCTCGGTGACGCTGCCCTGCACGCCGGCGATCAAGGCAATGGATCGGCCGGCCTCGGCAGCAGCCTGTGCGCCAAGCTCCAGCACCGGCTTCAGCATGCCGTTGTCGTGGATCGCGAACTGCGTGGTATGGACGCCCAGCGCCAGTCCACCTGCGCCTGCGGCGATATAGTAGCGGCTGAGCGCAAGCTGCCGCCGCTCGTCGAGTTTGAGGCTTGCCGTCAGCGCTAGCGGATGCGCAGGGATGACACAACCCCTGGCGAAAATGTCCGCGGCCGTTTCGGCAGAAGTCCGCATCAGAACTTTCCGTCACGCTTCTGGAAGCCGGTCGGTTTGCCCAGCAACGGCAGCCCCGCCGCGACCCAATCCACCGTCATCTCGATCAACTCGCCAAGCGTCGTCTCGGGATAGCCGAACAGCCGATGACATTTGCCGCCGTTGGACAGCAGCGCGGTCGGCGCTTCCGCGCCCGTGACTTTCGGCTCGATCCCCAGCCGCACTCCCATCTGCAACGCCACCTGCCGCACCGACAGCGTTTCGGGGCCGGCAACATTGAGCACAAAGGCCGGCGACGCCGCTTGCTTGAGCGACCGCAGGATGGCCTCGTTGGCATAGCCCTGCCAGACGACGTTTGCCGCGCCCATCGTCACGTCCACCGGCTCGCCGGCGAGCACGTGGCGGGCAATGTCGACAAGCACCCCGTAACGCATCTCGACCGCATAGTTGAGCCGGATCAGCGCGGTCTTCGTGCCATTCGTTTCGGCAAAGTGCTGGAACACCCGCTCGCGGCCGAGGCAGCTCATCGCATACTCGCCCACTGGCGCAACCGGCGTGTCCTCGGTGGGTCCGCCGCTGCCTACGGGCGTGAAGGGATAGACGTTGCCGGTCGAAAGGGCGACGATCCGGCTGTCACGAAACCGTTCGGCGACACGCCCGGGCAAATAGGCATTGGTGAACCAGGTCTGCGCTCCGCGGCCGGTTGAGCCGAACTTTGAACCGACGAGGAAAATCACATTCGGCGCATCGGGCAACGCCGAGAGGCTTGCGTTGTCGGCAATGTCTGCCGGCACGATCGTGGCGCCGGCGTCCCCGAGGCTTTCCGCCAGCGCAGCATCGCCGAAGCGCGAGACCGCGATGACCTTCCGGCCGTCACTGGCTGTCTTGAGCGCGCGCAAAGCGAGACGCACGAGGCTGGGCCCAAGCTTGCCACCTGCCCCGAGCACGAGGATATCGCCGGGCACGGCACGCAAATCTTCGATCAGCCCGGCGCGGGGCTGCGACAGCCGGTCTTCGAGCTCGGTAAGCGAACGCATGGGCCTGCATCCATGACGACTATTCTTGCGAAGTCATCATATGACTTACGAATGCGTCATCTGCAAGCGGATTGCGTGGAGTGCTGCGGTTATTCCGGAAAGGCCGCCGCGACGATCCGGGTTATCGCCTCGACGTCATCGCCCATCAGCGCATCGACGCGCAGCGCCAGGGATCGCTCGATATCGGCGGGCTTTGTCGTCGGCCATGCCCAGATGGCAATGCCGGCCGCCTGCACGCCTTCGACGGCTGCGGCCGTGAGATCGGCGTGGTGGTGCTGGATGATCGTCGCGCCGGCCGCCCGGGCTTGCGCCACAAGCTCGGCGGCGGTTGATGGCCCGTGCTCGGGCAGTCGGTCCGGCGCCGTATGAAGGCCCGGGAACCGCGCCGCGGCCGCACCAAGCGCCGCATGATCGAATGACGCCAGCACGTCGTGTCCCAGCCGGTTGCGCTTGACGATCTCGGCTGCAACCGCCAGCGCCACACGTAGATATTCCTCCGGCGTTTCGCCCTTGGCCTCGAGGCAGAGCGCCACGCCTGTTTCCTCGGCCAGCGCAAACAGCGCGTCGAGACTAGGGATACGCTCGCCGGCGAAGGTCGCCCCGAACCAGCTTCCGGCGTCGAGCGCCTGGAGTTCGGACCAGGTCAGGTCGGCGACAAGCCCTTTCCCCGAAGTCGTCCGGTCGACCTTGGCGTCGTGCAGCATCACCAGCCTGCCGTCACGGCTGAACTGCACGTCGGCTTCGATCATTTCGGCGCCGAGGTCGATCGCGGCGCGATAGGCCGCCATCGTCTGCTCCGGCGCGCCCGTGCTGTGTCCCCGATGGGCAATGATCAGCGGCTTCCGCTTAGCCATCGTCGCTCTCCCGCTTAGCCATTGACCAGCAACCGGTCCGGCGTCAGCCAGAGCGGCGCGAGGCAGAGGGGAATCGAGGAGAACGGCAGGATCGAGTCTTTCAGCGTGACGCCAAGTTCGTCGCGCATGAACGCCCGCCGCGCTTCGATTCGCTGCCACGTTTCGGGATGTTTTTGCGCCAGCTCCTGCCGCAACCCCGCATCCGCGAATGCGACCGTATCCTCGCAGTTGAGGGCGGTGCCGGCTGGGACAGGCGTCGGAATGACGTCGATCTGGAACGGCATACCGGAGCGTATGCGCTCGTTCGAGCCCGGCCGTACCGGGCTGTTGCTCCACTCGTCATAGCTGACGAGGTGACCCGGATTGAGCGTCGAGCGGAGGCCCGCCTGCCCGAGCCGGTCACTCACGGCATCGAACAGCGTGCCGCCGGTCACCCCGATATCCGCAGTCTCGTACCAGGCGAGCAGCCCCGAGAAGTAGCCCTTGGCAACCTCAACAAACGCCTCATTGCTGTCATCGAGCAGGCCCGCGCGCGACGACAGGCTACCCCAATAGCCGACCGCCGCCGTCACGCCGTCGCCCTTGCCCAAGACACGCGCTCTGGGACTGTTGAGCCCGTGAATGGTTTCGTCGGCATTGCCCGAGGAAAACATCAGGTGGCAGCTCATCGGCTCGCCAGCATAGCCCGCGAACGACGCCGCCTCGATCTCGCTTCGGCCGAGCCGCGCATTCGCGACCATCCGCTGTACCGCGAGCGATGCGCGCGTCGACGCCCATTCGAACGCCGCCAACTGGTCCACATCGACGATCGCCCGGTCGCCGGTCTCGGGATGCATCAGCACAGCGGTGGCGTCGGAAAGGCCGTCGAGCCCACCGATCAGTTTCGCCAGCAGCAACACCATGTAATGCGGCAGCACGTAACCGGGCGCCGCATCGCCCCATTCTTCGGGCTCGAGATATTTCCAGCCGACGATACCCATGGAGTGGCCTTTGCCGATGCCGACCTCAGCCAGTACGTCGGCAAGCCTGGGGGCTTTGGTCCTGTCCTGCCCCATCAGGCTCAGCGACTGCGCGAGCCGCGTCTCAACGCCCGGCAGCGGCGAAATGGCGGTGAAGGACAGGCACTCATTGCCCGCGACGATCACCCGCCTTCCGCCCGGCCCGAGCATCAGGATCGCCTCTTCGAAGCGCGGATCGAAGCCGGTCAGGTGGAGGATGTTGGCGTTGTGCTCGCGATCGGCATAGACGAACAGCCAGTCCTTGCCGGCCCGCTCGTAGACGCGCCTGCACCTGAGATCATAGGTTGCCGCCGGAATGGCCGGACGCTCGAGCGATCCGCCGAAATCGGGGATACGGACGGATTTGAGCTCGATCATGGCAGACCCCAATGAAGAGTTGGCGCGCCGTTCTGGCACGGCAGCAGAGGGGACGGCAATTGCTGTTTGTGCCGTGACTCGCGAGTTCTCGGTCGTCATGGCCGGGCTTGATCCGGCCATGACGACATGCGCGCGGCACATCTGAAATGACCGAACTCGCCGTAGCCGCGCCCAACCTACCGCCGCGCAACCTGCACGTCTGGCTGGTTGGCCGGGTCAAGCCCGGCCATGACGGTGTGGGGTTTAGGCACCAGAGGCGAGGGGAGCAGCCCGCCCTATTTGATCGGATGCGTCTTGCGCCACGCCTCGTATTCCGGGCGCTTGCGCTCGTGCAGCGGGTAGTAGTCCTGCAGTGACGCGCCTTCCATCAGCTTCATGCGGGAAAAATCTTCCCATTCGTGATGCTTGTTGGATTGCTCGATGACCTGCGCAGCGAGCGCCACCGGCACGCACACTGCGCCGTCGTCGTCGGCCACAATGATGTCGCCCGGCACCACCGTCACGCCGCCGCAGGCGATCGTCGTGTTGACCGCGAACGGCATCAGTCCGGTCTGCGTATGGAAGTTGGGCGTGACGCCGTTGAGCCAGAGCGGCACGTCGAGCTTTTGCACGTTGACCCAGTCGCGGATGGCGCCGTCGATCACCATGCCGGCACCGCCACGACCGCGGAAATAGGTCATCATCATGTCGCCGAACACGCCGGCGGTGATGTCGCCGCGCGCATCGACCACGACGACGTCGCCTTTTTCCACGCGGTATAGCACATGCCGGTGCAGCTGCTTTTCAACGTCGGCATATTCGCCATCGCCGTAAAGGTCCTCGCGCTTGGGCATGAACTGCAGCGTCAGGGCCGGTCCCGCGATCGACTTGCCCTTGTTCCAGCTCACCGGCCCCGTGATGTGGCAATTGCGGATGCCCATATGCGCGAGCGTCGCGCTCGCCGTCGCGGCGCCGACCGCCTTGATGCCGGCGACCAGTTCGGCCGGTGGCCGCGTGATTTCGTGAATCTCGACCATGAGATTGTTCTCCTCGTTTGATGTGCCGGATTACCAGCTGGTCAGGGTGCCGTCTTCCAGCCGCGCAACGGGCAGATAGGCGGGGGCGTAAGGGTACTTTTCGGCCAGCGCTTCATCGATATCGACGCCGTGGCCGGGCGTCTCGTTGGGCTGCAGATAGCCGCGATCGTAGGTCCAGGTGCACTTGAAGACGTCGTGCGTCTCCCTGGTGTAGCCGGTGAATTCCTGGATGCCGAAATTGGGGATCGCGGTGTCGACATGGATGTTGCAGCCCATGGTGATGGGCGACATATCCATCGGCCCATGACAGGCCGAGCGCACGTGATAGATCGAGGCGAAATCGAAGATCTTCTTGATGCCCGTGACGCCGCCCGCATGGACGGCCGTGACACGGATGTAGTCGATGAGCTGCTCGGAAATCAGCGTCGTGGTGTCGAAGATCGAGTTGAACACTTCGCCCACCGCGAGCGGTTGCGTCGTGTGCTGGCGGATGATGCGGAAGCCCTCCTGCAATTCAGCGGGAATGGCGTCTTCCAACCAGAACAGCCGATAGGGTTCGAGGTCCTTGCCGAGCCGCGCGGCCTCGATCGGCGTCAGGCGATGGTGCACGTCGTGCAGCAGATGCACATCCCAGCCGACCGCATCGCGCAGCTTCTCGAAGAGCTTTGGCACCAGCGGCAGATATTTGTGGGTGGCCCAGACTTCCTCGGTCACTATCGGTTTGATCATGCCGCCAGCGGACTGGTCGGTCGAAGGGCCGGTGCCATAGATCGGCGGCAGGCCGGGGATCGAAACCTGCGCCCGGATGGCGTCGAGGCCCTGCTCCCGCAGTTTTACAACCCCATCGACGACCTCGGGAATGTCCATGCCGCCGACGTGCTTGTAGACCATCACCTTTTCGCGGCTGCGGCCGCCGAGGAGCTGGTAGAGCGGCATGTTGGCGACCTTGGACTTGATGTCCCACAGGGCCATGTCGATGGCGGCGACCGCCGCCATGGTGATCGGCCCGCGCCGCCAATAGGCCCCCTTATAGAGGTACTGCCAGATGTCCTCGGTCCGCATCGGATCCTTGCCGATCAGCGTCGGGGCAATGTGATCCTGGATGTAGGAAACGACCGCCAGCTCGCGGCCATTCACCGTGCCGTCGCCGATGCCGTAAACGCCCTCATCCGTGATCACCTTCGCGGTCACGAAATTGCGCCCGGGCGAGCAGACGATAACCTTGATCTCTTTGATTTTCATTTTTGACGCTCAGCTCCGAATGCTTATGACCACGTCCGGTCCCAGGACCACTCGTTGTCCCAATGATCGGTCGGCTGCCAGATACCTTTGACGCCCGGCTGGAGGTGCTGCTGCAACAACTCGTCGTTTAGGTCGTCGATGCCGAGGCCCGGCTTGTCAGACACGGTGATGAACCCGTCCTTCACCAGCGGCCGCGGCAGCCCGATGGCGATATCGTCCCACCACTCGACATCCGCCGAGTGATATTCGAGCGCCATGAAGTTTTCCGTCGCGGTCGCCACGTGGGCCGCGGCCATTGCGGCGATCGGGCTCTCGGCCATGTGGATGGCCATCGCGACCCCGTACTCCTGCGCCGCGTCGCCGATTTTTTTAGTCTCCAAAATGCCGCCCGAGGTCAGAAGATCGGGGTGGATGACCGAAAGGCCACCGCTCTTCAGGAGGGGATCAAAACCTTCCTTGAGATAGATGTCCTCGCCGGTGCAGATCGGCACGGTCGTCGATTTCTGCAGTTGAGCGTACTGGTCGGTGTACTGCCAGGGGATCACGTCCTCGAGCCAGGCCGGCACGTATTTCTCGATGCGCTGGGCGAGGCGGATGCCGTTCTGCAGCGAGATGTGCCCGACATGGTCGATGGCGAGTGGAATGTCGTAGCCGATGACCTCGCGAACTTCGGCGATGTACTGCTCGAGCAGGTCGATGCCCTTGTCGGTGAAGTGCAGGCCGCTGAACGGGTGGCGGACGTTCTGTACGTCATAAGCGGCATTGCGCTGACGGCGTTCGTCGAGCGTTTTCGCCTGTCCGCGCGGCGAATGCGCACGATAGCCTTCGAGCGTCCCCGCCGGCGCCACGACCGCGCCCGGCACATCGGCGATCTGCATCAGGCCGAGGTCCATCTTGAGGAAGGTGAAGCCGCGGTCCATGCGCTCCTTGAGCCGCTTGCCGGTTTCAAGACCGCTCGGCTTTTCCGCGTCGGTGTCGCAATAGATGCGCACCTTGTCGCGGAATTTTCCGCCGAGCATCTGGTAGACCGGCACGCCATAAGCCTTGCCCGCCAGGTCCCAGAGCGCGATCTCGATCGCCGAGACGCCGCCGCCCTGCCGCCCGTGACCGCCGAACTGCTTGATGCGGCGGAACAGCCTGTCGATGTCGCAGGGATTTTCGCCGAGCAGCCGGCTTTTCAGCATCAACGCGAAGGTCGCGCTCGCCCCGTCTCGGACCTCGCCCAGCCCGACGAGCCCCTGGTTGGTGTAAATTTTCAGCAGTGCCGAGGTGAAGGGCGCGCCGACGATCTCGGCGACCCGGACGTCGGTGATGCGAAGGTCCGACGGCTTGGAGTTGGTGTTAATCCGGCCGAGGGCGGCGTCCGGGCTATTCTCGTTCATTTGCGTTCTGATCCTTACTGTCGTGCGTAGGCCGGGCACCGCGCTCGCTGCACCGGTTGGATTGGTCCGAGGAAGGGCTGATGCTCTAGGCGAGGGTTTTCTGCGTTTCCCCGTCGAAGAGATGAAGTTTTGTCTGGTCGAAGGTGAGCCAGACGGGTTCGTCGGGCGCGATGCGCACCTGCGGCTCGACACTCACCGTCACCACGGCGTCGCCGAGATGCACATGCGCATAGGTGATGTCGCCGGTCGGCTCGGTTGTATAGACCCGACCCGCCACCGATCCGGGCACGGCTTCCTTGGAGAGCCCGATGGTCGAATGCCGTGCGCCGAGGACCACCTTGCCGCCCTTGGCCTTCATCGCGCGCTGCGCGTTTTCTGGCGAAAGTTTTAGCTCCCAGCCATCCTTGTGGACGACATAAACGTCGGTCCCGCGCGTCGAGAGATTCAACGGTACGAGGCTCATGGCCGGACTGCCGACGAAGCCGGCGACGAACACCGTGGCCGGCTTCTCGAACACGACCGACGGCGCATCGTATTGCTGCAGCACGCCGCCCGACATCACCGCCATCTTGTCGGCCATGGTCACCGCTTCGAGCTGGTCATGCGTGACGTAGATAACAGTCGCCTTGAGGTCCTGCTGGAAGCGCTTCAGCTCCGTGCGCATCTGCGCCCTGAGCTTGGCATCGAGGTTCGAAAGCGGCTCGTCCATCAGAAAAACCTGCGGGTCGCGCACCAGCGCCCGGCCCAGCGCCACACGCTGCTGCTGGCCACCCGACAGCTCGCGCGGCCGACGTTCGAGGAGGTGCGTGATGTCCAAAACCTTGGCCGCTTCCTGCACCTTGCGGTCGATGTCGGCGTTCGGCAACTTCCGCATCTTCAGCGGAAAGGCGAGGTTCTTGTAGACGGTCTTGTTCGGGTAGAGCGCGTAGTTCTGGAACACCATGGCGATGTCCCGATCCTTCGGGTCGAGGTCATTGACCACCCTGTTGCCGATCAGAATATCGCCACCCGAAATCGGGATCAGGCCCGCGACGAGATTGAGCGTCGTGGTCTTGCCGCAGCCGGATGGGCCGACCAGCGCCACGAACTCCCCGTCGTTGACGGTCAGCGACACGTGGTCGACGGCATAGATGTCGCCGTAATTCTTGACCACGTCGTCGAGGCGGACTTCAGCCATGCGTTGCTTCCCCTTGTCGGCTCATGACTTCACCGCGCCTTCGGTCAGCGCTTTGACGAAGTATTTCTGCAAAATCAGGAACATCGCCACCACCGGCACGCTCATGATGAACGAGGCGGCCATGAGGCCCGGCCAGTTGGTGGTGTATTCGGTGAAGAAGTGCTGCAACCCGACCGGCAAGGTCAGCTTGTCCTCGTCGTTGAGGAACGTCGCTGCGTAGACATATTCGTTCCAGGCGATGATGAACGAGTAGATCGCCGTGGCGATGATGCCCGGCGAGGACAGCGGCATGATGATCAGCACAAACGCCTTGAACCGTGTGGCGCCGTCGATCCGGGCCGCCTGTTCGAGCTGCACCGGGATGTTGTCGTAAAACCCCTTGAGAAGCCAGATGGAGAGCGGCAAACCGAAGGTTAGGTAGGTGAGGACGAGCGACCAGCCGGTGTTCACCAGATGCAGATAACGCATCAGGATGAAGAGCGGCATGAGGAAGACGACCGCCGGAAACATGTTCCGGAGCAGGACGGCGTAAAACAGCCAGGCGCGGCCCGGGAAGCGGAAGCGCGAGAAGGCGTAGGCCGCCGGCACGGCAACGGCGACGCTGAGAATAGTCGTGACGACGCAAATCCAGACCGAGTTCCAGAGATAACCGAGGAACACGCGGCCAACATCGCTCGATGGATCGAGCAGCGCCGTGTATTGGTCGAGCGTCGGATTATCCGGCCACCACTGCGGCGGATATTGCAGCGCCGCGAACTGCGTCTTGATCGAGGTCAGCAGCATCCAGATCATCGGGATGACGGCGAACAAAGTGATCAAAGCGAGGAAGACACGGCCGGCCCAGCGCCAGCCGTCGACTCGCTTGCCGCGCACGGCCTCGTTGGCGACGACGGTCATTCTTCCCTCCCGCTGTTCTTGCCGGTGAGGGCGCGGACGTAGAAGTAGCCGAGCACCATCATGATGATGAAGAGGATGACCGAGTAGGCCGACGCCGTACCGAAACGAATGCGGCCGAAGGCGATCTGATAAACCTGCGTGATCCAGATATCGGACGATCCGGCCGGTCCGCCGCCGGTCATGATCCAGGGGATGGTGAAACCGTTGAGGTTGGCGACAACCGTCAGCAGCACGGTGATCAGCGTCACCCCTTTGAGATGCGGCATGGTGATGTGCCAGAAGCGGTTCCACGGCCCGGCGCCGTCGACCATTGCAGCGCGATGCAGTTGCTCAGGCACGGTCTGGAGGCCGGCGAGCAGCATGATCATGGCGAAGGGGAATTCCTTCCAGATGTTCACCACGATCAGCGAGCCGAGCACCGTTCTCGTGTTGTCGAGGAAGTTGATCGGATGATCGGTGAGATGCAGTTCTGTCGCGAGGGCCCCGATGACCCCATAGTCGGAGTGATAAATCCAGCGCCAGACGTAGGAGGCAGCGACGGCGCTGATGACGTAGGGGATCAGCAGCAGGCCGCGGATCAGGCCACGGCCGACGAACTCGCGGTTGAGCGCCAGAGCCGCGCCGAGCCCGAGGACGAAGGACACCGCGGTTGAGACCACCGTCCATATGATGGTGTTGACGGTAACGTCGCGAAAGCTCGAGGCGCCGAGCACGGCCTTGTAGTTGTCGATGCCGATAAAGCTCTGGTCGGCCACCGCGAGGCTTGGAGCGGTTTTGAAGAAGCTCAGATAGATCGTGTAGTAGACCGGATAGCCGATCACGAGCAGCATCACGAGGATCGCCGGCGCGATGTAGAGATAGTCGGCGCGATGATCCCCGATGCGCTGCAACAGGTTGCGGCGCGGCGGCGGCGATTTCACGCGGCGAGCAAAGCCGCTTTCGGACGTGGCGATGGCCAAATCGGCTTCCCCTTGAGAACGGTGGCCAGCCGTAGCCGGCCACCGGTGCTGGACGGCGGTGTCAGACGCCGCTGATCAGATCGTTGACCTGCTTGGCGGCATCGTCGGCAGCATCGGCCACCGACATTTTCCCGGTCAGGACATTCTGGATCATGTTCGGCACGATGATGTTCATCACCTGCGTCGATTCCGGAATGACAGGGAACGGGATGCCGTAAGGCAGCATCGAGGTCGTGACGTTGAGGAACTTGATCTGCTCGAGACGCTGCTTCATCCACTCTGACTTGAAGCCGCGCAGGTTCGACGGGTTCGACGAATCCCAGGCGAGCTTTGTCGACCACTCCGGGCCGGTCAGGAAGGCAATGAACGCCTTTGCGGCCATCAGGTCGACCTTACCGCCATCGACGAACTGGTCGTTGAGGACGTGGACGTTAGAGCCGCCGAACACGACGGCACGGCGCGCCTTGCCCTTGGGCATCAGGCCGTAGCGCATATCGGCCACCACCTTGTCGGCCACTTCCTTGTCGGCGCCCGTCGCCTTCTTGGCGTGGTCGAGCATGTAGGCATATTCGGTCGGATGGCTGATCATCATCGCGAGGTTGCCGGCGAGGAACGGATCCTCATTCTCGGTCTGCGTGTTGGTCAGCGCCGAGGCCGGCACCGATTTATCCACCACATACATCTGGTAGAGCTGCTGCAGCGCCCGCTTGGTGCCGTCGTTGTTGATGTAGACCTTCTGGTAGGTCGGCACATCCTCGGACTCGTCGAACGAGCCGCCGCCTTCGGCCCAGGCCTCGGGCATGAAGCGGAACGGCGTATTTCCGGCATTGGTGCGGGCGACGAGGCCAAAGCCGTTCTTGCCTGTCTTGTCCTTGATCTGCTTGGAATAGGCGACGACGTCGTCCCAGGTGTCGGGGGCCTTTTCAGGGTCGAGCCCGGCGGCCTTGAAGATCGCCGAGTTGTAGATGAAGGCCATCGTCTCGTTGTTGGTCGAGACGCCATAGGTCTTGCCCTGCCAAGTCAGCGACTTCATCGCGCCCGGCCAGTATTCCTCGAGCGGATAGCCGACGTCGGTCGGGCCAAATTCGCGGAAATTGCCCTTCGAGGCGAACTCGACACCGCCGAGGATCGGCAGGCGGATCACCATCGGCGCGGCGTTGCCGAGCGTTGCGGTGCGGAACTTGTCAAAAATCTGGTTGTAGTCGAGGTTCTGCTTGGTCAGCTCGATGTTGGGATAGGTCTTGGCGAAGGCCTCGAAGAACTCGGTTTCGAACTTCCTGTCGATTTCGGGCGAGGACTGGTTGGTGCCGTTCCACCAATAGGTGAGCTTGCCCTTGTAATCGAGTGGCACGACCTTGGCGCACTCGGCCGCCGTATCGATCTTCAGCGTTCCGGCGTTCTTGGTGATGTTTTCCGGGGTCCATGTCGCAAGGTCGACTCCAGTCTTGGCATCTGCCATTGCCGCAACGGTCTCGCCGAGCCAGGCGGCGAGTACGGTCGCGGTCGAATAGCCCAGAAATTTCCGTCGATTGAAGCCGAGTCGCGAGGTATCGCGATCGTTCGAATAGGCCATTGGGGTCTCCTCCCATTTTCCTCACAAGGCGGACGCCGCATCGAGGTCTTGCTGCCCCGTCGAACGCCGCTGTTCAGTCTCAAAAGGCTAGTCCTGCGCTGCAAATACTGTCAAGAAATGCCGCCAGTTGATTTGCCTCGAATGCAATATCTTCAGTCGTCTCCTCGTCCTGGCGAGCCAGGAATGACCGCCGAAATAACGGCCGCCATCCGGACGATTGCGTCGCGCAGCCTGTCGCGCGTCGGCGCATCTCTGTCGGCGAGAAACGGAATACTGAGAGCACCGACGAACCGCCCATCAGGCTCGAACACCGGCGCGGCGATCGCATGGACGCTCGCCCCATGCTCGCCCTGGTCGCGGGCGTAGCCCTGCCGCCGGATACGGCCGAGGTCGGCGCGAAGTTTGGCCGGCTCGACAATCGTCCGCGGCGTGTAGCGCTTGAGCGGCGCGGCGAGCAGCCGGTCGATCTCGTCGGCCGGCATATGCGCGAGGATCAGCTTGCTCGCAGCACCCGCGTGCAGCGGATAGTTCGTACCGGCCGCCGGCGTCGGGCTGTATTCGTGCGAGCCGAGCACGGCCGCGACAACCAGCGCGCGGTCGCCATCGCGCACCGAAAGTTTCGATGGCTCGCCGGTCTGCTCGGACAGTTTTTGCATGAACGGCATGGCAAGTGCTGCAAGATCGTAGCGCGTCCGCACTGGTGCGACGCGGGCGGCAAGCGCCAGCAGCCGCGTGCCGAGCAGGAACGCGCCGTCGCCATTGCGCCGGACCACATCGTAGGCGCTGAACGTATTGAGAATCCGGTAGACGGTGCTTCGCGGCAGTTCGAGATCGCGCGTCAACTCGCGGATGGTCTCGCCGCGCTCGCTCTTTTCGAGCAGCGTCAGGAGGTCCATCGCGCGCTCCAGAACCGGCACGCCATTCTTGCCGCGGACTGCCATCTCCATCTTCGTTTGCCGCCTCCTTGGGGAGGCCGAAATCCATGTCAGAGGTAAGTTGACAGGAGCGGCCCAGGCTCTTAGCGTTTCTCAGGTGAAGAGCTCATATTCAAATAGGAACATAGCTTCACATCGCCGCTGAAGACAAGAGGCTGGCTGAGACCACGCCCCGAGGAGGAAAAACCGAGCCATGAAGATCACCGACCTCCGCTGCGCCGTCATCGGCAAGCATCCGATTGTCCGCATCGTCACCGACGAGGGGCTCTATGGCCTCGGCGAGGTCGAATATACCAAGCAATACATCAAGCCGTGGGTGCTGCACTTCCGCGACGCGCTGATCGGCGAGGACCCGACCGACGTCGAGCGCGTCATGCTCAAAATCCGCCAGCGCGGCAGTTTTAAGCCCTATGGCGCGGCGGTTTCGGCCATCGAACACGCGCTCTGGGACATCGCGGGCAAGGCCGCGAACGTACCGGTCTACAAGCTGCTCGGCGGCAAAGTCCGCGACAAGGTGCGCGTCTATAACGGCAACAAGCGGCGGAAGCGCTCTGGTGACAAGCCGGAAGACTATGCCGCGGACGTCAAATGGATGATGGAGCTGCCCGAAAAGTTCTTCATGGTGAAGCAGGGCATCTCGTTTCACTCCAACATGAAGGACTCGGTCGACGATTTCCACTATGGCGTCAAGCCCGGCAAATCCGGCTATCACGGCATGATGGACCAGGGGATGATCTCCGAGCATGGCTTCAACCACATGCTCGATTGCGTCATCGCCATGAAGGAAGTGCTGGGAGACAAGGTAAGCCTCGCGCTCGATTGCGGCCCCGGCTGGATGCTGCCAGATGCGATCCGGTTCGCCCGCGCCGTCGAGAAGTACGACATCATGTGGCTCGAGGACATGCTGACCGGCGACTACGTGCCGTGGGTCAACCCGCAGGCCTATCGTGAACTCACGCAGTCGACCTCGACCCCCATTCACACCGGCGAGCAGATTTATCTGCGGCACAATTTCAAAGAACTGATCGAAACCCAGGCGGTGCGCGTCGTCGGCCCCGATCCGGCCGATATCGGTGGCATCGCCGAACTCAAATGGGTCGCCGAGCACGCCTACATGCATCAGATTTTGATGGCGCCGCATGGTACCGCCAACGGCCTCCTCGGGCTCGGTGCGCTGATTAATGTCTGCGCCACGCTGCCGGCCAACTATATCGCCTTCGAATGCCCGACGGCATCGGACGATTGGTGGCCGGATATCGTGACCGGCCTTCCCTCGGGGCAGATCGTCAACAACTCGATGGTCGACCTGCTGCCTGGGCCGGGCCTCGGTCTCGACATCGACCCCAAGGGCGGCAAGCGCTTCCTCAAGGAGGAAGACGCCGGCTTCTTCGACTGACGTTCGGGTTTGCCTCCAGGTCTCCGCGCCACTGAACAAGCAGTGGCGCGGGGCGATTTTCTTGCTTAAGCAGAGTGCTCTACCTGCTGGCAGAACGGGTGGCGCATGGCGGCTTCGCAGCTTCTCATCGTGGTTATCGTCGCGATCGGCCTGATGATCGTCGCCGAGCGGATGCGCATGCAGTCGCCGCTGCTGCTGGCGGCAGTCGGCCTCGCGGTCTCCTTCATTCCCGGCCTGCCGCGCACCGAAATCGAGCCTGAGGCGATCCTCTCGATCGTACTGCCGCCGCTGCTCTACTCGGCCGCGCTCAATTTCTCCTTCATGAGTTTCATGCGGCGGTTCAGGTCGATCGCCAATCTCGGCGTGGGCCTCGTCGTCGTCACGTCGGCCGCTGCCTCGCTCGTGGCCGGCTGGCTGGTGCCCGGCCTTTCGGTGCCGGCCGCGCTTATTCTTGGGGCGGTCATCGCGCCAACCGACGCCGTCAGCGCCGTCGCTATCGGCCAGCAGCTTGGCCTGCCGAACCGCGTGATGACCATCCTCAAGGGCGAAAGCCTGATCAACGACGCAGCCGCCCTCACCCTGTTCGGCGCCGCCGTTACGACGGCGATTGGTGGTCAGAGCTTCATCGGCAATATCGCGCTCGCGTTCCTTTATGCCGTGGTCGTCGGCGTATTGATCGGCATCGTTCTCGGCGGCCTCGTACACCTGATCCGGCAGCGGCTGCCCAATCCGACGCTGGTGACGGCGGTCGCTTTCGTCACCCCGTTCGCAGCCTATTCGCTCGCCGAGCAGCTTCATGCTTCGGGCATCGTGGCGGTGGTCTTTGCCGGCTTCTCGCTCGGCTACAACGCAGCGGGGCTCAAGTTCGACGGCCGCATCCAGGAGCGTTCCGTCTGGCAGCTTGTCGATGGCCTGCTCGAAGCGTTTGCCTTCGCCTATATCGGCCTCCAGATGCGCTTCGTCATCGAGGATGCGCTGAAAGCCGGCGTCGGACTCGACAAGCTCATTGCGACCAGCGTCGCGATCTTTGCGGTGGTGACGCTTGTCCGCATCGGCTGGATCATGACCACTGCCGTCGTCGCGCGCCTGCTCTATCGCTGGCGATCCAGCCGGCCGCCACGGCCCGAACGTCCGCCACGGCCCGAGCGCCCCGCGCGCGCCGGACGACCGGCACGCGCCCAGCGGCAACGCCGACGCTCGGCAATGCCCGAGCCGCTCGGCTGGCGCGAAAACATCGTGCTGTCGTGGACCGGCATGCGCGGCGTGGTGACCCTCGCAGCCGCCGCCGGTACGCCGCTCGTCACCGAACTCGGCGCGCCGCTGATGGGCCGCGAAATCATCGTGCCGGTGGCCTACCTCGTCGCCATCGCCACCCTGCTCGTTCAGGGCCTCACGCTGCCCTGGCTGATCCGGGCGCTTCGCATCTCCAATGATGCCGATATTCGTCGCGTCGAGGAGCAGCACGCCTATGCCTGGACCCTCGCCGAACGCGCCCGCACCGAGGCGATCGAAGAATTGCGGAGGGCCGGCGACAAAGATGCGGCCGTTTTCGAGCAATTCATGACGGCCGCGCGTCGGGACACCACGGCGGAAGGTGAACTCGCACCTGCCAGCGTTCCCGAGCCCACCAACGTGCCTTTGCCCGGCGCCGCCGTACGCGAAACGCGCGATGCGGCCAAACGCCGTCAACAGCTTCGGAGCCGGTTCCCCCAGATCGCGGCAGCGATCTTCACGCGCCAGAGGCAAATTCTGATCACTGAGCGCGACGAAGAAAAGATCGACGACGAGGTGACCCGGGAACTCCTTGAACTGCTCGACCTCGAGGAGGCTGTGATGTCGATGCGCAGCCAGCTTGCCGAGCCGGAAAGCGGTCCCGCCCAGCTCTTGAAGCCGAAGCCCAAAGTCGAAACCGAAGCGACGACGCCGCGAGAGAAAAAGCCGCGGAAGAAGCCGGCTAACCCTTCACCCCCGAACTGACGATCGAATCGACGAAGAAGCGCTGCAGCAGCACGAACAGCACGAGCGGCGGCAGCACCGCCATCGTCGCTCCGGCCATTACGAGTCCGGTGTTCATCGCACCGCGATTGTAGCTCAGGAGCCGGCTGAGGCTGATGACGATTGGGTACTGGTCGGTGTGCCCCTGCAGCACCGTCAGCGGCCAGAGATAGCTGTTCCAGTGATAGACGAAGGCAAAGAGGGCGAGCGCTGCGATCGCCGGCACCACGCTCGGCGCAACGATCGAGAACACGATGCGCAATTCCGAGGCGCCGTCGATCCGTGCTGCATCGATCAACTCGTCCGGCACGCCCTTAATGAACTGCCGCATCAAAAAGATGCCAAAAGCATTGGCGAGGTTCGGCACGATCACGCCGGCCAGATTGCCGTCGATGTGAAGGTAACCGACCATCCGGTAGAGCGGAATCAGCGTCACGATCGGCGGCAAAAACATCGTGGCGATCACCGCGGCGAAGATCCAGTTCCGGCCGCGAAACTCGTACTTGGCGAAGGCGTAGCCCGCGAGGAGGCTCGTGACCAGAATGCCCGCCGTGGTGAGGATGGCGATGATCGCCGAGTTGAGGAACGAGCGGCCGGCGTCGATCACGCCCGCGACCTTGAAATAGGCATCGAGCGACGGCGTCGCCGGAAACCAGACGGGCGGCGTCTGCATGGTTTCCGCCGGCGTCTTGAGGCTCGTCAGCACCATCCAGGCGAGCGGAAACGCCGCCGCAACCGAGATCACCACGATCGCCGTGAGGATCAGCCAGTCGCCGAGGGGGCGATGTCGGCGGGGGGCCTTGGCCGTTGGCAGCGCGAGGGTCATTGCTCGGCCTCTCCGCCCCGCCGCGCGAAGGCAAAGAGCGCCACAATCAGCACGATCAACGCCAGCATCAGCGTCACCGCCATGGCCGAGCCGAGCCCGCCCTGCGAGCGTTCGATGCCGACGCGGCGGATGTGGTAGGTCAGCACGTTCGTCGCCCCGATCGGGCCGCCCTGGGTGATCAGCGCTACCGGCTCGAAGACCTGCACCGCATTGATGATGCCGATCACCGCCGAAAACAGCAGCGTGCGCCGGAGCAGCGGCAGGGTGATGAAGAAGAACCGCTGCAACGGTCGCGCACCGTCGATTGCCGCCGCCTCGTAGACGACGCCCGGAATCTGCGTGAGCCCGGCGACCGCCAGCACGGTAAAATAGCCGACCTGCTGCCAGACATTGAGCAGCACGATCGAGCCCAACGCAGTATCAGGCGAGGAGAGCCAGGGCGAACCCGGCATGCCGACCCAGCCTAGCATCTGGTTGATCGGCCCCTCGCTCGGCGAATAAAGCTTTGACCACACCAGCGCGACGGCAATCATCGGCACCATATAGGTCGAGAACAGCACCGTCCTGAGCACCACGCCACCCCCCACCCGCATCTGATAGACGAGGAGGCCGAACAGCACCGACAGCGGCAGGGTCAGCACGACGGACGCGAGCGTGTAGAGCGCCGTATTGACGAGCGCCCCCTTAAAATCCCGCCCTACCGAGGTCGGCCCGAAAATCTCGAAAAAGTTGTCGAGGCCGATGAATTTCGCCGTGTCGAACCCAGTCTCGCTCGACCAGTCCTGGAACGATAGCCAGACGGTCAAAGCCATCGGCACGAGGATGAAGACGCCGAGCAGCAGCAATGCCGGCCCCAGCATGACGCTCAGCGATGCAGTGGCCTGTCGTTGCACGGCTCCGTTCCGGCGAGAAATCGACGTTGTTCCACCAAGCTTATGGTCTTGCGCCGCAACCGTCATCGCGCTTCACGGGTCCGTTCGTCGGTGTCTACGACCAAAGGTTATAACGTCATAATTACTATAGCAAGCATTCGCCTTTCCTGATTCTCGCCGGCCGGTACTCAGCACCCGCCTGATCCTCCCCGCATCGCGGGAAGGGGAACCGCCGATAGGCGGTGGAGGGGCGGCGGGACACTCAGCCTGCCCCATCTCTCACCGGGTCATTCCGCGAAAGCGGGAATGACGCCGTAGCTTAAAGCGAGGAGAGCGCCTCTGACGGCCCCCTCCACCAGCCTTTGGCTGGTCCCCGCCCCCGCGATGTGGGAGAGGATGCCGCCGCCGAGCGCTGCTTCACGCCTCGCGCCGTTAACGCCTGCCCTACCCCAGCCGCCGCACGGGCCTTGCACCGAAATGCGTGACAGCCTCGGAGCCGGCCGCGATGGCGCGTGCAAGGCAAAGTTCGAGGTCTTCGCCTTCGAGCTCGGCCGCGATGAAAGCGGCGGCGAAGGCGTCGCCGGCGCCCGTCGTATCGATCACCTCAACGGTGCGCGCCGCGAGCAGCAGGCGGATGCCGTTGGCGCCACCGATCGCAGCGCCGGCAGCACCGAGTTTCAGCGCAACGTTCGGATAGGACCGCCCCAGCGCTCTCATTTGTGCCTCGGGCTCACGCTCGCCGGTGAGCAGCGCCGCCTCCGCCTCGTTGGCAAAGATGGTGGTGACGCCTTTCGTCCAGTCCAGAAAATTCGCCGGCCCTACCTCTTCGAGAAAGCCCGTCGAGGCGGGATCGACGACAGCCGGCACGCCCAGCCGCTGCGCCGTCGCGAACAACCTCATCACCGCCTTGCGTGGGCCAGGTTCGAACAGCGCATAACCCGAGACGATGAGTTTCTGGCAACCGTCGAGCAGCACATCCGGCAGGTCTGCGGTCGACAGCGCCGCATTGGCGCCGCGGTCGGTGAGAAAGCTGCGCTCGCCATCCGCCCCGACAATCGTGACGATCATGCCGGAGGGGAGGCTGCCGTCAGCGGCCAGCACCGCTTCGACCCCGTCGGCCGCAAACCGGCCTTTGAGCATCGGCACGTCCGCCGCCCCGACGCGGCCGGCGAACCGGACATCGAGGCCGAACGCGGCCATCCACACCGCCTGGTTAGCGCCTGAACCCCCAGCGCGCGAGCGGATTACCGCCCGGCGATCCGAGCCGACGACCAGCGGTCCCTCGGGCTTGCAGATGATGTCGGTCATCACATCGCCGACGACCAGCACCCGGCCCTGCCCGCGCTCAGCCAAGGCGGCCGCCGATCTCGCCGGTGATCGCCGGACGTATCACGCGCGGAGCACTTTCGGCGGCGCTGATATTGCCGCCAGCTGCACCGCGATCTGCGCGGCAACCCGCGCATTGTTCTCGACCAGCGTGATATTGGCGGCGAGCGACTTGCCGCCAGTGAGCTCAAAAATCCGCTGCAGCAGGAACGGCGTCAGCGCCTTGCCGGAAATGCCCTTTTTCGTCGCCTCTCCGACCGCCTTGGCAATCTGCGTCTCGATCTCCTCCGCCGGCAGCGCCGCCGCCTCAGGGATCGGGTTGGCGATGAGCACACCGCCGAGCCCCAGAGAGAACTGCAGGCTCAGCAGCTTTGCGATTTCGCCGGGCGTATCGTAGCCGCGATCGAGCTTGTAGCCCGAAGTGCGCGCCCAGAACGCCGGAAACTCCTCCGTGCCATAGCCGATGACCGGCACGCCCTTGGTTTCCAGCACTTCGAGCGTCTTGGCGATATCGAGGATGGACTTAGCCCCCGCGCACACCACCGCGACTGGCGTCTTCGACAGCTCTTCGAGATCGGCCGAAATGTCGAAGCTCGATTCCGCGCCGCGATGCACGCCGCCGATCCCGCCAGTGGCAAAGACTTTGATGCCCGCCCAATGCGCCGCCATCATCGTGGTGGCGACGGTGGTGCCGGCAAGCTCGCCCGAGCCGAGGAGCGCCGCGACGTCCCGCCGCGAGGCTTTCGCCGCCTTGTGGCCCTCGACCGCGAGCCGCTCCAGATCCTCGCCCTCGACCCCGACCCGGAACTTTCCGTCCATGATGGCGACCGTCGCCGGGATGGCGCCCTGCTTTAAAACCTCGGCCTCGACGTTCTTCGCCATTTCGAGGTTTTGGGGATAGGGCATGCCATGCGTGATGATGGTGGATTCGAGAGCCACCACCGGCCTGCCCGCAGCGATGGCATCGTGCACGTTCGGGGCGACCGAAAGATAGGATTTGACGTTCACGAGGCTGGTTCCGGGGCTGACACTGGCAACGGCCGATGATGTCGCCCGGCCCGGCCGGCAAGTCAATCAGCCGTAGTCGTCGACCGGACCAAGATCTGCACGGGAATCGCTACGCTTCGCCTGCCCAAAACTGCGGCATCTCACGCCCTTGTCGCCCCCCAAAAATGCGAATAGGTTTTTGTCAGAAACATCCAACCATGGATCACTTCACTGGCCACGCTCAGCATTGATCCGGCACTCCGGCCGGTTCGATTTCGGGCCCGACACCGGGCGAGCATTGGTGAGTTGACCAACGGCGCGATTCCGCGACGTATCTTCCGCGCAACTGCGATATTTGACGGCACGGCCGGAGCTTTGAGCTTCGGCCTTAGCTTATTCGCAAGGCGCGCTCCCGAGCTTGGGATCGGTACGCTGAACGCGCCGGTCCCCGGAAAACACGTCTGTCCTCACGACCAAAAATCCCAAAAGACTTGATGGAGTTGAAACGATGAAGAGATCGCTGACCCTGGCTGCCGGCGTCTTCGCGCTCGCCGCGCTGTTCACCACGGCCCTGGCGCTCGCCGACGACGCCAATGTGCTCAACCTCTACAACTGGTCGGATTATCGCGCCGACGACACCTTGACCAATTTCACCAAGGAAACCGGCATCAAGGTCGTCGAGGCCAATTACGACAGCAACGAGATGCTGGAAGGCAAACTCGTCGCAGGCCATTCGGGCTATGACGTGGTGGTGCCATCGGGCTTTTTCCTGCAGCACCAGATTCCGATCGGGCTTTACCAGAAGCTCGACAAGTCCAAGCTCCCGAACCTCGCCAATATGGACCCGGTGATCATGAAGTCGGTGGCGACGTTCGATCCGGGCAACCAGTACGCCGTCGACTACATGTGGGGCACCACGGCCCTCGGCTACAACGTCGACAAGGTGAAGGCCGCCCTGCCGAACGCCCCGACCAATAGCTGGGATTTGCTGTTCAAGCCGGAGAACGCCAAGGCGCTCGCAAGCTGCGGCATCACGGTGCTCGATGCGCCATCGGAAGTGGTCGCGATCGCGCTCAACTATCTCGGCCTCGATGCCAACAGCGAAAAGCCGGATGACCTGAAGAAGGCCGAAGACCTCCTGACGTCGATCAAGCCCTATATCCGCAAGTTCGACTCCTCGGGCTATATCGACGACCTCGCCAACGGCGACGCCTGCCTGTCGCTCGGCTATTCGGGCGACGTCTATATCGCCAAGCACCGCGCCGAAGATGCCAAGAAGAACGTCAACATCAACTACGTGATCCCCAAGGAAGGGACGATCGAGTGGTTCGACATGCTGGCCATCCCGGCTGACGCGCCGCACCCCGAAAACGCGCTGAAATTCATCAACTACATCATGGAGCCCAAGGCCACGGCCGACATCTCCAACAACGAGTTCTACGCCAACGGTAACAAGGCGGCGTTCCCGCTGACCGACCCGGCGATCACCGGCGATCCGAACATCTACCCGCCGGCTGATGTGCAGGCCAAGCTCGTGCCGCTGCAGTCGCACTCGCAGGATTTTACCCGCCTGTTGACGCGCGCCTGGACTCGGATAAAGACCGGCGATTGATGAAGGACGGGGCGGTTGCGCGAGGCGCCGCCCCTCACCCCTGCCGGACCTCTCCCCGACGGGGAGAGGAATGTTGGGGCACCGCCTCGCCTTTCCTCGCCCCGTCGGGGAGAGGTCGGCCCGGTAGGGCCGGGTGAGGGGAGCCGCAGACTACACCCTAGCCTGAGGACGCTCGTGCTCGATAAACCCGAAATCGCCGCCGATGCCCGCCCCTGGCGCGATCCCGAGGCGAAGCCGTTCGTCAAGATCCGCGACGTCACCAAGAAATTCGGCGACGTCGCCGCCGTCAACAACGTCTCGCTCGATATTTTCAAGGGCGAGCTCTTCTGCCTGCTCGGCGGCTCGGGCTCGGGCAAATCAACGCTGCTACGCATGCTCGCGGGCTTTGAAGATCTAACGGCCGGCACGATCGAAATCGATGGCCAAGATATGGCCGGCGTGCCGCCCTATCAGCGGCCGGTCAACATGATGTTCCAGAGCTATGCGCTGTTTCCGCATATGACCGTCTGGAACAACATCGCTTATGGTTTGAAGCGCGACCACCTGAGCAAAGCCGATATCGAGGCGCGCGTCGCCGAACTGCTGCATCTCGTAAAACTCGAAGGCTACGAACAGCGCAAGCCCAATCAGCTTTCCGGCGGCCAGCGGCAGCGCGTCGCCCTCGCCCGCTCGCTGGCCAAGCGCCCAAAGCTGTTACTCCTCGACGAACCGCTCGGCGCGCTCGACAAGAAGCTGCGCGAGGAAACCCAGTTCGAGCTGGTGAAAATCCAGGAGACGACCGGCGTCACCTTCATCGTCGTGACCCACGACCAGGAAGAGGCGATGAGCCTCTCCACCCGGATCGGGGTGATGAACCAGGGCGAAATCGCCATGATCGGCGAGCCACAGGACATCTACGAGTTTCCCAACTCGCGCTTCGTTGCCGGCTTCATCGGCTCGGTCAACATGTTCGAAGGCGTCGTCACCGAGGACGAGGACGACCACATCCGCATCCGCTCGGCCGAGGCCGGCGGCGATATCTATGTGAGCCATGGCGTCGACTGCGCCCCCGACCAGATTTTGTGGTGGGCGATCCGCCCCGAAAAGATCACGCTGACCCGCGAAAAGCCCGAGCCGGAATTTCCCGACGCCAATATCACCCACGGCATGGTGGAAGATGTCGTCTATCTCGGCGACATGAGCGTCTTCCAGGTCGTCCTCGAAAGCGGCAAGCGGCTCAGGGTCACCAAGGCCAATTCGCTGCGCGGCGATCCCGAAGCCATCTCGTGGAACGAAGAGGTGTGGGCAAGCTGGAGCGGCGCCGCAGGCTCGGTGCTGACCTCGTGACCGCCGAACTCGCTACCGCCGGCCTGCCCCGGCCCGTCTGGCGGCCCTGGGGATTTTTGCGCGAACGGCTGACCATGATGGGGATCGGCGGCCGTTGGGCCGTCATCCTGCCGCCGCTGCTCTGGCTGCTGATCTTCTTCCTCATTCCGCTGATCGTGGTGATAAAGATCGCCTTCAGCGAAAGCGTGGTGGGCCAACCGCCCTATATGCCGCTGTTGACGATCAGCCCCGAAGGCGATGTGCAGATGACCCTGCACCTCTCGAACTTCATCTTCCTGACGCAGGACCATCTCTATCTCGACGCCTATCTGTCGTCGCTCAAGATCGCGGCGATCTCGACGATCCTCGCGCTCATCGTCGGCTACCCGATGGCCTATTTCATCGCCCGCTCGGGGGACCGGGCGCGCAACATCCTGCTGATGCTGGTGATCCTGCCGTTCTGGAGTTCGTTCCTGCTGCGCGTTTACGCCTGGATCGGCTTTTTGAAGAACAACGGCGTCATCGACAACACCCTCGAAGCGCTCGGCGTGCAGCACCTGATCGATGGGCTGAATGTGGCGCTGGCGCCGCTCGGCTGGGCCATTCCACCCCTGCCCTGGACGATGCTCTATACCGATTTCGGCGTCTATATCGGCATCGTCTACACCTACCTGCCGTTCATGATCCTGCCGCTCTATACCAACCTCGTAAAGCTCGACAGCGCGCTGCTCGAAGCTTCGGCCGATCTCGGAGCGCGTCCGTTTCGCACCTTCCTCTCCGTAACGCTGCCGCTCTCGATGCCCGGCGTCATTGCCGGCTCGATGCTGGTCTTCATTCCGGCAATCGGCGAATACGTCATTCCGCAACTGCTGGGCGGTCCGTCGACCCTGATGATCGGCCGCGTGCTCTGGGACGAGTTCTTCACCAACCGCGACTGGCCGACGGCCGCGGCCGTCGCCATCGCCATGCTCGTCGTCGTGGTCGTGCCGCTGATGATCCTGCAGCGGGCGCAGAATGCAGTGGTCGAGCGATGAAGCGCGGCCCCTTCATCCCCATCGTCGCGACGCTCGGCTTCATCTTCCTTTATGCGCCGATCATCTCGCTGGTCGTCTTCTCGTTCAACGAGAGCAAGCTCGTCACCGTCTGGGGCGGTTTTTCCACCAAGTGGTACGGCGAGCTGTTCGCCAACCCGCAGGTGCTCGACGCCGGCCTGCTGTCATTGCGCGTCGCGGGCGCCAGCGCCACCATCGCGCTGATCCTCGGCACGCTTTGCGCGGTTGCGCTCTCCCGCTTCCGCCACTTCCGCGGCAAGACGCTGCTCGGCGGCATGGTGTCGGCGCCGCTGGTGATGCCCGACGTCATCACCGGCCTTAGCCTCTTGCTGCTCTTCGTCGCCATGGAGGAAATCTTCGGCTGGCCGGCCGGCCGCGGCGAATTGACCATCATCATCGCCCATTCGACCTTCTGCATGGCCTATGTGACGGTCGTCGTCGCCTCGCGCCTCTCCGACCTCGACATCAGCCTCGAAGAAGCGGCCCAGGACCTCGGCGCCGTCCCCGCCCGCGTCTTCTTCGACATCACCCTGCCGATCATCGCCCCGGCGCTGATCTCGAGCTGGCTCCTGAGTTTTACCCTCTCGCTCGACGACCTCGTCATCGCGAGTTTCGTCTCCGGCCCCGGCTCATCCACCCTGCCGATGGTGATCTTCTCGAAGATCAAACTCGGCGTCTCCCCCGACGTCAACGCCCTCGCCAGCCTCATCATCGGCGTCGTGGCGCTCGGCGTCATCGTCGCCACGATCATCCAGCTACGCCGGCCGACGAAGAAGGCCCCGGCTTAGCCTTTTCGCCGAGAGAAGCCGCAGCCTTGAAGACTGAGCATAAATAGACTAAGTTCAGTAGACTTAGTCTAGGAGTGGTCGATGCAGACCGTCAACATTCACGAGGCCAAGACCCACCTGTCGCGCCTGATCGAGCGTGCGGCAAAAGGCGAACCCTTTATCATCGCCAAGTCTGGCAAGCCGATGGTGAAAGTGATCGCGGTTGATACACCGTCCGCTGCGGAGGCTCGCCGTGTTGGCTTCATGGCAGGGCAATTTTCTGTGCCGGCCGATTTCGATCGCATGGGCAATGACGAAATCGAAAAGCTCTTCGGCGGTGACAAATGAAGCTTCTTCTCGATACGCATCTGCTGCTTTGGGCGGCCGGTGCGCCGGAGAAGCTACCCGCCACCGCTCTCGCCGAGATTGAAAACACCGACAACGAGCTGTTGTTCAGCGCAGCAAGCCTCTGGGAGGTCGCCATCAAGCGCGGCCTGGGTCGCGCCGACTTTACCGTGAACCCGCGCCTGCTGCGCCGCGGTCTACTGGATAACGGCTACTTGGAGCTGCCCATCACCGGTGAACATGCCGCCGCGGTGGATGGGCTTCCGCCCCTCCACAAAGACCCTTTTGATCGGATGCTGATTGCCCAGTCCATCGTGGAAGGGATCACACTGCTGACCGTAGACGAACGCGTGGCTCAGTACCCCGCGCCCGTCCGGCAGCTATAGCAAGGCCCTCTACTTCAGCAGCCACTCATGTTCGGGCGCGTTGTGGAATTTCCATTCGCGGCGCGGGCCGGCCATGACGTTGAGGTAATAGCTGTCGTAGCCATGAACCGTCGCGACCGGGTGGTAGCCCTTGGGCACCAGCGTCACGTCGCCATCCTCCACCGCCATCGCCTCATCAAGCGAACGGTCGTCGGTATAGACGCGCTGGAAGGCAAAACCCTGCGGCGGGTTGAGGCGGTGGTAATAGGTTTCCTCAAGCACCGTTTCGCGCGGAAAATCGTCGGCGTCGTGCTTGTGCGGGGGATAGGACGAAGTATTACCGTTGGGCGTGATCACCTCGACCACAAGCAGCGAATGCGCTGGGTCGGTCTCGGGGAGGATGTTGGTGACATGGCGCGTATTGGAGCCCTTGCCACGCACGATGGGCGGATGCGTGCCGGGTGGGATCAGTCGCGGCGCATAGGTGTCGCGCTCGCCGGGCGAGGAGCAGACTGCCAGCGTCACCGGCGTGATGGCGTCGATCGACCAATGGCTGCCGGCAGGCACATAGACCGAATAGGGCTCGCCCTCGAATGGGCTCATGCGCTGCCCGATCTCGCTGAAATCGTGCCGCCCGGCATGCGCGACCGCTTTGCCGGACACCAGCACGAGACAGACCTCGCGGTCATGCGTCTCGGCCGTCACGGAGTCGCCCGGCGCCAGCCGGTGCAGTTCGAATCCGACATAGGTCCAGCCCGCCGATTGCGGCGTAACATCGTGGACGCGGCCGGTCGTGCCGGATGGCCTAACCCTGAGGCGGGACATCTTTGTCTCCGTTGTTTTCGACAGCCGGCGCGGCAGCCGCGGCATCGGCCACCGCCGCATCCTTGGGGAAGCGGATGAAGAAGCTCCAGACCGCATAGGCCGTGAAACCGACCGACACCGCGATCCAGGTCGCATCGCGGCCATAAATCTCGAGCCCCGCCCAGACAGCACAGACCGCCGTCACGACGACACGGCGCCACAGCGGCCGAAAGAACTGAACGTCACGATCTTTCATGGGGATGCCGCTTCTCCTCTGCGGGTCATTCCTATCACCCCGTCCTCATGCGCCGGTAGGAAATCCCCGCGTCTCGACGGTATAGCCCGCGGCGGTCATCACCCGCATCAACTCCTTGTGCCCGACCTGCGCCATTTTGAGCGGCGGGTTCTTTTTCGGGTCCTGCTCCGCCTCGACGACGAACCAGCCTTCGTAGCCATAGTCGGCGAACTTTTTGACGATCGCACCGAAATCGAGCGAGCCATCGCCCGGCACGGTGAACGCGCCGAGCGCCACCGCATCGAGGAACGACTGCTTGCTGCGGTCGAGCGCATTGATGACCGGCATACGCACGTCCTTCACATGGACGTGGCTGATGCGGGCGTGGTGGTGATCGATAGCGCGCAGCACGTCGCCGCCACCGAAGGCCAGATGCCCGGCATCGAGCAGCAGCGGAATGCCGGCACCCGAATACTTCATGAAGGCATCGAGCTCGGGCTCGGTCTGCACCACCGCGCCCATATGGTGATGGTAGGAAAGCGGCATGCCCTGCGCCGCGCACCACTCGCCGAAGGCGGTGAGCTTTTTCGCATAGGCCTTCATCTCGTCGTCGGAGAGCACAGGCTTCGTCGCCAGCGGCTTCGACCGGTCACCCTGAATCGACCGGCCGACTTCACCATAGACGATACAGGGTGCATCGACCGCCTTGAACAGCTCGATCATCGGCTGGATGCGCGCCTGGTTGGCGGCGAGTTCCTCGTTGACCAGCGTGCCCGAGAACCAGCCGCCGCAAAGCGTCACGTCCGTCGCCTTGAGGATCGGCAGCATAACTTTCGGATCGTCCGGAAAGCGCCGGCCCTTTTCCATGCCGGTAAAGCCCGCCGAACGCGATTGGCGCAGGCATTCCTCGAGCGACACGTCGTCGCTCAACTCCACGAGGTCGTCGTTCCACCACGCGATGGGCGACATGCCCAGTTTGGCCTTCATGCTGTTCTCCATGCAATTGCTAGTGAGCTTGGCGCCATCGAAACCCTCGCCCCTCTGGGGAGAGGGTGGCCGGCAGGCCGGTGAGGGGTCGCCCAGAGCACTACCCGACGATCTGCGCCTTCACCGCCTTCTCGTATTCCTTGCGCGCCCTCTTTACCTCGGCACGCTCGGACACTTCCGGCACGGCCACGTCCCACCAGGCGCCGCCGGCGTCAGTAGTAATCAGCGGATCCGTGTCGATCACGATGACCGTGGTTTTCGGCTCGTTGCGGCTCTTTTCCAGCGCCGCTTCGAGCTCAGCGATCGACTTCACCTTCCCAGCGACCGCCCCCATCGACGCGGCGTGCGCGACGAAATCGATCTGCGGCAAAACCTCGTGCTGCGTGTCGACGAAGAGGTTGTTAAAATTGGCGCCGCCGGTCGCCATCTGCAGCCGGTTGATACAGCCATAGCCGCCATTGTCGAGCAGCACGAGGGTGAGCTTTTTGCCGAGCATCACGGCGGTCGACAGCTCGGAATTCATCATCATGTAGCTGCCATCGCCGACCATCACGATGACATCGGCGTCGGGCCGTGCCAGCTTGACGCCGAGGCCGCCGGCGATCTCGTAGCCCATGGTGGAAAAGCCGTATTCGAGATGGTAGCTGCCCGGCGTCGTCGCCGGCCAGAGCTTATGCAGCTCGCCCGGCAGGCCGCCCGCCGCGCAGACCAGGATGCAATCCTCGCCGCGCGTCCGCGCCACCGCCCCAATCACCTGCGCATCCGACGGCAGCAAGGCGTTGGTCGAGGCCATCACGGCATCGGCTGCCTTCAGCCATTCGGCTTTGCCCTTTTCGGCGGTCGCGACCCATGACTTTGGCGCACTCCAGTGGCCAAGCGCCTTGTCGAGCGCTTCGAGCCCGACCTTCGCGTCGGCGACCAGCGGCAGCGCTCGATGCTTGGTGGCGTCGAACGGCTGCACGTTGAGGCCGATGATTTTCACGGCATCGTTCTGGAACAGCGCCCACGAGCCGGTGGTAAAATCCTGCAGCCGCGTACCAACCGCCAGCACCACGTCCGCTTCGGCAGCAAGCGCGTTCGAGGCGGAGGTCCCCGTCACACCAACAGAACCCATGTTCAACGGATGGTCGTGCGGCAGGCTCGATTTCGCCGCCTGCGTTTCCATTATCGGCACATTGTGGGCTTCCGAAAAGGCGCGCAACGCCGCCGTGGCTTCCGAATAGAGCACGCCGCCACCGGCAATGATCACCGGTTTCTTGGCATGCTGAAGCGCTGTCGCAGCCGCCGCGAACTCGTCGGCATCCGGCATGATGCGGCGCGGCAGCCAGATGTGTTCCTCGAAGAAATGCGCCGGATAGTCGTAGGCCTCGGCCTGCACATCCTGACAGAGCGCGAGCGTCACCGGCCCGCACTCGGCCGGATCGGTCAGCACGCGCATGGCGCGGTTGAGCGCCGTGATGATCTGTTCGGGCCGCGTGATGCGATCGAAATAGCGGCTGACCGGCTTGAACACATCGTTGACCGAGACCGTGCCATCGCCGAAATTTTCGAGCTGCTGCAGAACGGGATCCGGCCCGCGATTGGCAAACACGTCGCCCGGCAGCAGCAGCAGCGGCAGCCGGTTGACGTGCGCCAGAGCCGCCGCCGTCACCATATTCGTCGCGCCCGGCCCGATCGAGGTCGTCACTGCCATGAAGCGGCGGCGGAAACTCGCTTTTGCATAGGCGATGGCGGCATGCGACATGCCCTGCTCATTATGCGCGCGAAACGTCGGCAGCTCGTCGCGCACGGCGTAAAGCGCTTCGCCCATGCCGGCAACATTGCCATGCCCGAAAATCGCGAAGACACCGCCAAAGATCGGCACCTTGTGCCCGTCGATGTCGGTCATCTGCCGGGTCAAAAACTTTGCCACGGCCTGCGCCATAGTCAGGCGGATGGTGCTCATTATGCTTCCTCCCACGCCGTGTTCAACGCCGCGAACCGCGCGGCCATGTCGGCTACCGCCGCGTTGTCATCGATCTTGCCGGTAAGCCAGGCCCGCGCCGCATCGCCGAAAATCGTCCGGCCGACGGCAAAACCTCTCACCGTCCGCGCCCGCTTGGCAATCCCGAAGGCGGCCTTGAGCTCATCCGCCGGGGCGTCGAGCCCGAGCAGCACCACACCGCGGCAGAACGGGTCGCGCGTCTCGATGACCTTGTCGATCGCCGCCCAAGCCGCCGCCGATCCCTGTGGTTCGAGCTTCCACCAGTCCGGTTCGAGCCCGGCATCATAGAGTTCGGTCAGTGCGCGGGCGGTCGTCGTATCGTCGATAGGCCCGGCTTTCGACGCGATGATCTCGATCAAAATTTCGCGCCCCACCTTCAGCGCCGCGTCATAGGCTGAGCGCAGCTTGGCGATCTGCTCAGCTTTGAGCGCCGCCGGATCATCCGGATGATAGAAGCACAATACCTTGATGCAGTGATCGACCGGCCATTCGATGAGCCGGCTGCCGAGGTCCTGCGAGAACTCGAACTGCAGCGGCCGCGAGCCCGGTAGCTCGATCGGCTTGGCGATCCAAAAGTCCTTCGTTGCCCCCGTCGCGAACAGCGCGTCGCGCCCGTATTTGTCGTCGAGCAGCATGCCGAAACCCGGCTTGCCATCGGCCACCTGCATCGCCGCCTTCACCGCCAGCACCTTGAACGCGGCGAGCTTTTCGGGCGTTGCCCCATCCATCGCTTCGAGCTGGCTACGATGGTCGATGGCCAGCGCCTTGAGGCTCGGAATCTGTCGCCGCCGGGTCGTCGCCCAGTGGATGTGGTTGATCGCCTCGTCCTTGCGCAGCGCCTTTTCCTTGCTGCCGTGCGCGAGGAAATAGGAGAGCTCGGTCCAGGTCGGATATTCCGGCGCACAGAGCAGCCGCGATACGGCGAACGCGCCGCAGGCATTGGCCCAGGTGGCGCAGGTTTTGAGCGGCTCGCCCTTGAGCCAGCCGCGCAAAAAGCCCGACATGAAGGCGTCGCCCGCGCCGAGCACGTTGTAAATCTCGATCGGAAAACCGCTGCCGACGATGCCGGCTTCAAGGTCGTCCGAGATCGGCCCGTCATAGACGATGCAACCCATCGCCCCACGCTTGAGCACGATCGTCGCCTTCGACACCGCCCGGATAGCCTTCAGCGATGCCAGAACGCCATCGGCGCCCGACGCGATGCGGATTTCCTCTTCGGTGCCGATGATCAAATCGCAGTCGGGGAGGATCGTTTTGAGCTTGTCGGAGACGACATCGGATTTGACGTAGCGCTCGAACCCCGCTTCGTGCCCGGCAAGGCCCCAGAGGTTCGGCCGATAGTCGATATCGAACACGACTTTGCGGCCATTGGCCTTGGCGATACGGATCGCCTTCCGCTGCGCCGCCTCGCTGTTCGGCTTGGAAAAGTGCGTGCCCGTGACAACGATCGCGCCGGCCGAGGCGATGAATGCCTCATCGATATCGCCCTCATCGAGCGCCATGTCGGCGCAATCGGTGCGCACGAATATCATCGGCGACACGCCCTCGGCCTCGACCGCCAGCAGCACCAGCGCCGTCAGCCGGTTCGGATCGGTGGCGATACCGCGCGTCTCGACACCCTCACGCGCGAGCTGTTCCTTGATGAAGCGGCCCATCTGCTCATTGCCGACCCGGGTGATCAGCGCCGATTTGAGCCCAAGCCGTGCCGACCCCACGGAGATGTTCGCGGGACACCCGCCCACCGACTTGGCAAAGCTTGAAATATCCTCGAGGCGGCTGCCGATCTGCTGGCCGTAAAGGTCGACCGAGGAGCGGCCAATAGTGATGACATCCAGCGTCGGTTCGGCCATATTCTCCTCGCTCTCCCGGAGCGGAATCAGCAAAAGTGCTTGCCACTTTTGCGGTTCTATCCCGCGACTGATCTAAGACCAAAAGCCCGCTCTGGACAGCCGGTTGCCGCCGTTGTATCCCTCGCGCCGATGAAACGTCAATTCCGAATTTTTCCAATTCGGAATGAATATTCCATTTTGGCGACGCGCCGGAAACCGTCGCATTTATCGGCAGCGAGGGAGCGGAATTATGGTGCGGTTTGGGGTACTTGGCGCGGGGCGCATCGGCAATGTCCACGCGAAAACCATCGCCGGATCGGGCCGCGCCAGCGTCGCCTATGTGGCCGACGCCATTCCCGCCGCAGCCCAGAAACTCGCCGCTGCAGTTGGTGCCAAGGCAGCAACGGTTGATGAGATCATCGCCGCCAAGGATGTCGATGCCATCCTCATCGGCACCCCGACTGGCACGCACGCCGACCTGATCGAAGCGGCGGCCCGTGCCGGCAAGGCCATCCTCTGCGAAAAGCCGGTATCGCTCTCGGTCGAGCGCATCGAGCAGTGCCTGCCGGTGGTCGAGAAAGCCGGCGTGCCGCTGCTGATCGGTTTCAACCGCCGCTACGACCCCAATTTCCGGGCGCTCGAACAGCGCCTTCGCGGTGGCGACATCGGCGACGTCGAAATTTTGACCATCATCAGCCGCGATCCGGCCCCGCCGCCGGTCAGCTATATCGAAGGCTCGGGCGGTCTCTATCGCGACATGATGATTCACGATTTCGACATGGCGCGGTTCCTCCTCGGCGACGACGAGGAGATCGTCACCGTCCACGCCATGGGCAGCGTGCTGACCGATCCCGCGATCAAGCCGACCGGCGATGTCGATACCGCTGTCGTCCACATGCAGACCAAGTCCGGCAAGCTCGTCGTGATTTCGAACTCCCGCCGCGCCACCTATGGCTACGACCAGCGGCTCGAAGTGCACGGCTCCAAGGGCATGCTGCGCGCCAACAACATCCATATGACGACGGTCGAGAAGGCCGACGCCAACGGCTTTAATGCCGACGTGATCCAGAATTTCTTCATTGATCGTTACGCCTCGGCCTACGCCGCCGAAATCGCCGCCTTCCTCGACGCGATGGAAAAGGGCACGAAGCCAAAGGCCGACGGCCACGACGGCCTGATGGCCCAAAAGCTCGCCGAAGCCGCGACGCAGTCGAGCAAGACTGGGCAGGTTGTGAAGCTTTAGGGAGAGCCCATCGCACTCCCACTTCTCGGTCGTCATGGCCGGACTTGATCCGGCCACCCAGCCGGACGCTGCGCAACCTTCGGCGCTCCCGGCGTGGCTTGTTGGGTTCCCGGGTCAAGCCCGGGGATGGCGACGGAGAGGTGAGGGAAATCTCCGACCGCCCCGCCGCCCCAATCCTGACACCACGCCTCCTTCCCCATTCACCACCAGTTCAGCCGGCTGGGCATTGCCTGACCTCCGGTCGCAAGGAGCGCCCCGGAGGAGACGGTGCCAAAATTTCTGCCGGCGTTGATCGCAGGACTGTTGTGGATAGCGGCCGGTTCGCTCGCCCTCGCCGCGACCAACCCCGTGAACCCCGGCAAGGCCGTTGGCGTCGATCCGTCGGCGGTTGCCAACTTCAATGACGACTCCCGCACCCTCGTCGTCGGCTCCGATGTCGGCATCGGCGAGACGGTGGTGACCGGCGCGAAAGGCGATGTGCAGCTCCTCTTCGCCGACAACACAAAACTGCTCGTCGGCCCCAATTCGTCGCTGCTGATCGAGGCCTATCTGCTGCGCTCGGACAACACGTTGTCGCAGTTCGCCGTCAACGCCCTCTCCGGCAGTTTTAGGTTCATCACCGGCGACGGCCCAAAACCGGCCTACCGCATCGATACCCCGACGGGCATGATAGGCGTGCGCGGCACCGAATTCGATTTCAACGTCGATCCGAAGCTGGGCACGACGCTCGTGCTGTTCCACGGCGCGGTGCAGATGTGCAATCTCGCCAGCAAATGCATCGATGTGACCCAGACCTGCGCCGTTGGCCGGATGGCGGAGTCAGGTTCTTCCATCATCGGCACAGCGCAGCAAACAGCCGAAAGCCTGCGTGCAAAATTCCCCTATGTGCGGTCCCAGGCGGCGTTGCTGCCGGCCTTCCAGTCGGCGGGTTCCGGCAACTGCCTCACGCCCCAGCGGACACCAGCCCGCCGGGCGGCGGTTGTGCAGTCTGCTCCGCCGAGTTTCACGCCACCGCCGATTATCCCGCCGACGATCACGCTGCGCCCGCCGCGCGGCACCTATCGTCCGCCGCGTCACGTCTATGATCCCTGCCTCGACTACCGCCATCTGAGCCGCACCGAACGGCTGGCCCTGCGGCGGGAGGGTATCGTCTGCCCCGGCGCCTATCCGCCGCCCCGCTCGCTCTATCCGAACGATGGCCCGCCGGGCTCGCTGATCGGCAACCCGTTCCGCTATCCGCCGCGCATGCCGCCCCGGCGCGGGGCCAACGACGACGATCCGATCCTTTACTGAGCTAACGCTCGCCCCGCTTCTGCGCGATCGCAACCGACAGGCTCATGGCCAGCGCCATCGTTGCGGCGAGCGATCGAAACCCCTCGAAATTGGCCTCGACCATTTCGAACCAGAGATCTGCGATGGGCGCGATCGGGGAGAAGGCGCTGTCGGTGATCGACACGATCTTTGCCGATTTCGCCCGCGCCGCCTGGGTCAGCGCCACCGTCTCGCTGGCATAGGGCGTAAAACTGATCGCAACGACCGCATCCTTGGCCGTGACGAAGCCGAGTTGCTCAGGCCCGAGCCCGGCTATGCCGTCGACCAGCACATTGCGGATGCCAAGCTTCCCCATCGCATAGGCCATGTAGCCGGCCACGGCGAACGACCGCCGAAGGCCGACGAGGTAGATCGTTTCCGCCTCGGCCAGAATTTCCACCGCTCGCTCGATCCGCTCCGGTTCGAGCGTCTGCCGCGCCTCTGTCAGCGAGCGTTCCGCGCTGTCGAGGAAGCCGTCGAGGATGAGCCCGACGCGCGAACCGCCTGCGGCGTGCGCCCGCAATTGCTGCAGCCGCTCGTCGTAGTTGAGCACGCGTTCCCTGAGCCGCGAGCGGAACACCTGCTGCAGGTCGGAAAACCCCTGATAGCCGAGCGCCTGCGACAGCCGCACCAGCGTCGAAGGCTGCACCGCCGCCTTGCCGGCAATCG
>Ga0207671_10000503_pt1 | contig 53115 bp, 58 predicted proteins | sample KBSC24metaG_FD_184352 | JGI IMG/M metagenome (GOLD analysis project Ga0207671, IMG submission 184352) | Corn rhizosphere microbial communities from Kellogg Biological Station, Michigan, USA - KBS C2-4 metaG (SPAdes) (version 2) | ecosystem: Host-associated > Plants > Roots > Rhizosphere > Soil... | reverse complement strand
CATGGGATCGCTGAGTGCGATGAGCCAGGGATCGGGCGAACGCTACTTCCAGAGCTCTGAGGATCTGGGCACAGAATTAGGCACAGAAGGCGTCGTCCAGCGCGAGCGCTCAAACCAGAACCGTCTGGCAAAGTTTGTGCCGGAAGGCATCGAGGGGCGTGTGCCCTATCGCGGGCCACTGGAAGCGATGGTCTATCAGCTTGTCGGGGGGCTCCGCTCGGGCATGGGCTATCTCGGCTGCGCCACGATAGCTGAACTCCAGGAGAAAGCACAGTTCGTACGCATCTCGAACGCTGGATTGCGCGAGAGCCATGTGCACGATGTGATCATCACTCGCGAGGCGCCGAATTACCACGTTGAGTAGACGGAAACTGCAGACTCGGCGTAGTTCGATCGGTTACTGGATTAGTGCCTGGTTGCCGGTTGTTGTCGCCGTTTGCGTGATTGTGATCGAATCGACCGCTGAATTTGGCGCCGATCACACCAGTGGACCACTGCGCTGGATCTGGGAGCACATCTTCGGCCACGTCTCGAATGCACGTTGGGCGATGCTGCACCACCACCTCCGCAAGACGGGTCACTTCCTGGGTTACGGCACGATGGGTCTCCTGTGGCTGCGCGCCTGGTGGATGACTCTGCCAAGGATGGGGTTCGTTTGGGATGCTGTGCTCGCCCTGATGGGAACAGCAGTCGTTGCAAGCCTCGACGAGTTTCACCAGTCGTATCTTCCGAACCGTACCGGCATTCCGTCCGACGTGCTGCTTGACTGCTCCGGGGCCATCGTCCTCCTGCTACTCTATTTTCTGCTGCGATCCCTTCGACCGAGGAATCGCTTCGACGAAGCTTCCTGATAGCTCATCTAGCTGCAATCCTGATCGCCCGGACTGCCGTCCCGCTGGGTTTGCGCGTCCAATGAATTCATGAGCCGTGCAGGCCAAATCCGGATTGGGATTTCGGGGTGGCGCTACAAGGGATGGCGCGGGACGTTTTACCCGGAGAAGCTTGCGCAGAGGCGCGAACTCGAGTTTGCCGCTCAGCACTTCAATACCATCGAGTTGAACGGATCGTTCTATTCGCTACAGAGGCCGCAGAGCTTTAAGCAATGGCACGATGAGACACCAGAAGACTTCGTATTCGCGGTGAAGGGCTCGCGATATCTGACCCACATGCTCAAGCTGACGAATGCGAAGAAGCCTTTGGCCAATTTCTTCGCCCAGGGCGTGCTGCGGCTGGGCAGAAAGCTTGGGCCGATTCTCTGGCAGTTTCCACCGCAGTTTGCCTTCAACCCAGAGAAACTGCAGTCCTTCTTCGACCTGTTGCCGCGCACGCACAGCGAGGCTGCGGCACTGGCTCGGGGACACGACCAGCGGCTGAAGGGACGGTCGTGGCTGGAGATCGAGGCCGATCTGCCGATCCGGCATGCGATTGAGATCAGGCACGCGAGTTGTGAATGCCCTGAGTTCATTGCGCTGCTGCGGAAAAATCGCGTTGGCCTCGTGGTCGCTGACACTGTCGACTGGCCGCTGCTTATGGATGTGACGGCAGACTTTGTCTATTGCCGGCTTCATGGGAGCGAGCAGCTTTATACAAGTGGTTACGAAGCAGATGCCATCGAGATCTGGGCGAAACGCGTTGCAGCCTGGGCGTATGGTGAAGAAGTCTCGGACGGGAAGAAGGCGCATCCCAGGCCGGCGCCCAAACGCGTGAAGCGCGATGTGTATGTCTACTTCGACAACGATGCGAAGGTGCGAGCGCCGGTTGACGCACAGGCGCTCCAAAGAAAAGTCGACAACTTGATTGGAATGGATCATCGCACGAAGCACTAGAATGAACTCGTCGTCTTTCCTGATCAGCGGAGAATGAAAACAAATGAGCCAGCAAGGGCAGATACGCGTCGGCATCTCCGGGTGGCGATTTGACGGGTGGCGCGGCGGATTCTATCCCGAAGATCTCGCGCAGAAACGGGAATTGGAGTACGCCTCGAGCAAGCTCAACTCCATCGAGTTGAACGGCACATTCTATTCGACGCAGAAGCCGCAAAGCTTCCAGTCGTGGCGCAAGGAAACGCCGGACGACTTTGTCTTCGCAATCAAGGGCTCGCAGTTCATCACGCATATCCGCAAGCTGGAAAACGTGGAAGGAGCGCTCGCCAATTTTCTCGCACAGGGAATGCTCTGCCTCGGCAGAAAACTCGGGCCGATTCTCTGGCAGCTTCCGCCGCAGACATCGTTCAATGCTGAGAAGATCGGAGCCTTTCTGAAGCTGCTGCCGCATACGCACAAGCAAGCCTCCGCATATGCGAAGCAGCGGGATGAGTGGATGGCAGGCCGTTGCTGGCTCGATGTGGATGAGGACCTGCCGTTCCGGCATGCGATGGAGAGCCGCCACAAAAGCTTCGCCACTCCGGAGTACATCGAACTCCTGCGCAAGTACAATGTCGCGCTGGTTGTCGCCGACTCCGTAAAGTGGCCGGTGATGATGGACGTCACCGCAGACTTCGTCTATTGCCGCCTGCACGGCAGCGATAAGATCTATCCCGACGGGTATACGCCCGAAGCGATCGATACATGGGCGCAGCGAATGATCGCGTGGTCGCGGGGTGAGGAAGTCACCGATGGAAAGAGGATTCATCCGGAGCCGGGACCGAAGCAGGATTCTCGCGATGTGTTCGTCTACTTTGACGATGACAACAAGGAGCGCGCACCCTTCGACGCGCAGAGTATGAGCAAGAGGATTGCGGAGCTAGCTGGATGAGCTGTCCTGGGTTGGCAGATGCTGCGTCTGTAAGCGCTGGCCAAACGTGATCCAGAACCCATTGCAGTCGCGGACGATGAATTCCCGCATGCCGTAGAAGGTGTCGTGAAGATCTTCAACAATGGACGCCTTCGCATCCAGACGCCGGCGTGCTGAATCGATATCATCGACATGGATGTAGAGATCGAATTCGCGTCGAGGCGCATTGCTGGGCTTGCCGCCCGCATTGAGCATGATCGTGCTGTCGCCAAGCCGGAGCAGGGCCCAATTCACTTCACCTTCATCGCATTCCCTGAAGGTGTCGACGATGGTGAATCCGATGGACTCGTACCATTGCGCCGTCGCCGTCACGTCGGGAACGTGGATCATCGGAACAATCTCTTCTCCCATTGATGGCTCCTTCGCTCTCACTTCCCCAATACATCGGAGATGGGCGCGCCGGCTTTCGGCACAGCTACACGGTAGTCCTCTCCTAGAAAAGCTGCGAGGGTCGCTGCTACCTGGCTTTCGGTCACAGACTCCGCCTGTTTGCGTTCGCCTGATGGCGGCGTGTCCGGCCCCAGAAACGCCATCCACGTCTGCATGGACTCGGGGACTTTCTGCCCATGATCCGTCCATTTGGCTTCGTTGCCCCGGCCGTGGTCCGGCAACACAATCAGCGTGGTTTTCTCGCGGTACTCCGGCATGGATTGGACCATTTCCCAGATCTGCCTCAGATAGTCGTCAGCCAGATGCGCTGCATTGAGGTACTCGGCATACGAGCCTGCGTGAGCCCACTCATCCGTTTCCCCCAAGCCCAGGAAGAGCACCCGCGGCTTCTGCATCTTGAGGTATTCCATCGCCGTATGAAATGGCATGGGGTCAAACGTTTCGTCCGGCCATATGCGGATGGTCTCGTGCTTCAGTGTATTCAGGAGTTCCAGCTTTGGGGTGGGAGGAATCGCAGTCATGGCGTCATACCCGGCGTTGACTACGAATCCACACTGCCGGTCCCGGAAGATTCCGGTGAAGACATTCCATGCGCCAAATGCCGCGATCTTCCCGGCAAATTCCGGTTTTGCGTTGAGCCACTCGAATACGGTGGGATTGGGATTAGGCACATTGTCATTCGAGTCGACCCGCGGATCGGCGATGCCGGTGAGCGTCTCGGAATATCCAGGGTAGGAGAAGTTGAGGCCGTTGATGACATGAGAGTCCGAGTCCAGATCGCGATTGCCGAAGAGCTGTCCCTGGCTGGACACCACACTCCACAAAAATGGCATAAGTGTCTGCCGCCGCTCAGGCGCAGTAAGACGCGAATACCTCTGGCGAGCGAGATCGGCGCGCTGCTTCGCATCCCCTGGCATATCGGATCCGAGCGTCTCAAGCAGGCTCGGATCGGCTCCGCGAAACACTTCCTGCCATCGCATACCATCGATCATGACAAGGAGGACGTTCTGCGTCTTGTGGCTCGTCGAGGCCTGAGCCGTAGCGGTCGGAAGCCATGTAAGACTCAGGAGGGCGAGCAGGCCCATGCAAAGGATGCGACAAAGGGTCCTTGAACATTGCATAGGAACATCTTGTCACGGCAGGACGGACTTCGAGCTGAAGCAAATAAAAAGGGCGTATCCTCGTGAGGATACGCCCTTGGCTACCTGGAAACCAGAGCTCTGCTGACCGAGCCTAAGCGGCCTCTTCGCCGCCCTTTTCTTCTTCAGCCTTCTTGTTCTGTTCTTCGAGAGCGGCTTCGAGCTTCTTGCGCTTTTCGGCGCGAACTTCCGCGCGCTTCTGGCGCTTCTCGTCGAGCTGCTGCTCGGCGCCCAGCAGTTCGATGAACGCCTTTTCGGCGCCGTCGCCCTTCTGGAAACCGGTGCGGACGATGCGCAGATAGCCGCCCTGGCGATCGCCGTAGCGCGGGGCCACGGTGTCAAACAAGCGTGCTACTGCATCGTCGGTACGGAGAAAGCTGAGAGCCTGGCGCCGCGCGTGCACGTCGCCCTTCTTGCCCAGCGTAATCATCTTCTCCACGTGCGGACGAACAGCCTTGGCCTTGGCCACGGTGGTCTCCACGCGGTCCTCGATAATGACGGACGTGACCAGGTTGCGCAACAGCGCATTGCGATGACTGGTGTTGCGTCCGAGTTTAAATCCTGCATTGCGGTGGCGCATGACGTGTTACTCGCTTTCGAATCGATTCTTCTTCTGGGATCTTCCCAGGTCTCAGAATCGAGACCTGGGCACCCATGTCGTACAGGTCGAAACCCTTAGAAATTCTCCGTCTCGGTGGGCAGCTGGAGGTCAACGGAATCCAGCGGCTCGTCCTCGTCGTCGAAGTGGCTGTAGCTTGTGGCAAGCGTCGTTGCCGGCGGAACGCTGGTCGGTCCGGGAACGGCGTTACCGGCCTCGTCGATCTTCATGCCAAGCGACAGGCCCATCTGCGCGAGAATTTCCTTGATCTCGTTCAAACTCTTGCGCCCGAAGTTTTTGGTCTTCAGCATCTCGGCTTCGGTCTTCTGCACCAGTTCGCCGATGGTCTGAATGTTTGCGTTCTTGAGGCAGTTGTAGCTGCGGACTGACAGCTCGAGTTCTTCCACCGAGCGGTTCAGATTATCGTTGCGCAGCATCACGCGTCCTTCTTCCCCGCGCGACTCGGTTTCAATTTCCTCTTCGAAGTTGATGAAGATGTTCATGTGGTCTTTGAGCAGCTTGGCTGCCAGACCCACAGCATCGGCGGGCAGAACCGCACCGTTGGTCCACACCTCGAGGGTGAGCTTGTCGTAGTCGGTGATCTGACCGAGACGAGCGGCATCCACAAGGTAGTTGACGCGGCGCACGGGCGAGTGGACCGAATCCACCGGGATGAAGCCCAGTCCGAGATCGGCGTCGAAGTTCTTGTCGGCGGAAACGTAGCCGCGACCACGCTTCAGGCGCATCTCCATCTCGAGCCGTCCGCCTTCAGAGACGGTGGCAATGTATACGTTCTTGTCCAGAATCTCCACGTCGCCGTCGGCTTCGATCATGCCGCTGGTGACCACACCGGGCTGGTCGGCGCGCAGGTACAGCGCTTTGGGACCGTCGCCCATAAGCTTGAAGGGAATCTGTTTGAGATTCAGGATGATGTCGGTCGCGTCTTCTACAACGCCGGCGATCGACTGGAACTCGTGCAGCACGCCCTCAATGCGAACCGCGGTGACCGCAGCGCCCTCGATCGAGCTGAGCAGCGTGCGGCGAAGGGCATTGCCGATGGTTGTGCCAAATCCGCGCTCGAATGGCTGTGCGCTGAACTTGCCGTATGTTTCGCTAAGCGACTCGGCATCCACTGCCAGGCGCTTCGGTTTTTGAAATCCTCTCCAAAGCATATCTCTCGTCTCTTTTCCCGCGCGGCAAGTACGTCGCGATGCATTTTGCGGCGGCCGCGCAAGTTCTCCTTTGTTTTGAGTTATCAGAGATTAGAGATCAGAGATCAGTTCAACGCTCGAACCCATCTCAGTTCTCTTCTCTCTGCCTTGGTGCTGGCAAATTTCAAGCAGCCAGAGAACAGAGTTCGTGCTGATCTCTGTTCTCTGGCAGCTGATCTCTTACTTGCTGTACAGTTCGACGATCAGCTGTTCGTTGATCGGCAGGTTGACGTCTTTGCGCTTGGGCAAGCTCAACACGCGCCCAGACATGTTTTCAAAATTCGCATCGAGCCACACCGGCACGGGGCTCTGTGCTGCGTACTGCGTGCCCTGCTCGATAATGACGAACTTCTTGGCTTCAGGGCGAATCGCGATCTCGTCACCGACGTTCACCTGGAATGAAGGGATGTTCACCTTCTTGCCGTTCACGGTGACGTGTCCGTGACGAACAACCTGGCGCGCCTGGCGGCGAGAAATTGCAAAGCCGAGGCGGAACGCAACGTTGTCCAGACGGCGCTCGAGCTGCTGGATCAGCAGTTCGCCGGTAACGCCCTGGGCTCGGTTTGCCTTCTCGTAGTATTGGCGGAACTGGCCTTCGAGCGTGAAGTACATACGCTTGGCCTTCTGCTTCTCATGCAGCTGCAGGCCGTAGCCTACGATCTTGGCCTTGCGGTCTTTGCCGTGCTGGCCCGGGGGGAAGTTACGCTTCTCCACGGGGCAACGGTCCGATGTACACTTGGTGCCCTTCAGAAAGAGCTTGGTGCCTTCGCGGCGGCAAAGGCGGCATACTGCTCCGGTGTAACGTGCCATTTCTTCTCCTGACTTCGGATGTCGGCCGGTTTACGTGCGACGGTGCGCATGTCATCCCGGCCCGGTTGTTTGAGTGGCCAAGGTGACAAGGTGTCAAGCTGACTTGTTCCCTTGTCACCTCGTTCGCCTGTCCCCTGTTCTTAGACTCGACGACGCTTCGGCGGACGGCAGCCATTGTGGGGCACAGGTGTGACGTCGCGGATGGATCGAACGTCGATGCCCGCTGCTGCCAGCGCACGGATCGCCGACTCGCGGCCCGATCCTGGGCCGGCAACCCGCACATCCACAGCCCGCAGGCCGTGGTCGCGCGCCATCTGGGCCGCGTTCGAGGCAGCTTGCTGCGCCGCGAACGGCGTGCCCTTGCGCGAACCGCGGAAGCCGAGCGAACCCGAACTCTTCCAGCTGATGGTGTTGCCCACCTGATCGGTAATGGTCACGATCGTGTTGTTGAACGAGGCCTGAATATGCACAACGCCGAACGGCACATTCTTGCGCTCGCGTTTCTTGAACTTCTTGTTTTTGCCTGCCTTGCCGGCTGCGGGCTTCTGCTCTGGTTTCGCCATTTAGGTTTTACCCGTCGCTTTCTTCTTGCCGGCAATGGTGCCCTTACGGGGACCCTTGCGGGTACGAGCGTTGGTGTGGGTGCGCTGACCGCGAACGGGCAACGAGCGGCGGTGCCGGCTTCCACGATAGCTCTGGATATCGATGAGACGCTTGATGTGCATCTGGGTGTCTTTGCGGAGATCGCCCTCAACGTCACCTTCGTCCTCGATCACCTGCCGGATGTGGTTGACCTCTTCTTCGCTGAGGTCCTGGACCTTCTTGAAGGCATCGACATTTGCCTTCTCCAGGATCTTGAGCGAGCGAGGATTGCCGATGCCGTAGATGTATGTGAGCGCGATCCGGGCCTGCTTGTTGCGGGGCAGATCGACGCCAGCAATACGTGCCATTCTGAATCCTTCTGCTGCTTCGGTTAGTGTGCCACCGGCATAGCGCCGGTTCGCACGGATTACGGTTCTCCGGGGTTCATCGCAAGCCTTGACTCAAGCTAACTAGCCCCTGGCGAAATCGCCGTGGAGTTCCGCTTCTTGCCAGACTGAACTAGCCCTGGCGCTGCTTGTGCTTTGCGTTTTCGCAGATCACGCGAACCACCCCGCGGCGGTTGATGACCTTGCACTTCACGCAAATCTTCTTTACTGATGCACGGACCTTCATTGCCCTACTGCCCTTCTCCGCGCATCGAATGACCACGCGGGGGAAATCCAGTTGTCAGTGAACAGGGGTTAGTGATCACAGAATGTCGCTGATCACCGTGCACTGATCACTGTTTACTTGTATCTGTACACAATTCGTCCGCGATTCAGGTCGTATGGACTGAGTTCAACGGCTACGCGGTCACCCGGCAAAATGCGGATGAAGTTCTTGCGCATTCTTCCCGAAACGTGTGCCAGCACTTCGTGGTTCGTCTCGAGCTTCACCTTGAACATGGCGTTGGGCAACGTTTCAACCACCGTTGCCATGACCTCAATCGCGTCTTCCTTCGACAAACTGTATCCACTTCTGGAGCGCTCACGCGCTCCTGAGTTTGGACTGAGTTCCCAGCTACCTACTCAGTCAGAACCTTTGCCCCGGTGTCGGTAACCGCCACCGTGTGCTCGAAATGAGCGCTCATACTTCCGTCGTTGGTCACAGCCGTCCAGCCATCGCGCAGTACCCGCACATCCGGCTTGCCGGCGTTGACCATGGGCTCGATGGCAATCACCATTCCTGCCTTCAACCTCATGCCCGATCCGGCTTCGCCGAAATTCGGCACCTGCGGATCTTCGTGCATGTGGCTGCCGATACCATGGCCCACAAAATCCCGTACCACTGAGAAACCCTCGGCCTCGACCACTCCCTGAACGGCCGCTCCAATATCTCCCAGGGTTGCTCCCGGTTTTACCGCAGCGATTCCCGCGTATAAAGACTTCTCCGTCGCTTCCAGAAGTCTTACCGTATCGGGCGCGATCTTCTCGCCCACGGGAACCGTGATCGCGGCATCACCATAGTAGCCATCCACGATCGCTCCACAATCAACCGAAACGATATCCCCTTCTTTGAGAACTCGCTTCTTCGATGGAATGCCGTGCACCACTTCATGATTGATCGATGTGCAAAGCACGCAGGGAAAACCGTGATAACCCTTGAAAGCCGCTTTGGCGCCCAGTTTCCGTATCCGCGCCTCGGCTACCGTCTCAAGATCCAAGGTTGTCGCGCCGGGACGGACGTGTCCACGCACGAGTTCGAGCACCTCGCGGACGACTCTGCCCGCGCGGCGCATCTTCTCGATCTCCTGGGACGACTTCAGTACAACAGCCAAGTACAGTTCTCAGTTCCCAGTTCTCAATTGTCAGCCCATCGCCAGTCTCGACCACTGGCGACTGGAAACCTGCAACTGATCACTGCGTTCCTAACGCACAAAATTCCGTTCGCGCGCTGCTTACTGGCGCAGCCGCTCAACGGCGTTAACAATTCCAGCCGCAACTGCGGCTATCGGCCCATCTCCGCTGACTTCCGCGAATCTTCCCAACTCGCGATAGTGCTCGATAACAGGCGTGGTTTGAGCTGCGTAAGCACGCATGCGCTCCGCAAAAACCTTCTCCGTGTCATCGGCTCGCTGGGTCAGTGCAGCACCTTCTACATCACAAAAGCCAGCCCGCTGGGGCGGCTTCGAGTAAATGTTGTAGATGGTCTGGCAGACTGGGCAGTTCCTGCGCCCGGTAATACGACGCAGTAACTGATTATAGTCCACTTGGATACTCACAGCAACCAGAGGAAGGCTTTGCGCCGGCTCGCAGCAGGTCGTAGCCTCCAGACGGCCGTCCAACCAGTGTGCCTGCGCGAGTGTTCGCGGAAACCCGTCCAGAATGTACCCTTTAGCCGTGTCCGGCTGCTGGAGCCTGATGGCCACCATCTCGTTGACAAGCGAATCAGGAACCAACTCTCCCCGATGCATGATTTCCTTCGCTGTCTTGCCGAGGGGGGTGCCCTGGGCTACGTTTGCGCGAAGCAGATCACCGGTTGAAACCTGGGGGATTCCCCAGAGTTGAACCAGTTCCTTCGCCTGAGTGCCCTTGCCTACACCCGGTGCACCCAACAGGAGAATCGGTCCGGGAGCGATCATCCTTGCCGACCTTCGTTCTCCTTCTATTGCGCTTTCGGTACTTTCACTTTCAAGACTTACAGATGACGACATTTACCAGTTTTTCCTTCCGCGTATACGACCGGAACGCGGGGAAAAGCCGTCATAATGGCGCATGATCAGCTGCGATTCGATCTGGTTGACAGTGTCCATAGCGACACCCACTACGATGAGCAGCGAGGTGCCGCCAAAGTAGAAATTGACCCCCAAACCGTGTGTTACCCAAGTGGGAAGACCTTCGAAGAACCTTCCGATCAGCCAGATCTGATCGAAGCGTATACCCGAAATCATGAATGTGGGGACCATCTGAATCAGGATCAGATAAATAGCGCCCACCAGTGTGATGCGGGTAAGAATGTCGTTGATGAAGTCCGAGGTCCGCTTTCCGGGCCGGATTCCGGGAATGAATGAGCCCGACTTGCGGAAATTGTCCGCAATATCGTCCGGCTTCATCACGATCGAAACATAAAAATACGCGAAGAAGATAATCGCGAGGGCATTCAGCAGTACGTACCAGGGGTAGCCCGGGGAAAGCGCGCGCAGGATCGGCTGGAAGAATCGATTGTTCTGCACCCACTCGACCTGTCCGAACAGCAACGGGGCAGAGAGGATGGAACTGGCGAAAATGATGGGCATCACGCCGCCGGAATTCACCTTCAGCGGCAGGTGACTGGACGAACCACCCATCATGCGACGGCCCACGATGCGCCGCGCGCTCTGGATCGGAATCCGGCGCTCAGATCTCTCCACATAAACGATGAACGCAACGACCGCGATCATCCCGACGACAATAAACAGAACGGCAAAGATGGTCAGCGAACCCCAGGCGCTTGTCTGCACCTTGCCGACCAGTTCGGCGATTCCGTGAGGAAGACCGGCGATAATGCCCGCAAAAATCAACAGACTCATGCCGTTGCCGATGCCACGGTCGGTAATCTGCTCGCCCAGCCACATGATGAAGCCCGATCCAGTGGTAAGCGTGAGAACCGTCATCAACACGAACCCAATTCCGGGATGAAGAACCAGTCCACTCTTGGTGAGGACCGCCGCAATACCGATTGCCTGCAGCGCCGCCAGGACGATCGTCATATAACGTGTCCACTGCGTGATCTTCCGGCGTCCGAGCTCGCCTTCCTTCTGTATCCGCGCCAGGGGCTCATAGACCACCGTCAGCAGCTGGAAGATGATCGAGGCCGTGATGTAGGGCATGATTCCCAGCGCGAAGATGGTCATTCTGCGCAAGTTACCGCCTCCGAACAGATCGAGCAGGCCGAGAGCGGAGCCGTTCTGCATGTTGAAAAGGCTCGCCAAACGGGCCGTGTCGATACCGGGCGTAGGGATGAACGCACCCAAGCGGTAGACAGCAAGAATGCCGAGGGTGAACAGAACCCGCTTGCGCAGGTCAGGGATCCGGAAGATATTTGCGAACTTCTCAAGCATGTCTGGTTTTCCGCTTCAGGCGAGACCGCCCGCGTGACTTACCCAATCAGTGTATGCGCGATTGAGGCTGCCTGTCGTCGAATCTGCGCCGGAACCCTGAACTTCGATCTTGTCAGGATGGAAACCTGCTTGGCGGTGTTCCCGGACACAGACTTGAGGACATTTGACCCCGTTCGCACAACGGGTGCCCAGGACTGCTGAACCTGGGACCGGTGTACTAAGCTGCCGCCGGAGCTCCCGCAACCACAGCCTTGCCGCCGGCCTTTTCGATCTTCTCGATGGCCGACTTGGAGAACTTGTGTGCGTGAACCGTGATCGCAGATTTCAGTTCGCCTGAGCCAAGCACCTTGACCAGCGCCTTCTTGCTCGAGACGAGGCCCAGCTTGGCATAGTCTTCCAGCGCAATCTCCTTGACGGAAAGATCGGCAAGGCGGTCGAGATTCACGACCGTGTACTCGGTGCGGAAGATGTTGGTGAAACCGCGCTTCGGAAGCCGGCGGTGCAGCGGCATCTGGCCGCCCTCAAAGCCGCGCATCAGGCTGAAGCCGGAACGCGATCCCTGGCCCTTGTGGCCGCGGGTTGAGGTCTTGCCCATGCCGGATCCCATGCCCCGGCCCACACGCTTGCGCCCGGTGTTTGCATTCTTGGGCGCGCGCAAATTCGAAAGATTCTTTGCCATGATGTTCCTCGCTCCATAACGCCGCCAGAGATGATGTCGGGCGACTCGCGTTGTTAACAGAAGATCAGGGGACAGACATCAGTGATCAGTTTTCGCTTAATGATCGGCAGGATTTCCTGATCTCTGTCTTCTGATCTCTAGTTCTCCAGAATTCTCACCAGATGCGGCACAGCCTTCACCATGCCGCGTACCGACTCGTTGTCCACCCGCTCGACAATCTGGTTGAGACGAGTGAAGCCGAGCCCCTTGATCACCAGCTTGTGCTTCACCGGCGTCGAGATGGCCGAGCGGTAGTACTGAATGCGGATCTTTTTCTGTTCGGCCATGATTAAAGCTCCTCAACCTGCTTGCCACGCGCACTGGCTACATCGCCCTTGTCACGCAGCTGCACCAGCGCGTCGAATGTCGCCTTGATGACGTTGTGCGGGTTCGCCGTTCCCAGGCTCTTGGTCAGCACGTTCTGCACGCCGACTGAAGTCATGACCGCGCGCACTGCGCCCCCGGCAATTACTCCGGTTCCTTCCGGCGCCGGCTTCAGTAGAACGTGTCCCGAACCAAACCGGCCCAGCACCTGGTGCGGAATCGTGGTGTCGGTCAGGTTCACCTTGACCAGGTTCTTCTTGGCCGATTCAATCCCCTTGCGGATGGCCTGGGGAACTTCCTTGGCCTTGCCCGATCCGTAGCCCACCACACCCGAAGCGGCATCGCCCACTACGACCAGTGCGGCAAACGACATGTTCTTGCCGCCTTTAACCACCTTGGTCACGCGGTTGATCGAAACCACCTGGTCCTTCAGGTTGTACTGGTTGGCATCGAGTTTCTTCGTCAAATTCGTCATTGCTCTCTCGTCTCTTTTGAGCTAACCAGCTCTAGAACTCTAGTCCTGCTTCGCGCGCTGCATCTGCCAGCGCCTTCACACGGCCGTGATAGAGGAAGCCGCCGCGGTCGAAGACCACCTTCTTCACGCCCTTCTCCTTGGCCTTTTCGGCGATCGCCTTGCCGATCTCTTTGGCTGCCGCAACGTTGCCGCCGCTCTTCAACTTCAGCTGGAGGCTCGATGCCGCTGCGATGGTCTCGCCCTTCTGGTCGTCGATTACCTGCGCATAAATGTGGTTCAGCGAGCGAAACACGTTCAGCCGCGGCCGCTCAGAGGTGCCTGAAAGCTTCTCGCGGATACGCGTGTGAATCCGCTGGCGAATTTCATTTCTTTTGATCATCTTCGTCTCTTTCCTATCAGCGGAGCCGCCTTGCGGCCCCGTTCGGTGATGAGAGATCAGGTTTTAGAGATCACGTTGGGGCTGAATTTACTGATCTCTGTTCTCTGGTCTCTGTTCTCTGCTTTACTTCGCTCCGGTCTTGCCGGCCTTCTTCTTCAGGCGCTCATCGGAATAGCGGACGCCTTTGTTCTTATACGGATCGGGCTTGCGGAGCGCGCGCATATCTGCAGCCACCTGGCCGACCTTTTGGCGATCGATTCCCGTAACCGTCAGATGGGTCTGCTTCGGGTCGATTGCAACCTCAATTCCAGTTGGCAGCGGAAACTCGATCGGATGCGAGTAGCCCAGCGTAAACACTACAGTGCCCTTACCCTTTAGCTCCGCGCGGTAGCCGATGCCGACGATGTCCAGTTCTCTCGTCCAGCCTTTGGTCACTCCTGTGACAGCGTTAAAGACCAGTGCGCGCGTCAGGCCGTGCACCGCAGCCTTGTCGTCGCCAGAACGGTTTACAAGAAGATGACCGTCCTTCGTTTCCAGGGTGACGCCCTCCGCTACAAGCGTGGACACCTTGCCCTTGGGTCCTTCAACGAGGACTGTGTTGCCGTCCACCTTGTACTTCACTCCCGCGGGCAGCGGGATCGGCTTCTTTCCAATACGCGACATCGAATTCAATCCTTTGTTGGCTTGCGAGTCCCGATGAGATAGCCCATCGTTCCACTGCAGCCCGTGAAACAGGGATCAGAGATCAGGCGTCGGAGATCAGAATCAGTTCTCTGATTTCTGTTCTCCGAGCTGTCCTTACCACACTTCGCAGAGCAGTTCGCCGCCGACGCCTTCGCGGCGCGCCTGGCGACCCGTCATTACGCCCTTAGGCGTTGTCATGATCGAAATACCAAGTCCGCCCTGGACGCGCTTGATCTCGTCGCGGCCGATATACACACGGCAGCCGGGACGCGAGATCCGCGCAAGGTCACGAATGGCCGCTTCGCTTCCGCCGTACTTGAGGTACACGCGGAGAACCATCTTGCCATCCTCTTCCTGCGTCTTGTAGTTCGAAATGTAGCCCTCTTCCTTGAGAATGCGGGCAATCTCGGTCTTCAGCTTCGAAGCGGGAACATCCAGCTTCTGATGACGCGCCCGGATCGCGTTCCGGATCCGCGCCAGAAAATCTGCTACTGGGTCACTCAGACTCATTCCTTCTCCTTCATTCCCCGTTCGCTCCCGGTCTCACGTTCGATCAGGAGAACCAGCGGAAATGTGTACTCCAGGGTTTAGGTTTCAGAGGTCAACGAGAGCTAGAACTTTGCGTATCAGGTGCCGGCCATCAATTGAGCACTGACCCCTGATCCCTGATCTCTGATCCCTACTTCATTACCAGCTCGACTTGACGACGCCGGGGATCTCTCCCTTGAGCGCCAGGCCGCGGAAACACAAACGGCAGATGCCGAACTTCCGCAGATATCCCCGCGGGCGTCCGCAGAGCTTGCACCGGTTGTGTTTGCGGGAGCTAAATTTCGGCTTCCGCGCGTCCTTCACTCTCTTTGCAGTGGTTGCCATAATCCTCTATTCCCCTACGCGCCCTGCCGGAATGGCATGCCGAAGGCCTTCAACAGCGCACGCGCGGAGTTGTCATCCTTCGCTGTGGTCACGATGGTGATGTTCATGCCCTTCAGCTTCTCCACCTTCGCGTAATCAATTTCAGGGAAGATCAGCTGGTCGCGCAATCCGAGCGTGTAGTTGCCGCGCCCATCAAAACTCTTGGTCGAAACTCCCCGGAAGTCGCGAACGCGCGGCAGCGCCGTCGAAATCAGGCGATCGAGAAACTCATAGGCCTTGTCATTCCGCAGCGTCACCATCGCTCCGATCGACATGCCGGCACGCACCTTGAACGCCGCAATCGACTTCTTCGACTTGGTCGTTACCGGCTTCTGTCCGGCGATCAGCGTAAGATCGTTCACCAGCGGATCGAGCAGCTTGGTGTTCTGCGTCGCTTCGCCCAGTCCCATGTTGAGGACAATCTTCTCCAGCTTCGGAACCGCCATTGCGTTCTCGATGCCGAGCTCCTTCTTCAGGGCCTGCTTGATTTCTTTGTTGTACTTCTCTTTCAGCCTTGCTGCCATTCTCTGCTCTCTTTCTTCCGCTCTCGGAGTAGATCTGCACGATCCGTGTACCGTTTCGGAAGGGACTCATCCGTCGAGGCAATTGCGCTTTGCGCACTTCCTTTTCGGCTTTCAAGTTTCAGAAACCGAGGTCCTTCTCGTTGCTGACCCCTGATCTCTGATCCCCGGTTCTACTTCTTCGTGGGCAACTCAGACCCACACTCTTTGCAAACCCTCTGCTTTGTGCTGCCGTCCACCTTGTAGCCAATCTTGGCGGTATCGCAGGTGGGGCACACAAGAGCAACATTGGAAACACTGATCGGCGACTCGTGCTCGGCGATGCCGCCCTTGGTCCGCTGACCACGCTTGCTCGAAACCGTCTTCTTCACCACGCGAACATGCTCGACAAGAACCGTGCCCTTGTCGGGAAAAACGCGAAGAACGCGACCGGTTTTTCCGCGATCGGAGCCCGTGAGGACCTTCACTACATCGTTACGACGAATATTCAAACTCGGCATATTCTCTCTCTCAGAGAGCGACCGGGGGTAAGCCCCTCAGTCCCTCAGTCCCTCAGTCCCTGGTCCCTTAGACAACTTCTGGTGCCAGCGACACAATCTTCAAAAACTTTTTCTCGCGCAGTTCACGGGCTACAGGCCCGAACACGCGCGTGCCCACCGGCTCGTGCGCATCGTCGATCACCACCGCCGCATTCTCGTCGAAGCGGATATAGGTTCCATCGCGACGGCGATGCTCCTTGCGGGTGCGGACGATGACCGCCTTCACCACTTTGCCCTTCTTCACCGTGCCATCGGGTGAAGCTTCCTTCACCGCGGCAGTAACGATGTCGCCGAGCCCGGCCTTCACACCCAGTCCGCCACCGAGCGGCAGGATCACCTGCAGCTTGCGCGCGCCGGAGTTATCGGCCACCGCGAGCATGGTTCTCATTTGCACAGCCATGGATTCTTCTCCTTGCCGCTCCGCCTACTGGGCGGCTTCTGCTTCGGCGGTTGTTCCAGCCGTGTCTTCAATCTGCGCCAGCGACGAACGCCGCACAATCTCTTCAAGCGACCAGCGCTTCAGCTTGCTCAACGGACGCGTCTCGCGGATTCGAACTACATCGCCAAGGCGCGCCGAGTTCTGCTCGTCGTGCGCGTAGAACTTCTTCGAGCTCTTGATGATCCTCTTGTACTTTGGATGAGCTTTGCGCATCTCGACCTCAACCACGATGGTCTTCTGCATCTTGGTCGAAACCACGTTGCCCACCTTTTCATTGCGCCGGCTTACGGGCGCCTGCTTTTCCGTTGCGGCTGTCATTCAGCGGCTCCCTTCGCTGCGCTCTTTTTTGCGCTGGACTTCTTCGCAGTCGTCTTTTTTGCGGCCTTCTTCGCTTCGCCGGCAGGCAACGTGGAAACCAGCTCGTGCTTGGCGCCGCGAACTCCCAGCTCGCGCTCACGCGCAATCGTCTTGATCTGTGCGATCTCTTTGCGCAGCTCGCGAAGCTTCTTCACTCCGTCGCTCTGCCCCATCGAGACCTGAAAGCGAAGCCGGAACAATTGCTCGGCAGAGGTCTTCTCCTGCGTCAGCAGCTCGTCGTCGCTCAAACTACGAATCTTTGCCAATTCCATCTCGTGTCTCCCGCGCTCTGGCTACAGGCGCGTAAAAAACTCTGTTACTCTGCGCTCTCGGTCGTTGCAGCCGCTACCGTCTTCTCCGCTCCGGGCCGCTGCACGAACTTCGTCTTCAACGGCAGCTTGTGCGAGGCGAGGCGCATGGCTTCCTGCGCGATCTCGGGCGTCACGCCTTCCATCTCGAACAGGATCTTGCCTGGGCGCACCACTGCAACCCAGTGGTCAAGCGCGCCCTTGCCCGAACCCATTCGGACTTCGGCCGGCTTCTTGGTGATCGGCTTGTCTGGGAAAAGCCGCAGCCAGATCTTGCCGCCGCGCTTGATGAAGCGGGTCATTGCAATACGGCTCGCCTCAATCTGGCGATCCGTAATGTAGCCGCACTCCATGACCTTCAAACCGTATTCGCCAAATGACAGCGAGGATCCGCGCCAGGCTTTGCCCCTGCGCTTGCCCTTCTGCTGCTTGCGATATTTCACCTTCTTCGGCATCAACATAACGAAACCCTCAAAAACCAGGGACTAGGGAATAGGGACTAGGGATGAATTCATCCTGCCGCGATTCACTTCCCGGGCCGCTTGCTTCAAATCTCATCAACAAGGCTGGATACTTCGGACCAGGGTTTCTATTCCCTGTTCCCTAGTCCCTGCCCTTAAAACACTCCCGAGCCAGTTGCTGCCGGCTGCTGCCTGCGCTTCTGCTCGTAGATATCGCCGCGGTAGATCCACGTCTTCACGCCGATCACACCGTACGTCGTCTCCGCTTCAGCAAACCCATAATCGATATCCGCCCGCAGCGTGTGCAGCGGCAGACGGCCCTGAAGATACCACTCGGAACGCGCAATTTCGTTGCCGTTCAAGCGGCCCGAGACGCGCACCTTGATTCCTTTGCAGCCGAAACGGAGAGCAGAGTCCACGCTCTTGCGCATCGCACGGCGGAAGCTGACACGCTTCTCAAGTTGCAGCGCGATGTTCTCGGCCACCAGCTGGGAGTCAAGCTCAGGCTTGTTCACCTCGATGATGTCGATGAACACCTCGCGGCTGGTGCGCTTGCCAAGCTCGGTCTTCAGCTTCTCGATCTCGGCACCCTTGCGCCCGATCACGATGCCGGGACGCGCGGTGCGAATGAGGAACCGCAGCTTGTTGCCCGGGCGCTCGATCTCAACCGAGCTCACACCGGCAGCCTTCAGCTTTTCGCGCAGCTCTTTCTTGAGCTTCACGTCTTCAACCAGGAGCTTGTCGTAGTCGCGCTCACTGAACCAGCGCGAACGCCATGGCTTGTTTACTCCCAGCCGGAATCCATAAGGGTGGACTTTCTGTCCCATGCTTTTTTCCTCAAACTCCAGGCCTACTTGCCGGCCTTTTTCTTGGCCACCGGCTTTTTCGTCGGAGCCTTCTTCGCTGTCTTGCCCGCTGCCTTCTTGGCAGCCGTTTTCTTCGCCGGCTTTGCTGCCGGTTCTTCAGCTCTCGTCACCAACTGGGTGCTGCCGCCATCGCGCTCGGCCACCGACACGATGATGTGCGAAAGCCTGCGCTGATAGCGATAGGCGCGTCCCATCGGGGCGGGACGAATTCTCTTCATGCGCGGACCATCATTCGCCACGGCCTGCTTCACATAGAGATTGTCAACATCGACATCGGTGCCCTGCTCGCCCGACACATACTTCGCGTTGTCCAACGCCGAAGTCAGAAGCTTGTGAATCACCGGAGCAATGCGCTTCTTGGTGAACCGCGCCGTCTCCAGCGCTTCCTGAATTCCCCGGCCCTTGATCAGGTCCAGCACCAGCCGCGCTTTCTGCGGCGACACCCGCTGAAACCTCGCTTCGGCCCGGTATTCTTTTGTCTCGACTGCCATTGGTCTCTTCCTCAAACTCAGCTATTAGCCTTTGCCGCTAGCTTTTGGCTTTTCCCGTCCTACTTGCCCGCCGGCTTGGCCGCAGCCTCTGCCGCTTTCGATCCGCCGGTGTGCCCCTTGAACGTGCGCGTCGGAGCAAACTCACCCAGCTTGTGTCCCACCATGTTCTCGGTCACATAAACCGGAACGAACTTCTTGCCGTTGTGCACCGCGATCGTGTGTCCCACAAACTCCGGGAAGATCGTCGATCGCCGCGACCAGGTCTTCACGACCTTCTTGTCGTTGGCCGCGTTCAGCACCTCGATCTTCGTCGTGAGGTGCGCATCTACAAACGGACCCTTCTTCGTCGAACGTGCCATATACCCTCAGCTCCTCTACTTCGCCCGGCGGCTGACGATGAATGCATCGGTCCGCTTGTTGTTGCGTGTCTTGTATCCGCGCGTCGGCTGGCCCCACGGAGTCACAGGGTGACGTCCGCCCGAGGTCTTGCCTTCACCACCGCCGTGCGGGTGATCGACAGGATTCATCGTGACGCCGCGGTTCGTCGGACGAATACCCATCCAGCGCTTGCGTCCCGCCTTGCCTATCGAAATATTCTCGTGATCGGTATTGCCGACCTGACCCACCGTAGCCAGGCACTCAACCAGAACCTTGCGCGTCTCGCCCGAAGGCAGCTTCAGAAGCGCGTAATCCCCTTCCTTGGCTACCAGCTGAGCCTGCGCACCGGCTGAACGCGCCATCTGCGCGCCCTTGCCCGGACGAAGCTCGATGGCATGAACCGTTGTACCTGCAGGGATGTTCTTGAGAGGCAGTGCATTGCCAATCAGGATGTCAGCCTCGGGACCGGAGCTCACCGTGGCTCCCACCTTCAGCCCAACCGGCTGGAGGATGTAGCGCTTCTCGCCATCGGCATAGTGCACCAGCGCAATGCGCGCCGAGCGGTTCGGATCGTACTCAACCGTTGCAACCTTACCCGGCACTCCAAACTTGTCCCGCTTGAAGTCGATGATGCGAATCTTCTGCTTATGCCCGCCGCCCTGGTGCCGAATGGTCAGGTCACCGGAATTGCGGCGTCCGCCGGTCCGCTTGCGAGTCTCGATCAGCGGCTTATGCGGCTTATTCGTCGTCAGGTCGTCATTGACCAGCGAGGTTTGAAAGCGCAACGTCGGCGTGATCGGTCTGTATGTCTTGATAGCCATCGTCTTTTGTCCTGGAGTGCTGGCCTACTGCTCGCCGCTCTCCCCGTTTCTCCGAACCGCAATCGGTTCGATATCCCTTGCTGTGAGCCCTTCCGGTCCTTCGGTTCCTCGGGATTGGTTCCCTTGTTCCCTCGTTCCCTTGGTCCCTGCCTTTACAGGTTGCTCACGTACTCCGGCAGCTTCTCGCCGGCCTTCAGCCGGACATAAGCCTTCTTCCAATCGGCCCGGTAGCCTGCGAACTTCCCGCGGCGGCGTTCCTTGCCTGCTACGTTCGCGGTGCGCACCGCAGCTACCTTCACCTTGAAGAGCGCTTCGACAGCCTGCTTCACTTCGGTCTTTGAAGCTTCAGGAGCGACGTCGAATACCAGCGTGCCTTCGGTTTCCTTCACGCCCAGACCCTTTTCCGTAATCAGGGGCCGGCGAATCACTGTGTAAATGGTCGGCATTACGCTGCCTCCGTCTGCGACGCACGCTTCGAGATGCTCTTCGTGAGAGATTCAGTCAGCTGCTCGATCGCCGACTTGGAAAAAATCGCCCGGTCGTACCGCAGCAGATCGTAAGGATGCACTTCGTTGTTGAGCACTAGCTCAACACCCTTGAGATTGCGCGCACCCAGCATCAGAGCCTGCGAAAGCGTTTTGCCGTTCTCGACGATCAACGCCGTGCGATCTACCGACAGCTTGTCGAGCGCCTGGCGATAGAGCTTGGTCTTGCCTTCCTTCAGCTCCAGGGTGTCGACCACCGTGAGTTTGCCGTCGGCCAGCTTAGAAGCCAATGCCGAACGCAAAGCGCCCAGAAGCTTCTTGCGGGGGAAAGCATAGTCATAGCTGCGCGGCTTGGGTCCGTGCACCGTGTGTCCATGGCGCCAGAGAGCCGAACGAACCGAACCGATACGGGCGCGGCCCGTGCCCTTCTGCTTCCAAAGCTTCTTGCCCGAGCCGGCGACTTCGCTGCGGCTCTTCGTCTTGTGCGTGCCCTGGCGCAGAGAAGCGCGGTAGTGCTTGACCGCTTCCCAAAGCAGCGCCTCGTTCACCTGGCCGAATACAGCTTCCGCCAGATCGAGCGAGCCCACCTTTTCGCCGTTCAGATTTACAACATCTACGTTTGCCATCGTCTTCTTCTTCCGGCGCTGCATCTTGCAACGCCTAGAAACTTCGCTTTCCTGCGCCCGTCAGGGCGCGATCACCCGCACCGCAGGTGCCTACTTGCGCTTGCCTTGTGCCTTCTTCGAAGCCTTCAACGGGTCAACCGTGGTCGATCCGGCGAATCCACGACGCTCGCGCGGAGGATTCTTGGACTTCGAAATCATCACGTATCCATCTCTCGCCCCCGGCACTGCGCCTTCCACCATCAGCAAATTCTCATCGAGATCGATTCCGCGAATGCGCAGGTTGCGAACCGTTACCTGCTCTGCGCCGTAGTGGCCCGGCATTCTCTGCCCCGGGAACACACGCGACGGGAAGCTCGATGCGCCGATTGAACCCTGCACCTGGAACATGTGGCCGTGCGACTTGGGGCCGCCGCCAAAATTGTGCCGACGAACTACACCAGCGAATCCGCGGCCTTTTGACGTTCCGATCACATCCACGAACTTCGCATCGGTGAAGATATCAACCAGCACGCGATCGCCCGCCTTCGTCTCATCCTGTCCATCCTCGGCAGCTTCAACATCCACTTCCTTGATGAACTTCACCGGCGGCGCTTCGGTCTTTGCGAAGTGTCCCGCCTGCGGCTTGGTCACGTTCTTCGTCTTGATGAACTCAACCAGCCCAATCTGTGCGGCGTCATAGCCGTCTTTCGCCAGCGTCTTCAGCTGCGTGATCACGCAAGGGCCTGCCTGCAGCACCGTAATCGGGTGCACATCGCCCTTCTCGTCGAAGACCTGCGTCATGCCGATCTTTCTTCCCAGAATCCCTGTAACCGCCATATTCCCCTCACCTCATCATGCGAACCCGAAGCTTCGCACTGCCGGGGTCCTTCCGGACCTTCTTACTTCATCTGCACTGCCTGCTCTGCCGCAACGCAGGTGCCTACTTCTCAAAAGCCTTGATCTCGACGTCCACGCCTGCGGGAAGATCGAGCTTCATCAGCGCGTCCACCGTCTGTTGCGTCGGCTCAAGAATGTCGATCAGCCGCTTGTGAGTGCGAATCTCAAACGCTTCGCGCGACTTCTTATCCACGTGCGGCGAACGCAGCACGCAGTACTTGTTCTTGATCGTCGGCAACGGAATCGGACCTGCCACCGTTGCTCCGGTGCGCTTGGCCGTCTCCACAATCTCGCCGGTCGAGGTATCCAGCACCCGATAGTCGTATGCCTTCAACCGAATTCGAATCCTCTGTCCTACCATGCCTGTCCTCGCCAGTTCTCAATTTTCAGGGACCAGCTTTTCACTGACCCCTGAACCCTGATCTCTGTCCCTTACTTGATGATTTCCGAAATCGTACCCGCGCCCACCGTGCGTCCGCCTTCGCGAATCGCAAACCGCAGGCCCTTTTCCATGGCCACCGGCGTGATCAGCTCAATCTCCAGCTGAACGTTGTCGCCCGGCATCACCATCTCCGTACCGGCCGGCAACTGCGCGATGCCCGTCACGTCGGTCGTGCGGAAGTAGAACTGCGGACGGTAGCCGTTGAAGAACGGAGTATGACGTCCGCCTTCTTCCTTGCTCAGCACGTAAACTTCGCCCTTGAACTTGGTGTGAGGCGTAATCGATCCGGGCTTGGCCAGAACCATGCCGCGCTCGACATCTTCCTTCGGAATGCCGCGCAGAAGGATGCCGGCGTTGTCGCCCGCCATGCCTTCATCGAGCTGCTTCTTGAACATCTCAACGCCCGTGCAGACCGACTTGCGGGTCTCGCGGAAGCCGACGATCTCGACATCCTCGCCCACCTTCACCTTGCCGCGCTCGATGCGGCCCGTAACCACAGTGCCACGGCCCGAGATCGAGAAGATGTCTTCGATCGGCATCAGGAAGGGCAGATCGACCATGCGCGCCGGAAGAGGAACGTTCTTGTCGACCGCTTCCATCAGCTCGTCGATCTTCGACTCCCACTGCGCTTCGCCGTTGAGCGCGCCCAGTGCGGATCCGCGGATCACCGGAACATCATCGCCGGGGAACTGATACTTTGAGAGAAGCTCACGAACTTCCATTTCCACCAGATCGATCAGCTCGGCGTCTTCGACCGCATCGCACTTGTTCAGAAACACGCAGATGTAAGGCACACCCACCTGGCGGGCCAGAAGCACGTGCTCCTTGGTCTGGGGCATCGGACCATCGGTGGCCGCAACCACCAGAATCGCTCCGTCCATCTGCGCCGCGCCCGTGATCATGTTCTTGATGTAGTCGGCGTGGCCGGGGCAGTCGACGTGCGCGTAGTGCCGGTTCGGCGTCTCGTATTCCACGTGCGCCGTCGCGATCGTGATACCGCGCTCGCGCTCCTCAGGAGCGTTGTCGATCGAGTCAAACGAACGGAACGCAATCTTCGGGTTGTGCTTCGACAATACCTTCGTGATCGCCGCCGTCAACGTCGTCTTGCCGTGATCAATGTGACCAATCGTTCCCACGTTCACGTGCGGCTTCGAACGATCAAACTTTTCCTTCGCCATAAGAAATCCAAATCCCTTTCAGTGGCTTGACTTCCAGTTGCTCCCAGGGGCGCCGGCGTTCCGGCTCCAGCCCCAAAACCGTTTACTTACCCTGCGCACGGCCGATAATCTCATCGGCGATCATGCGCGGCGCCTCTTCGTAGCGCGCAAACTGCATCGAGTACGACGCGCGACCCTGTGTCGACGAACGGATGTCGTTCACGTATCCGAACATCTCTTTCAGCGGAACGATCGCCTTGATGACCTGCGATCCCGCTGCATGTTCCATGCCTTCAATCCGTCCGCGGCGCGAGTTGATGTCGCCGATGATCACGCCCATGAACTCCTCGGGCACCGTGACTTCGACTGCCATCACAGGCTCCAGCAGAACCGGACTTGCTTTCCTCGCTGCTTCCTTGAAGGCGATCGAACCAGCAAATTTAAACGCCATTTCGTTCGAGTCGACCTCGTGGTAGCTGCCGTCATACAGGGACACCTTGATATCGACCATCGGGAAGCCCGCCAGAATACCAAGCTCCATCGCACCCTGAATGCCTTGGTCGATCGGCTTAATGTATTCCTTCGGAACCACGCCACCCTTGATGTCGTTGATAAATTCGTAGCCCGCACCCGGCGTATTTGGCTCAACACGCAGTTTGCAATGCCCGTAATTACCCGAACCACCAGTTTGGCGAATGTACTTGCCTTCGGCCTCGGCTTGCTTGCGAATCGTCTCGCGGAACGCCACCTTAGGCTCGCCCACATTCGCCTCGACCTTGTGCTCGCGCTTCATGCGATCGACGAGGATCTCGAGGTGAAGTTCCCCCATGCCGCTGATGATTGTCTGGCCCGAATCTTCGTCAGTACGAACCTTGAACGTAGGATCCTCATCCGCCAGCCGCGAAAGAGCGATGCCCATCTTCTCCTGGTCAGCTTTGGTCTTCGGCTCGATTGCAACCGAAATAACCGGCTCAGGAAACGTGATGGCGCCGAGCGCGATAGCGTGATTCGGATCGCTGAGCGTGTCGCCCGTCTTCAGATCCTTCAGCCCGACGCAAGCGCAAATATCCCCGGCGTAGATCTCCGTGATGTCCTCACGCTTGTTGGCGTGCATCTTCACGAGACGCCCAACGCGCTCCGTCTTGCCGGTACGCGGATTCAGAATCGTATCGCCAGTCTTCAGCGAACCCGAATAGATGCGGATAAACGACAGCTTGCCGAACGGATCGTTAATCAGCTTGAACACCAGCGCCGAAAGCGGCTCGCCGTCTTCTGCTTTCCGAGTCAGCTTCTGATCCGGATGCGAAGGATTAATGCCTTCCACGGGAGGCTTATCCAGCGGGCTTGGCAGATAATCCACCACCGCATCAAGAAGCGTTTGAACGCCCTTGTTCTTGAAGGCCGATCCGCAAATCACCGGGAAGACCTTCAGGTCGATAGTCGCCTGGCGTATGCCCTTCTTTAACTCCTCAATCGTCGGAGTTTCGCCTTCAAGGAACTTTTCCAGCAGAACGTCGTCCGTCTCGGCGATCACTTCGATCAACTGAAGCCGGAAGGCCTCAGCCTTCTTCTGCAGGTCAGCCGGAATCGGCTCTTCCGAGTACTTCGCTCCCATGGTCTCGTCGTGCCACAGAATGGCCTTCATCTCAATGAGATCGACGACTCCCTTAAAATTCGCTTCTGCCCCGATAGGAATCTGCAGCGCAACAGGCCGCGCTCCCAGGCGCTTCCGAATCGTGTCGAGAACGTGCTCGAAATCAGCTCCGTTCTTGTCCATCTTGTTCACGAAGCAGATACGCGGAACCTTGTACTTGTCGCCCTGCCGCCAGACGGTTTCCGTCTGAGGCTGAACACCACTCACCGAATCGAACACCGCAACCGCGCCGTCGAGCACACGCAGGGACCGCTCTACCTCGGCGGTGAAATCCACGTGGCCGGGAGTGTCGATGATATTGATACGAATGTTCTGCCACATGCACGTCGTAGCGGCCGACGTGATGGTGATGCCGCGCTCCTGCTCCTGCTCCATGTAATCCATGGTGGCGGTGCCTTCATGCACTTCGCCGATACGGTGCGTGATGCCCGTATAGAAGAGGATGCGCTCAGTTGCAGTCGTCTTCCCGGCGTCGATGTGCGCCATGATTCCGATGTTCCGGCAACGACTTAGGGGAATGTTGCGAGGCACTTGATGATCCTTTGCGGGCGCTTCCTGTCCCGCCGTTAAATGAGAGGTCCCTCGTTTCCTTGAGCCCTCGTTCTCTGCTTCTTACCAGCGATAGTGCGCGAAGGCCTTATTGGCTTCGGCCATGCGGTGCACGTCTTCCTTCTTCTTCATTGCCGCACCGCGGCCGTTCGCCGCGTCCAGCAGCTCATTGGTGAGCTTGTCGACCATGCCCTTTTCGCCACGAGCTCGGCCGTAGGTGATGAGCCAGCGAATTGCGAGCGAGGTGCGCCGGTCCGCGTTTACTTCGATCGGAACCTGGTAGTTCGCGCCACCTACGCGGCGGGTCTTCACTTCAAGCAGCGGCTTGCAGTTCTCGACGGCCTTCTTGAAGAGCTTCAGCGCGTCGTCTCCGCCGCCCTTCTCCTCCAGGTTCTTCATCGCCTGGTAGAAGATGCCCTGCGCGGTCGACTTCTTCCCGCCCCACATCATCGAGTTCACAAACTTGGTGACAAGCGTAGACCCGTAAACCGGATCCGACGCCACTTCCCGCTTTCCAATGTGCCCTTTTCTCGGCATAGTTCCTCAAATTCCTCGAGCGACGCGCGCTCTGCTTCTACTGCCCCAGTCCCGGTCCTGAGACTCCGCCCGGGAACCGCGAATTACTTCTTGCCCGCCGCTGCTCCGCCCTTGGCGCGCTTGGCACCGTACTTCGAGCGGCTCTGCTTCCGGTTGGCCACGCCCACCGAATCCAGCGTTCCACGAACCACGTGATAACGGACGCCCGGCAGATCTTTCACACGGCCGCCGCGGATCAGCACAATCGAGTGCTCCTGCAGGTTATGGCCGATGCCGGGGATATAGGTCGTAACCTCGATGCCGTTCGTTAGCCGCACGCGAGCGACCTTGCGCAGCGCCGAGTTCGGCTTCTTGGGGGTCTGTGTGTACACGCGGGTGCAAACACCGCGCCGCTGCGGCGAAGCCTGTAATGCGGGCGACGCCGTCTTGTACCGGGGGGCCGTGCGCCCCTTACGAACCAATTGATTAAATGTCGGCAAACCGAAACTCCTTACCCCAAAACCTTCTGCCCAACCTGCATTCAGCCGCGCACAGACCCTTGGCTCTTTCCATGCCTTTGGCGCGCCATAAAGCGCGCACGCGCACGGAAGCCCAGGTTGCTGCTTCGCGTCTGCCTTCGTTCCACTTCCAGACGAGAACCAGGACGGTGATCGGTCGTCCTTATAGAGGAGCCAATTCCGTTTCGCTAGTTCCGGCTCGCATAGCCCTCCAAGGTGGAGAAACGCGCGAGCACCGATGCGATCATCGCTCAACCGTCTTTCCTTCGTTCGGTTTGGCGATGTGTCCCTGCCCTTCGCAAGAGGAGAGCACTTCAGGACTCCGGCCGCTCAAACTTCCGCGGCCCTCGGGGTGAAATCCAGCTAACCTCGCTGCCGGAATCTCCCGTTACGCGCCCAACCGTTAGCAAATCAGCACACACGGAGAGGCGTGTTCTTGCGGAACCTTCTAAAGATAACAAGATTCAGAGGTCGGGTCAATTTTTCTTCGGTAAAAATCGGCCTTGGTGCAGCTCGACTTAAGCACAGGACGTAGACCCGCGATCCTAAGAGCGGCGAACCCACCGATCGGCTCCAAAAACAGAAAAGGGTGGAATATTCACCACCCCCTTCCCCTTGATCGCAAATCAGGCTATTCGATCCGCTTCAACACCCAGCTCCCGTTTTCCAGGGCGAAATCGGCCTGCTTCCGGGTGCTGAGCTTGTTTCCAGGAGTGTGCGCGAGCTGTTGGAGTACATCCGGTACGCCGTTGAGATTGACGGACTCGGTGTACTTGCCCGCTTTCGCCGTATCAGCACCGGGCAGCATCTCATCCTGAAGATCGCCCATGTCCTTTGCTCTCAGATGATTAGCAGCGACCGTCGTCACGACAATCGTGTAATTCTTATCTTCGAGGCTGGTGGGACGCCACTCAATCGTGTCGCCGCCTCCGGGCAACGCGACTGCCTTTTTACCTTCTGCAGTCAGCTTGAAATCAGCCCAGAGCTTGTTCGGGAAAACCTTGGTCCGATCCCAAAGCTTGGCTTTTGCGGCCTGCTGCATGCCGGCATCGTTGACCAGAATGTTCACCCCAACCGGCGCGGTCTGGTCGTACTTGTCCTGAACCATCTTCAATGCCTGATCCTTGCTCAGTTCAGGAGCCGATTTACACCCGGCAACCACCATTCCCACGCCTAATACTGCCACCACTCCCAAAGTCTTCCAGTTCTGCATCTTCGTCGCTCCCTCCAGCGCGCACAAATAGATCGGAATCTCAACGACCCGCCATTTTTCTCCTACTTTCTGGCTCTGTCAATGGAGTTGAATGTGACTCCAAACACAGCTGTAGGTTCAAGAGGTTGATGTCACGTGTGAATCGGCCCGCCGCCGCCTTCAATCAATCCGCCGTCACCCTCTGCTGAAGCAGTTCCAGAAAGCCCTTCTCGTCGGACTGGAGACACACCTCCGCATTTGGCGCGCCTTGACCTGGGATTGTCATCCCCTTCGCGTCCACGTCGATGTGCATCGGCTTCGCTGGACACAGGTCAGGCCGGAATGTGTAGGTGACCGCCACCGGATCGAAAAGAGTCGGCGTGAGACTGCGGTTCGGTGATCCGCCCATCCACTGGTGATAGAGCAGTGTAAGTTGATCTGTCAGCGGCGATCCATGGGCGAAGATATTCTCCCTGCCTTCCTCCGCAAGCCGAACCTGCGTGGAATCGAGAGGCATCATGTAGACCGGGACTCCCGACGCCAGCAGGGCCTTTAGACCGTCAGGGTCGTTCAGAATGTTCCATTCCGGCTCTGCCGCTTTGGGCTTACCCTGCGCATCCACTCCGTACCCGCGGTATACGCTACCGCCCATGATTACCACTCTCTTCAGCTTTTTGAACGTGGATGGATCGCGCTTGATCGCTGCCTCGACGGTGGATAGTGGCCCGATCCCGATCAGCGTGACTTGTCCCGGGTGTTCGCGTGCCGTCCGCAAAATGAACTCCGCTCCATCGCCGAACTTTTTCGGCGGGTCGCGCTTGGCATAGGCAGCCTGGCTCATGGCATTGCCGGTTTTTGTTGCGGGCCCTGCAAATACCGGAATATCGCTCCGTCCCACCGCCTTCAGGTAGCGATCCACCAGCCGCCCACGCATCTCCGTGTCGCCAAATGTGGTGGTCACACCCAGCACCTTGAGCTCAGGACTCTTCAGCGCCAGTGCCAGGGCGAACGCATCATCAATGTCATCGCCAATGTCCGTGTCGATCACGACCAGCTGGTGCCCCGAACCTTTGCTGTCTGTGCCGGCCGCTGTTTGCGCTGGCAGAGCAGGAGTAAACACGAGAAGAGCCGAAGCGAAAAGAACAATCCACGATCGAAGAATTTTCATCCCCAACACTCTAACGCTTTCGCCCTCTTCCTCTCCCGTCCATTAGTCTGTTGACGGTCGTTTCTCACTCTCTATGTCGCAATCATCTCGAACCACCCGCCGCCATTTCCTCCAGCAATCCTCACTTGCCGCTCTCGCCTCAACCCTGCCGGCCCGCTCGCTCTTCGCCGCAAACGACGGAGCTCCCGCAGCAGCAGTGAAGGACCGGGCTCCTTTGCATTCGAGCGCATTCTTCGCTTGCCTCTCGGATCGGTTCGTCCCGCAGGGTGGCTGCGCCGCCAACTCGAGATTCAGGCCAGCGGACTCAGCGGGCATCTCGACGAGACATGGGCGGACGTCGGTCCCAACAGCGGCTGGCTTGGCGGCACCGGCGAATCCTGGGAGCGCGGTCCCTACTTCCTCGACGGCCTCCTTCCCCTCGCGTACCTCCTCGACGACGCCCGCCTGAAAGCAAAAGCCCAGAAATACATCGACTGGATTCTCACGCACCAGGCGACCGACGGTATGATCGGCCCCGCCTCCAACGACGATTGGTGGCCCCGCATCGTCGCTCTCAAGGCTCTCACGCAATACCAGGAGTTCACCGCCGACCAGCGCGTCATTCCGCTCATAGACCGCTATTTCCGCTACCAGCTCGCCGAACTTCCCAAGCGCCCCTTGCGCGACTGGGGCAAGTTTCGCTGGCAGGATGAAGCCCTCTCCGTGATCTGGCTCTACAATCGCACCGGCTCAGCCTATCTCCTCGACCTCGCGCGCATCCTTCACCAGCAGGGATACGACTGGATGGCGCAGTTCGCAAATTTCCAGTTCAAGCAGAAGATCACTGCCGACTACATCAAACTGAACGAAGGCGGCGGCCTCAAGGACCTCGCTCTCTCCACGCACGGCGTCAACAACGGCCAGGCCATCAAAACCGGCGCTATCTGGTCCCTCGTCTCCGGATCGGACACCGATCGCAAAGCCACCGCGCATATGATCGCTGAGCTCGATCGTTACCACGGCCTGCCCAACGGCATGTTCTCGTGCGACGAGCACCTCTCCGGCCGCGATCCGTCACAGGGCTCCGAACTCTGCACCGTCGTCGAATACATGTTTTCCCTCGAGCGTGCCCTCGCCGCCACCGGCGACCCACTCCTCGGCGATCGCCTCGAGCGCCTCGCCTTCAACGCTCTTCCCGGCACTCTCACCGACGACATGTGGGCGCACCAGTACAACCAGGAACCAAACCAGGTTGAATGCAGCCTGCACCACAAACCCTGGGTGAGCGACGGACCCGAGTCAAACCTCTTCGGCCTCGAGCCCAACTTCGGCTGCTGCACCGCCAACTTCCACCAGGGCTGGCCCAAGTTTGCCGCCAGCCTCTTCCTGCTCTCCGGCGATCCCAATTCCGATCAGCACGACGGCCTTGTCGCCGCCGCCTACGCGCCCTGCGAAGTTCGCGCCAACATTCGTGGAACCTCAGTCCACATCGCCGAAGAGACCGCTTATCCATTCCGCGGCGCAATCAAGCTCACCGTCAACCCCTCCGCGCCGCTCGCCTTCCCCATGCACCTGCGCATACCCGCGTGGGCCTCGGGCGCAGCCATCACCATCAACGGCAAGCCTGAGCCGCAACCCCAACCCGGGACCTTCGCGCGCGTCGAACGCACCTGGAAACCCGGCGACCGCGTTGAAATCAACTTCCCCATGCAGCCCCGCGCCTCCCGCTGGTTCAACAACTCCGTCGCCATCGAACGCGGCCCGCTCGTCTTCTCCTATGGCATCGGCGAAAGCTGGGTCAAGCTGCGCGACCGCGGCATGACCGCCGACTGGCAGGTCTTTCCGACCACGGCCTGGAATTATGCAATCAAGCTCGACCCACAAAACCCCTCGGCCGATATCAAGGTCACCGAATCTGAAATCGGGGAGACACCCTTCGCCCGCAAAACTGCCCCGGTCCGGCTGGACGTCAAAGCGCGCAAGCTTCCGAAGTGGCGAGCCGAGGACGGAGCCGCCGATGCCCCGCCTCAGAGCCTCGTCGCCAGCGAAGCCCCAGAAGAAGAGATCACCCTCATTCCCTACGCATCCGCCAAGCTGCGCATCACAGCGTTTCCGCAACTGAAGACCTGAACGGTATCTGTTTCGAAGGGTGAATCAGCTGATTGTCAGCAGCTTTTGCGACTCGATCTTCGCTTCATCCAGTTGAATATCGAATCCCGGCCCCGTCGGCCGCGCAATGTGGGCCTGTTGGACAACCACCGGGTTCTTTTCAAAATGCATGTAATTCCGCATCTTGATCACCAGGTACTCGCCCAAAGGAAACGTCATTGGCGACTGGCTTAAGATCACATGGACTGCCGCCCGCAAACTGTGTCCGTGCGGAATCACGCGCACATCGTGCAGTGAAGCTACCGTCCCGATCTTTACCAGTTCGCTCGCGCCGCCGCACCACTCCGGATCGGCCTGCACCACATTCAGAGTGTTCGCCTGCAGGTAGCGCTCAACCTCCCACCGCCCGTAGAAGTGCTCTCCAGAAGCCAGCGGCACGCTCGTTCCTTTCCGTATCGCCGCGAAGCTGTCAACCTTCTCCGGATGCGTCACCTCTTCCATCCAGAACGGCCGGTATTGCTCCACCCGCTTTGCCCACTCCAGCGCATAGTCCTGGTCCCATCCGCTGTAAGCGTCAAACATGATCTCGTACTCATCGCCCAGCGTCTCGCGCAGCGTCTTCACCAGCTCGACATTTTTTGCCATGCCTTCAGACCCTGACCCCGGCCCGTAGCCCATGAACCACTTCTGATAGCGGAATCCCTCGTTTTTAAGCTCCACGGCCCGCTTTCGCACCGCCTCAGGCTCCAGAGAGAAACCCAGCGCACTCGCGTACATCTCCACCCTGTCACGCGAGGGCCCTCCCAACAGACGCCACACCGGCACACCGAAGAACTTGCCACGCAGATCCCACAGTGCGTTGTCGCACGCGCTGATCGCCATCATGAATATTCCGGCGCGCGATTGCCGGTTGGAGCGGTACATCTGGTCCCACAGCACGTCACCCGCAAGCGCATCCTTCCCAATCAAGAAGTGCTGCAAATCTTCGAGGACAATCGCCGCCGCTTCTCGCTCGATAGGCCCATACAACCCCTCCAGCCCCGCCCCCGTGCGAATCCGAAGGTAGATCGCCTCATACCCGACGTCGCGCTTTCCCGCAGGCTTGTCACTGTAAGGCGCTCTCCGGAGCTCGTCGTAGACATCCAGCGGATTCACTTGCCACTGGTGATCGACTCCGGCCTCTTCCGTGATGTGTCCATGAAGCTCCAATAGCTCGAGGGCATCGATCTTGAGTGAGACCAGTGCATCCGGGCGGTCTGGGCAGCGAACCGCGCCTGAAGCAACTCCCGTCGCCATGGCTGAGCCCGCGAATGCGCTCGTCGCCGTTACGCCGCTCAAAAACCGTCGCCTGCTAACCGTCGGACCACTACCCAGCATTCAGCACTCCCGCTCTCCAGCAACCTTTCAGTTGCGCTTCTCCAACGCATCTACAATCTTTTCGGTATCGTAGACACACCCGCCCCAGACGCCTCCGCTCGCATTCACCAGTGCCGCCCAGAGCCGCGTATCCTCCGGAAGATCCGGATGCGCCTTCAAATCGGCTCTCGGCTTCCTCTCCGCCAGCCTCCGCGCGCCCTCGTCCGCTCCAAACACACCCGAAGCATCCCCAACTAGATTCACCGTCCCGGTCAGCGCACCGCGATCGATCACAATCTCGATCAGGTCGCCCTCCAGCACCTTCCCCACCGACCCGCCCGCCAGAGCCTCCGGCGAAACATGCCCGACGCACGCCCCCGTGGAAACCCCGCTGAAACGCGCATCCGTAATTACCGCCACATGTTTGCAGTGCGGCAACTGCTTCAGCGCTGAGGTCACCTGGTAGGTCTCTTGCATCCCTGCGCCCTTCGGCCCACCGCAGATCAGCACAAGCACATCCCCATGCCCGATCCGCCCCTGCTTGATTGCCGCGATCGCACCCTCTTCTGTCGTGAAGACCCGTGCCGGGCCACGATGCCGATAGACGTTGTCGTTTCCGATCAAGGTTGGATCGATCGCAGTGCTCTTGATCACCGAGCCCTCTGGCGCAAGATTCCCCACTGGGAAGCAAACCGTCGCAGTCAGTCCCCGTGAGCGAGCCTTATCCGGCGCCATGATCACTTCATCTGCATCGATTCCATCCAGGTCTCTCAGTCTCTTGCGAAGCGTTTGCCGCCGCTCGCTCTGCTTCCACCAGTCCAGGCTCGCATCGAGCGACTCTCCAGTCACGGTCTTCACGCTTGTATCCAGCAGCCCCGCATCTCGAAGGTGCAGCATCACCTCTGGCACGCCTCCGGCAAGAAACACCTGCACCGTAGCAAACCCTCGCGGCCCGTTTGGAAGTGCGTCGACGAGCCTTGGCGCCTCTCGATTGACAGCCTCCCAGTCCTCACGCGTCGGGCGCCTCAATCCCGCCGAGAACGCTATCGCCGGCAGATGGAGCAGCAGATTCGTCGATCCGCCAAACGCCGCATGCAACACCATCGCGTTGCGAATGGCCGCATCCATCAGCACATCCCTCGCACCCAACTTCGACTCATGCAACCGGATGATTGCACGCGCCGATCGCTTCGCCGCATCCAGCCAGATGGCCTGCCCTGAAGGAGCCAGCGCCGTATGAGGCAGCGACAGCCCTAGCGCCTCACCCACAACCTGCGCCGTCGCAGCCGTTCCTAGGAACTGGCAACCTCCGCCCGGCGAAGCACACGCCCGGCAGCCCACCTCCTGCGCATACTCCAACGTGATTTGCTGTTGCGCATAACGCGCACCGATCGTCTGCACCTTGCCGGCATCCTCGCCGCTCTCCGGCAGCAGCGTTACCCCACCCGGCACCAGTACGGCCGGATGCGCCCCCGCCGAAGCCAGTGCCATCATCATCGCCGGCAATCCCTTATCGCACGTCGCAACCCCCAGCACACCCTTGCGCGTTGGCAGCGAACGCGTCAGCCTTCGCAGAACCATTGCCGCATCATTGCGAAACGGAAGCGAATCCATCATGCCCGCCGTGCCCTGGGTTCTGCCGTCACACGGATCCGTACATGCTCCCGCAAACGGAACTGCGTGCAGCGCCTTCAATTCGCGAGCCGCCTCAGCCACGAGCAGCCCAACCTCCCAATGACCCGTGTGAAACCCCAGAGCAATGGCTCTTCCATCCTCCGCGCGCACGCCGCCGTGCGTGCTCAGAATCAGAAACTCCGGATCGAGGAGCCGCGACGCCTCCCAGCCCATGCCCGCATTCTGGCTCATGCCAAAAAGATTCCCTGAAGGCTCCGTGACCAGCATCTCCGGCGACAGCGGCAGCAACCCCTCCGGTCCCGGCGCGTGCGTCTTCACATCGCACAGTTCTGCGCGATCCGTCTCCAGCACCGACTTGAGCGAAATCGAGCTAATATTCCAACTCCTTCTTTTGCAGACATGCAACGCTTCGGTTGCACTAGCTCAACGAATCCAGCCTAACGTGTGCTCTGCGTCGTTCCCGTAGCCACCGGGGTCAGCCGGAACACATGCGGCTTTGGCAGCGCGGCCTCATACAGCAGGTCCTCCTGCATATTTTCAAACGATTGCATCGCATCCCTCCCTCCCTCGGAAGGGATTTCAGCCCCGCGTGCGCGCATGCGGGCGTGAATAAAATGCGTATCATCCCGATCGCGCACCAGCCACCCCACGGACTGCGCCTGGTGAAACATGGGTGTCGGATAGTCAGCCAGATTGATTCCGCTCTCCAGCGCCTCCGGAGAGAACGTGTCCACCGCATTGCCGTCAATGCTCAACGTGTAGCGTCCCGGCCCCAGGCCCGTCACACGAAGCATCTCCTGGTTCAACTGCTTCTCGATGTCCGACACATCCAGCAGCAACGCATCCGAGGCATTGGTGCGCATCAGTGGCAAGGGCAACCCGTATTCGAGCGTCGTCCACTTCAAGCCCTCTCCCGTCTGCTCCACCTTGCTCACCGATGCATTGCGCGCCGCCGCGACCGTTCCCGTGCCACCATCCAGCGTGATATCGGATACAAGTGCCGGCGCGTGCCATCCCTTCAGCACCGCCTCCGCCATCACCCAGTGCGCCAGCGGATCGGGATGCACACGGTCCGGCAGCAACAATGGCGCGATCTTCGAATCCATACCGTCTGCCTTCTGTATCGCCGCGACCACAGCAGGATTCAAATTCACAAACGCCGCTCCGTACTTGTCCGCCAGGGACTGATCGATCTCGGCAAAGTGCTGCATCACGGCGTTGTATCCGCCGGGAAACGTCACCGGCCGCGTCACATCATCGAACGGCGAAGGACCCAGCAGGGTCAGACGCACTCCCGGAACATGCTCTCGAATCGAATCGAGCAGATGCTGATAACCCTTCACGTACGTCTGCTCAATCTCATCCGTCGTCTGCCGATAGCTCCCATCGTTCATGCCGAGCATCACCGTCACCACGGTGGGCTTCTCTGAAAAGACGTCCCGCATCAGCCGTTGATCAACAGGTCCGGCCCATCCGCCGGTTACACGATCGCCGCCGATCCCCGCTCCATAAAAGTGCACTCGCATCCACGGGAAGCGTGTCGCAACATACACCTGCACCCACTGGTTGTAGAGGTTCTGCTCGGTTATGCTGTCGCCATAAAAGACAACGGTATCGCCGTTGTGCAGATAAAATCCCCGCGCATTTGCCTCGCCACCTGCAGGAATTCCGTCTTTCGTTTCGATCTTCGGCGTCTCCACAACCACGCCAGCAGGTGACTGTATTCGCAGCGATTCCGCGCTCATCGGCTCCGCAGGCGCTGTCGCCACTGCCACCAGCGAGTCCGCGCATCCGTAATACAAAAACCACTTGTCGTGGAAATGGACGAGTCCCTCGGCGAACGTCGTTCCTGCCGCATACTGCCCGGTCTTCTCGTACGGCAGTTCCGGCTTCAGCACCGGCTTGTCCGTCTGCTGCAGCAGGTGCGCCGGATTGCTGGCCTCAAACAGGGCTTCACCCGCGGCGTACGCACTCGGGCCCAGTGCGGGATCACCGCCCTCTTCCGCGTTCTTTCCGTCGTAGAGCACCACAATTCCCGCGCTCGTCAAAATCGGCGGAGGTCCCGTTTCCGGAAACGTGCTGTCAAAGTGCCCCGGGCGCGGACGCAACAACTCCACAGGCTTTCCATCCGTGCCTTCCACGGGACTCCAGTGAATCGCATCTTCCGACGTTGCCAGCCTGATCGATCCTTCGCCCCAGTACATCCAGTAGCGCCCGTTGATCTTCGCCGCAACCAGCCGCCCATCCTTCAGCTGCGTCACGATCCCCGCCGACTTGTACATCAGGTCGGCATACTTGCCGCCCGATGCTGTCAGAAATGCCGGTCCGTGCTTGGTCCAGTGCTTCAGATCGCGTGAACTCGCAATACCCACGGAATACGTCTTGCGATTCCATTGCGTGTACGTCAGCACATACGTGCCGTCTTCGCGCTCCACGATGCGCGGATCTTCCACGCCACCGGGCCACTCGCGCGACTTCTGATCGTCCTCCGCGGGGTAGAACACCGGCTCGCCAGAGCGCTTGAAATGAATGCCGTCCTCGCTCTCCGCCATTCCCAGACGCGACGTATGCCCGCCGATCTCCATCGCGCCTGAATTGTCCTCCGCCCGATACAGCACGTGAATCTTGCCATGACGAACCACCGCTGCCGGGTTGAAGGTATGCAGAGCCTCCCACTGCACGGGCTTTTTTGCGATCGGATCCTGAAAAGTCGATGCCGCGTTCGGAGTGATCACGGGATTCCCAGTCGCTGGCCGCGCAAATGGTCCCACGACCCAGGGCGATGTCCCCTGCGCGCAACCCGCAGCGGCACCCATCAAGACGACCAGCCCGGCAATCAACTTCAGAGCGTTCTTCAAACCCATTCTACTCACCTGCCAATCTTAAGCCGGGTGACCCACACTTCGATTCTGAGATGTGGGAACGATCCCCACAGAGACTCAGCTGTTCGCTGCCCTGTAGAAGCTCAGCGCAGCATCCCCCTGCTCCAGCACACGCGTTCGATCGAGCACGCCATACCGTTCTTCCAGCTTTTCTTTGCGCCGATGCTCAGCAATCACCACCGCATCCTGCGCCAGCAATCGCGACGCCTCTCCCCCCAGCAATCCCAGCGCCAGAGCGTACTCCTCCTGCGCCTCGTAAGGCGGATCCATGAACACGACATCGAAGGAGAATGCCGCGCTCTCCGGTCGCACCTTCTTCAGGAAGGCCGCTACACCCACCGACTCAACGCGAACCCCGCCGCGAAGACCCAGATTCTCAAGGTTCGAGCGAAGGATTTTCAGCGCTGCCTCGGCCCGCTCGACCAGCACCACCCGCTCAGCTCCGCGGCTGGCTGCTTCGATTCCCACCGCGCCCGAACCCGCATAGAGGTCTAGAAAACGCGCTCCCTCGATCCGCGGCGCCAGAACGTTAAAGAGGGTCTCGCGAAGGCGATCGCTTGTTGGCCGCGTCGCCATCCCTGCGGGGGCCACAAGAGTCCTCCGGCGTAATGTCCCTGCAATCACACGCATCGCGAATCAGCATACCGGAAGCGCGCCTCTCGCCGGACCTTCCCCGTCCACATCGCTGGGCGCGCCTTTTACAATTCCACTATGCGCGGATGGACGATCCCACTGGGCCGATGGATGGGTGTGGAGATGCGTATGCACATCTTCTTCCCCGCCCTCGCACTGGTGTGTCTTGGCCTGAGCAGCGGCTCCGGCTCCGGAGCGCTTCGCGGAATGGGCCTCTTCTGTCTCTGCGTCGTGGCGGTCTTCGTACGCGAAACTGCGCGTCTCATCGTCGCAGCCTACCTCAATCTCAAGCTCCGCGCCGTGCTGCTGCTTCCCATCGGGGGACTCTTCGCCTACGCTAATCCCGAGAGTCAGGACGCCGCGAACAAAGGCGTCGGCGAATTCGCCATGGCCCTCACCGGCCCGGTCGTCAACCTGCTTACGGCGCTCATGATTGCGGTCGCCGCCATCGGGGCAGGTGGAGACGTTCAGTTGCTGACTCGTCCGCTGGTCACACCAGACCACCTCGTCCGAAGCATGGTTTGGATGCAGGTCGGCATGGGTCTCCTGCACCTGCTTCCCGCCTATCCGCTGGATTTCGGCCGCCTGCTGCGCGGCAACTTTGCCCGAGTCCATGGGCTCACGCCAGCGGGTCGCGCTGCGTCCGGCATCGGTCAGCTCATCGCCGTCGCGGTTATGCTCGTCGGCTGGCTTGTGGTGCACAGCCCATGGCTCATCATCGCCGGCTTCTTCATCATGATCGGCGCACAGATCGAAGACCAGGGCGTCTTTTTCCAGTCGGTAGTCGACACCGTCCACATGCGCGAGGTGATGCTCACCGACTTTGCAACTCTCTCGCCCTCTGACACGCTCGCCGACGCCCTCGTCCGCTGCGTGCATTCTTTGCAGGAAGACTTTCCAGTCGTCCGCGGACCGCAACTGGTTGGGATCGTTTCGCGTCAGCGCATCGTTGAAGCCCTGCGCAACGACGGCAACGGCTACATCCAGGGCATCATGTCGCGCGCCTTCCAGGTTGCCCGTCCAGAAGACACCCTTGGTACCACCATCCGCCGTATCTCCGCAGGACATGGCCTCTCGCTGATTCCAGTCACCGAGAGCGGCAAAGTCGTCGGTATCGTCAGCGTGCAGAATCTGATGAGTTCGATGTCTCTGCTGTCAGAACAGCGCCGCCTCGAATCCGAAGAAGCCAGCGAATAGAAGCGCCCCTCTTTCGAAGCAAAATCTCTCAAGCGAAGAGTAGCCGTGATACTCGCGCCAACGCTCGAGTGGGCCTGTTTAGGTCTGCTTTTATGTTGGGTCAGGCGCCGACCACTTCAATTTCCTACGTCGTAGAACAGCCTCTGAGAACATTGCTGCGGAATATAAGACAACGCAGAAAGCCAGTCCAAAAGCGAGGGCCACGCCTCCATCGCCAATTCGTCCGAGGACATGAGAAACGCTCGAGATTCTTTGTTCTCGCAGCGCGAGAAGGACATCGGTCGCGTGCCAAGTGAAATTCAGCAGGGACATCAGAAATATGAGCGTTGAGATGTCCTTGAATGAATGTGCCTTTGCATAGCAATCGGTCCACAATCCATCAACGACGGCAATGGGGGCCGGAATCCTCTGTGCTCTGCCAAGCTTGCGCAGATTTGCTGTCAATTGGATGATTCGAATCAAAAACACTATGACAAAAACCAATAAGAACAGCGCAAACACCTGCATATACCAGGGCTGCGGACCGCAATTAGAAACTGGCTGGAACGAAACTGTCTGTTCCTCTTGCATACTGGCTTTTTTGCCGCTGACCTTGATTTGAAGCGCCTACTTTATTGGACACCAGCAGTTTGGAGATTGTTCCTGGTGAGAAGTCGTCCACTCTTCCTTTCACAGTTGTTCGTCTCGCCTGACCCGAGGCACTACCATTTTCTAAGCGATGTCCGACACTCTAGCACCCGGCCTCTATCTCGTCGCCACGCCCATCGGCAACCTCGGCGACATCACGCTTCGCGCGCTTGAGATCCTCAAGGCCGCCGACCTCATCGCCTGCGAAGACACCCGCCAGACACAAAAGCTCCTGAACCACTACGACATCCTTACGCCCACCATCAGCTATCACGAGCACAACGAGCGTGAGCGCGCCGCAAAGCTCATCGAAGAACTCAAAGCAGGCGCACGTATCGCCGTAGTCTCCGATGCAGGCATGCCCGGCATCAGCGACCCCGGCTCCGTCCTCGTCCGTGAAGCCATCGCTGCAGGAATCAATGTCATTCCCATCCCTGGCGCCAATGCCGCTCTCAGCGCCCTCATCGCCTCCGGCCTGCCTTCAGACGAGTTCCACTTCATTGGCTTTCTGCCCGAAAAAGCCGGAGCCCGGCGCACTCGACTCGAAGTGCTCGCTACTCAACCTCGCGATTCCGCGGAAACCGCCATCTTGTACGAGGCCCCCCACCGCATCGCCGACACCCTCGCCGACGTCGAAGCCGTCTTCGGCCCCGCCCTTCGCATCGTCGCCGCACGCGAACTCACCAAACTCCATGAAGAATTCCTGCGAGGGACCATCGCCGAAGTACGAGCACAGCTCGCCGTCCGCGACCGCGTCCGCGGCGAATTCGTCCTCCTCCTCGAGCTCCCACCGAACACAAATAAATCGGGTGCTCCAGGTCTGCCGCCTTTGGAGACCTGGGTGTCGATCTTAGATCAGATCAAACGTCTCCAATCCGAATCCAACCTCGACGAAAAGGAAGCCCTCAAGCGACTCGCCCGCAAATCCGGCAAATCAAAGAGTGAGTTGTATCGCGAACTTCAGCGCGAGCGCGCCAAACGCCGATAGGGCCTAGTCCCTAGTCCCTAATCCCTAATCCCTTGAGAAGCAGTAGCGCTTCCCTCGCCGTTCCCACGACCTCCAGCAACCCTCTGTTCTCCGGCTTCAGAAACCCCGCCTCTACCGCTCGATCCAGAAACGTCATCAGCCCGTTCCAATATCCGGACGTGTTGATCAAGACGCAGGGCTTGGCATGCAGGCGAAGCTGCTTCCAGGTCACAATCTCCATCATCTCGTCGAGCGTCCCGTATCCTCCGGGCAGCATCAGGAACGCATCGGACAGCTTCACCATGCGCGCTTTACGCTCGTGCATCGTTGGGACCAGTTCCAGTTGCGTCAGCCCGCGATGCGCAATCTCGCTGCCCGACAAAATCTCCGGAAGAACGCCAGTCACCTCGGCGCCACCCGCCAGCGCGGCGTCTGCCACTGCACCCATCAATCCAACGCTTGCGCCGCCGTAGACGAGCCCCAGGCCCGCCTCCGCGATTGCACTGCCAAGTTCTTTTGCTTCCGCCAGAAAGGCTGGATCGGTGCCGCTAGCCGACCCGCAGTACACGGCTACTCTCTTCACTGACATTCTCAATCCAGAATAGCGCTCAACAGAGTCCCGGGATTCAATCGACCCGTATGCTCCTACTGGCCTGACGATTGCGATCGAACCGGGATTGCGGGTGCGTGTCCGAAATTATTCGTCCAATCGCTCCACGCATCGAACTGCTTCCTCGAGAGCCCAATCGAGCCCTGAACCCGGTCCGGCCCGACCTCAACATCCCTCAACCTTGGTGGCCGCGAACCGTCGCCGCCCCCGGCAACAAACACCTCGGCAAACGAGGCCGGTTTCTGTTCGAAATACCTCGCGCCGCGATCCGACTTTGCATGCAGCGCGAAATGCACCCGAACCTTCGGTCCGAAGCGCACGCCCACCATCACCACTTCTGCGCCCTCGAAGACTCTCGCCCACGGACTCGACGCATGCGGCGAAGTGTAGTAGGTGGGAGCCTTGGGCAACGAACTCAGCACATCCCATGCACTCACGTCCCGCGGCAGCTGACTCAGCCGTTCCCGCAGCACCATGTCCACGTCCGCACGTTTGAGGTACCGCTGCAAAGCGACCCGGGCCATCGTTGGCGTTCCGAAGATCACAACACGATTTTCGAGAATGATCAGCCAGCGATCGCTCACAATCAAACCCTGCTCGCGCGCGAACGGCCTGATCAGCATCACCGTCTGGCCCTCGTATTCCGTCTGCTCCGCACCGTTGACCTGCAAGGACCGGATAATCGCATCCCGATTGAAACGTCCCGCCACCAGCAGCAGGTGTTCCGGCAACTGTCCACCGATCGGAGAAGCGGCAACCTCGATCACTTCTTCGAAGATCCGCTCGTGATCAACCCCAGCAATCGCCTGCCAGTCGGCCAGATCGAGCCGGTTATTGCGTGTCGATAATATGAGTTGCCCATGGTGATGATCGTCTTGGTAGTTCTCGAAGCCGGCCACAATCTGCGCGCCCGGTGGGACCAGCCATAGCAATTTACTGCTTGTTGGCGAAGCTGAGGACGAAATCGAAGCGAATCCCGCAAGTATGAGCAGGAAGCACAAACCGCAAAATCGAGAGCCCATTGACCCACTCCCCTCGCACCGGGGTGGTCGCTCATTAGGGGTCTGCTGGGCTTACATCGGGCGCAAGGTCAAGATGCTTTTTTACAACTTGCGAGAGTACCGCTCTAGTTCATACCCGCCTATGTCGGGGGTCACACCATGTATGTTCATGGAACACTCCAGGTTCCTAACCGATACCTGTTAACCGGTTTCGGAAAACACAAGAGTTGCCGCTCCGCGATCCAGGCACGAACATCGCTGGAAAGGTAAACTAGGGTAAGGATCTTTCCCTCCGGACGCCACCCCTTGTCGCAGTCGCTAATCGCTAAACTCAATCCAGAACAACGCGCTGCCGTCGAAACCACGGAGGGCCCACTGCTCATCCTGGCTGGAGCCGGTTCGGGCAAAACGCGCGTGATCACAAGCCGCATCGCATGGCTGATCCAGGAAAAGGGAGTCGCGCCGGATTCCATTCTTGCCGTTACGTTTACAAACAAAGCCGCTGCCGAAATGGCCGAGCGTGTTGAGAAGTTGATGGGCCATTCTTCCCTCAGCAAGCCTCTCCTCGCCACCTTCCATTCGCTTTGTGTGCGTATTCTCCGCCGGGATATCGAAGCGCTGCGCGTCAACAACCAGGGCCTCACCCGATCATTCGCCATCTTCGACGAGAGCGACCAGCAGAACATCGTCAAGCAGGTGATGCGCCGCATGGGGCTGGACACGAAACAACTCACGCCGCGTACCGTTCTCAGCCGCATCTCCTGGGCCAAGAACCACATGGTCGATCCGCAGGAGTACTACCTCGGCTCCAAAGATCCCGACAGCGAGCGCATCGCCCACATATACAAGAGCTACAAAGACGAGCTCCGCAAAAACAATGCAATGGACTTCGACGACCTGCTCCTCGAAGCCGTGCGCCTCCTCAAGGTCTCCACGCCCACGCGCGAGTACTACCAGCGCAAATATCGCTACGTTCTCGTGGACGAATACCAGGACACCAACCGGCCTCAATACGAGCTGATGAAGCTGCTGGCCGGAGAACACAAGAACGTCTGCGCTGTTGGCGACGAAGACCAAAGCATCTACTCCTGGCGCGGCGCCGACATCCGCAACATCCTCGAGTTCGAGCAGGATTTCCCCAACGCCAAAATCGTCCGCCTGGAACAGAACTACCGCTCCACGCAAGTCATCCTCGAAGCGGCCGGCGCTGTCGTCTCCAACAACCTGCGACGCAAAGGCAAAAAGCTCTGGACCGATCGCCAGGGCGGCTCTCTCATCGGCTACTACGAGGCGCCCGACGGCGAGAACGAAGCGCTCTTTATCGCCGACCGCATCCAGAAGTTCCTCCGCGAATCCACGGAATCCGGCGACGAAGCCCACTGCGCCGTTCTGTACCGCACCAACTCGCAATCCCGCCTGGTGGAGGAAGCGCTCCGCCGCTACGGCATCAGTTACTCGATGGTTGGAGGGTTCAGCTTCTACGAACGCGCCGAGATCAAGGACCTGCTCAGCTACCTTCGCCTTGTTCGCAACCCGCACGACTCCATGGCGCTTAATCGCGTCATCAATACCCCGGCCCGTGGAATCGGCGCAACAACTCTCGCCACCCTTGAGCGAATCGCGCTTGAAACCGGCCAGTCCACATGGGATGCGATGAAGGCTTCTATCGATCAGAATCTCATCTCAAGCCGTGCTGGTATGGCACTCGGATCATTTCGGCAACTCATCCTGGACGCGCAGGCCATGATGGATCCCGACTTCGCGGGGAAACTTTCCGAAGACATCGGCTCCGAAGACGCCGACACCGATTTCAGCTTCGGCGCCGCCGAGCCTACCGCAGAGGAGAAGCAGGAAGTCGCCGACGCTCTCGATGCCGCAGCAGAGTTCAGCTTTGGCAGCAACCAAAACCAGATTCCGCTCCTCGACGCCAGCCACTTCTCGCCCTTCGCCGAGCAGCCCGCACGGCCATTCCTGAAAATGCCGAAAAAGCCGCAAAACGATCAGGCGTCCACTCGGGTGCAACAGTTATCCCCTCTTTCTAAAGATCGGTCCCAGCACAGTTCCCAGGAGAAGCGTGGGAGAGAATTCTCGGACGTTGACGGACCATTGTCTGAAGACGAAAACCCCTTCCGCAAACCCGGCGATCCAGCCACGCTTCCCGAGCTGATTCGCTTCATCATCGATCGTTCCGGCTACATCAAGGCTCTTGAGGCCGAAGCATCGCCCGAGTCCTTCAGCCGAATCGAAAACCTGAAGGAACTTGCCAACGCCGCGCACGACGCCGAAGTGCGCAGTGAGACTTTGGCCGACTTTCTCGATCACGCGGCGCTCGCGTCCGATACCGACCAGTTCGATCCCAGCGCCCGTGTCACTCTCATGACCCTGCATGCCGCGAAAGGCCTCGAGTTTCCGCTCGTCTTTCTCGCCGGGCTCGAAGAAGGTCTCTTCCCGCACTCGCGCACGCTGATGAATCCTGAAGAACTCGAAGAAGAACGCCGCCTCTGCTACGTCGGCATGACGCGGGCCATGAACACACTGATCCTCACTCGCGCTCACTACCGCCGTCGTTACGGCAACGATGCGCCCGAGCAGAGCATCCCTTCGCGATTTCTGGAGGAAGTTCCCAGCCAGCTCGTCGAGAACCTCGGCGGCCGCTCCCCGGCATGGTCCGTTCCTGCATATGGCAACCGCCGCGGGTACGGCGCCGGTCGCCGCGAAGGCCAATACAGCGAATTCGAAAGCCGCCATTACAACTACGAAGACGAGAACCAGGAGTCCTCGCGCTTCTCCTATAGCCAGGCCTCCAAGACGAAGCCGTCGCAGACAGCCGACGAAGGCTCAATCGATAACATCGCCCGGTTCTTCGGCGGGCGCGGAGTCAAACCCGGCTCCTTTGCTCGCTCATCTCGCCCGAAGATGGACATTCCCGAGCCATCCGGCGCCGCGGGCCTGAAGAAGGGCCAGCGCGTCCGCCATAGCAAATACGGCGAAGGCACGGTGGTGATGCGCGAGGGCGACGGCGACGAGGCCAAGCTCACCGTGCTCTTTCCCCAACACGGCATGAAAAAGCTGATGGAGAAGTTCGCCAACCTTCAGAAGGTCTAGCGTCCGTTCCGATAGCACACCCATCTAAACCGACTCGTTCGCCGCGAGTCCGTTTCGTCTCAAACTGCTTTTCATCTTCTCGCTGCAACCTCAGCATGAACTGGAACACAGATTCTCTTCTTCCTCTGAGGTCTCTCATGACAACAAGTTCCGTCCCCCTGCAGCTTACGCACCCCAAGCTCGTCCTGCCCATCGCAGTCGGCGGATTCGTCGCTGGCCTCCTCGATATGACCTCCGCCTACCTCACGTTCGGCCGCATGATGCCATTGGGGATCGCCGGCGGCCTCATTGGTGCTGCAGCCCGCCATCCCTCTGCCGCCCACTACGTCCTCGGACTGGCCATCCACTACCTGATCGCCTTCTCCGCCGCAGCTGCCTATTGCTTCGCCAGCAGAAAGCTAACGTTTCTCCGCGAACACTTCTTCGTCTGCGGCCTCGTCTTCGGAATTGTCTTCTTCCTCTTCATGAACCTGGTGATCCTGCCCCTAAGCGCCTACCACGCCATGGGACCATACACCTATCGCGGGCTCGTTCAAGGCCTGCTCGCGCACATGTTTCTCATCGGCCTGCCGATCTCAACCAGCCTCCGAATGCTGTCGCGCTAAGCCTCAGGTCGAAGCCACTCAAGGAATCTGCTCATGCTGTACCCGGCAAGAGTCAGGATCAGAGGCTCTACAACCCACTCGAATCGCGCATACACGTGCGTGATGTAGTAAGGCATTGGATAGAGAACCAGTGGTAATGCAAAAAGCACGACTAGATCTCTCCGGCCCCACAACAACCCGAGCGCCACAAGCGCCAGCAGCAGAATGGGAATCATCGATGGTGCCGCACCATCTTGCGATAGAGTCCAGAACTGCCAGATTCTCTTTGCGTCCAGCCGCAGAAATTCCCGAAAGTGCGACGTAATATAAGCTCTCGCGAATGCTCCCTTCTCGTGGAAGTATCGAAGTTCACCTTGGTCAACAAACGCCTGCCGCTCCGAGGCATTCATCATCGGATTCATCGATTCATTGAAGTCGCCGGTGGCGGCGGGATGATTGCCCTGCCAGAGTTCGTAGCCGAAGTTGGTCCTCATTGGGATGAAGGCATGCATCACCAGTGCATTCCGAACAACCCAGGGTGAAAAGACCAGAAAAAACGTGAGAATCCCTGCCCAGGGAAGTTTTTTGGCCTTCCATGCGGCCCATCCGCATAGAGCCCACAGCGCCGGGATCAGCGTTGGGTTCAGAAGTCCGGCCAATGCGCAAAATGCTCCTGCAGGGATGAAACGCGTTCGAGTCACAGCCATCGATGCTGCTGCCGCGAATACTGCGGTCATCAGGAATGCCGATAGGCACGCATCCCATGTCAATAGTGGAGCGCTTAACATGGGGGGTGCGATTGCGCAGAATAGCCCGGCCATATTCGCGGCGCGTGCTCCGAAGAGCGTGCGCCCGGTGTACATGGCAAGCATCACTGTTGCCAGAGAAAAAATTTCCTGCACCAGAACGATGATCGTTGCCGCCAGCGACCCCGTCCCGAAGAGGATCATGACCGCGGCCAGGAACGAAGGGTAAATCGGAGTCATGAATGCCGTCGGGCCGGAGTCAGAGTAGAACGGAGAGCTGAATCCATTCCCCGCCCGCAATGAAAGCGCGATTGAGACGTTCTCGAATCCGCGGCCTTCCATCGGCGGAATCGACGTGAAGTTAAAGAACACAAACGCAAAACACACCCTGGCCACGATGGCGATCACCAGGATCGTTCGCCAGTGCGTAGCGTTCTCACGAGTACTGGCAGGGATTTCGTTTTGCACCGTTGAGGTACTCACTCCCAATTCTTCAGCCTCCGCATCTCGGCTTGCGCTACATGATCAAAACTGACTTCACTCGAGGCCGATGACAAGTGCCTTCCTGGTGTCCTGTCCGCTTGCGCCCGCCGTTGCCGTTCGAAGCCGCTTGGCTGGCTCATCACCATCGAGAACCCGAAACACTCCTTCAGCAATCGACTGCAGTTCATCCTCTCCTGCATAGACAGTGACCGGCGCAATCCACTCGATGAACGCCCGCAACTTGCCGATCAGCCGCTCGGAGTGCGCCATGCCTCCCGTCAGCAGTAGAGCATCAACCCGCCCCTCCAGCACCGCGGCCATTGCCCCAATCTCTTTTGCGACCTGGTAGATCATTGCCTCGTACACGCGTGCAGCTTCTGCATCCCCGGCGTCCACCCGTAGCTCAACTTCCTTCAGATCACGTGTTCCCAGGTATGCGAATAGCCCGCCTTCCCCGAAGACCATGTGATCAAGCTGCCGCTGCGTGTGCTCGCCGGTCATGCAGAGCTTGATCAGCTCGCGTACCGGCAAGGATCCTGTCCGGTCCGGCCCCATCGGCCCCTCTTCCGGGGTGTTGTTATCAATCATCCTTCCATCGCGATGTGCGGAAACGGTGATTCCGCTCCCCATGTGCGCAATGATCATTCGCAGATCCGCATACGGCCGGCCCACGTCGCGGGCAAACCTTCGCGCCACCGCCTTGATGTTCAGCGCGTGTCCCACGCACCATCGCTCGATAAGCGGAGAGCCGGAAAGCCTCGCGCATTCCTGCCACTCATCCACCGTGACCGGGTCGACGATGTACGCATTTACTCCGGCAGCCTGTGCGAACCGCAGCGCCAGCACCGCTCCCAGGTTGCTGGCATGTTCGCCGCGACGCGCCTCCCGCAGTTCCTCGATAATCGCGTCATCGACGAGATAGGTTCCGCAACCCATCGGAGGCAGAAATCCGCCGCGCCCCCCGATTGCCGCAAACTGCTTCGCATCGTATCCCGCCGCGGCCAGTTCCTTCTCAATCACGCCGGCGCGATAGCCAGTCCGAGCCAGCATCGAGCGCCCGCGAAACTGCTCAATCTCCTCATCACCGTGGTGGACTGCCGTAACCCACTCCGGCCCATCTTTTGTGAATACTCCGAACTTGGTAGACGTGGATCCGGGATTGATGACAAGGACGCGGTTACTCTGGTGCGGCACGGCTTTCTCCCCACCCATGCTACACTCATTGCAATCCCAGAATTCGATTCAGAAGTACTTGCCTGTTCCGAGTTACCGCTCCACAGCAACACTTCCAATTGCAATTCGGCGGTAAATCAGGATCAAGGAGTTTCACACTCATGGAACAGGGCACAGTCAAGTGGTTTAACGACGCAAAAGGTTTTGGATTCATCACCCGTCAGAACGGCGAGGACGTATTCGTCCATCACACCGCCATTCAGGCGCAGGGCTTCCGCTCACTGCAGGAAGGCCAGGCCGTTCAGTTCAACGTGGTCAAGGGACCCAAGGGCTGGCAGGCTGAGAACGTTCAGCCCGTCTAACCTCGAGCGAACAGCTTCCGAAACACCCAGGGGACGGCTAACCAGCCGTCCCTTTTGCTTTTGGTGCCAGTGACGCAAACCTGGTGCAGCGCAGGGCGCTTCCAGACAAGGCAAAGCCGTACTCTCCGAATTGGCCACAAATCGCGCGCGCCAATCACACTCCGTGCACCAACCACGACTGTCATCCCGACCGGAGCGAAGCGAAGTGGAGGGACCCGCAGTTGCCTTTCGTTCTCAACCTGCCAAGTGATACTTCCGAATGGGCCACGATCCAACCAAGCTCAAAAGATCAATAATAAGCATTGTGGGAATTCAAGCTCGTCTCTTCATATTGCTCGCCACTGAAGCGCCCCTCGGAGTCGTCATTCGTCGCGGTCCAAGCAGTCAGGTGCTTCTTATCAAATGGGACCTCGAATCAGATACTTTTGAACACGGCCAGTGGCTAAAGGCGAGAGTTTACGAGCGACGTTGCGATCTGTCGCCTGATGGGAATTTGATCTTGTATTTTGCTTCCGATCAACGTAGAGCGATGTCGAGTTGGACAGCTCTTAGCTGTCCGCCATACTTCACGGCGCTGGCCCTCTGGCCAAAGAACAACACGTATGGCGGCGGCGGTGTCTTCGAGTCAAGATCGAAAGTCCTCCTCGATCGCCAGGAGTGGGAAGAGGGCCACGTCGCGGAAGGTTTCTCAATTCCGAACTGGCTGAGCGTTGGACTGCTCGGTCGTCGCGGAGGCTGGGAGGATTTTGACCTGTCGTCGCCCTGGTCGCTCCGTCTTCGAAGAGATGGTTGGGAGCTCATGCAGCATCCGATCAACACAAAGGACAAATTCGGGGAGAAGATGAAGCTTGAACTTGATCCTCCACTCGTTTGGCAAAAGGCTCATCCGGTTCGACCAGACAATTTTGCAATTCAAATGTCGGTTCTCGGCATTGGCGGACAGAACCGGCCGTCTGTTGTGACCGCCCACCGACTAGTGGGGAAGGATGGCTACCTCGGCCAGATCGGAGAAAGCGACTGGTCTGACTGGGCTCCGAATGGCGATCTTCTTTTTGCGCAAGCTGGCTGCCTATTTCGACTTCGCTGCAGGGATGGGGAATTCGGCCCGATCGAGCAGAGCGAACAGATCGCCGACTTTAATGCGCTGGAATTTCGCAGCTGCGAGGCGCCAGAAACCGCACGATCCTGGCCTAAGAGCACTTCAAAATCGAGAGATTGAAACCGTCGCCGGCGTATAGCAGCCAACTCGGAAGGTTCCGTTACAAAACACAAAAACTCTGGCGCGCCTTGCGCTCGCGGACCCGTTTTCGCTAATCGGAGCTATCTTGTAGCTCACTAGCCCCTATAGCGGCTGTCCCAACCTCTTCTCCAGCTGCCCCCGGTACGTCCGGCTCACCCGCGTCCGCGAACCGTTCTTCAGCACCGCCTCAAACTCTCCGTGTGAAATCGGCTCCAGTTGGACAACGCTTTCAATGTTGATCAGCGCCGATCGATGCACCCGCACAAACCGTCGTGGATCGAGCTTCTCCGCGAGATCATTCAGCGCCGCCCGGTACAGCAGCTCTTTGCCGCCGACGTGCAGCGTGACATACACACCCGCCGCCTCGATCCAGTCGATGTCGATCACCCGGATAAATCGCGTCGTTCCCCCGGCCTTCACAACCAGCCGATCCAGCCTCCGCTCAGACGACGCCGGCGCGGTGCTCACCATCTTCATCACGCGCTGGCCAAACTCCTTCATGCTCCGTTCGTCCAGCCGCGCCTTCACCCGCGCCATCGTTGCTTCAAAGCGCTCGTCGCTGAACGGCTTCAGCAGATAATCCAGCGCATTCGACTCGAAAGCCCGAATCGCATGCTGATCGTAGGCCGTCACAAATACCGTCAGCGGCATATCCACCGCACCGATCGCATCGATCACACCCAGCCCATCCAACTCCGGCATCTGCACGTCGAGGAAGAGCAGATCCGGCTTTTCACGCTGGATCATCGCCACCGCGGTTTCCCCGTCGGCAGACTCGCTCACCGAAGCCACCTGCTCATCCCGTCGTAGCAGATCAATCAGCCTCTGCCGGGCCGGCAACTCGTCATCGGCTACCAGCACATGAATCGGTTCAAGCGTATGCGCGTTCACTCTTCTCGTCTCCCACCAGCCGCAATGGCAGCGATACCTCAACTTCGGTGCCGCCCTCCATGCGATTCCTCACGGCAAAGCGGCTCGTTCCATTCGGATGAAGCCCTGCAATGCGCTGCCTTGTTATCGACAACCCCAGACCCTCTTGCTGCTCGATCTTCCAGCCCGGCGGCAACCCCACTCCATCGTCCTGCACGCGGATCTCGAGACGCTCGCCAAGAGGCTTGGCGCGGACCACAATCGTTCCGCCCGCGGCTCTCCGCGAGATCCCGTGACGGATCGCATTCTCCACCAGTGGCTGAATAAACATCGACGGCACCGCCGCGTACTTCACCTCCGGCGCTACATCCATCACCACACGTAGAGCGTCGCCGAACCGTATCTTCTGGATTTCCAGGTAGTGCTCCAGGAAAGCAATCTCCTCGGTCAGTGGAACCTCCTGCCGGTCCTTCGACTCGAGCGACATGCGCAGCAAGTCGCCAAGATGCTCGATCATGCGCCGCGTCAGCTTCGGATCGCGCTCGACATGAGAGGAAATTGTATTCAGGGCATTGAATAAAAAGTGTGGATCGAGCTGCATCCGCAGAGCGTTCAGCCGTGCTTCGCTGAAGCTGTGCTCCAGTCGCTCCAGTCGCAGCTCCGTATTCATGTACCGCTCGTAGTAGCGATACGCCTGGATCGCTCCAGCCACGATCCAATAGATCAGCCAGAACCATAGCTGCCAACCGATCATCAGGATGCTGAACACCTGATGCGGAGACAGTGAACTCGGAGGATCAGTTCCGAGCGACACCCTCAGGGCCTTCATGATGTAGAAGCCCAGAAGTGTCAGAACCGGGCTCGCTGCCAGGTGCGCCAGCACCCGCATCCCCAGCTGTTTGCCCGAAAACGGAAGGCGCCGGTCGAGCGCAACAATCAGCGGAGTGACCAGCCCCCACGCCCAGAACTGGGCGCAATACATCTTCAATTCCTTGTCGAAACCGCCTGTCATCAGGTTCGGCAGCGAGAACATAACGGCGATCCCCGTCCATCCCACCGCCGCGATCAGTACGCGCCCCCACCAGCGCATCGTCAGCCGGCCAAGCCACGATGTACGCACTCGATCTTCCTCGATCGCGATCCACTCATTCGACGGCGTTCTTACTGAGATCACAGATCCTTCTCTCGTCCCGCTTTTGCTTGCCTGTTTTCGTCGCGCTGAAAATGCGATCCCGTGACAGTCCACATTATCCATCAATCCAAGTCGTCAAACGACTCCAGCGAAACGTTCCGCCGACCGAAAAAGCGGGGAGTGGCATTTCGCCACTCCCGTTTGAGGCCGACGTAACCGCCGGAAAACAATTCCACCCAGACCTGACTCCCTGCCCTAATCCAGTGCGTACAAAATCCCGTCTGTCCCGCCAAAGTAAACCACCTTCTCCGCTACAACCGGCGAAGAAAGAATCGGACCCACCGACATCATCCGGTAGTGGCCCACAATCATGTCGTCGTAGAAGTCTCCGTCAAAAGCCGCTTCGTAGTTCGGCGATCCATCCGGCCTCGTATATGCAGGCCCATTCTTCTTCGCTGCTTCGGTCTCGAAACTCCACGCCACTTTGCGGTTCGCCAGATCAACCGCATTCAGGCGCCCCGAACTCGATCCCTCGTAGAGCACATTTCCCGCAATCGCAGGCGAAGAGAACGATGGCCAGCGCTGCAGATTCAGCGAGAAGATCACGTCGCCGTTCCTTGAATCCAGCGCGTACACCATCCCTGAGTCCGATGTCGCGAAGTACACCTTGCCATCACGAACCGCCGGAGACGCAATCACCCACGAGCCCTTCGTACCGTAAGCCCACTTCTTCTCGCCCGTCTTCGCGTTAAGTGCGTACAAGTGCGAGTCACGGCAGCCGAAATACACCATGCCGTCCACTACCGCGGCCGATGACTGGATTCCCACCTGGTTATGAATGTCAGGATCCTCGCCCGTCTTGAACCGCCACACTTCCTTCCCCGTCGCTGCATCCAGCGCATAAAAGTTGCTGTCCCAGCTGCCGATGTAGACTTTCCCGTCAGCGATCGCCGGAGAAGCATGCACGACATCCCCTGTTTTGAATTTCCACTTCAGGGTGCCGCTC
>Ga0207671_10000501_pt1 | contig 53196 bp, 39 predicted proteins | sample KBSC24metaG_FD_184352 | JGI IMG/M metagenome (GOLD analysis project Ga0207671, IMG submission 184352) | Corn rhizosphere microbial communities from Kellogg Biological Station, Michigan, USA - KBS C2-4 metaG (SPAdes) (version 2) | ecosystem: Host-associated > Plants > Roots > Rhizosphere > Soil... | reverse complement strand
TGAAGACGGTTACAAACCGCTGTCTGTGAGATCTGGGTAATTAATGCTTGTGTATACCTCAGCAATACAAGCTGAAATTTTCCACCGCGCGCGAATTCATCTTGCAGCACCCTTGCCTTCATCCGGACTGCGCCACCCGCGCTCTGTACGACGGCACGGTTGGGCATGGTGCCGCCCCCCATGAAGAGAGCAATCCCGACGACGCCATGACGGGCGTTGAGAGTCAACGAAGCCAAGCCGCGCGAAAACCGCGCCGGCTTTAGTTAAGAGCACCATCGCGACGCGCAAAAGGATCTCGGGTTTTCAAAAGACGCGCGATCTTTTTCATTACGAATGTTTGCAGCCAGCCTCCTGGGTCAGCCTTGCTGTTCCTGCCCGAGCTATTCGCTTTCTCGGCCTCATCTCAGACCAAAGCTGCTCCTAAAGCGTCCGCCACTCAGTGGTGTATCACTTGCCGTCGTGCTAGCTACTAGTCACTTTTGCAGCACTCTTGTGCCGCTGGGTAGTGGGGTAATAGTGTGTTGCTGAGCGTGGATGAAAGGGCGCTACCTTGATTCAGCACAGCAGCGCCCTCGCCTCATATCCGGGCAATGAGGAGGCTCGTTGAGCCTAGTTAAGGAGATCCTAGCATTTCTGTATGTGCGGTAACACACATATAACCTCAAGCGGTGTCGAAAAAATTTAGCAACACACTGTGGTAGTTGCACGTCAACCTGCAAGATGCCGGGACAATCACTTTATGCGATTGAAGATCACCAATTAGGATCAAAACCTAAACCACCCACACTTAGCGTGAAAAGGTTACCGCTTTTCTCGCTTCCAACTCTATTTCTTCATCCTCGATCTCCGTGATCTTGGTCCTCATCCATTGTTTGACAGTGGCTTCCAGTTTTGCCTGATTACCTCGAGCCTCCAAGTCCTCAATGGTTTCGCCAGCGTCATTCAAAGAAATGAAGTGACAAGGGACCTCATCGGACTGGTGCTCGTTAGGAACGAAATCAATCAATTGGCAGTCCTTACATGAACGGGTCCGAGCCGGATCAGAATAATTTATGCACGTGAGTGAGTCCTGAAAGACCGACTTTGGTAACCACGGTGTGCGAACCGAGCGTCCATAACCACCTTGCTCGATGAGAGCAAGTTCATCTTTGAGCAATTCCAGGATAGGCCGATCATCTTTGGACATAACGGCTCAACATCTGACGAGAGTCTTCAGCGTCGTCTACGCCAAGAAGGGGGTGGGTGTTAAATGGCCGGCGCCAACTGTTTGAGTGACTATCTGCCGATAGTGGTCAATCTAGAACAAGTCGAAGGTGCAGGTCTCGCGCCAACACACATATAAGATGACCGAGTCACAAAGGGACGAAAGGATGCTCACGAGACTACCCAATAACAGTGTGTGTCCCGGAGAGACCAAGGACAATACAAAGCAAGTTTGACGGCACGGAGCTGATATGTGCGTTTGAACACAGACACCAATATTGAAGCGGGCAAGAATCGATGCTTTGCAAATAGTCCAGCCCTTAGATGATGTCGCAGCGGATACGACGTAAAGGAACGGTTTCTTATGAGAAAGCTCTGGCAGATTTTTATTGCGATATTTGTATTTTCGGTTGCGATATTAGGCTGGGTTGGCACTGAGATTTTCCGACAAGCTCCTCTGATTCCGCGCGAGGTTGTGACGACGGAAGGCCAGGTGCTGATTGCGGCAGAAGAAATCTCCAACGGGCAAAACGTCTGGCCAGACTCTAAGCGAGTGGTAGCGCACTCCAACGCTTTGCTCAAAACACTTCGGCATGATGTCGAAGATGCATGGTGGACGCAAACCAGGTAAGAAGATGGAGATGACATGGACAGGAAGATGTAAGCGTTAAAGTCCCAGCTCACTCAACGGTTTGGCCACACAGCGTAATCCCGGTTATCGAGGAGATAACAATGACAACCACTGAACTCGAGCTCGTGCCTGCGAGCGCCGCACCCCTAAGCACCGCCAGTAACATGAAAGCGCTGGTCTATCACGGTCCGGCTCAGCGTGCCTGGGAGGACAAGCCGCACCCAATCATCCAGGATGCGGGCGATGCCATCGTGCGGATTACCACTTCGACGATCTGCGGAACCGATCTTCACATTTTAAAGGGCGATCTCCCGGCGGTGATTGATGGACGCATTCTCGGCCACGAGGGCATCGGCGTAGTCGAGCAAGTAGGCGCCGGCGTCTCGGAATTTCAGGTGGGAGACAAGGTCATCATCTCGTGCGTCTCAGCCTGTCTGAAGTGCGACTTTTGCAAAAAGGGTATGTATTCACACTGCCGGCACGGCGGCTGGATTCTTGGCTACACCATCGACGGAACTCAGGCCGAGTACGTGCGCATTCCCCACGCTGATGGGAGTCTCTACCACTTCCCTGCCGACGCCGATGAAGAAGCCATGGTCATGCTCAGCGACATCTTGCCAACAGGCTTTGAGTGCGGAGTTCTGAACGGTGAAGTTAAGCCTGGCGACTCGGTCGCAATAGTGGGCGCTGGACCAGTGGGTCTCGCCGTTCTGCTAACCGCGCAATTCTATTCACCGGCCGCGATCTTCATGATCGACCTGGACGACAAACGGCTGGCGGTCGCCAAGGAGTTAGGCGCCACTACTCTGATCAATAGCTCGGATGGACGCGCGGCCCAACGCGTACTGGACCTAACCGAAGGGGCCGGAGTTGATGTGGTGATCGAGGCCGTTGGGATTCCCGCGACCTTCAATATATGCCAGGCAATTGTTGCGGCCGGCGGTCGCATCGCTAGTGTGGGCGTCCATGGCAAACCGGTGGAACTGCACCTGGAGACACTCTGGGACCGCAACATCGCGATCACCACCCGACTGGTGGACACGGTAACAACCCCGATGCTGCTAAAGGTCGTGCGCTCGGGCAAACTACAGCCGAGCAAGCTCGTAACTCATCGCTTCGCGCTGAACGACATCATGAAGGCGTACGACACATTTGGAAACGCAGCCAAAGAGGGCGCACTCAAGGTGGTGCTCACGAATAGCGCGGCTGGTTAACCCATCATCTGCAATTAAGACAACTAGACGAAGATGAGAAGTCTCAACCTTACTGACAGTCTGTCACAACTAAGGCACAACGGAGTGCCGCAGGTGCAAAACGTGCAAACTGTGCAGAACCAAAATCACCCAAACACCTCAATATTGATACGTTGTGCTGATCTACTCAATAAGTGCCAAGCTGGTTCGACTCCCGCCTTCGGCACCAAGTAGAACCAACTGTTATGGGCAGTCAGTGATGGACCATTGACTTGCTGTTTTACTGTCCTCTGTGCGTATATCAAGCGTCTCACAAATCGCCGCGTCCCTCTATCACATCAAGCAAGACGTAAGTGCCCGCCATCCGGCAACGTATTGACTTTGGTTGACGCCCTTGGCGGTAATCACTTCTCCTTGTAGCCAGCCGTTACCTCGTCCTTATGCGCTGCGAACGCGGCGAGAACTTCTGCCTTCTCACGGGCAGGCACTTTAGCGAAGTCAAGCGAGCGCCCTAGCTCGGCCGCAACCTCGTCGAATTCCGCTGGGGAAATATGCAGGTCACGATGCGCCTCCTCAAGGCCCAAAGGAGTTTTACCCGGCTTTGTTGGCGAGAATTTGAACGGCCCGCCTGTAACCTCGCAGACCCAAAGGGTTCGCATGAACTTGAGTCCGGGTAACCTGTCCAAGTTGTTCGTATGCCATTTCCTGAGGGCTGGGTTCTTCGAGTTCTTTCCCACGATGGGATTCTGCACAATCGCGTCGCTAAAGTGGTCAACTACCGCGGCGATGGCGAAGACGCCGCCAAGCCGTTCGTACAGGCTCTTCTCGGTCTGCGGGACGGCTTGCATGGAAGTCGCGCCGAGGAGGGCAGTTAGAGTCATTAATATCGCAATTGATTTAATGATTGAAATTTGTGTTTTCATGATTGTATTTCCTCCTGTTTTGCTTTTGTGTATCCGCCCGCCACCATCCTCCGCGGTTACGCAGCGATCTTGACAGGTGAAGTAGTTTTGGATTCCGCGATCAGTCGTGTCACCTCGGCTATCAACTGGTCGCCGTTTGCGGGCTTAACCAAGTATCCCTGAGCACCCGAAACGCGTGCTGCTTCCCGGTCAGTCTCGTACGCCGCTCCTGAGTAGAAGAGAACGGGTGTCTTTAGATCGAACTGGCGTAACTTTTCGGTAAGCTCCGTACCAGAAAGTCCAGGCATCCAGTTGTCTACCAGATACAGATCAAAGTTTTGGGTTTTTGCAAGATCAATAGCCTGAACGTTGCTTGCTGAGCAGACTACTTCATAGCCATACTGGGTTAGGACAAAATCAATCAACTCGCGAGTATCAACATCATCCTCAGTACAGAGGATACGTCCTTTTGTGGACTGCATAGAGGAAGCCTTTCAGTTGGTCGTTTCCGACGGTGGCCCTTGGGAATGGATCGCTAGAGTAAATAGCTTTTGTTGTGGGGTCTGTGCGTTAGCACACTTAGCGACTGGGCAGAAAACCAACGAAAAGTAGTTCCAAAAATCCAGCGTCCATAAATGGAGGCGCCTGCCTTTAGGAATCTCCTTCTACGCTTCTTTACATTAAAAAGAGACTTTTTTCTGTGCGAGTTCTGGGACATTTGTGGGACAAGCACCATCGTGACCGACACTCACGTCGTCAATACGCCGAAGAATGAATTACTTTGCCTTTGGTCCATAATAAAAGGTGGCCTCAAAACAACTTGCGCTTAAATGTAAAAGCTGCGGCCCGGCTGCCTAACGCGAGCGATGGCCCAACACCAATCGCGCCCTCACACCGATCCGCCGCAACATAAGAGACGCGTCGTCGCCCGCACCTCTCATCATCTAGGACAACCCGCGGGCACTCGAGGTATCTGCGGAGCCAGCGGTTGACGAAGTGTCTGAAAGGCCACCCGCTTTGGTTGAAATCTTTATCTAAGATCAAAGGCGGAGAGCGAAGTAAGCCATCAATTCAGTGGTTGACATTGCAGCACGGACGCCGATCTACAGCTCAGAAAAAGTCGCTTTCGGTTGATGCTGAGTTGAATGCCAACACCAAGATCGTTTCAACTGAGATGGTCCACTTTATTTGAGGGCATGGACGGATGCGGATTGATCACCACTGATCTTGATCAGGTTGCTGCGGGAACTAAGCCCGGTTTTCTTCACGGCGGTTCTCTTTTCTATTTGAAGTTTCAAACCCCATTCTAATCGAGTCGGACAGGTGAACCGCCATCTCTCAACTTTCAACTATTCCAGGGACAACGCCTGACCAGTTTGCTAAATGCTTATAAACGCAGTAAGTTATTAGATAGCTTACTTAGTTAAAACCCCTGCCCGCTTGGCTCAGTAAAAGAACGCTCACTTCCAAACTAGGAATATAAAAGACTTACACTCGCGTCCAAAATCGCGATGGCCTGAATTTGGTCTCCGTCTTTAGATTCGCTCACACTTGCCAATCCTAGCGTTCCCTTCTCCGATTCACCATTGGTCCATTCAACTCTCCTTCAACCGACATTCTCTTCAACACAACCAATAAGAAAAAAGAAGCGGATAACGAGCCGGTGATTCACTAGGAAATCTCCAAAGGAACCACCGTAATGAGATTCATACTTGGCGTCCTCGTTGGTTACACCGTCCGAGGCAAACACAAACTACTTATCAGAGTTCTTGTGACGCTGGCGCTGGTTGTGTACGTCGTTATACCAGCAATTGCGCTTTTGGCGTTGAGCCTTGACGTCCAACGTGAGCGCCGGTCTAGACCAGCTAAAACTAAGGTGCCAGCGCTCAAAGGACTGACCTATGAGGACGCCGAGAGGAAGGTTCATGCCGCTAACTTGAACATTCGGCTGTTGGCGACACGTGACGATCCGGCTCTTCAACCCGGATTAGTTATCGACCAAACTCCTGCACCTGGGGAGGACGTAGCTGTCGGCTACTCCGTTGGCGTTACCATCAACAAAAGGGATTACGCCGGTCCTGGTCCATAAAGTTAAGCTAATACATTGGATCAGATAAGCCACACGCTGCTTTGTTGGCGTATCCAGCCTCCCTGTTCTCACTAGGCGCAACACTACAAAATCGTTTTGCCCTGAGACATGGGAGGTTTCACGTAATCATTTCCTCCGAGGTTGCTAACATGAAAAATGTTTTCTCTCTTCGCAAGCGTTCATTCCTCTCGCCTGTCTCAACCGGATATACGTCGCATATCTTCGCTGAAGTTGAATCCTCGAACGAGGGCGAATACAGGTGGGGTCACAACATGCTTACCATTGCCGATTGCCGGCGCAGAGTCCAGATTGAATTCTTTTTGGGCACTAAGCGAGAGCGTCGCCGGTCCTTGGCCAAAATCAATTTGCTCATTGCCATTCTCACGCGCTTTCGTGACGTGCTCACTAAAGAGATTGCGTTAATCGAGAAGGTCAAAGCCAAATAGTTATCTGGACAATCGCGGTCCAACTTGCGGCCAAGCTGCTCACTTAAGGTGATGGTTGGAAGCGAGTTGGGCCGCAATGTCATCGAGTCAACTTTCCTCGCGAGAAGAAAGGCCAATATGCCAGCAACTAAACATGAACTGCTCGATTGGTTAATGGATGTGCCAGAAGATGCAGAAATAGGAACTGACGGAGAAGGACTAGCTTTGCTGGCAATTCTTGGCACCAACGTTCACTTGTTAGAGATCGGTCACATTCCAAATGCGGACGAACTCTATGCCGAGGCGATCAATCAGGCAATGATGGAACGACTGCGGCGGATTGATGCAGCAGGCGGCGAAACGGAGACAGGAGTAATAATAGTGACATTTCTGGGTTACATATCAGGCATTCCGAAGCTGTTCTCTACAGACTTCAATTCGGCATTCGTATTCAAGAATAGAGAACAAGCTAAAGCCTTTATCACGGAGTTCGCAGACGAGTTACACCATCCGCAAATTCTCGATTGCCCCTAATCCTACCAGCGGCTAATTGCACTGAATTGTTCTTGGCCTGCCGCCAGTAGAAGCCTCAGTCGTTCACACAAATCAACCTCTTTTCACGGGAATCTAAAACTATGGGACACTCGCGACCCCGTCCGAAACATCTTGCAAAGAAGGTCCTGCAAATCCGACGCAGCTTAGGAGTATCTCAAGGAGAAATGGTCAGACGACTTGGTGTTCAGAATCTGATCGACCATACGACTATTTCCAAGTACGAACTCGACAAGAACGAACCGCCGCTCGTTATCCTGCTCGCCTATGCTCGGCTCATAGGCATTCCAGTCGAACAAATCATCGATGATGAAATCGAACTAACAATTTGATTTCCGTAAGAGCACTGCGATCTTTCCTACCACTAATCACTTTCCAAACATCAGTCGCAGGGCTCTCAGTGTCGATGTTGAAGTTCCAATCAATCGCTGAGTTAGCTAATTCAATACCTCGCTCCATTACTCTCTACCAATCCAAATAGAGAGCGATACGGGAGTCTCCGCTGCGGAGGCCGTAAAGGGTCTTCGCTGCGCTCCGATGAACTCCGCGAACTACAAAACAGTTCGCTCCGCCCTTGACTGCCATCCTCGCTGCGACTTAAGAGTCAATAAGAGCTGCTAACGCAGCTCAGAAACCGGAGTGTTTCAAGCTAACAATTGTTACGAACAGCGTTGACCGTGGGTGCTGTCTCATAATTCATAGTTGTAACACGCTGTGCAGACACCTATAGCTCAGTTATACCAACCTATCATGGATTTCTCCTGTGGATCCGGTCAGAAACTGGGAAGCGGAGGTGGTTCCGAGATTCGCTTGCCCGCGGCCTTGATGGCCCAGTAGCCGCGACCTGGTCGCGGGATATTCAGCCGCTTGCAAATCTTTGCGAGACCAACATCAGAGAGGTTGTATCTCTTCGCGACGTGTTGAATCGGTTCAGCCCAAATCGCTTTGTATATCTCTTCCCTATTGTATCGAGACGCTAAATCTTGAAGCGCCCACTGCTGAGTGCGTTCTTTTTGTCGCTTATCTTCTAACTTTTGTTGGGTAGTTCGGACATCGAATCCCATTGGCATGAACTTCCTAGACAAAGATTCAATTTGCTTCTTCATTGAAGGCGTTCGAAGCAATTCAGTGATGTCCTCCTTCGACGAAGCAGAGTGCTTCATCAATCGTTCAACCAACTCCAACGTTACCTCTGATTCACACTCCAAAAGACTTCGTCTAACTCGTCCGATTCGCTCTTTGTCATCAGGCCGCCAAAGTGCACTATGCTCAAGCAACAGTTCGATTGTTGCTCGTGTCTGAGAAACTGCATACTTCGACGCCTTCGATTTGGTTCGATAACTCGAGAAGTGGAAGTCATACATGAAACTCTCGATTCGAAAATGAGAAAGACATTCGTCTAATGCGGTCGAGCCACCGTTCGGTTTGTCGTTTACTGCAGCACCAAGCTCAATTAGATATCGGACTACTTCAGTTCGAGCCGAACCGGCTGCAGTAATCATTAACTGAACCAGGTCATCCGTTTTTGGATCCGGCTTCAACCGCTTCAGAATTTCGACATCCTTACAGTACGCCGCCGCCTGAAGTGCTGTAGTGAGATCCCATTCATCTTCAGCATCTTTCAACGTTGGACCACTTGTACGCGGATTAGCTCCAGCCCACATCAACAAACTCACCCACTTCAAGTTTCCTTCATAGCAAAAATGTCTCAGCGCACGATCGATTTGCTCTTGCAGCTCTGGCGCAAATTCGGGATGGTTTTGTTTGTATTCTCTCCAGGGATTAATAGCAGTTCGAATCTTCTCGCCGAAAGCGAATGTAAAGGGTGAGCCTGATATTACGTCAGCGCCATGGTCAAGAAAGTAACGAATGATCGTCGGCTCCCACACCTCAAGAACACTTCTGAATTCAACCGACGTTATCTCCGCACCGTTAGAAACTAACAACTCAATGAAGTCGAGTCGTTTTAGCGAAACAGCCTTTCGCAGGGCTCGGTTCTTAAGATCTTGGTTGGTCTCTTTTCGCAACAGCAGTTCGATTAGGCTGTGGAAACCGGTGTCTAGCGCGACCTCCAAGGGAGTCGCCCGCACATTAGCCGGAACGACAAGCGAGTTGCCGTCATCAATCCACCTCTGAAGATCGAATAATCTACCCGCCTTACACAATCGGAGTAGATGCTTTGAGTCTTCAATAGATAGGGTTTCTGTCATATCGCCAAAATGCAGGAGTCTAACGGGTCGAATTTCTTGCCGACTTTTTCAACAAAGAAAATAAAAGGAAGTTCGTTTCAAATTTACTCTCAGTCGCTTTTAGCCTGCCGGTAACTGATTCGACGAAGAGAGTGTGGACCACAATATGTTTGCAGGTTCACCGATGAAACAACTGTGGACCTCCGTATTCTCAACAAGTCTCACGTACCAACTTTGCCTTAATAAGCGCGTCTGGCTCAAACATTTTCTCCAATTCATTCGGTCGCGTTTGTAGGGCTTTGGCTATAATAATGAGCGGCTTGAGGCCGTAATCCAATCATATCGCCGATTCAAATTTTCCGGCCTCTAGAGAGGAAGCTCATGACTCTTATAGCAGCCTTTCGGTGTGGGACGCCTGACGACCCGAGCGTCGTAGTATGCGCGGATTCGCAAGAAACGTGCGGCCATTATCGAGTTGAAGTAAAGAAGATTGCGCCGCACAATGCGGGCGAATACGATTTGATCGTGGGAGGTTCCGGCGAGATCGGCGATTTGATTGATGAGCTGTCCGAATATGTACACCGTGATGTATCCCAGTGGGAACCCGAACTCACGGAAGAATCTGGACGAGAGCGACTTTCAACCGTCCTGCGAACTTACCACACACACCAGGTAGCTCTCTATCCCGCCAGTGATACCGAGAAGGAACTTCGCTTCATCATTTGCGTCCGAGATAAGCAGTCCGGCGCGATCCATCTCTGGCAAACTGGCGGCACGTCCGTTCGTTCTGTGCGCGACTATGCTCTGATTGGCTGGGAAGAAGATATATACAAACATCAGGTGAAACAGTTCTTTCGTCCGCACCTGTCTTTGGCACAAACTGTTTTACTCGGCATAGATCTGATTTCCATTGGCGTCAAGACGAGCAATTACATCGGAAGCCCGATTCAGATGATTGTGGCTCGCAAGGAAGGTATGTGGGCTGACTATCCAGAAGATGTAAAGAAACTTGAGGAACGAATAGAACGGTTCAACAAGGAAATAGGACGCTTTGCTCTGGCATGTCTTGACGTGAGTATGCCTGATGCCGTTTTTGACAAGCTTTTAAAGCGATTTGAAAAGCAGATCAGTCTTTTGCGACGCGTAGATGCGGAGCAAGCAATTATTGATGGTCATAAACATGTGCCGCAAACGACGAAAGACGATTGGCACGGCTTCCCTTATCCGAAATATTCCTTCGATTCCCTAATTGATCTTCTCTATGGACGAGAGCGAATCAAACGAGCTATAGCCGAAGCTAAAGAAGCGGAAGCGGCAGACCCGAATGTAGAAATCAGGAAAGGCAACGCGACTGGATGGGTGGAAAAAATCGAGTATGGCAAGAACGGTGTTCCAGTTCATTACCATTACAAAGAGTCTGACGACGATTCGGAAAAAGATCATCGCTAATGCCGATGCTTCTTTTTGTCTGCTCTCTGTAATGGTTCCAGCGAGCCGCTACAGACTGCCTCGCGCTTACGCTACTTTCGTCTGGCGTCACGCTGGCTGGCGAACTAGTCTGCCTTTCCTAGCCCCTCGAGGCCGGTCAAAATGATTCTAAGGCAAACGCGGTGGTCGGTTTCAATGGCGCGGAATTGAACGACGGGGCTGTCGACGTATATCCTCGCATTATGTCTGAACTCGAACTTATTGCTCCTACACAGCGCCACCGCGTCATTGACTTAGTTCGGGCTGCAGGTGTGAACGTCGACGACTGGGCGAACTACGCCAACGGGAAAAAGGATCCCGGTCGAAATCCCAAATACTGTTATGACTGGGCGTTCGTGGAACCAGGAACAGTTGTTGTATTGAACCTGTGGTTCGAACTAATGCAGGAGCGCCAGGGCGTAATCTGGCAAGACCTTGATCTACGTCAGGACGCTGCGGATTACCAAAAACTACCCCACAAGAGTGTCTGGGCTAAACGCGCAAAAAAAATGGACGAGGCAATTCAGACCGCTCTGAATAAGAGTCTACCCGTTCGAGTGGTTGTTTGTGACGGAGACATGCGAGGGAGCACTTCTGAGGCTTCGCGTGTGGCAAGGCGGTTACTGGATCCTGTGAAATGGTCAGTTACGTCGTATAGTTGGGAGACTGGCAGGTGTACATTAACTCGAACCCATCGGCCCGAACGAATAACCACTAAGACCCTTGAACAAAGTTTCCAGGATAAGGCGATCGAAGTATATGAGTTAGCTAAGGACTTAGCCGGGTATAACGCAATTAGGTTTTTACAAAAAATCCGCAGAGTTGGTGCGCTGAAGGCCGCAAAGGACTGGCTAGACCCTACTCAGAGTTCTTTGCCGACCTCGGGATTCTTGAAGCTATTTGATGCCGATCTTCTTGACATCTCCTTAGAAGCTCTTGTGTTACGGAGACCATGGAATCAACTTTTCACTAATGAAGAGTTAACCGTAGCAGCTTCGCGCCTGCGATCATATGGCTATGTCGGCGAAGAGACAATTTATAAGACCGCTATCCAAGACGGCGATTTCAAACCGAAGAGTGATGCAGACTACAAAGCATTTATTTGTGGCGGAATACAATCGCGATCCAGGACACATGAAAAGTTGGTGAAGGCTGCTGCCGAATATTTCTTCAGGCAGGGATTTCAAATTTCCAATCCACACCCAATCGATCTTTTGATGCTAGCGCCCATGAAGATTATCTTTGAAGCAAAGGCAGCAGGCCGATGTGGCGTAGGCTTTGCGATCCGAGCGGCTATAGGGCAACTGTATGAGTACCAACACTTCCTTGGACCACAGGATGCGATTCTTTGTATCGTTCTCGATTGTGAACCAGATGGGTTCTTAGTTTCCTTCGTTGAAAAACTAGGACTTCAAATTGTTTGGTTCAATGGAATTACTTTTTTAGGCGGCCCCAAAACGCAACAAGTATTTTTCAAAGCCGGTATTAAGCTAAATAGATGAGGGATGGCAAGATCGCATCTAGCGCAAGTTCTTGAGTTCAAAGCGACAACGCAACTCAGTCCAACGGGGTGGAGGATGCCGGACTCCAGAATTGCTTTTTCAATCGACGTTTGTCTGTGGCCGATTAACTTCCCTAAGCCCACCCGAGTGAATCTGAAATTACGGTCTCAGCATTACATTTTTCACAGCAGTGAATGAATCAAGTAGGCACCGTAACAATACTCATCTCGAAACGGATAAGGAGCTTTCGAGTTGCGAATCATTTCGACCTTTTCGCCTCTAACCTTTGGATCTTCAATGTTGGCCAAAACGCCTAATACCGCTTCCTTATCGGCGTCGTGCATTTCTGCGAGTGCTTTGCCGTAGGCTTCTGTGAACGAGGCTCCCGCTCGAACGTGTTTGTAGAACGCGTAAATGAAAAAGTAAGCTACTACATCAAAGGTGGTCCACTGAGCGGCGATCACCTTGCTACGCCTATTCAGCAAAAGTAAGGTTGCGAAATTGATCAACTCGTTGGTGCGGAACTGCTGTTGATAATTGTGACTGGTTGTCACCGAGGAATGACAAGCGTTGAGCACAGCTAAAGAGTATGGGTAAGCCCAGAAGTGCTTCTGTATGGTGGGAAGAGCCAACGGTTCAGAAGTCATATCCTTACTGCGAATCGAAGCGAAAAATGGATCAGTGAAGTTGCTGATCGGAATACCATGCGAAGCCAAGTGAAAATAGTCACACTTGCTCCCCCGATCCAAGATTCTCTCTTCGCCTGAGTTCTCGGGCTCTCCATCCTTGAGATCAAGGAATTCGAATCTTGTCGGATTGAGTAGTTTGACAACAGTCTCAAGCTCTTCCCGCGCCAAGGGCAGCTGTTCTTTAGAGTCCCAAAGTCCGAGGAAGGCACTTCCTGATTTCATACCATGACTAGGATGGACCACCGGACAATATCGCAACTGCAGGATTCCTTTAGCTAGTAAATCGCGCATTCGTGTGTCCGCGATAATCGTGGGTACCAAGGGAACCATATCTGAAAGTGGATCAGGTAAGATAACAATCTCAGGGTAACTGCCATCGTGAATTAATTGAAACCAACTGACCGTTGTGGACGAGAGCCGACTAGTTGCGCGCTTTAATGACGATTTCAGTTCACCGAGTGTTATTCCCTTGTCCTGGTATTTGATCAACGAGACATACAAGTTCAGAAAGTCCTCACTAGGCATGGAAAGACGCTCATATTCATCGCCAAGAACTAGAATCAGATGGCAAAAGCCGGCAGTATTCAAGATAGCTAGTAAACAGGACTGTCTCTCTAGTTGCGCGTGCAGCAATGTTTCAATGTTCTTAGCTGTTGCTGTCGCAAACGGCGACGACATGCTTGTGGTAAGGCAGACTTCGCGAATCGTCAAATTGAAATTGCGCCATGCAGAGTTTAAGTTCGGCAAGCGCAACGATTCTGTTGTGGGAGTTTCGGGAGACTCGAATGCATCCTCGTATTTCTCGCGGTAGCCGTATAGAACAGGGGCACCAAGTTCGAGTACAGCTTGTAGATCTGCAGTTAATCGTTCCCGTTTGTCGACTTCCAACAGTTCGTTCGTCATCGCAGTCTCATACCAGTCGAGAACGCACATCCAGTCTGAGAAGCTTGACGCCTTTACAAAGGCCAAGCAGCGAAGGATCTCATCGGCCTTTCCATGTTGCGGTAGTTCACACAGCATTGAGACGACTCGTTGAACATACGGCTCACGAAACCCTCTTCTATAATGAAGGCGATTGATCTGTAACAGTTCCCTATCAAGCAGTTCCACGGCCGCAATTAACGCGATGCGGGCTTTCTCGTAGAGCTTCGCCTCTAGATATGTTTTACAGGCAACCAACTCTAGTTCAACGGAGGCTTCTATGGTGACTTCATTGGTCCAAAACGTGCGGGCTCGGTCTATAGAATCAAGGGTATCGGGTTGCCTTAGCTTTCGTTTGCAAATGGCAAGATTTGTAGCTGCGACAAATTTGCGATCACTCTTAAGAGAATCGTCATTAAGAATTTTCTCGAGCGTCTCCGCCGCAGCCTCAATTTTGTCCAGCCGCATTTGCGTTGCCGCCAGATTCACCAGGTATTCTTCCGGCACGCTCTGTCCAAGTTTCTGAAGCAGGGTAATAGCCTTCAAGAAATGCTCCTCAGCATAGGAGTAATCTCCTTCATCGGACGCGACGAGCGCGTGAGCCGCTAGGACCTTGGGAAGTTCATCCACGGACTCAGATTCTCTTACCATCTCATCAGCGTCGCTCAAGACGCGATATGCGGATTGGAAAGAGCCCAATTGACTTAAGTACATTGCTGCACGGCAAAACACATCAGTCGCTTCAGGAACTTGATTGAAGTGGGTAAGAAACTTAGTCATTTCCCGAAGAACCACGAGGTACTCATCGCGATCCAGAATCTCTTTCCGCATGGCTCCTTCTGCGTTAGCGACAATTGATTTGCCGGGAGCGAAAAGATCATGCTCGATGACGAACGCTACTGCACAACGTAAGTAATGAATAAGCTTACGGGACTCTTGAGTATCGATTAGAGTCGACACAAGAGTATTAAGGGCATAGGCATACATCAGTGTCCGATCATATTTGCGGTAAAGTTCGGCAACGATTTCTGACAGCTTTACCACTCGCTCCGGTTCTGTCTTACTTAACTCGAGTAAGTAATCATCGAGATCGTTGAGACTCGCATCCTCGACCCCAGTTTTCAGCGCTAATTCCAACGTTTCCTTGAAATCCGCTAAACCCTTTTGTGCTGCGTCAATGAGCTGTGTTTTTTCCATCATTTGAAAAGTCGGGTCGCCCACTCAGTTGGTTGTCAGCGAACGAACATTGGACCAGCGATTTCCCTCGGCAATACGCCGCAATGCCAGTGGAGACACACGATTAACACATGTGTCCTTACAGTTCCAGATACTTGATTGGACCACGCGATGTCCTAGACTTAAGTCCAAGCACATATGGTTTAAAGCCTCACCAGCCAAGTCTCCGCTTGCGAGTCGATAAAGATTTGAGGTTAACAATAATCCCGCCGCCGCTGATAAAAACGGAAGTGCAGCATCACGACTCTCTCCATTCGAAGCTGGAATGGTGCCGGTACTGCAATCTAAAGTGCCTCCCTTCAGGTCACGCATTCGACAGGTGATGCAATCGTCGATACCAGTTATGTGTCGATGAAATTGAGCCTGCCACGACTGAGAAGTAGTGGCATGCAGAACAATCGGGTCATACCGGCAGGCTATCAGATGACGAACAGAACGCTCATTTGCCAAAGGCAGCACGAGATCGGGTCGCGCCTCGTCATGTTCCTTGATCCACTCGTCGTACCAGGCATAATGAGGCGTGGCTCCTATGTCGCGGGTTATCAGGTCAACTTTTCGCGCTGGCGTGCTGTCATTCCAGCCGGCGTCCCCGGCAAACATACCCAAGCCCCTGCTTGTGTTATCTAATGTCACATGATCCTTATCGACAACACCCCACTTCCCTGCTGTACCCAGCGCACGTAACCAGTAACTCAACGCGGAACAGACAGCTCCCGCCCCGACAATTAATACATTTCCCACATCTAACGGTCCGATTTCCAGCGGGCCGACAACAGCCTCAGCTCCCTCAGAGAAATTCCAAGCGGAAACCACATGAGCACTTACGCCAAGTCCGTGGGCCTGCCTGAAGAGTGCCGCCGCTCCCAAACAAGCAGCCAGTCCAGCGCCAAGTACCGAACCATCAGCGGCGGGAAATTCTGAGCTGTCGTTCTTCAAAATCGCTCGTGCTCCGTGAGCACCTATTTGCCAGACGCCGGCGGTTGGGTGTGTGCCGATACTTATGGCAGGTATCGCATCGACACTGTGGACAACGGAAACTTCGTTAAACGGATCGATTGCCAGAATGGTGTTCTGAAGAGCCTCTGCCAAGTTCGTCCCACCGTGGTGTGGGTTAGCGATCAATGGAGCTGGTGGAACGACAAGTCGAATCCTACGGTGGACCCGCCCAAGCATATTGACGAGCGCTACGGCCGCTACCTGCCCAGAACGCGAATCGGCAGCGGTCGAGCTGACAATTACGCCGACAGGCCGTTCGACCACATCGTCAACGACACCGAGCTGCCGCGTGGAGCGGTCGCGCTGATTATAGAATTCGTCGCGACTAAGCATCGTCAACCTCAATCAGGCTCGGAACAATCCTGAAAACTGCGGCAGCGTTTTCCACTTGAACCCACTCTCCATTTTGATACTGGTGCAGGCCTGCGCCTTTGTTTGGATCAAAAGAACCCTCGCCGTAGTTCCCAACCACTAACGAAAACATCCCTTCATAAGGCATAAACACCAGCTCATCGTCGCCATCCGAGTGTCGCGTATCTAAGTCTGGATGGCTGTGTATCTGACTGATTAGCCCGAGTCCTAATTCCCTTGCTGCTCGCGCTGCGTCTCCCATCTGCGACGGATTCGCTACTACCCGAAACGGTTCATGCTCACATTCCGGCACAATAGCAGCGAGAACGTAACTACAGGTGCCGACGTTTTTCCCCGCCCAGAAAACAAGTCCTTCATGCCGTTCTCCGTTCCCGTCTCCAAACGCTCGCAGCGCTTGCTGGGTATGGCTGATGACATTCTCATTCACCACCAGTAAACCGGTGGCCGGTGAGATTCGCAGTGGTTTTGTACGAAAGACACTCATTGCATTCTGCCTGGACTAAACTGTAAATGAACATTAATAATCGACAACATCTCAGCCAGCGTAAAAGCTGTTGCGAAGTCGCCAGTGACAACGAACCAACCCGTCCACTCACCCCAGTCACCGTGAGGACCACCGGCAACTTGGTAAGCCAGTCGATTGAACGGTGCGCAGATGACGACGTTACCGTGGAAAATCGATGATTTGCCATTCACCACCGGTCCGGGCGCCGGAAATGCCGCCTTTGTCACATTGCCGCTTTCATCTACAAAGCGCCACGCCGGCGGAATAGCCCGATACCCGCTTAACTCCCCGTGCAGGAAAAGCGGGCTGTTGTCTTTTGGGTGTGGCACTTCGGCAGCGATTTCCAACCGGTTGAGGTCGATGTTCACTGTCCAGCCGTTTCGCTTTGCCCAACTGTCGACGATCCCCGCCTCGCTCTCCACCAGGATTTGAGTCACTCGTTTGGGAACCACTGCTATACTCCGCCACCAACGTCAACAATATCCAGGGAGTCACCATCTTTGACGTGCTCCGCCACGAGTGGCTTGTCCCGGTCCAAGACCCTCTTGTCGGCATTTTGGAAGGACACGGTCGAACCGGTTGCATAGCCAAATGCGAGCGCCGCTTCAGTAGCCGCCTCTCCAACTTTTGTGGTTTTTCGAAAGGTAAACTCCTTCCCTTCAGACTCCTTCGGCGAAAAAACGGTGACGGTGATTGTCGGCGCCCCATGTTCTTCAGGTTTGCTCATTCGTTAAAATCCTCCTTTGACGGTGCGTCATAAGCGCGCCGTATCTACATTGGTTACTGTTCTTGTTAACCACAGCTCGGTTGCTGTAGCGTTTCTTTGCGCACAAGGGGAAGTCGCCAAGCCGTGCGTCCGCACAGATGGCATATCCTGCCTCTAAAGAGCTATGCCGTGCCGGTCGTGATTTTCGCCATCGCCTGGCAAAAAAAATGTCTCTCCCGATTTACGTTGCTGTGCGAAAAACGGGAGGCGCCAAGCATTGAGCAATGAGAGCCCGAGAACCTGATCTCACGGCAAAAACTGGTTCCTTGTTGGCATTAGTTATGGGGTGTGGAGTATCGATGAATGAAGATGGAGACGCTCAACGCCATATCTGAAATCTCAGATGAAGAATGGCAGCAAATCATTCTGGATTTAGGATGGTACGCAGTAAGTGTCAGTCGCAGATTGCGGTGGCGAACGAAAAACCCGATCGACTTACCACGGGGAGAAACCGTGGACTCGATCGTTTCGAAGGCGCTCGAAAAGCTGTTTTCAGGGGATCGGGAATGGGATCCGAATAAGGACCCCGATATTAAGCGGTATTTGATGGGAGTCGTTGATAGTCTTCTAAATCATCTCGCTGAAAGCAAAGATAATGCTCTCCTGACACTAACGCCGGAACCGGATTCTGCCGATGCGCCAGCCTGGGAAAGTGGTTCGTCGGAACGCGATCCCACCACCGACTGGCTGGTACCGGCGCGTCACTCCCCAGAAACAGAGATGCTGGAGAAAGAACGTACACGGTTGGAAAACCGAGCGCTGGAGTTGCTCATAGATGAATGCTCCCACGATCAACTGCTGCTCAAAGTGCTGGAAGCGAAAATGGACGGTCACGACAAACCCGCCGAATTAGCCAAAGCTGTCGGCATATCTATACAGGAGATGTACAACGCAACTAAGCGTTTGGACCGCAAGTTGGAAAAGGTTCGAGCCCAGATCGCGAACGAATAGATCCATCAACTGCTGGAGGGTAAAGCAATGGGCGCAAAAGATTCCGAAACGGATGAGTTATTTAGCTGGATCACAGATTCGAGTGCGCGAGCTGAATGGACCCAAGACGAAAGACGCGAAGCTCTAAGAGAGGCTGGCGTCGATCCGGACAAATTCATTGCACATATGATGCAACGGGTCTCTGAACTTAAGAAGAACGCACGCACCGGTTGGAAAACTCAGGCGCACGCCATTCGCGAGGCGTTGCTGGAAAAGATCAAGCTAAAGGTAACTTCCGAAACCACTGGGTGGTCACGTCAGCAGTTGTTGAGCAGATTGAATGATGCGATAGAACAATTACCGGCGCCGCTCGCGACGAATTATGGTGTCGCGTTTCGAAAGTTTGAAGAAGCCTCGGAAGAGGACATCCGTTCCATGCTGGTTGAGATCGCAGTGTTGAATGACCTCGAATCGAGCGACGAGTGAAATGGCTTTGGATCCTATTCGGGAAAGAGCAGCGGAAAAACGCGCCGACCAGCTAATCTCCCAGCTTGCAATTAGCGACGTTGAGGATCTCGACGTCGAAGCGATCGCCATGACTCAGAAAGCGCTGGTGGTATATGGTGGCCTGTCGGGAGCTGAAGCGCGCCTGTCACGGTCGCCTCGCCTGAGCTTTATTAGAGTCAACGATGCGATTCCGGAATCAGGAAGAAAGCGGTTTGCGATCGCGCACGAGTTGGGGCATCTGCTCTTGCAAGACGGTTCTCAGCTTGCGCTCTGTTCGGATAGAGAGCTCATCGGTTTTTATACAAACAACCCGGAAGAACTCGAAGCCAACGCATTTGCGGCCGCACTATTGATGCCTGCCGCTTTGTTTGGGCCACTTTGCCGATCAGCCAAGCCAACTCTCAAAGCCATAGGCGAAATGGCGAATCGTTTCCAGGTGACACTCACCGCAGCGTGTGTGCGTTATCTCCAGTTCTCTCCGCACCGTTGCTGCCTGGTCGTCAGTAGAGACGGCAAAATCAAGTACCACCGAAAAACAAAAGATTTCGGTTACTTCATAACCCCGCGTGAGGAGCTGAAGTCCGCCACGTATGCTGCGGATTATTTCCGCGGCGAACCCTTGCCGTCAGGAATGCAGAGCGTTGAAGCGACCGCCTGGCTGGAAGGTGCAAGGATTGATTCCAGCAAGATGATCAAAGAGGATTCAATTGCGATGCCGGCATACAATTCAGTGTTGACGCTGCTATGGATCGACAAAGACATTGATCGGTATGTTTCTGGCGAAGATGAGTATGACGCTGAAGAAGCTGAATCAGATAGGCGCTGGTCATGGAATCGCTATCGGGATCCCGAGCGATGATATGCAACGAAATATTCGCGCGCACGAGCAAGGATAATTTTTGCAAGTGCGAATCCAGATTCACTTACACTAATTCCGAACTAGTCACTGAATTATTAGTAAGTGGCCGTACCTAGACCGCCTCTCTCACGAGAAACATATGACTTCTCACCTTTCTTCCCAAGATGACCTCCAACTTAGTGGAACTTATACCGCTAATGTACTCGGCACTATTCGTTCTCACTTGGAAGCCCTGCAAGGCTACGATGTCATGGCACTCGAGCTCATACAGAATGCCGATGATGCAGGTGCGGGCGAGGTCAGTTTTGACGTAACCGATGAAGCCTTGATCGTCTCAAACAGCGCGGAATTCTCCTATTGCGGTGACTTAAGACACTCGCCTTGCCAAGGAGTGATCAGCCACAAGGACCGGCCGTCAAAACAATGTGACTTCCACAGCATAGTAGAGGTAGCCAGCGGCGGTAAGCTCGGAGATTCGGAAAATATAGGTCGGTTCGGCATAGGTTTCATATCAACCTACCAGATAACAGACTCTCCGGAAATCCATTCACTTGATTTGGCAGTGCGCCTACACCCAGAAGTCTCCCAGTGGAGTGGCCAACGAACTCGCCGAGTCGTTGGCACACGTCTGACTTTTCCTTGGGCAAAAAAGAGTGAAAGCAATGTACGAGCCTTACTGCAACTTTCAGCGATTTCCGATGAACACATTGAGCGGGTACTCGATAGCATCAAGACGGTCATCGAGCGATCGCTCCTCTTCTTAAATCATGTATCGCACGTCCAGCTAATGCGGAATGGTGAGCGTGTATATTCAGCTCAGATTGATCGCACAGGATTGCCAAAGATTTATATTTCCTTTGACGGCGGTGCCAAAGCTCAGCAATGGTTGATTCTCACCACTGACGCGCAGCGATTGCTGGAACGTACGATCGAATCACACCCACGACTCCAAACTCTCAAAAGGAAGACGGTAGTACAGATCGCACTTAGAACGGACAAACCGTTGGCCGCGGGCTTCCTGTATGCGTACCTGCCGACACAACAATCGTCTGGGCTGCCATTACATATAAATGCCGATTTTTTCCCAAAGCCTGATCGTAAGGCTGCAATCTTCGAAGGCAACCAACATCAGCAAGCATGGAACCAAGGCCTCATCCTTGCGGCGGCTCGAGAAATTGCGAGGAATTTGGAACGACTCAGAGATGTACTCGATCATGAAAACCTGTGGAGTTTGATTGATGCAGCGGCGATTATTACCCAAGCCCAGAAATCAACGCATCCCGACTGCTACAAAACATACTGGAAGGAGTTACAAACGGCGTTCGCCGAAAAACCGAATATTGTACTGACGGCCAACGGATGCTCAATTGCTGGATCTGAAGCGGTGTTGACGAAGGCGGAGCTGGACGGCAAAGCGATAGAGGTTGCGACGACAATTGGCATGACTTTAGTCAATGAGAGGCTGCGCCGCTTCAAAAACTCACTACCGTCCGCTGGCGTCCAACAGCTCTCCTTGGAACGTTTAGTTTCCTACTGCGAGAGTTCCGCCTATATTGCGGCTCTTCCTAGTCGCACTGACGCTAAAGGAATTCAAGCTTTTTTTGAACCACTATGGTCATTGATCGATGGTCAGATCACTGGACTTCGAGTCGAAACATCTAAACCACTGGTCGAGAGACTCAAAAAACTTCGGATCGGTGTGACCCATTCACTGGAAATCCGTCCTCTCGGTGATTGCTTCGATCATTCGACCAGTATTCCTAGAAGAGAGATTGAAGAGAATATGCCATGGGCCGCGCTTGCTCATTCTCGACTAATCGGTCTTAAAGAATTGAAGAAGTTGCTGCCGACCTTTAGCCTCGCCCATGCTGTGAACTATCTCGATGAGTACACTAAGACTCCCGAAAAAGCGGTGGAGCTACTTGGTGAAGCCAATTGGCGCCTTAAGTCCTTTTATGGACTGCTTGCACGACTCGACGACATGGGTCCTTCGAATCTTGAGACTTACGCGCGGTTATCTGAACTGCCGATTTGGCGGACGGGTGCCGGTTTCACTTCGGCTCGTGGCGCAATGCTTCCAGGGGGATTTACCGATCCGATAGGGCTTGCCACATTGCTATTGCCTGATGTTTTTGATGGTCGAACTATTGACTTTCTAAGAAGCCGCTTGAGAGTTCATAAACAAACAGTAGAGGCATTCATAGAAACCGTACTGCCTCGGTTCTTTGAAGATACAGAAAAGATCGACTCGTATCGTTACTCGCGACTAATGGCGGAGCTCTCGGAACATGGCACCTTATTAGATGACGAACACCTCGCCAAAATCCTAACTAACCTTCCCTTGGTTCCAACTCAAGATGGAGGGTGGAATCGACCTTCGAACACCTACTATCGCTCAGACCTTCTTGAAGAGATTCTCGGCGAAGTTCCCCATCTTTGGGTGGATCTCACCAGAATTCCACCTAAAAAGTCCGTTCGTACCCTTTTGACTTTTCTAGGCATTCGAAAAAAACCGGCAGCCAAGGATCTGGTAAGACAGTTGACTCAGCTTGCTCACGCTCACAAGCCAACTGCTAATACACTCGAAGCCAGTGCCAGAACATTCTATGCCGTCTGCGATCAATTCCCGATGTGGAAAGCTAACGAAGATACAGGTGAACTCGCCGAGGTTGAAAAGTTGAGAACCACCGTCTGCTTTCCCGCCGACGACGAACACGATCGATGGTTTCTGGCGGAGTCGCTCTATTCACCTTACCGAGCGATGGGATTCGACAGTCAAGTAAAGGTACTGGCATTTAAAAACACCCATAGACTGAATAGTGAACTGTTGACGTTGCTAGGCATTGAAGGCGAGCCGCCAACACAGGTCGTTATTGATCACCTAAGGCATTGCATTCAAAAGAATGTGGCCGTGTCAGATGTCACATACCAAATACTCAACGAGCGAGCGGCGAAAGACGATCCTGGAATTTCGCAGCTCAAAAATGATCTCTGTGTATACGACAAGACTCTCGCGAAGTACTTGTCACCCTCACGTGTCTTTTGGGCGCCTCAGCACCTAGGAGGCTATGCTTATACTGCCCCGCAACACTTTTCACAATTCCGAGCATTTCTTTCAGCAGTCGGCGTTCGCACAGAACCAAGCGCTGAGCAATTTGCAGCGATTCTCATTGAAATAACGACTACACATTTTCGCAACGGCTCGCCTGTCGATGGAGAGGATCTTGCCGTTTACAACTCATGCCTTAATAGATTGGGAGATGACGGTTTATTGTCTAGTGGTATAGACGGTACTCACATGAAAGCATTACGGGAGTCACCAACGATATTGAACTTGCAAAGTCTGCCGAAATTTCCAGATGAAGTACTGATGCTTGACAGTGAATGGTTTCGTTCGCACTTCGGCAATGACTTAGATGTAATGCTCTGTCGACCCGACTCGCAATATGTTGCTCTTTTTGCGGCCCTTGGCGTCCGGAATTTGACTTCGCTCTCAAAAATTGAGCTGGATTTTACCGATGGACCAGAGGAGATAGAACACGAAATAGAGCAACGAATTCGCAATCGTTCAGAATGTGTGATTCGGCTAATCAGTGATAAGTCACCGCAAATCCGCAAATTACTTAAGACGAAACTGAGTGATATCAGCGTCAACAGTTTTGACCAAGTAAAGATTAGAGCCAGCGTAATGTTGGATGGTCCGTTTGTATCCGAATCGAAAGCGGTCGACGCTTTCTATGATGACAATGAGAATCAGTTGACGTTATCCCGGCCATCAACTGATAGGACGTGGCCTCATATATTCAATGCCATACTCCATCGTTTTCTCTTAGAAGAGTCTGGCGCCGACGTGGCTAGATTATCCGCTGTTTGTTGGAGCTTGGTTGAGAAGAAAACCTTAGAGGATGCTCATCAATACCTGTCAGACATTGGGATCCCAATCTCAGCAGATTCTAAAGAAACTGTGGCCCCAGAGTCCGTGGAACTTTCCACTCTTGGAACGACGGAAGAAACTCCTAGAACGGGATCTGTACCGAGTCCTGGCTTAGACAGACCTGTCATGAGTCCCGAGCCTTCCGCTCAACCTTCACAAACACCGACAAAAGATTCGACACCTACATTCGACAATGATCGAGACATTACTTCAACCTACCGTCCGAAAAAGCGGCCTGAGTTCAAGCAAAAGTGGGATCAAGCACTTAGATCCTATGCACGACCAAAAATTGAGTCCCCCCGTGATGCGGAAACTACTTCCGAATCAGAGAAGAGACAACATGACCTCATGGTTGAAGCAGCATCACGCAAGATAGTTTGTGATTGGGAACTAATGCAGGGCCGTCACGCTGAGGAATTAGGATTAACCCATCCCGGATATGACCTCATATCGACCAATCCAAATACTGGAGAGCGACGGTTAATCGAAGTCAAAGGTATCGATGGTGAATGGAATAAAACTGGAGTCAGTGTGTCGCGTACTCAGTTTGCAAACGCCCAAGAGTTTGGTGATAAGTATTGGCTTTACGTCGTTGAATTTGCGCTAGATCCAAACGCTGCGAGAGTACTTCCGATTAAAAACCCGGCAATGCAGGTTAGCCAGTTTATGTTTGATAGCGGTTGGCGTGCCGTGGCTACTAATGAACAAGGAGACCCAAGAGACGCATTTGTTCCTGGTGCTCGAGGTGATTTCGGGTCGTGGGGCAGAGGTACCATCAGGTCCAGACACCAAAAATCCAACGGGGATATTCTTCTTGACGTTGATGTTGCTGGCAAAGGAATACGGCATGTAACGCTAAACCTAAAAACGATGCGAGTACTTCGAAGCGATGAATAATTAGCGTAGAACGCTAGATACGTGGCCAGTCATCAGGAACCAGCTTCTTTCCACCTCTCCATCGCTCAACGATCGCATCTTGGTACCGAGGCTCGTCAAGATCAGCATGCTCGGTCACGATAACCTGAAACTTTGGTGAGAACTGCTCCACAACGTCGAAAATCAATCGGAACATTCTAGAGACAGCCAAACGATCTTCATCAGCTACGTTCAAGAACTTCCCGTCGATCTCCTTTTCAGCAGGAAAATAAACCTGTGAAGGCTGATCCAAAAATAGGAATCGCGGAACCGGTCTATCTCGCTCTGTAAACCACAGGTGTAACACAAGGTGCGCGATCAGGTGATATCCCACCCAATTCTCACCGCTTCCCATCCGGTCCATTGGTAACGGCCCGTCTGGAGTGTCCGCGATAATCGTCAGCTTCTTGATATCCAGCCTGAGAGGGAATCTTGAATGCTCTAGTTCCAAGTTTCTTGCCCAGCCCGTGATCGTCTCCCCAAGAATTGAAGTGATCGATGCTATTCGTTCGTTGGTCCTCTCGTCGCTAAGTTCATCTTCTAGTACGAGAGCTTGGTCTCTCAAATTCTGGGCTTGTTCCTCAATACTTCTGCTATCTGAAATTTCGGGAAGGCTTTCTATGTACAGACTAACCCGACCAACAATCAAGGCTCGCCTTGCTATCTCGTCTTGAATCTGTTGTAAGCGATCGCTTGAGTTCCGTACGGCCTCCATTTGAGAACGGTTTTCTGCTAGAGCTGATTGGACTTGCTGCAATCGTGACTCAATCTCAGCGATCGCTTTTTCGACTTGCGGAGCTACACGTGTGACCGACTCTAACCGGGATGATAGTTTCGTTAAGTCGGACTTCAGCCGCGACGCTGTCGGTACGGTAGTAGATGCGTCTCCCAATTCTTGAAAACATAGAGGGCACATATGATTGGGATCTGCACCATCAAAGATACCAATTGATTCGAGCCTCGCATGTTGTTCGGAAGCTTCGCGCGAAAAAGCTTGTTCGTCACGCTCGAATAATCGCGCGACTGAAATCTCTTCCTGAAGACGTCGTTGTTCTTCCAAGAGTTGACTCCTAACTTCGGTTAAACGTGAGTACTCTTGGCCATCAACTACATTAGTAGACCCTAGCAAAATAGGTGCTTCCGTAATCTCCCGTAAGGCTGAGATTGTTTGAGGCCAGGAATCCGAAATGTGCGAGGTCAAACCTACATCTCTCGCCTGCGCTAGGAGTGTTCCAGCCCTGCCTTCCCCTTCTCCTTGCAGAGCTTTGATCTCAGCTATTTGCCTTTCAAGTATACGCAGCTTTTCACGAAGCCGGCGAAGCTCTTCTCGTTTGCGAACATATTCATCGTTGACAGCTCCTAGGAAGTATGGGAGCGCATCTTTCAATGTTTGCGCAACAAAGTTGTTGCTGGTCCCATGAAAGAGTTGCTCGCGACGAATAATTTCGTCTTGTGGCTGAAAACAAAACGCGGCCGCTTGTCGGATGTTGGCTGAAAGAGGGGCTCGGGTCTGTCCAGCAGGAGGCTCGTGAACATTTTCTTCTATCCCGCACCAACTGTTTAGGAACGAGGTAAGACCTTTCGTATTCGTAGTCTGATGTAAAGATTCTTGTTCAGGCGGGCTTACTCTATTGCCTACCTCGACGTAACATTCTTCGCTGGAATTAGCACCTGGCTTTGGACAGCGCCGCGCAATGAACCCTTCTCCACTAACCAGTTTTAGTCGAATGCCAAACCAGGAAACGCATCGGCTGATTGGTCCTTCGGGGATTCTTGCCTGAGAGGCGCCAAAACAGTAATCCACGATATCGATGAGCGCTGATTTGCCCGATTTTGAGGATCCGGTAATCACAGTGACTGCACCTATGTTCAATGGCAGCGAACGTTGTCGCCCATCGTGACTAAACAAAACAATTTCGAGTATCTGCATTGTCATGGACGGACTCCAAGCATCGCTAGAAGCGTCTCGCTGCCACCTGACAGCGCAAACCATTTTCCAACGAATTCAGAACGTTTCCAGCAGTTCCGAACTTCATCGCTAGAGGACTTGAGAAATGCGTCAACTGGTCTTTTCCACTGGTTGTTGGCAACCACTACTCCGGAATCAATTCGAATTAATCCGTAGATACCGCCGAAGAGTAACGCTTGCTTTGAAAATGGGACTAATAGTTTGGCGCGGGTTGCTATCCTACTTTGTTCAAGGGGATTATCGTTTAGCCAAACAGCTATCGAAGTGCGAGTCGAATTCGGAAGGACTTCCCTAGTTTGCTGCGCCAGCACCATCGGCAAGACTAAAAAGGACTCCTCAAATGACAATCCTCGACTGCTAATAGATACGTATCCCCGCGCTGCCTGCCAAAGAAGACCTATGCAAAATGCAGGGTTGAGCAATGAGCGCTCCTCAATTGATTGATTCGCCCAATCAGTCATGCTGCCCCTTCTTCCACCTCCAGAAGTGATGAGAGCAAATCGCGGAATTCCGGATGCCACCCGATCTTGATTTCGTCCGAAAGCATCTGAAAGGAACCACGGCACACAAACGGTTCTGTCACTTCACGTCGGATGGTAATATTGGTCTGCTCTGCCCACGCCAATATGGACCGGGCGGCTTTCTTTTTGATGATGTCGGTAGCGTCGGTCCCTAGTTCGTCGCGCATCGCCTCGAATACTAATTCCCACTCCTCAGAAAGGCGCTTTTCATACTTGCTCAAATCCAGTCGCCCAACGAGCTTCTCGCGAACCCATCGAGACCGTTGCTCGTACGCTCTGTAGTAGTCACGCATGGCAGCTGCCACTCGATTCTTTCCCGCATCGATAATGTCTAACTGTTTCATGAACCTAAAGCCCGAATAAGTCGAGCTGATTTCGTCATCCAAAGTGAATTGAAGAAGGTCCTCGTCGATGGGCAATGACTCCTGTTTGAACTGTTCACGCAAGTCCGCCATCTTGGCTTCCAGTTCCACGGAGCCGATTCGTTCGGAAGGCGAGCCGCTCAGCTGTTGAATGACCCTACGAAACCACCAACCCTCAAGTCGCTGAAGGAACGGTTCCTGGTATTCTTTGCTCACTGCCCAGTACACCTCTTGGCGAAGTTCGCGATCAACGTCATTAATTGAAGGTGCGGCATCGATTACCGTAATCCTCTCAAGAATTGCGCTCCGCTTATTTGGACTAGTTCTCAAGTAGGCGCTGTAGCCCGGTTTATTTGCTTTGTTCGTAGATGTGCCTGCAACAGTGTCCAAGGCTTGCTGCGCTTTTTGGACGTCGCGATTCTCGGAGCGCAACCAATAGGCTGCTGTGTTTGGTGCAGCACTAGCCGTCGTCAAGAGGAACAGGCTGGCGGTCCCCGGTATCTCTCCGTGTTCATGGCCCTCAAACCAGATCCGGAGCGTTTTCCACACGTCGGGACTGAAATCAGTTAACGAAGCTGTTCTTGTGCGATGATGCTTGGTTTGTAGCAGAGTGGTCGGCTCTCCGAGAGGTGTTTCGAATGCGACATCATCTAGGGTCTCTACGGCAACTGTAAAATCCGGCTCCGTTTTCAATCGACGTAAAGCCCAAAGCAATGCCGAGCGCACTTGGTATAGATAACCCAAAGTCGCATCGACTGCCGAAAACTCGCTTAAACTGGATGACTCTTCGTCCATTTCGTGCTTAGGCTAACACTTGCATGTATGGGTAAAGATCCCCAGGCTCCAGATTCACTGACATCGCATTCAGAGGATGGAAATGAACTCCGCAACCAGTAAAAGTTCTCCTTCAGTTTCAGGTGTCAGAACAATGGTCGAATAGTCAGAGTTTTTAGGCTCGAGATAAATTACCCTGTGGCCCCATCCATCGTCTTTACTGGCTTTTTCCGAGCGATAGCGTTTGATCGTGTAAGAACCCCCGGTTTCTGGATCTGAGATTTCGCGATGCTGCACGAGTACGATTTTTCCTTGACGCGTTCCCTTTGGGTTCGCTCTGAACACGCAATAGTCACCATCGTGAATCTGAGGTTCCATTGAGCGCCCCACGGCTCGAGCGATGAACATCTGATCGTCGAGACGTCCAATACTTGAAGCGTCGATCCACGCTTCAGGTTCAACAGCTTCACCTTCTCCGAAATATCCCGCGGCCGCTTTGAGGGAATACAACGGAAGCAGAGTTTTGAATTTCTGTTTTTCAACTCTCGCATCGTCTAATGAGATCAATTGAAGTTGACGCGAAGCAGGTTCTACGGCCACGGCGGCGTTTAGCTCCTCTAGCGTGTTAACACCAGCGCTCATGGCTTTCTCAAACTTGGGTTGAGGGACAAACAAGTAACGCCAGGAACCGTGACGGGATCCGCTCATCTTCCCACAGAACAAAACCGCCGCCTCCGACTTCAATGTAGTGTTCGGACGTATCTCACCTTTCGTTTCTGCGATCCAAATCGTTTCACGATCGCCCTTACGTACGATAACAATGAAGTCTGGGTAGTATTGTCTCGGACGATTGTTTTCGTAATAAGTGATCGAGAACCCGAAGAACTCATTCTTGATGTACTTCACCACGTCAGAAGCACCATCAAGAAATTTCGAGAACGAGGCCTCGAGGTCGGTATGACACGGGACCTTTGTTAGATGACACTTCTTGCCCTCGGCAATCACGCCAGTCCATGTCTTACGACGATAATTCTTCGAATCCAAATATTCAGGGTCGCCGAGAATTGGCACTGTTGAGGTTCCAACCGGAGACTGACGAATGGCGTTGTCTAGAATGTTGAGCGCGCGGCGGGTCCAATAGTAAATTCCGATGTCACGAAGATCGCTCCCTCCCTTTGCCGTAACTCTCTTGTCGACGTATTCAGAAGCCACTTCGAGCAGCTCTTCAAACGTTGGCCCAATTCCTAGATCCGTCGCAACATCTGGATTCGTCGCCTCAAACAACTCTCGTGCGAAGATAAACTTGGAACGCAATAACGGATACTCAGCACGAAATCGGTCCAAGTTCATTACTACTTCTGGCTTCCCTCCGACTACAGGACGAACTGTGATCTCGTTTGGTGTCTCCTTCTCGGTGATTACCAGTTCCGGTAGAGCATTAATATTGATGGTATCCCTTAGGGGTTCAGTTACTCCTACTGCCCATGAACGAACATTGGGAACGCGAACGGCATACTTCTCTTTCTTTGAATCAGGCTCAATCGGCACCGGCTTCTGACCCCAGCCGCCGCTCTTTGGTCGTTTCCTTTTCTTCTCAACCGGGAAACCTATGAACGGAATGCCAAAGGCATCAACAGTTTCCTCATCAGGTCGATTCTCATTAGCAAGCCGCTCTTCAATCGGAGTCAGAAGACCGTCGTAGCTAGTTCTCCGCAATCCACGGCCAATGATCTGCTCTGTGAGAAGAGGAGAGCCAAACGCTCGGATACCAAGTATGTGCGTAACGCTCTTCACGTCCCAACCTTCTGAGAGCATGTTCACGCTCACTATGCAACGTACTGGCTCTCCGGCCTTACCCTTTTTTCCAACTGTGTTAACGATCTCACGCAAGACAGCTTCGTTGCCTTTCTCTGCGTCGAAAACTTTTGAATCGATTCGAATAGTTGGCCACTTGAGTGGATTGTCCGCAGCCGGGTTTTGAAGAAGCGGGTAATCGCGACTGAGGTGTTCGAAGAGCCACTGGGCTCGTTCTGCCTTATCAGCGACAACAAGTATCACCGGAGAAGGCCCCGGTCTTAACTCGGGTAGCATTCTCGACCAATCGTCATAATCCTCGCTCCATGAGGAATAGATACTGGCAATCGCACCTTTGCATTGAGATAGATATTCTTCCTTGCTCCTGGCGCCTTGGACCATGCTCCAAAGATCAAGATATTGAGATCCCTGATCATCTGGATCCGGCAAGCGAACCACCTTAACTAGACCTGACTCGAAAGCGTCATAAACGGAAAAATCGGAAACGAGCCATTCAAAAAGAGTTCCTTCAGGTTTTGCCGACCCTGATCCGTACCAAGGAGTAGCGGACAGATCTACGACAAGGCTAATTCGCGCTGCCTGTCTGATTCGCTCAAGGATGCGACTCCATTTGAGATATTCTGCGTCCTCACCCTTCTTGGTTTTCTTCTCGCCATACACGTGATGCGCTTCATCATTCAGGATTACCAAGTCGCGCCACCCACCGAGCACTCTTCTCATGGCTCGGGCAGGATCTTGCTTATGACGGCGTTGGAGTGCCCAAATTACGGACGCCGGCACGAAACGGCCTTCGCCAATGAGATCACTTTCCGGAACCCAATCATCCCGCTTTGTCTCCAGTGGTATCGATTGCCAATTTCGGACGGCCACCTTCGGATGAAACTCAGACCGGTACTCTGGCGGAACAATTTCAAATTCATCGTAGAGATTTTCTGGGCTACTCGGATCGAGTCCTGATCCCGTCGGTTGCTTCGTGAACTCGTCCACTCCGCGAACTCGGTCGCGCACGGTTAGGTTCGGAACGAGAACAAGGAAATTTGAAGATAGACTCGAGCCGCTTACTTTCTGTTTGTGTAGTGTGGACCAAACTACGAGAAGAGCCATTACTAGAGTCTTCCCGGTCCCCGTGGCAAGCTTGAGAGCGTAACGAATCAGATCGCCCGTTTCGGGCATTTTCCTTTGTCGCTGAACCTCATAAAGGTAAATGAGCGTCTCGATCGCCTCCTGCTGACAAAAGAAAAACCGTTGTGCTTCTTTGAGTCGCTCCTCGTCTCGTTCGAACCACCATTCCAAGCATCGACGAGTCACTAACGCAGTCCCCGGATAACCCGCATCACGCCAATTACGAATCTCATCCCTTAGTCGATTGACGAATTCGTTTTGTTCCTCGTCACCGGCGGTCAACTCCTCAAATAACGCCTCTTCTTTTCCGACTATGCTTGCTAGACCACCTCGACTGTCCTTGGCGGCGGCGCGGTAGCGCATAGAAGGACGACGACCGTCAGTCAACTTTGATCTGCCGCCAGCGAGCAGCCGATAGTGCCTTGTAGGTTCCTTAAACGCATCGCAAATAACGACACGATCTACGACGTAACCTGTGGCAACTGGGTTTTCAGACAAGGTCTTTCACCACTGTCGATTCGTTTCCGTAAATATCTACTACTTTAACGGCTATGCGCTTGTATCCGCGGATGGGAAAGGGCTGAGAAGTTGTTTGCAGCTTGAACTCTTCTGGGTCTACGTCCATTTTCAAAGTAGCTTTAAGATTTGGCGCCTTCTTGAAATCAAAGAACATCTGATAATCAACAAAGCAATCCCCATCGTAATCCTCATCCAAATACCAAGCGGCGACGTAACCCGATCCAGCAGATTTATAGTCTGTACCTCTAGTCTTACGATCAAAGATGGCCACACCTCGGAGAGAAGCAGTGACTGACTGATCACCATTTTTTTTGATCAGCGTTATGTCCACGTCAGGTAGTGCGAGCGGAGAAAAAAGCATTTCAGGCTGGGTAGCTTTAAGACCTTCGGCCAACGTGTCTGGTCGGATCATTATCAAGTGAATCTTCACCTTGCCGCGCTTTTCGAGTTGTGACTTTATCTCTCCAACGTTCGACTCGAATGCCCAACCGAGCACGTGCAGTTCAAGAATCCCGGTGGAAAGCGCATCTTGGACCGCATCGTTTATCTGCTTTGCCGTTACACGACCTGATAATGGGCCTACGGAAATTGCTATTTTCTCAGCAGAAGCTTCGAAGACAGCGTGGACCAATCCAGTAGCACCCTGTATCGCAGCGTCCTTTCGGTAAAGGCGACTTATGACTTCAATATAATTTTCAAGTTTAGCGGGGCCCCCCGCTTCACCTTCGCGAACAACGTATCCTTTCCAATCTTCAACTGAGTATCTTCCTAACGTCATCAATTCCATAGGTCCTGCTACACGAATGCTATTAGCATCTTCCGTTGGTTTGTCACGGAGCTCGATTTCAGAGGGCTCCAAGTTGTTAGCCAGACTAGAAAGCGTGATCCGTTTCACCCGCCTGTATTCGAAACCTGAAGATACAGTGCCGTTTCGTGTTTTGTAGGCTTTAAAGACTTTGGATAATAAGTATCTCCGCGCAACGTTAATCGCCACACGTGAAGTGTCGCAGGTAATCCATCGTCTTCCCCAAGCCTCCGCGACAGCGGCCGTCGTTCCAGCGCCACAGGTCGGATCCAAAACAAGATCTCCTGGATCAGTCGTCATAAGCATGCATCTCTTTACAATTTCAGAGTTAGTTTGCACCACATATCTCTTGTCGTCGGCTCCAACGGTATCGATCCATGGTGCGGTTAGGCGGGTAAAAAGACTTTCGTCGGCATACATGATAAATGTAAGTCGATTGCCTTCAGGCTGAAGGCGTTTTAGATCACTAAGGCGATCCATACCTGCTGGAGGAGTGCCGTAACCATTCTTAGGGGGAGGATAATCTTTCCCTTCAAAAGCATAGGTGAACTTTCCCGAATCCATCGGTCCTGAAGGTTCCAAAGACTTTAACCGGTAGACGCGAGCTTTTGGGGGGAGAAGTGCGTGATTAGACAACTGTTCTGGCGTCATTCGATGCCTAGTTCCATCCGGCATCTCATACCAGGAATAGTGAAACTCGCCCTCGACATCTTGCGGCAAGAAGAAGGGATAGAATTTGGTATTAGCGGTACCTTGGTCCGAGACTTTTCTCTTGCCATACCAAAGCAGGAAGTCAGCCATCTGCTCTAAAAAAGTCGTTCCAAACGGCATTGTTTTCTTCCGGAAGGGAATCAAGGAAATAAAATTTGAGGCCCCAAACACTTCATCCAGAACGTTGCGGACAAGATGGACGTTGTCGTCCGAGATTTGAACGAATACGGACCCAGTTTCAGTTAATAGGTCACGTATCAGATACAACCGTTCTTGAAGGTGAGAGAGGTAGGAATGAACGCCTAAAGACCATGTATCCCGAAACGCCTTTATAGTAACTATATCGTCCGCCTTATCTTGCTCCTCGTTCCGGATGGAGTCGACCCGCTGTTGAAAATTTGAATCGTATTTGATCGCATACGGCGGGTCCATGAACACCATTTGAACCTTACCCCGCAGCTGTTCATAATGAAGCAACGATTCGATAGCAGCTAGAGAGTCACCGCAAATAAGCTTGTTTTTCCATCCTTCGTCATGAGTGTAAAATTCAACGCGTTTGGTACGCTCGCTCTCTCGCAAACTCTTTTCCAGATCGGCGTAAAGATGTCCCTGTCGAGCCACGCCAGATTCATCAGCAGCTGCGTTTCTTGCTCTTTCGATGATCTGTGCGATGCGCGACTCTGAAACGACCTCGTTACGTTGAAGCGGTAGAACTGGTACGTCGCGTTTATTTCTTTTACCCGCCCACATAAGAACTGGATCAACAACCGGATCCATGTCGACAACCACCGGACGCTCGTTCTCCACAATCTGGCCGAGTTTGAGAGCCTTACTCCAACCATTATCCATTGGCAGAGTGACCACTTGCTCATCCGAGGGAAGCAAGGACGTGTGTCCCGTCTCAGGAGTGCGCGGTTCCTTAATATTCTCGTATGTGTAGCGCGTAATTTTTTTGGAAACCGCTTTGGGACTTTTTGCCTTAGACGTCTTTTTCGCCAAAACTTACCTCCGGTTAATTCGAAAGGACTTCTCGATTGCGACAGATACCAGCGAGGTCACAGGTCGAACAAGGCCGGCACCACGAATCATGCCGAGTGAGTTGATTCTCTCGTATAGAACTGCCGGCATGACGTATCGCCTCGGTCGTCTCGCGCAACATTTTGCTGTCCACTAGCTCGCGAACATTTCGTCCCGCTTCGTCCAGATTCAATACTTCAACTAGATCAGCATTCTCCCCAGTGAGTTGTTGATACCCAATCGCATAAGTATGTAATTGTGCGCGAGTAACTTCTTCGGCCTGTGCTAGCTCGGACGACTTGAAATCCACAATCGCAACCTCGTTGGTGTCGAGGCGTTTGATAAGATCAATGCGGCCATTGACAGTGATTCCAGGAGCGACCTGTATTTCTACTTGTTTCTCAGAATGTATTGTTTGAGAAAGCGTTGGACCATGTTGTTTCATATACCGTTCTAGCGATTCGATAGCAGCTTTCCGAAGTTGCTCTCTTAACGCTGGATACGCGAAGGGCGTATGCAGATGGCTATCGACGAGTGACACAACTTCTGTCTCATCGACAAGATCTCCAGAGATCGCACGCTTATGAATCTCTGCCAGTGCGTCGTGAAGCGACTTACCGAAACCAAGCGCCTCATGGAGGGGCGGGTTAAATCCATATAAGAAGCGGAGCTTGAATGAGTACGGGCATTCGAAAAAATACTTTAGCTCACTAAAACTCAACACAACGTTCGGTGTTTCTCTCTTTGCGCGGGGATCGATCTTAGCTGCGGGTGACGCGCTGGGCTCTGCCGTTAAGATATTCGATACCTGCGTAAACTCCTGCAGGAATTGTGATGGCTTTTGGTAGCGCCGATTGCCATCAACGGGAGCAAATGAACAATAAAGGTATTTCTTGCTGCGCGTAAGTGCGACGTAGAAAAGCCTACGTTCATCTTCGGTTGAACCATCATAGCGATCCGCGTCGGCTACCGCGGCTTTCGGCAAGATGTGCCATTTACTCCTGCCTCCAACACCGCCTGATGGGAAGCGATTCTTTTGAAGGGCAGGAATAAACACTGCCGGCCATTCCATTCCCTTCGCCTGATGCACTGTCATAATCTGGACGGCATCCGGCTGCGCGAAACCAACGTCTTCACCGCCCTCCTCGTAGTAGTCAGGAGCTTCGTTTAGCAGCCAATAGACAAAGGTCTTGTATTTCTCTTGAGGCTTGGATTGAAAATAGATTTGTTCGTAATCGGAAATTACCTGACTAAACTTGCCGAGGTTGTAATAAACAATTTCACCGCGTGGAGCGCCAGTAATTGCACTTACTGGAATTCGTTCTTCTCGCAGACTTATTGCTTCCAGGAAATCGAGATATGCGCGCTGTATGTTGTATGCAGCCCAGCGTTCACCCTCTTCCCAAGATTTTGCTCTGTCCAATACGGACAAGCCTTTATTCAAGTCGTCATCATCCAAACCAAGTTCTGCGTTCACCCATGCATCGCGGACATCGGCTGCCGATACATCACCTGTAATGTATTGGCAAAGTGCGACGCAGGCTTGAACTTCAGGTGTGTCGAATAGATTAGCGAGACCGGCAATTATGTAAGGTATACCCTCAGCTTTGAGGACATTGACTATCTCTTCTCCACTCTTTCTCACGCTGCGCAGCAAGATCGCGCAATCTGACCAACTCAATCCTCTCGATTCGGCATCAGGCTCATCGAGAAAAGGTGTACCTCGTAGAGCCAATATCTTTTCTGCAATCCACTTCGCTTCCGCTGCAGGAGAATCAAAAGTTAGGGCCAGGAGATCGCCACGCTCAAAGGTCTGATGACTCGCAGATACCATACTCTTAGCAAGCCGGTTAGGGTTATTGTTCTCAGCAATCTTTCGCCCACTATCAACTACGCCAGAGCTTGACCGAAAATTTTCAGCCAATGTCACCGGTTGTACATCTGGATACCGACTTGCGAAATTGAGAATGTTGCCAATCTCAGATCCGCGCCATTGATAAATTGTTTGATCGTCATCGCCAACCACGCACACACTTGCACCTAATTGGTGTAAGCGACTGACCAAGGCCTCTTGTAATGGATTGACGTCCTGATACTCATCCACAAAAAGGTATTTGATTCGATCACCGAGAGCTTTTTGTAAGTTGCTACTTGAATAGGATTCATCGAATAGCGCGGCGACAGCGTCGACCATAATTCTCGAGTAGTCCAAGTATCGATGTTGGTCAAGTAGATCGGTATAGCAGTCCAAACCGATCTTGAGACTCGTCGGGATTAGCTTTGGGTTGACGGTGTCTTCTCTGATCACATTAAGTGCTTCAAGATATACGGAAACATCTCGACGAGTTCGGGAAAGGTATTGTCCTCGGCTAGGACCTGCAATCACCTCAACACCTTTCAAGCCTGACTTGATGCTGTTCTTGCCTATAAGTAGCTTCGTTTGTACATCGTTTAGAACACCATACTTGAGATATTCAAAGAGATACGTCTGAAGTAATTCCAAGCAGAAACCGTGGATCGTGCCAACGTACATCTGAGCCAATCCCGGCACGTCGCCGAATTCTCTTCGAACCAATGTGGCGATGCGGTCTTTAAGCTCAGCAGCAGCTTTGTCGGTGAAGGTAAAAGCAACGATATTTTCAGGCGTGATTCCGTCGGTTTGTTTGCGCTTCAGAATCTCCACGACACGAGCAGACACAACCTGAGTCTTACCTGAACCAGCACATGCGATGATCTGCAGATTGCCGTCAAGCGTCTCAATAGCACAGATCTGTTCGGCCGTAAGATTCATGCTTTGGCGTTCTAAATGTCGGATTGCAACTGACTGTCGTTACACGCGTTGAGGTCGGATACTTGGACTCAATTCATTCAGCACCGGGAGTAGGTCGGAGAACCCTGTTCGCCCTAACTGGAGATTCGGAGGCGGCGATTCCCAGGCCAGAGAAACGTGTAAGACTCGGCTGCATTATAGGCAACGGCTATCGCTTTTGAAAAGACTGCTCGGACTTAGACTTGTTTCTTCCCGTCAGGCTGACCAGTATTTCCGTTGTAGACGGAGAGTTATACCACTCCTACTACAAACATGTGAGGGAGTGGGGTAATGTTGGAGTCTTTCGTTGAGAGTAATCCTCAGCTCCTCAGGAGAAACATTGGTAGGATCATCCAAAGAGCAATCTATGATTTTCGTAACACCTGGAGCACTCGAGTCGCCGTGTGTGGCGTCACTGAAACGGTGAAACGTGACATCCTGGGCCATTCATCATCAACGATGACGGGTATCGACAATAACTCCACTCCAGCATCTCAAGTTGCGGCAATGGAGTTGGTAGGAACCTATGGCGATCGAATGCTCGACAAAGTTGTTGAAAACTAACGGTGAAGTTAATAGCGGGGGCGGGATGGAATCGCCGACCTTGGGGATATGCAAAACCTAAGTATTTGCCTTTTCGAAAGTTGCAGCCACCAAGAATTTCGGCCTGTTTTGCATTTTTACGGTTTGTCACAATCGCGTATGCGTGCTGTGCTGTTCATTCTGGACACAAATTGGACACAACTTTTGGGGTGAACCCGATTACCTTTAGAGTTTTCGATTTGTTCGTAACGGCGCACCTTCGAATTCGCCCTCATCTTGAAACCACCAGGGTAAATACGAGCAACCACGTTGTTATTGAAGCGCTAAGAGGACTCACAAAGTTAACGGTTCGGATTTTATCTGTCCGATTAATGTGGGAGTTGGATTCTGGCCCCCATTTTGAACGAGTTGCTGCATGTGATCATTAGCAATGGAATAAATCCTTGTGATACTGCGGCGGCGATTAGCGCGCAGCAGCGCCTCATACTCGTTCTCTTCCTGAAGCAGCTTGATCAAAGCCGGAGTCAACTCCAGCAGGATTAGTAGCAACCGCACGCCCCACGCCATCGCCCAGGCATCCGCGCCTTGCTCCGGGTTCTGCTTCACTGCACCTAATGCCACATAACGAGACAGCAAATCGTCTGCCGGTGGAATCTCCTGCATACGGTATTGCTCGTCGATTCGTGCCAACTCCTGTTGCTGTTGGTTTCTAAGATCTTGAAGATCATTGCGAGCGCGCTCAAGCTGCTTATTAGTTTCGATTACCTGCTCTTGTAGCCGGCGATACACGGGACCTCGGCCCGGCCTTCCTGTGCCCGCGACGACCCCCTGGAACTGTTCATCGGGCCTCATCACTTCGTTGGTGACACGATGTTCCAGTTGGCCCGCTTCAGTCTCGAACTTTTGAATACTCTGTTCGGACGTCGCTACGCGCGCACGAAACTGTGCTTCGGCGCGCTGCTTCTCTTCACGATAGGGTTTGTTCTTATCGTTTTGCTTTTCTCTGAGCTGTTGTGTGATTTGCTGGTCAAAAATGCGAAGTTCGAGTGGCACCGAAACCACGAGACCGATAAATACCGCCAGCACCAAACGCGCTCCAATCATTACACGGTTCTTGCTTGTTCCAGAGACTATTTCTCGATCGATCAACATGATTAGGGTGGCGTAAACGGCGGCGACGAAATAGACGGCTCTCACTCCCAATGAAGTACTCAACGCATACGAGGACGAACAGAACGCAAAAATGCCAACGATCAGGACAAACACTCCATATCCCGCTTGAGTTTTGTACGCGTGATCGGAACAGAGCCTGATAAGATTACAATCCGTTTTAGAAAGGGCGAGAAGCGGTCTGGTCAGAATACTCATGATTGGTCTCGCAAATAGAATGGTTTAACTCAACGTGATGGGAACTTCTCGCAGTGAGATTGGTATGGGGGACAGTTGTAGTGGCGGTCGCGCGGATCCATTCGCAGCTGGACTTGGACCATTAGTGGCCGCCGGTTGCTTTTCGGATTCATCCAGCGCCACGCTCGCGGTTTGCTTGCAATGCGTGCGTCCGATCGCTTCCCAACTCTGATCGAGGAAGGGAAGAAGACAAGCGGCGCACCCAGTTATGCGGTCGCCCGCTGCGAACACTTTATGGGTGACCGGATCGCGCCGTTGTTCGAGCAGAAATTCGCGATGTCGCGGCTCACGAAGAACTGTGGTTCGTGCAGTCATTTCGAATTATACGTGCTGTGAATGGTATGGTGATTACCCGTAACAACCTTCGCAATACCGACTTCTGACTGCTCGATTTGTTGAATTGCTCCACCCTCGAGCGGGCTTGGGTTGGAGACGATCTTTTCCGGTTGCGGTGTCAGTGTCAGTAACTTGATGAAAGGCTCATCAGCATTGGCACCTTCTCTGATCAACAAATCAGAAGTTTCAAAGATCTTCCGCCCTTCGATGTTTGTGATGAGCCGAGCGGCGCCGAAAGCCTGTTTGATCGAGCCGCCTGATCCCAGCACCTGATAGAAGTTGGCCGAGAAACTCACTGCGCCAGCGTCAGAAATCGGCTTAGCAGCGCCCATCGTAAAGTCTAATACCTGATGTAGTGCTTTCGCCTGTTTGCGTGCGAAACAGCAACTCAACACCGCCACCTTCAGGTTCGTATTGAACAGACCAACCAATTCAGCCAGGTCTCGAGGTGCGACTGGTTGGCCGCTGCCATCGTTTGCCTCGAGAAGGATCTCCTGATTCTTAGTGCCATGACCGCTGAAGTGCAGAATGTGAGGTTCTACTTCCTGAAGTCCTCTCAGTAAATCTCTAGGACGCGCTGCAAGATAGTGAACAAATTCAAACGCGTCCCGTTGCAGGCTCTGGCGAAGCCGGTAGTCCATTTCGCGGGCCTCTTCCTGCAATCGTATGTGACTCGTATCGCGAGGATTGGCAGCAAGATAAAGAATTTTGATCTTGGACGTCATGACTTATCTCCTGAACTGGAATCAACTCGTTAGTTGGGCTTTCGACTTGGCCTCAATCGCGGCCGGTTCGGTGAGTTGGGATTCTTCGGCAGGTGGCAGTTCGTCCGGCAATTGATCAACCAATACGGTAGCCAAGTGGGACTGACGCAGAGTTGCCGAACTTATGTCTTTTAACTCCTTCTCGAGGAACTCGATGTTTTCATCAATTCCTTTCAGCGTCTCTTTATCGACTGGAGATACGGACAACTCCCTGGCCCTTCTTACTCGCAGTTGCTCCAGTCTGGCCACGAGGAGTTTGCTTTGACTGGTGAGCGATTCGAGTTTCTTGTTTTCGATCTCGATGAGAAAGTTGCGGTGATCCTCTTCCGCCTTCGTCGTATTGCGATCCAGATTGGTCAGATGGATGATCAGACCAAACTCCTGACGCATGTATGCGCACGCGCGGTTTCTCACGAGGCTAAATACTTGATTTCGCGCCACCGCGTTCTGGTACATGAAGGAGTATTGATAGTAGGTCTTCAACTCTGACTTTAAATGAATTTCCAACTGGTATTGCAGACCGTCGAGATCCAGTTGTAAGACGCTGAATCGCCGCCATCCCTCTTCATCAGGGTAGACACCACGCAACTCGAAATTTCCGGTCAGGACCAACTCTTCAGTTGCTTGTGGATTGGGAGAGTCGATGCTCACGCGAAATTCGCGAATCACGAAACAGAGATTGTGATAGCGTTCCGTCAAATCGCTGCGTCCTACGCGCTGCGTTAGATCGACAATCCTCGCATTGAACTCTTTCTTCAGGCTTTCCTGTATTTTCTTACTCAAAAGTTCTTTTACCGGCAGACCGTCGTCTTCGCCCGCGTTGAGGGGAGCAGCTTTGTTCGGCTGATTGAAATAAAGATAAAAGCGTTCCGGATGGATGCTACGAAGGCAGTGCCGCGCTTCGCGTAAAACGGTCTGCCTGATTGCTTCTTTTACGTCGGTGCCGGGATTTAAATATCTTTCGATCGAATCGAGTTTCGGTATGTAGAGCCTGATGTTGAATTTCAACTGGACTTCAAACTTGTCGAGGCTGGTTTCAAAAGTATCTTCAGCTTCCAACAGGAATGGATTGGTCAGTTCTTCCTCTTCGGCTTTTAAATTGGGTACGGAAACCAGATGATCGACGCGATAACCAATCTTGGCCGCGCACGCGCTGACATCTCGCTTAATGTTTGACTCAATCGACGCGAAGCGAAGAAGAAGATCGACGTATGTCTTGCCGATAAGGTGGCGCTTCAGGTTTACATTCAATGTATCCCGCACCCAGGCTTCCAGATCTGTGACACGGCTCGCCAGGAATGCAACAGAATCATGACAATAGAGTTGCACCGTGTTTTGGATTATCACCGGCAAAGAGCGGCCGGGAATAAAATGTTCATGATTATGAGTGACTGCAACAAACTCCCGCGGCGCCTTGCGAACATCGGCAGTGTTGGTGGAGATATTGATGAAACGGACGTTACGTCCGACTTGTCTGAGCTGTTCGCTCAGTTTCTGAAGCAGCGGCTGTTTGAAGGCAGGATATTGCAGATCGTAAGTGAACTGCCTAAAAGTAACGTGATGGAAAAAATAATCCTTTAGCCTGCGTTTGAATACCTCTTCCGCGGAGGCGAGCTTTTCGTTAAAGACATATGCCTTGACGTAATCACGAGGATCGAGATTGAGACCCGCCTCCACCGTAATCTTTTGTTCTTCTGTATAACCTTGCAGCCTGACGCCGATCTCGATCGGTCCTACTACTATTTCGCTTGCAACATTGTTCTCGCCACTAAGAGCAACCTGCACTTTCAACTCGAGACCGGTCTCCACGGCGGCGCGGTTCACAAGATGTTTTTCCAGTTGATGTCGCACTGCATCGTAGTTTTCGATGAATCGAGCCTCATCCCCCGGCGGAATAAACTCGTTGACCCATCGTTGCAGCAAGCCGGCCAAAATCTGTCCGGGTGCGTGTTCGCCGTGGAGCGCTTCAGCAACCCGTTGCTCGTGGCCCACTGGACATTGAGCCGCGATGATTACGATGTCGATCGCAACGGTTCGCTGATTGTCGCAGACGTAATAGGTCAGGGGCTTTCCCCTCGCTGTGCGCAACGGGTTCTTTTTGTTGGCGACTAAATAGTCCTGAAAATCACCCAGCACGCGAAGTAGAAAGTCTTTCTTAACTGCTTTCTTACTCCCGCGATCGATCGTTACGATTACCGTTTCGCTGGGTGTCACCGGCACCGTGCCAGTGACCTTGCGAATAACCGGATCCAGGTTGAGCGTATTGTCCATAGTACTTCCTTCAAGCAGCAGTAGCTTGCGCAGTGCAACTAATAAAAGCCTCGCGCAGTTTTCCTAACGACGCGCGTGCCTCCAGCAACTTGCGCCGGGCTTCGGCGGCGTTAGTGAGGAGTTCAACATTCAGTGATTCGTCGGAAACTTCATTGATCAGACTGTCGACGAATAAAACTTGATCTAACATGTCGTCCTTGAGCTGTTCCCAAACCGCTGCGAGTCCCGTTCTCTGGAAGCGAGGGATGTGACGACCAAGAACCTCAAACAGCAAGGCTCTAACAAGGCGTGCGTTGAGATCGGTTTCGCCGGTGACCTCCGCAGTCGCTTCGGCCGGGTTGTCTTGAGATAAAGGGGAAAGGATGAAGTACCAACCGGCCAGAATATCGGCGATGAGGAACAGCGCCCTATCAGGATCGACCTCAGAGGCTGCACTACAAACCCAGCCAACCAACAGATCCAAAGAGTCTTCAGCTTCTTTTAGATCTTTGAACCCAAACAGCGGATGCGAACTGGGCCACTGACCATAATCTTCCTGATCGACCTGGCGATTCGTTTCAATGCAATAAATAATCAAAACTTCCTGAGCAATCTGTCCGGCTTGAGTAGGTTTGGACCACTGCATCAACTCTTTAACCGTCGCATATATCGTTGGCTCGCGGTGGAGCAGATAACTCACGAGATAACGAAGCGTCCGATCCCGTATTTCCGGTCTGCCCTGGTCGAGTAGTTGTTTAACCCACTTCAAGGTTTCAAACGGAGCTGAGTCGCCCATGCGACGCAGCAATAGGAGGAGCCATTGATGTTGATGTTGCAGAAGTTGCTGCCAGAAAAGACGGGCGGCTTCGCGTGATGGCTCTTCCTTGTCGAGCTTGATCAGCAGTCTGCTTAAGGCAAAGCTGAGATACCGGCGAGCGGCTTCCACTTGCAGGTCTGGGAGTGACTGAAAGGCCAATCGGTGCTCTTTCAGTCGCTCGGCAGCTTCAGCGACTTGCTCAAACTGGGCCAGGATGTCGTAAAGCCAGTTGGCTACATCAGCGGCTGCGTATTGCGCCGCCATATCGACGAACAACTGGCGGGCGCCTTCCGCGACAATCTTTCTCGGGCTGAAAAGCAAACCTCGCTGGCGCAGGAGAACAAAGTTGGATTCGAAGAAGAAGTAATGCTCGTTGCGGATGTACTCGCTCAGATTAGTTCTCAAACCCTCCAGCTTGAAATCAACGACACGCTTGTGATTCTCGTTTTTTGTACTCGCCAATTTGCATTTACGAAGGACGGCGTCCGCGTCGCGTTTCCAGCGGTGCTCTAGTGGGACCGATTCAACGACCTCGGTTATTTCGGACGCGTCTTTATTGTCCGCACGCTTCACGCGTTTCGTGACTTCTTCGGTAGTGTCTCCCAGAAACAATTCAACGAGATAGGAAAAATCCTGCGGAGATAAGTCAGGGAAATACGTGGCGCAATAAAGGACGGTGCGTGTTAAGGGATCCTCCCAGTCAAAGAGATCCTCAACGTTGAGATCGTAACGTTGCGGCAACGGCCTGGTCTCGAGCACGTCTCGAAGGTTTTGCGCCCTCAGGCACTTGTTGATCTGCTTATAGAATTCGGCATTGTCATTGCTCCAACGTTGTTCCTGCCGTTGTTGCAGAATCATTTTTGTCAGGATGTCGTAATCGCTGAAATCGTACTCTTCCAAAAGCGGGGACAGAAAATCGATCTCCCAGCTTCGCAGGCGCATTGCAGCAGTCCGCGAATCCACGTAGGCTTGAATTCTTTGAGGCGAGACGAGGCAGATCAAACACAAGCCGCGTTCGTTCAATATGGACTTGTATTGCGCGATTCGGGCATTGTTGGATAACAGAGAATCGAGTATTTGTGTGGAAATCTCATCCTCACCGCTGCTGCTGACTTCCCAAACGCAGATCGCGGCGCCCGAATCGGTAACGGCTTTACGCTTCTCCTTGGATCTGGCCAGGGCCTCGATGAAGTTTTTGAAGTTGTAATCGCCCTGGCCATTCTGGTCGATCGTAACCAACTCTTTAGCAGGGATTTTGGTTTCACAAGCAATGCTCCTGGCGACGTTGCCGGCAATGTCTTCATCATGGCAACTAACCAAAAGGATTCGCTCGGATAGAAGTGCTCCTGAGTGGGCCGTTATTTGGGAAACGTCGAGACTTTTGTAAGCTCGATTCGACAATTCGAGAGCTGCAATTGTGATGAATCCGTCGAGGGTGAGTTGAGACTCGCGATCCTTCGACTGATGGTAACCAAAATAGGTGTTATAGGAGTGGTTATGTGACCCACTTATTGTATTGACGATCGCTGCGGGCGATCCTTGCAGAATTTGGTGCAGCCGGGTCTCCGGCCGTTCATTGTGCCGTGGTCCATTCGCCGGCGCTGCGGCAGCGAGGTTGCCGCTGTCGTTCGGTTTGTCTTCGTTCGGTTCTGCCTCTGGTGTGGTTGACTCTGGCTTTTCTTCGATTCGGTGAGTCGCACTGGTATCGCCTGCAGACGACTCGTCGCTAGTAGATGGGTTGTTTTCTACAACAACATCTTCAGGTTGACTGGGTTCGTTCGACATATTCAAACTGAGGATGGCGCGATGTGGATTACACGGCGCCGAACCATGTACAACCGGTAGTAATCTGGGACTTCACTCGACAATGGGAATCGCCGGTGAAACATTACCGGCATTGGCAAGAAACTTTTTGCAGCGTCTGGGGAGGAGATGAAGTGAAGGGAAATTTTAGATAGGAATACGATCGCCGCTATTTGCGACTAATCCTTGTATCTCAAAACTGTGTTCGCTTGTTTCGACAATGCTACCGTCTGGTGCGAGGGCACGAAGTTGTACTCGGTATGATCCTGGCTGAACGAGGTTCATGGGAATCCACAAGCGGACCGCCTTACTGGCGCCATGATCCTGAAGTTGAAGATTACGAATCTCGAACTGATCTTCTGACCCGATCTTTTGTAGTAACGCGGAGTATTTCTCGATTCCTTTGTTTGTTGGCAGTAACCACAACTCAAGCAGCGGGCCTTTGAAATTCGGAGAAACGTTGGCGACCACGTTTCGGGTAGTTACCGGCGGCACTATCAGGATCAGTTTCTGATCTGACGGTAAATCCTGCCCCCTCGCGTTTAGTTCACCCAACTCGCCCTCGATGGCAGCTCTGCGTGCCTCGCGCGCAACATTGCGACGGTGATTGGTAAACAAAACAATTCCCAGAACGAAAGCAACGATGACGACTGCCGCTATCGGTGCGTATCTTAAAAGCGATCGTCGCTTCCTCTCTTTGAACTCTTCGATAGAGACTGGTGTCTCTGCCGGTAGGTTGGTTTCAACTCCGACTGGTTGCGCGGGACGAGAGTCTTCTCTGGCCATACGACGCAGTGATTTGGCAATTTTCAGCTTGTTCCGCTGATGCGGTATCGCCAGAAACTGATTCAGAAACTTTTGACTGTCCTCTTCTGTTAACGAACCTTCAAGATAGTCTTCGATCAAATCATCTTCCGCCATCGAGAGCTTTTCCACCGTGTCACTTTCACTCAGGACAAGCTGCTCCACTTCATGGCGTTTCTCCTCAGTAAGATCTCCAAGGAGAAACTGCCGCATCCACTGCTCGTCGTTGTTTACTTCATGCATGATGGTTTGAAAACAGGAACTCTCACCGACAATGATATTTAACCCAATCTATTTCGCAGGAATCGACTGCAAACACTTCTCAATGCATTGTCCCAGTTGGTCGCGGATCCTGTACATCCGTACTCTCAAGGCGTTTGGGTCAATTCCGCGAGCCTGCGCAAGTTGCCTCCTCAGTTCTATTTTCGCCTGTCCATCCTTTTGATAATAATCGAGAACGAGCTCCCGGTCTTTCGGTTCCAGTCTTCCCAAACACTGTCTGAGGCACCTATCCACATTTTCCAGCTCATCATCCGTATCATCCAGAATTGAATGTTTGGGCGTTTCGGCCTCTTCCAGTCCGACCATTACCGTTTTATTTTTTTGATACTCTTTGATTAGATTTCGCGCTACGCCATAAAAATAGAGGTCGGGTTTGCCTTCATAGGTGGTTCTCAGGTGCCCGGCTTTTTGGGCCACGATGTTTATGGCAGCGTCGGCCATACCCTCTGCATCGCTGCATTTTCGCCACGCAAATATTTTGACCAGACTGCGACGAATCTCTTCATACTTTTGCCCCGCGCGATCGCGATTTGAGTCGAGCCACGCCAGCAACTCGTCAAATCTTTCCTGTGTAATCGCCAGATCAGTTTTCATTTAGCGGTGGCGCGAGACCTCTTTTTAAAAATCAACCAGCTCGCCAAAACTATTCCGAGCACTAAAGACAACACTAGCACCGGTGACGGCCAACGCATTTGCGCAACCCGAATCGGTTGGTCATATTCTCCCTGCAGGACGAATCCGGCCCAAAAGTAGGGTGGCGACCAGGCCGGATTCTTTCGCAGCTCTTCCTTTGCAAAACGAAGCGCAGCCGCGGGCGGCAAGCCGTCTTGTAACATCGCTTTGTAAAAATGGCCCATCAACACGGCAGTGGCCTGATCATCAACCTCCCAAAGGCTGGCCAAAACGCTGCGCGAGCCCGCAAACATTAAACCGCGCGTTAGTCCGATGATCCCTTCGCCTCTGACGTCTTTGCCGAGACCCGTATCACACGCACTCAAAACAGTGAGATCGGCTGCAAGTCTAAGATTGAATACGTCGTGAAGTTGCAGGAAGCCGTCAGTCGGACTTCCATCCGGCTTGATCATAGTCAGTACGATACCCGACAACTCAGGATGCTCTGTGTTGACGATTCCATGTGTCGCGAAGTGCAGGATCCGGTAGTCCGAGATCTGATCACTCATCACATTCTCCCGGCTTGCTTCAAAGCCTTTGACAACCCAGGCGGCATTTGAAGCTGCGACAATGAGATCGGCCTCATCCGAGGCATGAGTTAAACGGCGCAGCCTGCCACCTCGCGTAGCCTGTTCAAGACCTCTAAAAACCGGTTGCTGAGTGTTTTCGAGCGACTGTGCGAAGGCTGTCTGTACATTGCTGTTATGCAAGCGAGTGTCGTTAGTGCTGAATACAGGATCTGCAAAGACAACAATACCGCGTCGCGGGGACGTTGGTTTGCTCTCAGCACGAATGGCAGCGAGCGTGGAGATCGATGGTAGGCTGACGAATTCGTGATCAGCGATTAAGAAATCGTGAGCTTTACCTTGCTGCGAACTATCTCTCTCCGGCGGAGGAAGAGCAGCGAATGGGAGCCATTGCAACATTCCTTCGGTTACTATCAGTAGTCTCTTTTTCTCGAGCATGCCGGCTACCGGCTCCAACAGCAGAATGCTGAGGGCGTTGGCTTTGTCGTAGTACTGTCTGTCGGCTGCTTCTACTCGAGCCTGATATTGATCATCGACCGACTCACCAGTGACCTGTCGGGCAGTTATCAACTTGTAAACATCGAGTGTAGCGTTTTCTAATATAGACCTCGGCTTCAGTTCGTAGGCGTGTAGAGAGTTTGACGTAACCGCCCACAGGTAACTTCTTTCCTCTCCCAGTGTATATTCAAGGAGTAAGTCGTTGGGTCGGAGTTGCGCCTGGATCTGTTCGAGCGATAACGGATTGGGGCGGCTAAGCGCCTCATACCGGTGGCTCTGATTTCTCACCCGCGCCTGTAGCGACTCATATTCGGCTTTCAATCGCTCCACCTGTTCAAGATCACTTTTCTGCTCCTTGCCGTTTTCAGCAGCGGACATCTCGATCTGATATCGCGCTTGGGCGCGCAGGAGCCCTTCTAATTCTCGTTCGCGTTTTAGCAGTGCCGGATCTACATCCTTGCCAATGTCTGCACCAGCCTCGACCAGGTGATCCACAAGGGCTCGCGCCCGGGCTCGTTCACTCACGAGTAGCGCCTGCTCAGCGAATTTCTGTCCGGGCCGCTGCTGGTCCAACCTCATCAATATGTCGATGTACAAATCATAGTGCTTGCGCAAACCTGAAAAATAAGACGATCGGTAGTCGAGACTGGCTACATTCGTTCGCAGGGCCTCAATCATGTCGACCGCATGTTCGATATGCGATCTGGCTTCGTCCAGGGCGCCTGAATCGCGTGCAGCGCGCGCGAGGTTGTAACGCGTCGTGAACTCGATGCCACGTTCACCTGACTGTTCACTCAATGGAAGCGCTCGCCTGTAAAACGCTAATGCCTCATCCTTTCGGCCATCAGATAGATACAAGTCGCCGATGTTATTCAACGCCAAAGCCTGTCCGCGTCGATCCCTTATTGAGGTGTAAAAGCGAAGTATTTTTTGATACTGGTGCAGGGCTTGCTCGCGATTCCCCTGCGTCACGTAGATAGTACCGATCTCGTTTAGCGCATAGGCTTCCATACGGCTCTTATTGTTCGCACGACTTAGCTGTGCACACTCTTCGTAGTAGGCAAGGGCAGTGTCTAGGTCATTTTTTTCGCGGTAAACTGAGGCGACTTGATAAAGTGACGACGGCAGGGCGTCTATCACGCCAGTCTGCTTCGACAGGTTCACCGCTTTCATGTAGTGCTCAAGCGCTAGGTTAGTCTGATTCAGATGCTGATAAGCCTGTCCCATTCCATTTAGGATGACCGTTTGACTCTGAAGATCGCCGATCGTTGTAAGAATAGCCAGTGCCTCAACGTGTAACTTGAGTCCTTGCTCGTCCTTCATGTCCAGTGAGGACGTTATGCCCTGGGCCGTAATCGCCAGAGCTTCGCCGGACTTATCTCCTGTCTCGCGATACAGACGCAAAGCCTGCTGAAAGTAATTCATCGCCTGATCTACGGCCCCGATCGCATTGCCGAGATACCCTCTGAAAAGAAGACACCTTGCCTGCTCATTGCGATCTCGTGTTTCGCCGAATAAGTTGAACGCGCGTTCGAAGTAATCAAGTGACCTGATCAGATCTCCTCTGGAGTAGGAAACTTCACCGAGACCACTCATCAATTGCGCATACCTGTGCTTGAGAGCGAGGTCTCCGTTCTGAGGGTTTATATCAGCATAAGAGCTCCACAGCGTATCGAGCCGGCTTTGCGCCTGCTCGTTATTTCCAAGGAGGGAATGAAGCCGCGCCACATGTGTCAGCGCCTCGAATTCATGCTGCGGTTCAGCCGCCTTCTCACTTTGGGTTGCGGCTCGCTCGAAGTCCTGAAGCGCCTGACGGTACTCACCAAGCAGGAAATGAGTTTCACCGATCTTCTTTAATGCTGTGATGATAAGCTGCTGCTTACTCGCCAAAAGTGCGGCTTCGGCGTATTTCTCGATAGCTCTTCGCAATCCAGCTTCATTCCACTCCGTAGAGACCGTGTTGCCGGCTGCCAGCGCTAGTGTGGAATTGCTGTCCTTGAGATCATCAGCCGTAGCCGTGTGGACTGGTTGCACGAGCAAGGCTATTTGATCGGTTCGGGAACCGGTTTCCAGCGAACGCACTTTCACTACGAATAGACCTGTTGCTTCCGCGACCGCACAAATCTCGACCGGTTCGAACGTATGACTGGGATATTCGATTAATTGCTGCCCTCCTGGATCCGCAAGACTAACGGCGATCCTGAGATCTCCTTTCTCGACTGAGACTCGAAGAGACTCGCCACGATTTAGAAAAACCAGAAACTGCTTTTCGGCAGCTGGCGCGAGTTGATTAACGATTGATCCGCCCGAACGAAAGTCAGAATCAGCAGTAGCTGACGATTGAGTTGAAACAAACACGCTCTGCAGAGATATATACAGAAGCAGGCACAAGACTGCACGAACGCAGAATGTCGATTTTGTTACCGCCGAGGTTGAGGGAAGAACCGTGTGGGAGTGACTTAACATGGGAGCGCCATAAACGTCCCAGGAGCGAGGTAAGCAGGTCGAAGCAGGCAAATCTGCATCACCCTGGGGCGAATTCAATCGCGCCTATTTAACATTGTCCCGCTTAACGATTCAAGGAGAACGGAGATTAATACTGACCGCCAGAGGGGTGGCCTTGGCAAGCCACCCTTTGACTCTGACCGCGCGGGGTGAGTTCGGATGTAGTAAAGGCTTTCGCTGGCTAAATTCCGTCGCGCAATCGGTCAGTTGACACTTTCTTGCGGCTGCCACGCGCGGTAATTCTAGTGTCGACGATTGTTCCCCAACGCGTGCCCTCTTTCTTTAGAGGTTTCTTCGATCCCTTCGCTTTGGCGCTACCTTTATCCGCTTTGGATTTAGCACGGCTCTGCTTCTTTGCCGGCATACTGAGTTTCTCCTTCCCAACTGAGGTCACAACATTATTGGGCTGTTTTGAGCTGCATAGCTTCTAACTATTCCCAAAGACTATGGTCATCGGAACGAAATATTACACCCTTTGTGCGAACGTTATTCTAGACTACGCCGATCATTGCAAAAGCGATCGAGCGTGCTTAACCAGAAGTTCGTGCATTTGGAAACGCCCGCCGATGGGCTCAAGCAATCCATGGCCCACCAATTTACGAATGGTCGGTATGGGATCGGCTACGCGCCAGACAGCTTTCATGGCGCTAACATCGAATGTCGCTGGCTTCGGTGCGAATGGACCAAGATACGCGAAGCAGTCGCGCGTAAAATCGTCCAGATCGTCTGTGCTTCTTTTAAGCAGAGCCTGAACCGTGGGCAGTATGATTCCTTCAGCGCGATCGAGCGGAGCGACTTGTTCCAGAATTCTTGCGTCTTCGCGTATGTCTTCAATTACTTTGACGACATTGAGTCCCATTTCGTGTTCCGTTCGTAATAGTCTTCCAGCGACGTGCAGAGCCAACGGCAAGTTTCCGAGATCGTCTACGAGTTGACGGCACTTTTTTGGATATCGTTTGACGACGTCCGCAGCAAGGTAGCGTAGCAGTGTCAATGAGTCGGCTTTATCGAGGACCGGCAGCAAATAGATTTTGTTCGGGTCAGTAGTTAGAGCCTGCGCAACTTCGGGAAGTCGGGTGGTAGCGAGGATCGTGCATGAGGAGCCCCCGGCAGCTTTGATGAAGGGAAAGGCATGTTCTGGTTTCCAGATGTCGTCGACTATCAACAACATCCGCCGGTGCCGCAACATCGGGGCAAGTTTGACTACTGCCTCATCAACTGTAGGAGTCCGAAGAATTTCATCCGTGCCCAGTGCTCGACCCCAGTCAGCTATTTTGGTCAACAACTCAGGGGCACGCTCCAGGGCGGTCCAAAGGACACCTTGTGGAAATGTGGAAAGCACTTCCGGATTTCGGCCCAATACTCCAACCATGGTGGTCTTTCCCACACCCGGCCAGCCTCGCACAACCAGGAGATTAGGCTCGACTTCTTTTCCTTTCGTCGCTGCCGGTGGCGAAAGGAGCTTTCTGATCTGCACCAGCGACTTTTCGCGACCGACGACGATCAACCCGGGCAGCGGTGGCCCAATCCCTGGCGGCGGTGGAAAAAGTCGTTCTTGTACATGGTGATAGGTTAGGGGATTAACTTGAGCGCGTAATTTCTTTTTGGAACGCCTTGTAGCCAGAGGTTCCAGAACTGTGACTTCACCCGCGACTATTTCATCCGCTTGTTCGAGGACGAAGCTGCCGTCGAGTGTGGCCCGGCGAACACTCCGAACTTCATCTGCGCTGGCTTCGCCGTCGATCAATTTTTGCACCGCCGCTACCAGCGGCGATGCGCTACCAGCCATTGGCTCAGGATTAGGTGGAAAACGAATCGTAGGATCGACGCCTTTTCGCACGAAAAGCTTGACGCCTCTCGAGTGGGGCGGTCGTTGCAATCTGAGTTCTCCCCGCGCGGATACAAAAGCATCTTCGATGGGCACGCCAAAGCCAAGAGCGAGATAAAATGCGCCGGCGAAAGTCACCGCAGCTTTGTCACCAACGAGACCTTTGATACTGATCGTGTAGTCAATCACTTTTGACAACGCCGTCGCCTGCGGTTCGCTCATGCAGGCATTGAGAACAATTACCCGTGTGTAGTCCTTCTGTAGGCGGAAGGCATCGACGAGGCCCCTGGTCCCAACGTTCATCCCCTGGCCCTCACCGTCTTCGAGCTGGATCTTCTGTTCCTTGCTTCCATGACCACTGAAATGTACGATGTGAGGTTTGTGTGTCATCAGCAGTTCTTGGAGATCGGCGGTACGCGTAGCGGGATAAATCAGCAGCTCAAACGATTCTGCCTTTGACCCACGCGCGAGCTTTTTCTGAATCTGCCGAGCCTCCTCATCAACTCTCACGCGGCTCGTCGTCAGGGGATTAGCGGATAGAAACAGAATTCTGATCTTTTCAGTCATCGTCTTGAGTTACTCCGCGCAGGTAGTCTCATCCAAATCATATGGTTGGGCCCAACCTTTTATTACTAGACGGAAATCGCCCGTCGCGTGAGGCGGTTCTTCGTTTCGCAAGCTGCCGCTGATTTAGATTATCTTGCGGCAACCCGAGCTTCTTAAAGATCGACAAGGCTTGCTTTTCGTACAAGTTTGCGGTTGCAGTATCTCCTGTGGCGCGGAGGGCCATACTTGCGTTGAATAGAGTCTTGGCCTCGTCGTCGCGGTGTCCGCACTCTCGAAATATGGCAAGTGCCTCCGCATATCTCTTGAGCGCAAGTCTATAGTTGCCTGAGAGATTGGCCAAATCACCAAGGTTTGCGAGCGCACCGCCTTCTCCTTCGTGGTCGCCA
>Ga0207671_10000500_pt1 | contig 53262 bp, 39 predicted proteins | sample KBSC24metaG_FD_184352 | JGI IMG/M metagenome (GOLD analysis project Ga0207671, IMG submission 184352) | Corn rhizosphere microbial communities from Kellogg Biological Station, Michigan, USA - KBS C2-4 metaG (SPAdes) (version 2) | ecosystem: Host-associated > Plants > Roots > Rhizosphere > Soil... | reverse complement strand
TCCAGATGCCCTCGATGTGCTCGTGACGCATGGTCCTCCTTATGGAATCCTCGATCAGACAACCTCTGACGGACCCCATCTGGGCTGCGAAGAGCTGCTCAAAGCCGTACGACAGAAGCGACCCAAGGTGCATGTCTTTGGCCATATTCACGGAGGCGCCGGAACCTATGACGACGGGAGCACTCAATTTGTTAATGCCGCCTATTTGAATGAGAGCTACAAACCCCTTGAGCCTGCTGGGAAGGTCCGCATAATCGATCTGTGATTGCCGCCCGCCTTCTCCGGTTCAGCAGTCAGACGGCGAGGTTTAGCGAGGAGTAAGTAGCTTCATCATTTTGCGATTCTGCATCCACCATTCGGTTACGTATTCCAGCGGTGTCTACACGACCGAAGATGGGGATTGCTTCGATGGACGCAACATGAGAGCACAAAATCCACTAGCAGCCGCGAGCCCAATCGAGATCCAGATGACATCTCGGTAGCCCGAAAGAAATGCTTCGTCAATCGCATGCCGGATCAGTGCGTTGGTGTTTTCAGCGCCGGCGAGCTTGGGACGGTTTGTGTCGACTTCTCGTCGGGCTTCGGCAGATAACTGCATGTGAGACAGATTTCGGTCCAGGGCGCGGTTGAACCCCCCAGATAAAATGAGCCCGAACGCCGCCACTGCCACTAGCCCGGCAATCCTCGACACTGCATTATTTACTCCAGACGCTACGCCTGCTTTATTCGTTGGAACGGATTCCATCACGGCGGTGGTGAGTGGGGCAACGGTGATGGCCATTCCGACTCCTAGAACCGCGACTGCGGGAAAGAAGGTAGTCCAGTATGAACCTCCGCTGTCCGACCTTAAGAAGAGCGCAAAACCCAATGCCGCCACCAAGGGTCCGACTATAAGCGGCAATCTTGCGCCATATCGAGCGACAAGTCCACCGGACCATCGAGAAAGTATAAAGATCAACAGGATCAAAGGAAGCAATGCCGCTCCAGCCTGAGTTGCAGAATAATGATGGATCTGGATGAGATCGAGAGGGCAAAAGAACAGGACGCCGCTCAGCGGAGCATAAAGCAAAAGCGTTATCAAGTTGGCGCCGGCAAAGTCTCGAATTCTGAAGAGCTTCAGAGAGAGCATGGGCGTTGGCGATTTCGCTTCGACTACCAGGAAACTGACAATGGCGCAGCAACCAAATAGTGCCGAAACCCAAATAGTCACTCCGCTCCCTGTAGCTTCGATCAAAGCGAAGGTGAGTATTCCCAGACCCAATGTCGCCAGAATGGCGCCCGGCCAATCAAGGGTATGGCTGGCTTCTTCATTTCGACTTTCCGGAACCCGCCACAACGTCAACCAGACCACGACGAGTGCCAAAGGAATGTTTATAAAGAAGACCCAGCGCCACGAGCCGATCTGAACGAGCCATCCCCCAAGTACCGGACCAATTGCGGCCGTGATCGCTGTGAATCCCGACCACGTCCCAATAGCTCGCCCCCGCTGATCTTCCGAATAAGAGGCACTGATGATCGCTAGACTTCCTGGGACGAGGAATGCGGCTCCAGAGCCCTGCAGGGCTCGAGCGAGGATGAGGGATCCGACCGAAGGAGCAACACCACAACAAGCTGATCCAGCGGCAAACAGCACCACTCCGCTAACGAATAACTTACGACGACCGTAAAGGTCGCCGAGCGAACCACCCAAGAGCAACAGAGAAGCAAGCAGGAGGGCATAGGATTCTACTACCCATTGAATGTCCCGAATCGATGCATGCAGGTCACTCTGCAGCGCAGGAAGGGCTACATTCACAACCGTTCCGTCAATAAACGCCATGCTCGAACCTAGGATCGTGACAATGAGGACCCAAGGTCCCTTGCACGACTGCAGAGCGCTAGTGGCATTCTGACTTGACCACTGTTCGCAGGGCGATTTGATTACGGTCGACATTAACAAGACACCTCAGCCGCCGATGGCGACTACTTTGTAATGGGACGTGTTTGCTGTTCTCCATCTCTTAATAGGCAGAATAATCTCAACAAATCGCGTTTCCAGCCAAGTTGGGCCTGACACTGCGCGTCTGTTGCCTTTAACTGAGGGCCATTTTTTGCGAAAGTGTGCGTTTGTAACGTTCGCTCCATTCGAACGTTGTTATCGAATCCTTATCAGGACTCAATCATCCAAAGGTCATTCTGCGAAAGGATGAATCACCATGGATGATCTTCTTGTCAAAACTGTAGTCACATCGTGGAAGCAAATTGTGAGCCGTCTGGACGAGCGCTTTGCTCCTCTTGACGGTGAACAACTGCAAAAGCAAATCGCACCCAACAAGAATCGCCTTTTCTATTTACTCGGTCATCTCACCGCCGTGCACGACCGCATGCTGCCTCTCCTCGGAATCGGTGAACGCCAGCATCCTGAACTCGATGAGGTCTATCTCAGTAATCCCGATCGGAAACTCTCTGATCCACTCCCTGCTGCCGATCTGAAGAAAGCGTGGAGCGAGGTGAATGCTGCTATCACTTCCGCAGTCGAGAAATTCTCCGTCGACGACTGGCTAAAGCAACATACCGCCGTCTCCGACGAAGACTTCTTCAAAGATCCGACACGAAATCGGCTTGCCGTCTTTCTCAACCGCACCAATCACGCATCGTTTCACACAGGACAAATCGCACTTGCCCAGTAATTTCGTAACCCGGCAGCAGATCCAGGGCCTACCTATCCTGGATCAGCAGGCCAACTTGATTGTTCATGGCCTCTGTTATTGAACAGGAGCATTCGCATTTCGAAGCGCCGCAAGGCTCGAATCGGGAGCAGAATTGAAATTGTCACGGTAGGCTGCAAGATAACGGTGGACATCGGAGATGACTACCGACCCTTCGCCCACGGCAGATGCGATACGCTTCACGGAATTCGCGCGAACATCTCCGATTGCAAAAATCCCGGGCGCGCTCGTTGCGTATCGGCCACCTTCAGACTCATTTTCGAGGTTCGTGAGAACAAATCCCTTGCTGTCGAGTCGTACCGTGCCGTAAAGCCAACCAGTATTTGGCTCAGCGCCGATCATGACAAATACAACACCGATCTCACGAACAGTCTCCTCGCCTGTCACCCCATCCCGCCAGGTCACTTGGTTCAGCGACGGCTTTCCTTCCAGCGCAATGATTTCGGAATTTGTGTAGACCGTGATGTGTCGGGAGTTATCAATTCGAGAGACCAGATATTGGGACATGGTTGTGGCAAGAGAGGCTCCCCGGACGACATGGTGAACATGCTTCGCAATGCCGGAGAGAAATAGCGAGGCCTGCCCCGCAGAGTTTCCGCCCCCAACGACTATGACCTCTCGGTTCCGGCACATCATTCCTTCCATGGGTGTGGCTGCGTAATACAACCCGCGATTTTCATAGTCTCTGTAGTTCTTCAGGCCGAGCGTACGATACTGAGCACCGGTCGCCACAACGACAGACCGGGTACATATTGAATGGCCGCCGGCCAAAGTGAGCCTATGAATTCCTTCTACTGGTTCAATCGTTACGACTTCGCGCGCAATCGCGAAGTCCACTCCGAACTTGAGAGCCTGCATCTGTGCGCGGGTTGCAAGCTGTTGCCCGCCAATCCCAGTTGGAAATCCGAGGTAGTTTTCAATCTTCGAGCTTGTGCCGGCTTGGCCTCCCGGCGCAACAGCCTCGATGACCACGGTCGAAAGCCCTTCCGACGCCGCGTACACCGCCGCAGCTAGCCCACCGGGTCCCGCGCCGACCACTGCAACGTCGAAAATTGTCTTTGAATCTGGAATCTCGGTGATTCCTAACTGGTCTGCCAGATTGGAAATCGCGGGACGCTCTAGAACCCGCCCGTCGGGCAGCTGCACAACGGGATAGGAGATATCCGATCCGCTCGCGTTGACGTCGTCTTCCGTCAGTTCAACCACGTGATGTGGATAGATATTCCGCAAGAAGAATCTTCGAAGAAGGATCATTTGAGGATCATCCGGAAGTCCCTTCAAGGTGACCCCGCTCACAGCCGCCTCAACGATCCGCAGACGTCGCCAGACACAAGCTTGAACAAGAAGATTGGCGATGTCTCCTTCGGCACGCATCAGCTCTTTCAGTTTTGCCCGAGGAATGCGCAAAAGCCGGCTTGGTGCGACCGTTCGGGCCTCCACGACCGCGCCTTGGGAATTGAAGAGGTTGATTTCGCCACTAAAGTTAAATGCACGGATCTGGTTGTAGACCTTCATTCCGCCATTTGCACCTGGAAGAACCACGTCTATACCGCCTTCAAGCACGACGAACAGATCGATATTCCGGTCTCCGTGGCTGTATAAGCATGTATCGATGCGCACGCTCTCCTCGTGACCATAGCTTCGAAGCCGCTCGACCATGTCTTCTGAGAGCTTTGGGAACGCCAGGTCTGGTCGAAAACGCGTACCAACAGAGTTGAGAAATACCGCTTCCTCTGTTTCATCATTATTGCTGAAACCATCTGTATCGCTCATCCACATTAGGATAGCTGGCTTGATCGCAAAGTTGCGCAAGACACTGCATCGCAACGGTCACTTATGTCGCTCGCTGAATTCACGAGGGCGGCTCTCTCAATCATCGCCTATCGACGGACGTTTCTCGGCCGAAGGTCGCCATTCGCGATTGATGAGCTGATGTTTGTGCGACCCGGCTGTGACAACGCGAGACTTCCGCACTTGAGCAAGAACTCTTGAGAAATGTACTTTCAACCGAGCTGGGTGGCAGCATTTGACCCGATTTTGTCAGTGCGAAGCATATGCCTAGACAAGGAGTTTACTTTTCGGAACCCATGGTGGATCGACAGTTGCTGAAGAGGACGGTTGGATGACTACCAACCGTGGCAGGAAGCGCTCCATTTATGTCGTTTTTCGTCTCTTCGAACAGCTTCATACTCTTTACAGGTATAGGCTCCGCAACAAATTGACGGGATACGAACTCGCACATTCTCCATCGCGAATCCTATGCAATCAAGCAGAGTATCTGAGCAATCGGAGGTTGCGGAACCGCATGAATCGGGATAACCACTTCTACGGCTGGCGCGTCGTTGCCGCCGCATTTATTGTGGCGGTGTTCGGCTGGGGAGTAGGTTTCTACGGGCCACCTGTTTATTTAGAAGTGGTTCGCCAAAGCCGCGGGTGGCCGATTGCCTTGGTATCCGGAGCCGTGACTCTCCACTTTTTGGTTGGGGTCGTCGTCATCCCGAGCCTTCCGTTCCTATATCGTCATATCGGGCTACCTGCCGTGACCTTCGGAGCCGCCATTTGTATGGGATCCGGAGTTCTAGCGTGGGCAATGGCAGGCACGCTTTGGCAGCTGTACGGGGCGGCAGTCTTGACTGGCACGGGGTGGTCCGCTCTCGGTGCGGTCACCGTCACCGACATTGTTGCGCCATGGTTCGTCACCAAACGCCCGTTGGCGCTTGGTCTGGCATTCAACGGGGGAAGCATGGGAGGCGTGATCTTCTCTCCTCTTTGGGTGATTTTGATCCACAGAATTGGCTTCACCACTGCGGCAATGGTCGTTGGGGCGGCAATGGTCGTGACCATCGGTGCCTTGGCCGCCCTTGTGCTTGGACGGAGTCCCGAGAGCCTCGGCCAAGAACCCGACGGTGAGCCATCCCATAGTGTAGGCGGGTCTATGGACGTGCCCCCGAGGCTTAACGCTTCGGAGACTCAGCGATCCCTTTCACGTGATCGCGCCTTTCTGACCTTGTGCAGCGGGATGACGCTGGCCCTATTCGCCCAGACCGGACTTGTCGCTCACCTTGTCTCGGTGCTCGAGCCCGCGCTCGGCAGTCAGGGCGCGGGCTTAGCGGCGGGCGTCTCTGCCGTTGCCGCAGTCACCGGACGCCTGTTTGTTGGTTGGCGCGCCACAGGTACTTCCGATTGGCGGATTATCGCCTCGCTTAGTCTCGTGGCCCAGGCGGCAGGTTGTGGAGTACTGGTTCTCGCTCACGGCACTCATACATCACTGCTGATTCTGGGCGTCGTGCTGTTCGGGTTCGGAGTCGGCAACGCCATCTCGGTCCCACCGGTCATTGCTAACATCGAGTTTTCGGCCAGGGAAACCGTGCGCGTCGTCGCGCTAATTGTCGCCATCTCGCAGGGAGCATATGCCGTAGCCCCGGCACTCTTCGGTTTGGTTCGGCAGGTCGGATCGGACCAGCTGATCTTCGTAGCAGCCGCCGCCGCTCAGGTTTTGGCGATTGCGGCATACCTTCTCGGACGCCGCAGCGTACAAACACCTGGCGTTGCCGTCCGGCCGATTCAGGCAGAATTCTCTTGCGACTGACTGATGCTGGGACAGCCGTCCGCCTTCCCTGCGCATCCGCGTGGCAAAACGATGTCTCTCCGGTACACTTTCTCGCTTTTTGGAGTAGATACTTGCGGCTCCGGATACTTCTCAGTGAAATAAACTTGTCCGCATAGGGGATAAGAGACCATGGGGCATTCGCAAGCGGAAAAGGCCGAGACGCATCAACGGATCGTTGATTTAGCTGCCAAAAAGTTCCGCGAGTTCGGCTTGGAGGGAATCAGTATTGCAGACCTGATGGAAGAAGCCGGTTTGGCGGTCGGAGGATTTTACAAGCACTTTGCGTCTCGCGATGACTTGGTAGTTGAGGCTCTGACAGCTGCAATTCTCGAAATGGACGAGTCAATACTGACAAACCAGCCTACGCTTGCGAAGACGATTCGGACCTATCTGGCGGAGGATCATCGAGACAGTTTGCAAGACAGTTGCCCGGTATCGTCCTTAGTGAACGACGTTTCCAGAAGCTGCGAAGCCGCGCGCGACGTATACACAGCGTGGGTAGAACGTAGCCTCTCGGACATTGCCGAACAGATCCCGAAGGAAACTGGCAGAGATAGGCGCGCAAAAGCAATCTTGATCTACAGTGCATGCGTTGGCGCGATTGGATTGTCCCGTGCTGTATCGGACCCCTATTTATCGCGAAAGATTCTCAAGACTGTCGCGAAGCAATTATTGACCACGCTTTGCTGAAGTATTTAGCGCTCGGCACGTGACGCAAATTTGGCTGCCGGGCGTTTTAGCTTGGCAGCCATGAGAATAACGACAGTGCAGTGTCACTTTCGAACAGCAATATCCGACAACCTAGGTGGAAGGGTCTCCCGCGAACACTTCAAAACATTGTGTTGCCATTCTTTGAAGTGTCGGGGATGGCCTGGATAACATCCCAATGCTCCACCAGCTTGCCATCCTTCAGGCGGAAGAAATCGACACCGACGTCGCCGCTCGGGCTGATGAGGCCAATCCATGAGGCATGGACGGCGACGATGTCGCCATCTGCGATGACACGACGGATTTCGCCCTTGGCATTGGGGAACGTCCTCAGGAAGGATTTGATGTAGGTGCGCAGGCCCTCGACACCGTCCTCGGCGGCGGGAGTGTGCTGCGTGTAGGTGTCGCCGACGTAGCGGGCGATCGCGCCGTCGACGTCACCGTCGAAGTGAGCCTCCTTGTAGAAGGCGAGCACGGTTTTCTTGTTCTGATCGGCGATGGTTTCGGTCGTCATGAAGATTTCCTTGTCGGATTGTCGCCGGCCGTCGTGGCCGGAGCGAAATGAGGAGTCTGGGAGGGCGGCCAGCGCTAAATCGTCTGCCGGGCTCTCTGCGAGCATAGGGGGAATGCGCGTGAGAGAGCCCGGTCCGACAGCGGTGGCCGGCTTACTCGCCGTTGGGGAAATTCTGCGCGTCGAACTTCTCGCTTTGAACGATGTAGATTTCGCAAGGCGTTTTGGACACGCAGGCGGTGGTGTGTTTCTCCTTGCCGCGCTGATACCAGTAGGAGCCAGGGCCTAGCTTGACTGGGGTTTCACCGGGCTTGTAATTCTCTAGCTCACCTTTGATCACGACGGCGTAATAGTCGTAAGTGTGGGTGTGAACGTAACTCACGAAACCGGGATCAAACCGGAAGAAGGCTCCATGGGCGCCCTTCGTCACGTCACCCCAGACATTGGAATATTGAATTCCCTTGTTCGGAGTAGCTCCTTTCGCTCCGCTGTCTTGGAATTTGAGGTGCGTCGACGGCAGCGTCACCGACTGCCCATCATTCGACGGTGGATAGGCTGGAACCTGAGCCACAGACGAGGCAGTGGCGAACACTGAAGCTGCGGCCACAAGGGCCATGCCCAACTTGAAGTTCATATTGAGTTCTCCTCTCTAGAAATGGGTGCGATATTGTGCTGGGTTCTATTCCGGCCGCATCATCCGGATTCCCGTCCGACATCGCGCTGTACTTTGAGTCTCTTGCGAGATCAGTGCGCGGCAGCCAGCGCCTCGATGAACTTGGTGGCCACCTCATGGTCTGACATAGGGTTTTGGGCGGTTATCAATTCGCGATCGACCACGACATATGAGGTGAAATTATCGGCGTTGGTGACCTTGGCGCCAGCCGCTTCAAGCGCGTCGGGCATGTTGAAGATCAGTTTCTTGTGGAAGACGTTCTCTTCGGCATACTCCTCCTCACTTCGCGAGAAGACGGTCATGCGATAGCCGGCATACTGCCAGCCCTTGCCCAGCTCGTGCGCCTTCACCTTGTCGCCATCGACCAGGGCAGCGCGGAACTCGCGTGCATGGGCGAGTGCGGCGAGGACGCTGATCGGCCCGTGGCAGATCGCAGCTGTGGGCTTGTGGGCGTTGTGGAAGTAGCGCAGCACCTCACCGGCGTCCGGGTCCTGCATTACGTCAACGATCGGCGCGTGGCCGCCGGGGAAGAAGACGCCCGCGAAGCGATCGAGACCGGCTTCGGTCTCGGAGCGGATTGTGCGCACATCATTCATGCCGGGGTTGTTGTTGAAGAAATTGCGCGCCCGGGTGCGGGCGGCATCGTCATTGTTGAAATAGATCAGAGCATCGGAATCCCGATCCATGTGCGGCTTCTCCCCGGTGGGAGTGGTGAGGACGAAGTCATAGCCGTCGGCGACGAGCGCCATCAGGGGAACGGCCGTCTCATTCAGAAACTGGCCGATGGTGATCGTGCCGCCACCCTGCGCCTCAAGCTGAGTGCCGTTCGAACCGATGACGAGAATAGTACCCTTGCTCATTTTGAAACTCCTGTCGTGAAGAGAAAGCTTTCGGACTTCTCTTACTGCTACTGTAGGCGGGACATGAATCTTTATCCGAGACCGGCTTCATCGCCGTACCGTCTTCGGTGATGATCCTTTTCTGGAACCGGTCAATTCAGACGGGACAGGTGTCAGACCGCTGCGGGAGCCTTGGCTACTTCAGCCATTCGGCGGACAGTCTCTTCCGTGGTCCATACCGCGTTGGCCATAAAGCGCCAGTTGATCATCGCGGCATCGTAGCCGGCGCCCTCCTCATTCGCGGCCGCCGCGACCGCATCGCGTACCATCACGGTTTCGAAGCCATCGCGGATGAGGTTGCGCATGTGATCTTCAAGGCAAAGGTTTGCAACTGGCCCGGCCATGATGACCTTTTCGACTCTGCGGCGGCGCAGCATATACGCCAGATCGTTGGTCGGAGCGTAGGTTATGTGGCGAGATACGATGGTCGTCTCGCTGTCCTCCATGTACTTCCGGAAACGGTCAGGAACGTCAGCACCGCCATCGGGAACGTCATCGAAATGAAGCGGGCTCTGGCGAGCCACGACGCCTCCCTTAAGCGCGAGGTCTTCCATCGGGCTGAGTCTGGTCTTGCCTTTATGATCGTGCGGGAAGAAATAGTGCGGCGACATGAACACCGGGAAGCCAAGATCCTTGGCGGTCTTAAGCAGGGTCTCCAGGTTGGCGTTCACGTTGTTACGCTTCATGAGCTCTTCAATCATGACGTAATACTTGCCGCCTTCGGTGAGAAAGTCGTTCTGGATATCCACCAGAACGAGGGCGGTACGATCCTTGTCGATCTGCATATCGACCTTGTGTTCGAACAACATTATCGGCTCCTTTCAAGAAGCGTGATGTGTAGGTAGTCGAGAGCTGATGTTGGATAGGTGGAACTTCAACTCCTCAATGAACCCTCATCTGGAGGTCGAGTATACGCCAGAGCGTGTGAAGAAAATGCAGGCAGGGCTGCCTACTCGACCATGGAAAGCGACAGTGACAAAACCGAGTTTTGCACTAGAATCGTGAACTATACGCCACTTTAACAATCCGTCAATCTCCGCTATTGACGGTACCTTAAGCATCTAGCCTCTCTTGCCGAGTAGGAACTCAGATCGATCGCCGAATGAGAAGTACTCCGGGCCATCGATGTCAGGAATTGCCCTGTTTTTGTCCGAACGGCCAAGATCCGAGCCTCATCAAACTCCTGTTTGTGAGATCCCAGGTCGAAGTGTGTTTCGCGATCGAAAGGAAAACTATGGCAATTACAACATCGGAAAACCAGTTGTTCACGGAGGTCCGCGTCGGAGAGATGAAACTTATACATCGTGTGGTGATGCCAGCCACGAGTAGGCTTCGGGCGCAGTGGCCGAGCAGTGTTCCGAGTGAGTTGATGCTCGAATACTACACACAGCGTGCATCAGACGGTGGCTTGATCATCGCTGAATCGAGCGCAGTTTCGCCGGCAGGGCGTGCATATCACACCGGCCCCGGCCTTTATAGTGAATCTCAGGCCGCTGGATGGCATCGCATCACAGATGCAGTGCACAAGAAGGGTGGCTCTGTGTTTGCTCAGCTAACACATGCGGGACGAGCGACAAGTAGCGAAATCATCGGGGTGCAACCGGTATCGGCGTCAGTTGATCCAAGCTTTTGGGCCGATAAGTCGATTGTGGTTTCTGGCCCCAATGGCTTCACATTGCCATCTACGCACCGATCACTTGAAGTCCGCGAGATCTCGGAAATCGTCGATGAGTTTCGCTTCGCCGCTCAGAACGCCAAGCAAGCAGGGTTCGATGGCATCGAGATTCTGGCAGGTCAGGGTCACCTGGTCGAACAGTTCCTGCAGGATCGAAGCAATAAGAGAACCGACTTGTATGGCGGATCTATTGAAAATAGGGAACGGTTTCTGATCGAGGTTCTCGGCGCAGTCGTGAGTGTATGGGGTGCCGAACGCGTGGGCGTTCGAATCTCGCCGAGTAGCACGTTTAGCCATATGGGAGACAGCAACGCACGAGCGCTCTTTAATCATCTCGCCGAGCGGCTCAACAGCTTCGGGCTGGCATATCTTCATATCATTGAGCCGCGGATCAGCGGTGCCGACACCTTGAACGACACCGAGCCTCCGGTCGCGACAGAGGAACTTGGCGAGCACTTTGATGGTCCGATTATCGCTGCCGGTGGCTTCACGGCAGAAACCGCAGAACGTGCTATTAGGGACGGCCTCGCCAGCCTGATAGCGTTCGGAAGGTTTTTCACCTCAAATCCAGATCTGCCGTTCCGATTGAAGAACCAGCTGCCACTGACGCCATACGATCGAAGCACCTTCTACGCCTTCGATGCGAAGGGTTACACCGACTTTCCCTTTTACGATGCGGTCTCGACTCAAGCTGTGAGAGACGCCGAAGCACTCCCCAAGGAAGGCCAACTAACGTAGCCGCGCGAGATATATTTCGGCTCATCACTTCGTGAAGCTGGACGCCCAAATTCCTCAGAAGAACGTTAGCTAAACCTTCACCCGAGACGAGGCCTTCGGCTGTGTGAACGTCGTATCGGAACTTCTACCGTGTCGCTTGAATCCATTCTTAGCGACACGGCTTTCGTTTTCATTTAAAGCGATCGGAACGCTTTCTATTCGACAGATAGGGTCGATGACACTCATTTAAATAGGGCTTGTTCCGATCTCTCTAAAGCGAGAAGATGTGCCTTCGCCTCCAAACCGCCTGCGAATCCGATGAGTTTCCCCGAATGTCCGATTACCCTGTGGCAAGGCACAATGATGCTAATCGGGTTTCGTGCATTGGCGGCCCCAATCGCTCTTGAATGATTCGGCTTCCCCAACTGCTTGGCAAGCTGGCCATACGTCCTCGTTTCACCGAATGGAATATCCAAAAGAGCTTCCCATACCTGCTTTTGAAAGATTGTCCCCCTCATATCGAGCGGAATTGAAAAGCCTTTGCGCCGTCCGGCGAAGTATTCAGTAAGTTCTTTGGCCGCCAGGCTCAAGATCGGGTGGTCTGTCAGTATAAGGCTGGGCAAAGGCACGCGTCCCGGATTATCGTCCTCCCAAAGAAGAGCCACGAGGCCGATATCGCTGGTCACGAGCGTCAGTTTGCCGACCGGCGAGTCAACGATTTTATACAGCAGACTCATGTGTCTCATTTCTCTTTTCGGCGAAGTTCCTCCACAGTGCCACTGCAGCGTATGCACGCCATGGAGATAGACACTCGATGTTAATCTCAGGATGCCGTTGTAGCTCCTGCTTCAACGCGTAATCCGTCGCCGGAAAGGCGTCGTCATCACTGAATCCCCGCATCGCGGTGTATTCGACAGTCCAAGCTCCTACCCCTGGAACGGAGCGTAGAACCTTCCTAAGCGCAGTTGTTGAGATCGGCGCGGCTAAATTGAGGACTCCTTCCTCGATGAGCAGAGCAAGAGATCGAATCGTCGCCCTGCGTGCGACCGAAGTACGAACCTTCGAAAGGTCCGCTCCTAACAACTGTCGAGAGCTGGGAAACAGGAAGATTCTTTCAGCCGTATTTGGGTGCGACGCCTCCGATCCGGCAACCCTCATCAGTTCGTCAATGAGGACACGCCCGAAGCTTACAGAGACCAGTTGTCCCAGAACTGTGGTTATCAGCGCTTCGAGTCCGCTCCAGGAGCGAGCGACGCGCAGTCCGGGATGATTCTTCCAGATGGTCGAAAGGTATCGATCGGCCTTCATGGTTTCTCTGAGAACCTCTGGATTCGCGCTCACGTCGAACATCCGGCCGACGTTTGCCGTGACCTCGGCCGCATCATCGTCAGTTGTGTTCCAGATCGTAAGCTGCAGAGACCGCGAGCTCGACAAGTGGACGACACGAAGGCAACCCAACCCGCTCTTCGTCGACAAAACGCGCTCATAGCTTGTTTCATCGACCGATTCTAGATAAGAAATCTGGTGTGCTCGAAAAAATCCGAGCACATTATCCCAATCGTATGGTGGCCGATATTCGAGCGTCCTAGACACGGACAGCAAATGTGCTCTTGTCAGCTTGTGCGCCATGATAAAGTTTGGTCCGGCGCCGGGACAAGAACCAACCCAGCGCGATCATCACGCCAATTTCTTGGCGACCGATCTACTTTAGTTGACGTTCGGGACGCCGCAATAGCTCGCCGCCGCAGTTTGGACAAATTCCCCTGAGTTGGTCGGCACTGCAGCGAGTGCAGAACGTGCATTCGTATGAACAGATCATCGCTTCGTGTGATTGTGGAGGTAACTCCGTGGAGCACCGTTCACACTTGTTCTTCATCTCCAGCACGATAATTCTCCTCAAGCGTTTTTCTGTATCAGGGCAGCGGAACATCTATGGAGTTCGAGTCGTTATCAAGGCTCGTAACTACCGAAACGTTCGCGATATTCTTTTGGGGTCATCGAAAGTTGCTGAAGGAATGCTCTGCGCAAAGATTGCTCATCCCGGAATCCGGTGACACGCGCTATAGCCTTCAAGGGCAATTCCTGAGCCTCAAGGTATTCTCGAGCAGCTTCGACACGAAGTGACTGCACCCAACGAGCCGGCGTTGTCCGGAAGTGAAGTTCGAATTGGCGAGCAAACGTACGTGGAGTCATGGCGACAACGCTTGCGAGAGCATTTACATCGAGCTTTTGGGTGAGTCGCGTCTTGGCCCATGCCGGAAGATCACGCATCGGTGTGCCGCTCACATCTGCTTGCTGCGCGAGCAGTGTGCTGTATTGCGCTTGCGTCCCCGGACGACGAAGGAAGAGGACCATGTGGCGGGCACAGGCTGCGGCTACTGCATGTCCGAGATCCTCCTCTACTAGGGCCAGAGCCAAGTCGATTCCTGCACTGATGCCTGCCGTGGTGTATATCTTTCCATCTTTCACAAAGATTGGATCTCGTTCGACCTTCAACCTGGCGTAACGCTCTGCAAGTTGGTCGATATAGCTCCAATGGGTCGTCGCTCGTCTTCCATCGAGCAAGCCTGCCGAAGCGAGCATGAACGCTCCCGTGCACACAGATGCGAGACGGCGTACGTGAGCGGAGCGGCGGCGTAACCAGCGAATTAGCTCGGGTGGGTGATATTCAATCATCGCGCCTTCGCCACCAATTGCGATCAACGTATCAATTGGCCCGACGTAATCGGAGTAAAAGCAGGCGTTCCCCAAAGTAAATCCGCCGGTGCTCTGAACTTCGGAACCAGTCTGCATCGACAATATCTTCAGCGAGTATGGTTGCTTGCCATTGACCTTGGGATTTGCGAAGACAGACGCCGGCCCCATCAGGTTCAAAAGCTCGAACGGGGACGCCACCAGGAAAGCGATGACTCGTGGGCGAATCGCCATAGACCAATTCTACTATGGCAGTATCTGATCTAATTCTGGCAGTCCTGCCAGCTTCGATTCTGTCAGAATTTGACTGTGTTTCGTCACGCTCAATGTCTCACGACCAATTCGCACCGACTCTTCGTGTTGCGCATTGATTGAAGCAAGGGAATGTTATGCGGAATGGTCGTTCGAGGCTGATTGATTTCGGTCCGTTCAGACCGCTCTAAGATCACATCCCAACGCAACTCGATTCGCGCAACTGTTTGGAACCTCACGAAGTGGTTCCGAGGACTTGTTGAGCGTTGATTTCCCGTTGGAGGTTATCGATAATACCTCACGGCTCAAGGGCGAAGAGACGAGCTAACGGATCGGAACGGAAGCAACGGGCAACCAAAGCAGTGCAATGAGCGGAACGGCGGTGTTTGTGAATACAGGTACCGAAGGAGAGAGAACAATGGTAAACACAATTCTGATTACAGGCGCATCTAGTGGCTTCGGTCGTCTTACCGCAGAGGCACTCGCAAGCTCAGGACACAAGGTATTTGCCGGCTTCCGATCAACTGACGGGGCAAGAAAAGAGATTGCGGATGAGCTAAGGAAGAAGAACATTGAGATCCTTAGGCTTGACGTCACCGATCCGAAAAGTGTCGACCTTGCCCTGACGCAGCTTCTTGAGAAATCCTCCAATAAGCTTGATGTCGTTATCAATAACGCTGGCATGGCATCGGCAGGCATCTCGGAAGCATTCACGCCAGAGCAAGTGCGCGAGTTGTTCGAAGTCAATGTATTCGGCGTGCAAAGAATCATTCGCGCGACATTGCCTATATTACGAGCACAGGGATCGGGCCTGGTGATCAACGTAGGGTCCATTCTGGGACGGGTGACATTGCCCTTCTTTGGACTGTACGGAGCTTCCAAGTACGCGGTGGAGGCGATGAGCGATAGCTATCGCTATGAGCTGTCGCAGTTGGGAATCGATGTCGTACTTGTCCAGCCAAGCGCCTATCCAACGAACATGTACGCTGCGGCACAACAGCCAACAGACGTCACTCTCTCGAAAGCCTACGGCGAGGCCGCTGATATTCCAGCCAAGATTATTCAAACCTTCGCTGCTCTCTTTCAAAGTGACAATGCTCCGAATCCACAGGATGTTGCGATCGCAATCGACAAGATCGTAGCCACGCCTGCAGGTAGCCGTCCGGACCGGGTCGTCGTAGGCCTGCCGTTTGGGTCTGATGCCGTCAATGCTGCGATTGCGCCGATCCAGCGCGGTGTAGTCGAGAGCCTTGGTCTCGGAAATCTGACAAAACTGTTGGTGGGTTAATCATCGAGAACTGCCAGCAGACCGACGGCAGCCTCGGCATTTCTGCCGTGCCATTGGCAGAATATGCCCTTTTTCTGTCAAATCTGCCTGCGACGACCAACATCTTTAGAAGTGCACAAAGGTGGCGGAAATACCAATTCCGATTAGTACGAAGTCATCTGCAAGAAGAAGGAGAGACAATGACGACGCAACAGAACAAAGCCGAACAATTCCGCAAATTGCACGTCTCAGGCGATCCGCTCGTCCTTTACAACGTCTGGGACCCAGGTAGTGCAAAGGCTGCGGCACAGGCTGGAGCGGCGGCGATTGCAACCAGCAGCTGGGCAGTGGCCGAGGCGAATGGATTTTCTGACGGCGAGCACACTCCGCTTGACATCGCCATCGAGAACTTACGACGTATTGTTGCAAGTACGGAACTACCTGTGACGGTCGATTTGGAGAGTGGCTATGGAGCTACGCCCCAGAGCGTTGGCGAAACGATCGCGCGCTCTATCAATGCGGGAGCCATTGGCTGCAATCTCGAAGACAGTTTCCCCGCAGATGGCACGTTGCGAGAAATAGCGGATCAGGTGGCTCGTATACAGAGAGGGCGGAAGGCCGCCGACACGGCACACCTTGCGTTCTTCATCAACGCCAGGACGGATGTGTTCATCAATACGCCATCCGATGAACACAATATCGCAATGGTTAGTGAGGCGCTCAAGCGCGCTGAGGCCTATAAGACGGCCGGCGCAGATGGAGTCTTTGTACCTGGACTTGCCGATCTCACTCTGATTGCCAAACTGGCAAGTGCGTCACCTCTCCCGATCAACGTGCTAGTCCGGGGCGCAAGCCCTTCTATTTCGTCGCTGGCCAAGAGCGGCGTCGCGCGAGTGAGCTATGGCGGGACACCTTATGCCGATCTGATGGGCCTTTTCGAAGATGCGGTGCGCCAGGCGACGAGCAAACAGTCCGACTGAAAACAAGAAGATGCACCAACCCCTGAGGTGGCGGTGGACAAGTTACGTGTTTCCGCTCACTAGCGCGATCGGCTCAATCCGAAGCGGGACTAAATGACTCTTCCGAAAACGATGCAACTCAAACGAACGTTGATGGCGTGCACCGCCTAACTGAGGAGAACGATGACGAATATTACGAATCAACAAGGGTCTGAGCCGCTCAGCGGTCAATCCTCAAATCGACGAGGAGCTAAGTTGTGGGTTGGCATCGCGGCTTTCGCTGGGGTGGCTACCTGCGCAATTTTCTTTGGGCCGCGTCTCCTGGGTCGATCGACCGTTCAGGCCGCCCCTCCGAGTCTTCCGGTCGTCACTGTCAGTGAACCGCTGCGGCGCGACCTGGACTCCAGGCTTCATTTCCTAGGGCAATTCTCGCCCGTTGAGCGTGTCGAGTTGCGCTCCCAGGTTGGTGGAACCCTCACAAAGATCGGATTCAAAGATGGAGATGTTGTTCGGAAAGGCGACCTCTTATTTGAGATCGACCCAACGCAATATCAAATCAAGTTGAGCGAAGCTACGGCGCAGCTCGAAAGCGCCCAAGCAAGATACGATCTGGCTTCGCAAGAACTGGCACGCGCGCAGACCCTGAAGCAGACGGAAGCGGGTACCATCGAAAACGTTGAACAAAGGGCCAGTGAACAACGAACCGCTCAGGCTGCTATCAACGCAGCGCAAGCGCTTATCCGCGACGCTCAGTTCGACTTGGACCACTGCCGCATTACCGCTCTTTTTACGGGACGCATAGGAAATCATCTGGTCTCGGTTGGCAACCTGGTTTCCGGGAGCCGCGCCGGCGCGGGATCGACGACCTTGCTTGCCACACTCGTCTCCTTGAATCCGATCTACCTGGACTTCGATATGAGCGAGACGGACTATCTAGCGTTCGAGCACGAGCGGAAGAAGGAGAAGAGCAAACGCGCAGACAGGGTAGAAGCTTCACTAAGCGATGAGAACGGGTTTAGTCACCAAGGCACGCTTAATTTCATCGACAACAGTCTTGATCGTTCGAGCGGAACAATCCATGCCCGCGCCACGATGCCTAATGACGACTTGCTTCTCACCCCTGGTGTCTTCGCGCGTATTCGTCTTCCACTGACAACGGCCGCATCGGTTTTACTCGTGCCGGATGACGCAGTGCTTCCGGATCAATCCGACCATATCGTTCTGACCGCCGGCCCTGACGACGTGGTGAAACCGAAGCCCGTGCAAATAGGGGACCTGCGTGGTGGCCTTCGGGTTGTTCGTTCCGGTCTGAGTGAGCACGACAGGGTGATTATCGGCGGCATTCCGGCCGCTGCACCAGGCTCAAGAGTTTCAACACGTACGGGAACAATCAGCTTTGGAAGCGATCAGAATCGGAGTTCTGTCCAGCCATGAAAGGCGCCCATTTCTTTATCGACCATCCGCGATTTGCGGCAGTTCTGAATATATTCATCGCCTTGGCAGGATTAGCAACGATGACTCTTCTGCCCGTGGCTCAGTATCCCAACATCGTCCCACCGACGATCGACATTACCGCTTCGTTTCCTGGCGCTTCTGGTGAAACAGTTGCCCGGACCGTTGCGACGCCTATTGAACAAGCCGTGAATGGCGTTGAAAACATCGACTACATCACCAGTCAGTCGACCGGTGACGGCAGATTGACAACTACCGTCATCTTCAAGATCGGGAGCGATCCTAATACTGATTTGATGCTGACGCGCAACCGAGTACAGGACGTGCTGTCCAGATTACCTCCAGAAGTTCAGCTGCAGGGAGTGCAGGTCAATAAGACGATCAAGGCGTTGCTGCTCGGCATCCACGTCTACTCGCCAGACGGCTCGCGCAGCGCCGAATACATGTCGAACTACATGCTCAAGATCAAAGACCAGATTGCACGTCTACCCGGCGTGTCGCAGTTCTGGAGCCTGGGTGAACGACAGTACGCTATGCGAATCTGGATCGATCCGGATAAAGCGGCAGCCTACAAGATTAGCGCGAACGATATCCTCAGTGCGCTGCGCGCCCAGAACGCACAGGTCTCAGCAGGTGTGCTGAACCAACCCCCGGCCGGACAGAATGACGCCTACGAGGTCAACGTCGAAGCGTTGGGGCGTCTGGAGACGCCTGCACAGTTCGGAGATATCGCCATCAAAGCGGACACTCAGGGCCGCATCACGCGCATTCGTGACATCGGTCGTGTTGAGCTTGGTTCTGTGGATTATGGTTCGAAGGCCTATGCCGACAAGTATGTATCCGCGCCTTGGTGGGTCATCGCCACGCCAGGAGCAAACGTCGTGCAAGTCGAACACTCTGTGTGGGCGAAGATGGCGGAGCTGAAAAAGAGCTTCCCACCCGGCATCGATTACATTGATCACCTTTACGACCCGACCACATTCGTTAGCCAGTCCATCGATGAGGTGATTAAGACGATCTTCATTGCCATCGGCCTCGTGGTCTGCGTTGTCTACATCTTTCTGCAGAACTGGCGGGCGACCGTTATTCCAGTTGTCGCTATCCCTATCTCTCTGGTCGGCACATTCACGATCCTTTTGCTTTGCGGTGGTTCCATCAACAACCTCTCTCTATTCGGGCTGGTACTAGCTGTTGGAATCGTGGTAGACGACGCCATTGTGGTCGTCGAAAACGTTGAGCGCAATATGGCGCTTGGCATGTCACCACGCGAGGCTGCGCATCAGACAATGTCTGAGGTATCGACGGCCCTGATAGCAATCGCTCTCACGCTCTGTGCCGTATTTGTCCCCACAGCCTTTATCTCCGGCATCTCTGGACTTTTCTTCAAGCAATTCGCAATCACAATCGCCGCTTCAACGGTGATCTCGTGCTTTGTCTCTCTTACGCTGAGCCCTGCTCTCTGCGCCGTGCTGCTCAAACCGCATGAGAGTGGAGATGACCATAAGACATCACGCGGATTGGCGCGAGCGGCACAGGTATTGTTCGGAGGATTCAACGCCGCTTTCGCTTGGATGTCATCACGATATGGGGACTTAACCTGCCGTTTCGTCCGGGCAACGATCGTTATGCTTCTCGCCTATGCGGGACTTATTGGGCTCACGGCCTTCCAGATGTCGAAGATGGCCACAGGCTTCATCCCCGATTCGGACATTGGCTATTTGGCGACAGTCGTTTTGCTGCCTCCGGGCTCGAGCCTCGAACGGACTGACAAAGTGATTCGTCAAGTGAACGATATCGCTCTTAGTACACCTGGCGTTGAACACACTTCGCCAGCCGCCGGATTCGATGTCACGACTTACACCATCGCGCCTAACGTGGGCACGGTCTTCTCATCGTTGCCGTCTCTCTATGGAAAGCACATTCCAGGCAGTAAGGCTGCTGCCATGGTGCGAAAACTCCAGACGAGATTTAACGCTGAAATCAAGGACGCGGTGGTCTTAACGATCATGCCTCCAACTGTCCAGGGTCTGGGGAGCGCAGGCGGTTTCAAGCTGATGCTTGAGGATCACAACGGCCTAGGCTCGCAGGCACTCGCAAAGGCCGCGAATGATCTGGTCGCTGCGGCCAACAAGGACAAGGCGTTCGCAGGCGTGTTTACCCTGTTCAACTCGGGTGCGCCGTCGCTCTATGCGGATATTGATCGATCGAAGGCTGAGAAGGTCGGCCTTATGCCTACCGATGTCTTCTCCACGATGCAACTTTACATTGGATCACAGTACGTGAACGACTTCAACTTCATGGGACGTACGTATCCCGTCTATGTGCAAGGCGACCAGCAATTCCGTCGATCATCACAAGATATAGCGCAGCTTAAGGTTCGCAACACGAGCGGTGAGATGGTGCCGATCGGATCGGTCGCATCTTTCAAAGACCAGACGAAACCCTATCGCGTGCCCCGCTACAATCTTTTTCCTGCGGCTGAGGTCATGGGGGCGGCGGCGCCGGGAGTGGCGTCAGGCACCGCCATGAAGCGCATGGAGGAGCTAGCGAATCAGACTCTACCCAACGGTATTGGCTACGAATGGACGGAACTCGCACATCAACAAGAGCAGCAGGGTATCCCGACTCTGTTGATCTTCGGTGCTTCGGCGCTGTTTGCCTTCCTCGTGCTGACAGCTCAGTACGAGAGTTGGAAAATCCCGCTAGCGATCCTGATGATTATTCCGATGTGTCTATTGGCTGCGTCCACAGGTCTTCATCTCCGGACGATGCCGATCGACATTCTCGCTCAAATTGGCTTCGTGGTGTTGCTGGGATTGGCTGCTAAGAATGCGATTTTGATCGTAGAGTTTGCTAAGCAACGACAAGATCAGCACGCTGACATGACCGCTGAGAATGCGGCGGTCGACGCCGCAAAGGCCAGGCTTCGTCCCATCCTCATGACTTCCTTTGCTTTCATTGCTGGGGTGTTCCCACTGGCAATTGCATCCGGTGCTGGTTCGGAGATGCGTCAATCGCTGGGCACTACCGTGTTTTTCGGGATGCTCGGAGTGACGGCGTTCGGTCTGTTGTTTACGCCCGCCTTCTACACGATGGTCCGCAAGATCAGCAGGAGCAATGCATGAATCGCAACGACTCTTTTATTGCCATGGTGAGTGTGGGCGGTCTATTGTTCGGCCTACTGCTTGACGGTTGCACGGTTGGACCGAAGTACCAAGCTCCAACGCCAGCTCTGGCACCATTCCACAATCAGGTCGCGGCTTCCGTAGGCAACGCAGCGACGGCTCCGCCTCTGGATCAATGGTGGACGGGTTTCAACGACCCGATGCTTGTAATAGTCGTTCGACGAGCCCTGGACCAGAACCTGGACCTCGCTGCGACGCTCGCGCGTGTAAATCAGGCTCGCGCAGCGGCATTCGGAGCGGGTGCCAGACTCTACCCGGCAGGAGAGCTCGACGCATCGGCAACCGCGGAACACCAAAGTCTTCAAAGCAACCTGGGTACGATCGCCGGCACGGTTCCAACCTACAGACGCAACATACATGAGTACACGATAGGCGCTGCTGCCAGCTGGGAGATCGACCTCGCTGGTGGCCTGCGGCACAATGCTGCTGGAGCGCGGGACGAGGTGCAAGCCGCGGAAGCAGAACGAGTCGGAACTCGGGTGATCGTCGCGTCAGATGCGGCAGATGCGTACCTGCAGATCCGTGGATATCAGGCTCGGCTGGCAATCGCGCAGAACCAGATCGCGACCGACGAGCACCTGTTGCTACTTGTAAAAAACCGAATTTCTGCAGGTGCAGGAACAGGACGAGAGGCCGCCCAAGCTGAAGCCTTAGTTGTGCAAGCCCGCTCGACAGTTCCGCTCCTGCGTCTTTCCCTGGAGAAACAATTGAACCGCCTTGACGTATTAATGGGCGCTCAACCTGGGACGTATGCACACGAACTGACTACCGTAGCCGCCATCCCGTCTATACCGTCGATTAAGACTCAAGAGCCAACGGATGTACTGCGTCGTCGACCAGACATCATTGCGGCAGAGCGTCGCCTTGCAGCTTCTAACGAGCGCATCGGCGTGGCCGTCGCCGACTACTATCCGAAAATCTCTCTCGCAGGAGTGCTGGGATTTGACAGCCTAAATTCTGGTCACCTCTTCTCAGCATCTGGCTTCCAACCTGCGGCGGTTGCTGGATTACGCTGGCGGCTGTTCGACTTCGGCAGGGTAGACGCAGAGGTCAAACAAGCCCGGGGCGCAAATGCGCAAGCGTTGCTGAACTACCGGCAAACTGTGCTTCACGCAGCAGAGGATGTCGAAAACGCTCTGGCTTCGCTAGCCGAGACGCAGGCATACGTAGCAGAACTGCAGGCCGAAGTTCGAGCTCTCACCAAGGCACGTGACCTATCGCAGGACGCCTATCGCGCCGGCTCCATCACGCTCACGGATGTGCTGGATGCAGACCGTCAACTGTTAGCAGCACAAGATCAGCTAGACGCGAATCGAGCGGACGCTGCCCGAGCCGCAGTTCTGGTTTTTCGTTCATTCGGCGGTGGATGGGAATCTCCAACCTAAAAGGCAGGACACCAATTCAAGACCGGAGTCGGCCACTTTGCACCTACAGACATCTGTCGAGTGGCAGGACCGCGATACAAGACTCAGTCGACAGGCAGCTCCAACTCAGGACAACCAAGGAGGAATGATGCCGAACATAGCTGACGTGACGATGCAACTTTCGACATTGATGTGTTGAGGTCCCAATTGCCGGTCCTCGTAGATATTTAGGCCGGGTGGTGTGGGCCGTAGGGCCGTGGCGCCAATTGGAGAAGAAGTTGCAACAAGCTACGAAGGCAAGCTGAAAGTTCTGAAGTTGAACGTTGACCAGAACAGCCAGACTCCCGCTCGCTATGGCATTCGAGGTATTCCTGCGCTGTTGTTCTTCAAAGACGGCAAGCTCACCGACCAGATTGTCGGTTACGCACCCAAGGAAACGATCGACCAGAGTGTCGTCAGAGTCCTCGCGTGATCGGGAACTCTTCGCCAAGAGCGCAACAGGAGGAGATCAAGAATGAGTTCCTCAAAGAAATCGCCCGAGCTTCGTAGGCTGAAAGCTGCAGATGCCCGAAACTATCGAGCTGTGCTGGTGGAGGCTCTCATCGTGCATCCCGATTGTTTCGAGGACGATTACAACGCCGAGATATTGCGCCCATTGTCAGAAATAGAAGACGAATTGGAACGCGTGGCGACCTTTGGGGTGTGGCTCGGTGACGTCTTGCTTGGAATCGGATCAGTGGTTCCTTGTAGGACGCCTAAACGTCAGCACTGCGGTATGGTACGGAACCTCTATGTGAGAGAGAAGTTCCGACGCAAGGGGTTCGCTGGGCTTCTTTTGAAGGAAATTCTCCTTCATGCAACAAGCAAAGTGAAGCAGGTCGAAACGCTGGTTCCGCTGCGATGCGAAAGCGCTGTCCGATTATTCGAGAAATTTGGTTTCCGCATGTGTGGCCTCGTTCCAAACGGGCTCAAGGTTGGCCAGGAAGAAGTAGATGTTTGGTTGATGACACGGCCTCTTTGATAGGACGATCGCGGCCGGCGACCCAACTAACGCTCCCCTGATCTGTAAGGTTGCATACATCAGTCGCCTCCGTAAACTTCCCAAGGTTTGAGCGGATGCTCACACTTGGCCATATTGACGCGCTTTCCGTCGAACTCAACGCGTTCTAGCTTTAGCCGTGAGCGCTGTTCGTGAGCTGCGTCGCCGCGTAGCTTGATCTCACCTCCCGCACCCACAACTCGATGCCATGGCAACTGGTCAGCGGGGTCAAGCCGTAGAAGCCTGGCGACGGCTCGATGATGTCGCGGGTAGCCTGCAGCGGCAGCGACACCGCCGTAGGTGCTGACTTTGCCGGCCGGGATCGAAAGGATCATTTTTCGATATGCGATATCGCGCTCTTCGTTCGAGCAGAGCGCATCACGAACTAAGGATCGTTTACTCCGTTCAAATGAGAGTTGGTCGAAAACACCGTTCGTCGATGATTTCCGACGTTTCGATTTGGACTGAAAGCTCATCGCTTTTGTTTGATAAAGTCGCGGCCGATTAGGTCGCATCTTGAGCCAATCCGATTGTCCTTAACTTCGTCCTGTTACCAACCATCAAATGGCACGAGAGCCGCCCGATCCCGTGCCCGCCTCCGTGTGAGAGGCACGCGAACAGCAGAATAACGTTCGATGTTTACACGCAAGCGGTGAACTCGAATAAGCGAGCCGCGCAGAGCAAGGTTGTATAAATGATGGTTTCAAACGCCGGGAGTAAAGTGGCCGACTCGGGAACAACCGATACGAAAAAGCAGGTTCAAAATCTAGGCTCAGAAGCTTTTTGTGCCCAGATTTGGTTGTCACTGTGGGTCCATACATTTCCCGTAAGTATTTTGGAATGTGCGGCGGGGACGACGTGGCTCGAACCGGCGACCTCTGCCGTGACAGAGCACAGGTAAGTCGTAACTAACAGAAAACAGGCGTCACGGATGGCTCCTTTTGGCGCTCAAAGGCACGGATGGTAACCCTTATTGTGCCCTTATTGCACCCACGTCCTCTGCCCTAACGACCTCTGCCCACAGCACGGGTTCTCTGGTCGCACCGCTCACTCTGACCGAAGACTCTGAGGGTCCTCCGGTCGATCATTCGTTCGCAGCCATAGGGTGCCTGATTTCTCCTCGCCGCTCGCCTTCTCTGGTTCAGGGGTCAGACGGCGAGCTTTAGCGAGGACGCCTGACCGTTTCCGCCCCGGTTTGACTCCGTGGCTCGCCTGCGGAGAGAGGAATCGAAAGTCTGCCGGAGAGTCCAGACGCCCGCCGGCATTTCCTCAAACTGCCACGAACCCACCATCGACAAACAACTCCACGCCAGCAACGAAGCTGCTGTCGTCGGAAGCAAGGAATACGACCGCCCTTGCCAACTCGTCCGGTTGTCCCATGCGGCCCAGTGGTACACCAGCCGCTAGGTTTGTCTTGAGTTCCTTCTCTTGCTGGCTGTCATTCCCCACAAGACCGGCGATCGCCGGAGTGTCGATCGGTCCGGGACTGACGACGTTTACGCGAATTTTGCGCGCCTTTAGCTCGTTCGTCCAGGTGCGCGCGAATGAGCGGACCGCGGCCTTCGTCGCGTTATATACGCCGAAGTTCTCAAAGCCCTTCACCGACACGATCGAGCCGTTCAGCACGATCGTCGCGCCGTCAGGCAGCAGCGGCAGCGCCTTCTGCACCGTGAACACAAGACCCTTCACATTGATGTCGAAGGTCTTATCGAAGTGCTCCTCCGTATAGCTGCCCAGAGGAACAAACTCGCCTCCCCCTGCATTGGCAAACACGACATCGAGCCTGCCCTTTTCCTGCTTGATCTGCCCAAACAGGCGATCCAGATCGGCCAACTTCGACACATCGCCCTGCACGGCAGTCACATTGCGGCCAATCTCCTTCACTGCCGCATCCAGCGATTCCTGCCGGCGCCCCGTGATATACACATGCGCTCCTTCCGCAACAAAGCGCTTCGCGGTCGCCAGCCCAATGCCGCTGTTTCCACCTGTTACCAGTGCAATCTTCCCTTCCAGCTTTCCCATACCTGCTCCTTTGTCGCGCCGCAACCAATCGTGCCCACACATTTCGACGTCCACGGAAATGATGTTTCCTTCCTCCCTTGGGATTCAGCAATTCGCGCCTTCACGCAGAGGGCTACTTGGGCGAAGGGAGAGTTAGGTTGGAGCGCCGGGCGGGAATCGAACCCGCGAGTGCAGATTTTGCAGACCTGAGCGTTAGCCACTTCGCCACCGGCGCTTGGAAACGGAAACATTGAGGCTTCAATATAGGAAGGCCGGGGCTATGTGAGCATTTCCAACACCGGCTGCCTATCCAGAACTGGCTTTTTCAAGCCCATTGCCTCCGCGATTACGTCTGTGTATTTGAGACCCGAGCCGGTATTGAACAGGAGCACTCGATCCGTTGTGGAAAGCGTTCCCTCGGCGATGAGATTGCTATATGCCGCCGTAACAGATGCTCCCTCAGGCGATAGAAGCACTCCCTCATTCTGAGCCCAGTCCTTGATCGACCTCAGAATTTCATCATCGGTTACCGATATCGCGAGCCCATCAGATTTCTCTAGGATGTCCAATATGATCCGATCCCCGTACGGTTTGGGAACTCGCAAGCCGGCGGCAAAAGTCGAAGCATTCTCCCACATTGTGCTGTTGCGAGTGCCGCTCTTAAACGCTCGAACCACAGGCGCACACCCGGACGATTGAACTGCAATCATCCGTGGCCGCTTGCCCGGCTTTACCCAACCAATCTCTTCCAGTTCTTCAAACGCCTTCCACATTCCGATCAGGCCGACACCGCCGCCCGTTGGGTAAAAGACCGCGTCCGGATATTCCCAGCCATGCTGTTCGACAAGCTCGTAACCCATCGTCTTCTTGCCCTCGACGCGAAATGGCTCCTTCAGGGTCGAGATGTCGAACCAGCCTTCTTCACCCTTTCGTTCAGCAACGATCCGGGCGCAATCCGAGATGAGACCGTCGACCAATGTCACCTTGGCTCCATAGGCGACTGCCTCGACGTAGTTGGCCATGGGAACATCTTGCGGCATGAAGATGTGTGCCTCAATCCCAGCTGCAGCGGCATAGGCTGCGAGGGCTCCCGCCGCATTTCCAGCGGAAGGGACAGCGAGCTTCTTGAGTCCGTAGTGACGAGCCATCGATACAGCAATCGCCAGGCCTCGCGCTTTGAATGTCCCCGTCGGATTCGTTCCTTCTTCCTTGAGGTGGACTCCATTGAATCGCTTGCTCCGAATGATTGGAGTCCATCCCTCCCCCAGCGATACCGGCTCGACATTCGGCAAAACAGCTTTATAACGCCACATCCCTCGCCAATCACTCGAGGACGCTTCAACCACCTTTTGAGGATCAGTTCCCTTCAAATGCGATAAGTCATATCGCACATACAAGGACCCAGCCGGCGGCTCTGGACATTGCGTACAAACAGTCTGCGGCTTATCGGCCGCGATATGAGCTCCACAGCGAGTGCACTCTAAAAAAGCAATTGGGGGCATGTCGGTTCTTTCTCCCAGTCTGGTTCAGGCATAATCTATTCAGCTCCGCGGGATGGTAGAGAAGAAACTCTCTGGATACCACTCCGGTGCAGTCGCCGAGTTGGCTACTCTGCGCGTTAGCGTCAATAGAACTCGATCGAAATGAACTGCCGCTTCACGATCAATCGTCTGTTTCAGATCGTCGGACGGATGGTGGTAGCGGTCATGGATCCAGTCGTTGAATTCCTCCTGTTCTGGAGAACCCGGAAGCCAACCGAATTTGAATGCCAAAGCCGGGATCCCATACTTGACGAAGCTTGCCTGGTCCGAACGAATGAATCGGTTCTCATCCGGCTGCTTGTCAAACTGCACTTCGATGTCGTTCAGTTGGGCAGCCGCTCGGGCGTCATTGCCTAGAGTTGATTCGCCCAGACCCTGCACCTCTAGGAACCGGAGCGGGAACAACGGAAGATACATATCCATGTTCAGCTCGGCAACGATGTGCGACCTCTGGACAGTCGGATAATGCGCATAGAACTGGGATCCGAGTTCCCCTTCCTCTTCGCCCGTAAAGGCGATGAAGATAATGGAGCGTCTCGGACGTTCTCCAGCAGCCAAGGCCTTCGCGGTTTCGATCAATGACGCGATGCCAACTGCGTTATCCATCGCGCCGTTGTAGATTTCGTCGCCGTTGTCCGGCTTGCCGACGCCAAGGTGATCCAAGTGTGCAGTGAGCACCACGTACTCGTGGCTCAGCTTGTGGTCGCTGCCTGGGAGCAGACCTACGACGTTTGGAGCTTCATAGTGAGACGTTTCTTCCGTTACGGTGCTTGCACGCAAGTTTGAGGCGAGAGCAAACCGTGGGAGCGCCCTGCCCTCTTTCGCCAGGGACGCGAGTTCTTCATAACTGTGAGCGGATCTGCTAAACCACACAGAGGCGTTTGCAGCTGGAACCGTGACTACAATCTTGGCTCCCTCAAGAGGATTGAGTGCCGGATCGCTGAGTTGGTTGACAGGACGGGGACGTTGTCCAGTTTCGGATCGGTTGTTTTGATTGAGGCGCGGCTCAGCAATCGTTACTATTCCAACTGCTCCTGCTGCCTTCAACGATCTCCAGCGGATCGCTGCCGTTCTGTAGTACGCCTTGAGCGGTCCATGCACTGCCGGTGGAGCGCCGGCGAAGATGACCGCGATCTTTCCTTTCAGATCGCGGCCCTGCAGGTCGTTGACGCCAACTGCAGGAACAACTAGGCCATGACCCGCAAAAACGAGTGGGGCGTCAATCGCTATGGTGCCCTGCTTATTTGCGCTAAGTAGAGCTTCCGTCCCAATTTTCAATTCGGTCGTCTTCCCGCTTGAGTCCACGAGACTCAGAGCTGATTTGTCAGCATCGACTTGCAAGGTATGAAATCCGATGGGCTGTCGATATCCTTCAACTCCCGCCGGTTTGAGACCTACCGTTTTGAATTGATTCTCGACGTACTCGGCAGCGTGGAGGTACTCGGGCGTACCGGTTTTTCGTCCTTTTAGTTCGTCTCCGGCAAGTACCTTCAGATGACCAAACCACGTGTCTTCAGCAGCTCTTTCTTCAGCAGCAGCCTCCACAGTATCCGGGCGAATGCCGGGATTGAAGTGTGAAGCTGATCCGTGATGTTCAGCAATTGCGCTCACTCCCGTAATGCAAAGGGCTGTGACTAGCACGCCCAAGACCGATCTGGATTTCATCGTTGCCCCTGTGCGAGCTGCTGCGTGGACCCTTGTTTCAGGTACTTATTCAGAAATGCCAGTTCGCGTTCGTACGCGTCTCGCCTGTGCTCTTTTTGCTGGAAGCCGTGGCCCTCGCCCGGATAGGTGGTGTATGAGAATTTCTTACCCGCTTGCTTCAGCGCAGCAACAAACTCCTGCGATTCCTGGGGAGGTACCTGCGGATCCTGTTCGCCGTGCAAAATCAGTAGCGGTGTCTTGATGCGATCCACCTCGAGCAGCACATTAGCTTTTCGATAGACCGCCGGCTTCACATCCGGCGGGCCGCCCATCTTGGTCTCCCAACGAATAGCTGAATTGCGATTCGTATACCGCAAGAACAACGCCCGATCCACCACGCCGAACTTCTCGATGCCAACCGCGAACGTGTCGGGTAGCTTCGCCACGGCATTAGCGACGACAGTGCCGCCGTGACTGCCGCCGGAGATTCCGACGCGCTTCCGATCGGCAAGGCCAGCATCGACCAGGTACTTCACTGAAGCAGCGATATCGTCGATCTCGCCTCCGCCCGAGTCCTCCACGTTTGCATTCCTGAATCTCTCACCGTAACCTGTGCTGCCTCGGAAATTGGGCTCGAGCACCACATAACCCTGGCCCGCGAGAAACAGCGACCACGGAGAAGCACTGAGCGTGACCTGGCCTTCTGGCCCACCGTGAGGAAGAATGAGGACTGGATACTGTTTGCCAGCTTGAAGCCCCGCAGGCTTATACAGGATCCCTGCGATTTGCAGACCATCCTTGCTCTTGTAGTGCACAACCTCTGGCGCAATGCCGAGATCCGCATAGGGTGAGGCCTTGATCTCGCCCTCTAGTTTCGGTGCTTCGCTCACGGCTGCGTTTGCCACGTAGGTCGCCGCAGCGCCTAGGTTTGACCGCCATTGAAACCTGACACTCTGACTGTCTTCAGACCAGCGCGGATTAGTTTCAAAGCCGTCAAGATTTGTGATGCGGTGAGGGCTGCCCCCATTCGCCGGAACGACCCAAAGATGTCTCTCCTCCGGGAGGCCCCGATTCGATTCAAAGACGATCAACTTCCCGTCGGGCGAGTAAAGCGGCTCCTCATCCTCGCCCTCTCCAAAAGTGATCTCTACTGGTTTGCCGCCAGCAGCGGGAATGGTCCAGATCTTGTCCCAGTGACTCTCCTGCAGAACGACAGCAAGCGTCCTCGAGTCAGGAGACCACGCAGCGGTGTTGACAGCCCATGCTCCACCTGGATCGTTCTTTGCAACATAGATGTCGATTGGTTCGCCTGCTGCCTTGCCCGAGTTCTGATCACAATTCAGAACCTTCAGTTTCCCGGAGAAGAACTCGCGAGACCTCTCCGTATAGGAGATGCGAGTGCCATCTGGAGACCAATGTGGCCGGGGATCGAAACGGTCAGAGGACACTGCATCGCCGTGATCCAACGCCTTGCTGGCGATGACGTCCTTTCCGCGATAGATCTCCGTGGATGCAAGCTTGTTCCTCACCTTGCCGTCGGAACTGATCACATACAGTTCATTGAAACCGTTCTGACCCGACTCATAGAGAATCCATCGGCCGTTCGGGTTCCATTGCGGGTGGTGATCGGTAGCTCCACGCGGATCGCCCGGCCCGGCTGAATCGTGCGTAAGCTCGGTGTTCTCGCCGCCTTTGAATGGCACCGTCCAGATTTGCCCGTCGCTCACATACGCGACAATTTGCTCATCCGGCGAAAGAGCAAGTTCAGATTTCGGCTGGGCCGAGGATGTGAGAACTCGATCATTCCCGTCCTTTGCTTTGACGATGATCTGTTCACGCTCTACGACAATGCGAAAGCTTTGGTCCCGCAACAATATCTCATTCCCGCGACGGCCGAACCCTTCGCCTCCCGCCAGCAGATCATCAATCGTCAGCTTGCGTGTCTGAGTTGACGACAACACTGCAAACAAAACCACAGGTACAACGAGCTTCCGCATGCCCAATCTCCTGAGAAGAGAAAGCGAGGCCGCATAGAAGCAGCCTCGCCACGTTTTTAGAAGATGAACTTCCCGTAGACGACCAGCACTCGACCCGAAACGATCGCGCCCTGACCTGTCCCATAGATACTTGTGGGAACGCTGACGTCTGTCGTGACTGTGCCGAACGTCTGTCCCTTATTCACATCGGCATTCGGGAGTCCGAAATTCGGATGGTTGAAAAGGTTGTAGGCGTCAGCTCCGATCTCGAAACGAGTCTGCTCCGCCACGGCGATCTCTTTGCCGAGTTGAGCAGCCACTGAGGCAAAGCCAGGACCGCGGAAGCTGTTCGGCTTGGTATTGCCCCAGTCCGATTGCGCCGTGGCTGATTTGAAGTTGCTCGTGCTCAAGCACGGCGTTTTGACCGCGCTTGCACCGCAATGTTTACCTACAACGCCCGGGTCAACAGTGTCCGCCAGCACGTTTCCGCTGAATGAGCTGGAGAAGACATTCGCGGTGCTCACGCCGCTGTTAATAACCGTGAAAGGCCGGCCACTGTAGAGGTAGACCTTTCCGCCCAGTTTCCAGTCACCGAACAGCCGATTCGCAAGATGTTCGCTCCATTTGGGCGTGGAATAGACAAAATCGGCCGTGAAATTGTGGGTCGTATCGAAGTTCGTCGGCCCATAGTTCGCGTCTGTGGTTCCGGTGGCCGTCAATCCGTTCAGAGCGTAAACAGTTGGGTTGTAGATCGTCCCAAGCTGCAGAGCCTTGCCCCATGTGTAGCTCGCTTCACCTTGCAGATTGTGCGTGAGTGAATGGCGTTCTACAACAGTCAGGCCGTTATATCGAGAGAATCCGCGATCGAAGATCTGCGTAACGGTCGAGAATCGGGGGTCGGGGATTGATGTAGGCAGCCCGCCGAACCCATTCGCAGCCCAACCATTGGCCCCAGTGTCTGAAATCGATTCGTTATATCCGTGGTTGCCGGAATATGAAATCGAGGCCACATCGTGGCTTGATAGAGGCTGCTCGATCTCGAAGCTCCATTCAAGGACCTTGATCGTGTGGAAGTGATCAGGGTTCACGTAAAGCGTTGGTGTCGAGAAGGTGACCCCTGCCGGAACAGCTGCCTTCAGCTCGTCGAACGTATATCCCTGCGAAAAACCGCTTTGAAACGCGTCGTTCGACGCAACGGCAGCGGCCTGCGATGAACCCGCGTCACCGGCCAGCCCCACTGTGCCGGTCGTGACCTTGGGCGCAAATTTATTGGGCGCATTGCCATAGACGTTGGCGGCAATGTTTGCGGCAATGGTGTTTGCGAACAGCCCAATGCCACCGCGAAGAACGGTCTTCCCTGCTCCATGAGGAGAGAAGGCTACAGCCACTCGAGGTTCAGGGATGATGCCTTCGAACTTCTTGAAGTCGGAATGACTGCCGATCTGCAACGTCGAATTGTATGGAACGGTGCTGCCGGCTTGGTACCCAGGTGCGAGGAATGCCGTATTCGCGCGCGAGTAGCAGGTTTCTTTGCACCACGGGTTCTGCTGATACTCGAAGCGAGCACCGTACGTGAGCTTCAGGTTAGGGCGAACTGACCACTCATCCTGGCCGTAAAAGCCGAGCGAGTCGACGCGAAGATGCACAGTAGGCAAAACTGGGAACGATTGCGTGAAGCTGTTGAAGTTTTTCGCATCCGCGACGTTGGCCTGCGCGAAATCAGCGACACTGCCGAAGGTGTACGTGCCGATGATCGAGCCGCTCTGGTTGGCGGTGCTGGTGATCCGATTGTTGCGGTTATTCACACCAAACTGGAGCGTGTGCTTCCCGTGGCTCCATGAAAGATCGTCGATCACTCCCAACTGCTGCCCGCGTCGCCCCTGCGGAGCCGCCGGGCCAAGAGCCTGGAATCCCGCATCTCCCGCGCCGCCATCCGTGAAGCTGAATGCCAGCGGAATCGCCTGCTGAGCAGCTTTGAAGTTGCTTGACCCATAGAAGATTGCAGAGTAATAGTTTCCGTTGAGCACCAGGTTGTTCACGAGGTTAGGCGTGATCGCATAGGTATGATTCAACTGCGGAATCACCCATGGCTGCGGGCTGATCCCGTTAAACAGTGGGCTGATCGGGCTCGTACTACTCGCCTGCACGCCAGAGTCGCGACTGATTCGGAAATAGAGCTTCTGCTTTGAGTTGATGTTCCAGTCAACGCGTCCGTCGGTAAGATACTCCGTGTTCACACTGGACGCCGTCGAGACGAATGCAACAGCGCAGGGTACACCGGTTGCACCACCAAAAGTCGCGCCGTTCCCGCCTGGAACTGCAACGCCCGTGAGGCCGTTGTTCTTGCCGCAACCCTGGTTGCCTGTACCGTCTTGAAGCTGGCCGGATCCATTGGTCACCGGAACTGCGCGGCTGATGCCGGGCGCGGCATTGTACAGCTTGAAGAGATCCTGATAGTACGGAACTGAATTTGTCGGCACATGGGCCAAAACATAGTTCTGCAATTCAGACGAAGGAACGGATACTACCTTGTTTGTCGGCAGCGAGTACCGCAGCCCTTCGTAGTTGTAGAAGAACGTGATCTTGTCCTTCTTGATCGGGCCACCGACTGAACCTGCAAACTGATTCGCGACAGCGCGGCCTCGCGGTGTATTTGACGCATTGCTGAAATAGTCGTTCGCATTCAGAATGTCGCCGTTGTAGTTTTCAACGAGGTTGCCATGAAAGCGATTTGTACCGGACTTGCTGATGTAGTTCACCTGCGCGCCAGCCATGCGGCCATACTGCGCGCTGTAAGCGTTGGTGATGACGGACGCTTCTGCTACGTCGTTCTGTCCAAGAGTGTTGTTGCTCGAGCCCGACTTGTTATTTAAGCCGAAGGGTTCAACGATGTCGGCGCCGTTGTAGGTGAACAGTACAGAGCTGAACGGAAGCCCGTTGACGTTGAAGTTATTGTTGCCTCCTCCAACATTCACGCGCACTCCCGGCGTTGAGAACGCCAGATTGGTGATGTCACCGCCATTCACTGGAGTGTTCTCGACAAAATGCAGGTTGAAATCAGTCAGGTTGTTGCCGTTTTCCGTCTGTAGAAGCTCGTTGCCGGCATTGACTTCGACCGTTTGCTGCACAGCTTTGACTCCAAGAGTGACCTCTACAGTCTGTTCCTGCCCCACGAGCAGATGAATTCGGACAGGCTCGGCAGCCAAGCCGTTTGCTTCTGCTGTGATTTCGTAGTTACCCGGCTTAAGGAATGGAAACCGATATTCGCCCGCTTTGCCGCTTACGGTTGTGGCGATCGAATTGGTTTCCGGTTGACGAATATGCACTGTAACTTGCGGAAGCAACGCTCCGGCAGGATCCTTCACAGTTCCAACTACCGTTGCGCTGGTAAGGGTTTGGGCAAAGATGTGGCGTACTGGCACGATTAAGAGCAAAGCGATCAATAGCGTACGAAATTTGAGACGAGTCATTCTTCCTCCGCGCGGGTCACGCTGGATGTGCGAGAACACGAATAGGACTCCGTATCTTCGCAGTCAGACGAAGACGGAGATTCGCTGATCAGAAAGACATTCCCACAGACACGAGTGCCGGGTCAGATCTTTTCGATTACGACTGGATTGTGAGGGAAGATGCCGTTAGCGACATCGACAACAGAGGAAGGATGCGCTCGAGGTTGATCCGATGTTTTTCGAGGAATGGTTCAGAACGCGCATGCGTTTGGTATACCACAGATCACGTACATGTCAAAATTTTCTCGTCTCGATGATACAAAGATGAATCGAATGCGCATGAATGCCTTCAAGTCAGATTTAAATAGTGTGTCCGTTTCACTGATCAGCAACCTGGCTGTTGCGATTCTGTTTCTGACCACTCATCTTGCAAGCCCGGCGCAGGATCTCGATATCCATTCGGTGACCTACGCAACGCGCGGCAATCCTACTTCGGCAGTCTTCACACGTGATGGGCGATCTGTGTTCGTATCAGTCACGAACGTCGATCAGCCGGATTTCCCCGGCCCTGACTCAGCCGCGGGTAGTCGCACGGACGCGGTTTCAGGAGTCGAGGTGTTCCGGCGTGATGTGGCCACCCACAAAGTGTCGTCAGTAGGATTTGTGAGGACAGGGTCAACTGGGGCCAATGGACTCGTGCTCCTCCCGCAGGAACGGACGCTCGCTATTGGCGTCGGTGATGAGGGCGTCGCGTTTCTAGATGTTCGAGATCTAGAGCATGGAAAGGGCACGCCTCGCTTCGCACATCAGACGCCCGGCGCAGGTACGTTCGATGTGGTCGCAACTCCAGATGGCAGATATGTCTTCTCCTCGAATGAATACGGGATCGTCGCTGGGCAGCGAGGTAGCGTGGGTGTAATCTCAACCGGCATCGATCAAAAGGGTCGAGTGCGGGCTCCACATACCCTTGGTCAGATCCCGACCGGCGACGTCGTCCCGAGTCTCGCTATATCACCAGACGGAAGCCGGCTCTACGTGGCGTCTGAATTGGTTCCGCAATCTCAATCATTTGCGATTGCGGGATCGAAGAATCCTTTGCTCTCGAAGAATGATTGTGTGCAGAAGCAAGGTTCACCAGCACGTCCAAATGGATACATAAGCGTCGTAGACGTTCAGCGAGCCTTCGCCATCAAGCCGGAGTCGATCCTGGCCCGCGTTGCCTCTGGTTGTTCGCCGGTGCGGATCGTCGAGGCAGCTGACGCATCGCGGCTCTATGTTTCTGCACGTGGCGACAATTCCATTTTGGAGTTCGATCCTCAACGTCTGGAGAATGATTCCGAGCATTCGCTACTACGTTCGTTCGCCTCAGGCGGAACAGCTCCGGTCGGAATGCGGCTTTTCATGGGTGATCGATTTCTTGCAGTTGCGAATTCAAATCGGTTCGCAGAAGGCAACGGCAATCTCGCAATCCACAAGCTGGACAGCAATACCGATCCGGAACCACATCAAATCGCTGCCGGAGGATTCCCGCGGAATTTGAGTCTTTCTGCCGATGGTTCGACACTCTACCTGACGAACTACAAATCACGAACTCTCCAAGTTCTGAAGTTGAGTCACTGAGCACGCTCCGTGAAGTCAGAGTAGCTACGCCACGCGAAAAAGCCTGTTCTCAGCTGGACTCGAACGAGGTCCATCAAGTGTCGTGATACTTTGTAGGAATGATGATGCTGCCTATAAGCCTACGCCCCCCCAGATGCCAGGTGGCTCGTCTCCTTCCTTGTCGATGTTGCTAATTCAACTCTTCTGACACATACCAAGCCATGCTCCTGAAGCAGTGTCTTCATGCTCGACTCTGCGCATTTGGCAAAGGAGCAAGTCGCTGATAGTTGAGCCAGGACCACTGCGTCCGGCTTTTGCATCTTCCCGTCGCATTGCTGCGACGCCGGAATGACCCGCCCGTTCCAGGGCGGCATGGAACCCGAACGAGGAGAGAAATGGAATATCGCACGCGAATTGCCGGCCTTTTGCTTGTGTTGTCTGTTGTAGCTGGATCGTCGCTGTCTTTAAGCCAAACCAGAGAGCCTTCCGGAACCATCACGGCGGAAGATTTGGAATCAGTACATGACGTCATCTCCCCAGTTCTCTCTCCTGATGGATCCAGGTTTGCTTTCGTCAGATCCGGACAGATCTTCCTGTTCTCGGCTAATGGAGGTTGGCCGGTAAGGCTCACATCTGACCCAGCCAGCAAATCTGAAATTGCATGGTCGCCTGACTCCCGAACTCTCGCATACGTGGCTGGTGGCTCGATCTGGGTAGTTTCCGCCGATGGGGGTCAACCCAAAAGGCTGACTGATGGCGAGCCGGGACCTGGCGATCCCCGAGTCAATCGCGATCACACTCCGAAGTGGAACCCAAAGAGCAACTGGATTCTCTTCCAGTCAGGACGAAGCGGGCAGAACGAACTTTGGGTAGTCAGTGCTGACGGCAAGTATAGGAACTATCTCGCAACGACAGAACGCTATCTCGGCCCTGAGCACCTGGGCGAGCAGCCGACAACTGATGGCGATGGCTTGGCCGGTGGCCTGTTCTTCCCTGACCCGGCGTGGTCTCCCGATGGAACTCAGCTCACCTTCACTGAGCGGTCACGCGAGTTCTTCTCGGGCAGACTTGACCTCCTTGCGTTTGATCTGGCAACTGGCCGGTCCCCTTCTCCACCTCGCGAACTCTACGCTGCCAAACCGGACGAAGGTGGCGCCTGGGCAATCGACAAAGTGAGTTGGTCACCGGATGGTAAGAATCTTGCGCTCACACTTCAGGACACTGGCTGGGACAAGGTTTACCTTCTGAGTGCGAATGGCGGTGTTCCACGGCAGCTCACCTTTGGAGAATCTGAAGACGCGAATCCTATCTTTTCTCCTGACGGCAAAGCGATCCTCATCCAGTCCAACCGGGACGCGCCCGAAGAACGCCATCTCTGGATCGTGCCCCTGGACGGAGCTACTCCGCGCCGAGTCACAAACTTCTCGCCATCGGTCGAATCGGCGCCTCAATGGTCCCGCGACGGAAGGCAGATCTACTTCTTGCATTCAGCTCCATTCCAGTCGCCTGATCTCTACGTCGCGTCGACAGAGAAGACCGACACACCACGACCGCTCACGCACACGCTGCCCCAGAACTTTGCAGCCCTCCAATGGAAGAGTCCCGAACTCGTTCACTTCAAGGCGAAGGATGGGCTGACTCTTTCTGGCATACTCTACTTCCCGCCTGGATACATACCAGGGCGGCGATATCCCGCAGTTCTGTGGGTCCACGGGGGGCCGGAAGGACAGGACTTGCTTGGCTTTTCGCCTTTATCGCTCTACTTCGCTCAAGATGGCTATGTCGTTTTCCACCCGAATTATCGCGGAGGAATCGGGTATGGCGAGAGATTCCGAAATCTCAACGTTGGTGACTCCGGCGGAGGCGAAGTGCAAGACGTTGGGGACGCGGTTCGCTATCTTATCGACCGCGGTATCGCTGATCCCAAGAGAATCGCGATCGGCGGTACGAGTCACGGAGCAACCATGGTGCACTATGCCGTCACAAAACAGCCAGAGCTATGGGCCGCGGGAATCTCGTTCGGCGGCGCTGTCAATCGCGCCACTTTTCTCGAACGCACCAATCGAAATTCCGAAATCCGGTGGGAGATCAAGATGGGCGGTACACCCGACGAGAAACCTGAAGCGTACCGCCAGACTGACATTATTCCTGACGTTCCAAAAATTAAAGCTCCATTGCTCATTCAGTATGGGCAAGCTGATCCGCAACTTCCACCCTATGAGTCCGAACAGCTAATCACTGCTCTGAAGAAGAACAACAAGCCTTTTCTCGCGTACTCCTACGCCGGAGAATTTCATGAGTTCTCTAAGCCGGAAGACCGCATCGATGTCTGGATTCATCAGCGTCTTTTTCTTCGCCGCTTCCTGCTGACAATACGCGGCACAAGCAGTACTGGTTTGGAAGAAATCGACCTTGGCCAGAAATGAACTGTGCCGGATCCTCGCTCGTGCGGCAGATGAAAGAGAGCCACACGACTCTTTCGCTCTGGTGCGATCGAGGATCCGAGCACCGCAGGTGCAGTGTTTGACGACGAGTAGAGCCTGTGCTAATTTCACGTCATGACGCCTCAGTCATACCTCCGCTGTTGTCGCCTCGGCCTTCCCGGGCTGGGTGAGCGGTGTCGATAGACCTCTTCCTGCGCATCCCGATCAGCAAATCCAGCTCTAAACCTGCTTCAGTCACTCAACTACCCTGTTGAGCTCGGTTGACCTCGGATTCTTTGCACCTGCGTCAAGCGGGCCATCGAATTCAGCCATTAATCGAGTAAATTCGCGAGAGATCCGTGTCTGGAGGGTTTGCTCGCGTTAGCAATGTTCAACCAGGAGACATCCATGTGCGACACGTATAGCCACAACAGCAACGACCTCCAGTTTGATTCGAGCGAGCGGATCGTGAAGAACAGCGAAGTTGACCAGCAATGGGCAGACTGGCTTGCACCGACAAGACGATCATTTCTATTCGGAGCGGGTGCGGCAGCCGTCGGGCTCACGCTTGGAGACGAAGCTCGGGCGGAGGCGCCCGAAAACACGGACCATGGGGCGACTGGTCCAGCAGCTGCGTTTCTCGCGCTCAACGGCCCAATCAAGCCTTACGTTTCTGCGGATCAGGGAACTAGCGAGTGGGGATATGAAACGCTAAAGCAACCCACGGCTCAACCTAAAGGCTTATGGCCGGGTACTGAAAACGGGCTGCCCGCAAAGCCGCGTGCTTACACGGACATCAAGAGCTATCACGCGCACTTCTACTTCGACTTCGACACCTATGAGAAAGCGGCACTGATCCGTCGCTGGGCTGGGGAGCGCTTTCCTGTCGAGTTAGGTGATTGGAATCTGCAGCCTCGCGGACCACACGCCACGCCCTCGTTCTACTTCGGATTTACCAATGATCTTCTGCCCGTAATTGTTCCGTGGGTGCAACTCAACAGCCTGGGCCTAACCATCCTCTTGCATCCCAACACCGATGATCCTCGAGCCGATCACCTTTACTACACGCTATGGGTAAACCGCTCGCAGCCTGTGAACGCTTACGGGATGAAGGCACCGCGCGACGAACAAGGGAAAGCGATCGTCGAGAAGATTCTTCCGAACGTAACTCCCTCCATCAAGCTTGAGCTCTCTTGAGTCCGAGTACAGCTTCGATCGTTGATTGTTCGAACGGCTAACCAAGAAGAGAATTCCAGGAGCATTTTGTGTCTCCCATTTCGCAGGAACAAGCCCCATCAGAACTCATCTCGCGAGCGGATTCGTCTTCGGCCCGGGATCTGAGAACGACCACTGAACTGGAAGAGATCGTCGCAAGAATTGCAGCGACGGATCAATGGGTTGATCGCGTGCGTTTCCGCGGCGACCGGCGCTGGTATGAGCGCATTCATCACGCAACCGATCATGACATTTGGATCATCAGCTGGTTGCCTGGGCAATCAACCGGGTTCCACGATCACGGCGGCTCCGTCGGCGCATTCGCAGTAGCCTCGGGAGTCCTGCAGGAGATCAGGGCCGATGGAGCCTGCCATATTGCAGAAAGAGGCAAAGCCTTCTCATTCGGTCCGGACTATGCGCACGATGTTCGGAACGATTCGGCTGCGCTCGCGGTCAGCATCCACGCCTATTCGCCTCCGCTGAATGAAATGAACGAATACGAGTTCGACAACGGATACCTGGTTTTACGAAACAGCTCATCTCAGGAGCAGGAACAAACGATCGTTCCGGACCCATTCACACGCGGCAAGAAGGCACTTCAAGGCATGGACGAGTCCCATGTGAGCCGACTCGTGGCGAGTGCGCGTTCCCGTCTGCACCGAGTGTCTGCGCGCGAAGCCTACAATGCGGCTTCGACCAGCTCGAACGCAGTGCTTGTTGATATCCGACCGAGCAGCCAGCGAGCCGAGGAAGGCACGATACCTGGGGCGCTCATTGTTGAGCGAAACGTACTCGAATGGCGCTTCGATCCCACCTCAAGTGCTCGCTTGCCGGTTGCGAGTGAGCCTGACCTGCGCGTGATCGTCTTCTGTTCGGAAGGCTATGCGTCCAGTTTCGCCGCTGCTGGATTGCAGGATATCGGGCTTTGGAGGGCGACTGACATCGTTGGGGGATTTCGAGCTTGGGAAGCAGAGGGACTTCCCACAAATCCACCCGAGCGGTTATGACGCACTCTCGAGTGCATTTCGGCACGGTACAAGACCCGTGTTGCGATTTCACCTAGCCTGGAATTTTTCTCGGAATGACGGAGATCCATGCATCGTGTTGAATCGTCTTCATCGCGAACTCGAGTGGAGAGAGGAGCCTTGAGATTGATCCAAATCGCACGACACCCTCATGTCGAGGGAGATCGAACCTCCAAGCAAAATGCGAATAACCGCGCCGCCGTCTGGTTCGCTCGATTCCAACTGTTCCTGCTTTTCATGCTCGGCAGTGCTGCCGCAGAACAGCCGGGCAAGACTCTGATTGTTGTCGCGCACCCGGATGACGAGTACTACTGCGCATCCACTGTCTACAAGATGGCGGTACAACTTGGGGGAACGGTAGACGAACTGATCATCACAAACGGCGAAGGCGGTTATCGCTATTCAACCCTTGCCGCAGCCTACTACAAAAAGCCATTGACCAGCGAGGCCGTCGGGCGGAGAGAACTGCCGGCGATTCGCAGGCGAGAGGCAATCAATGCCGGCAAGGTGCTTGGGTTACGATCGCACTATTTTCTCGATCAGGTCGATCAGCACTTTACTACAGATGAGCGGGATGGGGCGAAGTACGGCTGGAAGTCTGACTTAATCTCCTCACGCATTCAAGCCCTGATCAGGCAAGAGAAGTATAGGTATGTCTTCGCCTTGCTTCCCCGTGCCACATCTCACGGATACCATCAGGCTGCTACGGCCCTGGCGGCTTCGGCAATCCATGCTTTGCCTCCCAATCTCCGGCCAGTCTTGCTTGGATTCGATACAAGTCCGGCACGCTTTGAACCACTGCCGACAGAAGTGTTTCCGCAGACTTGGCAACTCGACTATCGCTTCGCATTCGACAGAACTACCAAGTTCGGTTTCCGTGACGCGTTGTCATACCAAATCGTTGTGGATTGGATGATCGCTGAGCACAAGTCACAGGGCTTGTTGCAGACGATGGACGGCAGAGACCCGAAAGAATACATCTGGGTAGACCTCTCGAGCAGCCCTCAAGCTAAGAAATCAGCCGACTCACTTTTCCGCCTTCTCAGTCAGGACGTCACACACAATGACAAATAGCCGGTTCAATCAATCGACAGCGGCTCCCGGTTCCGCACCATACCTGCCAGGGATACATTGTGCACTCGTTGCGCGAGATATGCGTTCGTCGGGAATCTCCTACGCCGAGGCCCTTCGCGCATTTCAGAGGCGCTACATCATCGCGGTCTTGGCAGCTGAAGGTTTCCACCTTGGAAGAACATCCCGGCAGCTGGGAGTTCACCCCAATACACTTACGCGAACCACTCGCGATCTACGAATCAACGTCGCGGAGATCCGGATGCCGGAAGCGACTAGCATTCAAGCGCCAGCCCGATAGAACCGACATGAGGCTTGCTGGCGCTCCTTTACCGCTAACCTTTTGACGTCACATGGGTTGAGACGAATGATAATTTACCTTCACCAGCAGATAATGCCAGTGACCAACGGTTTCTCGGGAGGACATGATATGCTCTATGACATGAGTTTTGGCTCCCAGAAGATGGTCATGTGTTGTCTCGCCTGTATGTGCTGCGAGCACGTGTCTTCTGGCATGAGGAGATTGCAAAGCCAATAGGCTGAGAAACAATCGAATCTCAACGGACCCACCGCCAGAAGATGCACTGGCAGGTGGGTTTTCTATTTTGGGCCGAACCAAGGAGAAACGCGAAGTGAGTGTTCCTGAGATTCAAGCTGAAGAACTGAAGACCCTCCTCGATCACGGCGATAAGCTGTTCCTGCTTGATGTCCGCGACGAATACGAATATGAGATATCGAACATTGGCGGACACCTGATTCCTCTGCCAGAGCTCCCGAAGCGCCTGAATGAGTTGAATGCCCGCCAGGAGATCGTGACCGTTTGCAAGATGGGACCGAGAGGAGTCAAAGCTGCAGAGCTTCTGCAAAAGAGAGGGTTCAAAAGGGTCCGGAACCTCCGCGGAGGAATTCACGCCTGGTCGGATCGAGTGGACCGCAAGGTTCGCAAGTACTGATACGACTCTCGATCGTAATTGCGCAATGGCGTCAGACCTGGATCAACCAGGCCGGACCATACACAAGTATTCAGGTGCGGCTCCTAGCGCCTGGATGTAGAATCTCAGCAATTCTTAACCAAGTGGAATCACTGCAAGGAGTTCGACCGTGCCCGAAACCACTCCGCGTGCCTCTCTCAGCGAACAATCGGCATATCAGCTTGCAAACGTCACCAAAACTTCACCTATATATGGAGCGATCACTCCGAGATGGATTGTCCGTCTGTTGGATTGGAAACCTCTTGAGGCTGGCATCTTTCGGCGCAATCGAGTTGTTGAAGAGAAGCAGATCGAGGTCGTCTGCAGCCACGTTCAAGAAGCCGAGATCCCCTCGACCTATGCGGAGTACGAGGAGAACCCTCGCGAGTACGTTTTGAGCAGCATCAACGCGGTCGTGAACATCGATACGCGTGTGGGAGACCTCTTCAACAAACCTTACGACCAGGTCCGGGAGCAACTGCGGGTCACGATCGAATCAGTGAAAGAGCGCCAGGAGAACGAGTTGCTCAACAATGCTGATTACGGCCTGTTGAACAACGTGGTTGATTCACAGCGCGTTTCCACCCGCAAAGGCGCGCCAACGCCGGATGACCTCGACGAGTTGTTGACGAAGGTTTGGAAGGAGCCATCCTTTTTCCTGGCCAACCCACGTGCAATTGCCGCTTTTGGTCGCGAGTGCACCCGACGCGGCGTGCCGCCGCCCACGGTCACGCTATTCGGTAATCCCTTCCTCACATGGCGCGGCATTCCGCTGATCCCGACCGACAAGATACGAATCGCCGGAAAGACTCCGAAATCAAAGATCCTCCTGGTCCGCGTCGGAGAACGCAAACAAGGCGTCATAGGGCTATTCCAGCCAGGGCTTGCTGGTGAGCAGAGCCCCGGTCTCTCTGTTCGTTTCAAGGGCATCAGCGATAACGGACTATCGTCCTACCTGATATCGCTCTACTGCTCTGCTTCCGTTCTAGCCGATGATGCGATTGCGGTCCTCGATGATGTCGAAGTTGGGCAATTCCATGAGTACACCAAATAATCCGGGTTCTCTGACCCCGAATTCGACCTTTGATGCTTCCTCGATTGCGGGTAGCGTCCCGGACCGTCCGCCAGATGGCGCATTCAGCCCGGAAGCGCTCGCCCGTATGGCGAACGAGCTGTTCAATGCCTTGCCGGGAAATGGTACGGGCGCCTCTCAAGATCACGGCATAGCGATTCCGCTACTGGACTCGGCCGCACTGGCTTCGCCGCCTGCAACGATTCCGGCTTTCCGGCCGGAGATTTCTCTTCCTTCTGATCCCCACTTCCCTGGAGTTCCCGGAAGTGCCAGTCCACCGACAGCAGCGCCCGTCACGGCACCGATCCAGATGTCGCCGCCCGTGGTTCCGGGAGCAGCAGCATCCTCACTTCCTGCTGGATCTTCGGCTCCATTCTCGTTTCTTCAGGATATTCGTCCGGCATTTGAATACGACGATTTCTCTCAGGCATCCACCTATCCAACCGCACGGCCTATAGCCGAGTTTGCATCGAGTGAACCGACGCCTGCCCCTCGCTTCTCAAGTCTCGATGAACACCCAGAACTGGAAGGCGGAAGTTTCTCAGGGCCGCCATCGCCGATTGTTCCGGGATCCTTTGGCCCCTTGGATTCTTCTTCGATTCCCGCCTTCTCATTCATGGAGGAGGCACGGCCGTTATTCTCTTCAGCGCCATCTATTCCCGGGCCAGTCCCAGCCGATCTCGACCCCAATGTGACCAATGCGGCGAGTGGAAGCGATTCAGAAAAGACTCTCGATGCCTCCCTAGGCAGCCCCTTCGGATTTACCAGGGAACTTCGATCCATCACGCCGGATGTTCCCGAGCTTCGGGATACGGCCGGCATAGAACCGCACGTTCCTGAAGAGCGGAGCCTTTCTTCATTTCCATTCGACGCGGAGGCGCTCAAGCGCGACTTCCCAATACTCCGCGAACGCATTCACGGCCGCCCGTTAGTCTGGCTCGATAATGCGGCCACAACTCAGAAGCCGAAGAGCGTCATCGACCGGCTAAATTACTACTACGAGCACGAGAACTCGAACGTCCATCGGGCGGCGCACGAATTAGCTGCCCGCGCAACGGATGCTTACGAATCTGCCCGTGAGAAGGTCCGCCGGTTTCTCAACGCATCTTCTTCCCGTGAAATCGTATTCGTCCGGGGCGCCACCGAGGGAATCAACCTCGTTGCACAGACCTGGGGAAAGCAGAATATACAAAAAGACGATGAGATCGTCATTACCTGGCTCGAACATCACGCCAACATTGTTCCGTGGCAGATGCTCTGCGCAGAAAAAGGCGCACATCTTCGGGTAGTTCCCGTAGATTCTACAGGCCAAATCGTCCTCAGCGAATACGACCGGTTGCTCGGGCCAAAGACCCGCCTCGTCGCATTTCCGCAAGTTTCAAACGCGCTTGGTGTGGTTACTCCCGCAAACGCAATCATTGAAGCAGCTCACCGGCACGGAGCCAAGGCCCTGCTCGACGGTGCCCAATCGGTGTCTCACATGCGCACCGACGTGCAGTCGCTTGATTGCGACTTCTTCGTCTTCTCGGGACATAAAGTTTTCGCGCCAACAGGCATTGGGGTTGTCTACGCCAAGCCCGAAATCCTCGAACAGTTGCCACCATGGCAGGGTGGCGGCAACATGATCCAGGACGTCACCTTCGAGAAGACCATCTACCAGCCGGCGCCGCAACGTTTTGAAGCTGGTACCGGGAACATTGCCGACGCAGTCGGCCTTGGCGCCGCGATTGACTATCTCGACCGGGTGGGAATGGAAAATGTATCGCGGCACGAACATACGGTTCTCGTGTATGCGACGGAATGCCTGATGCAGATTCCAGGCCTGCACATCATAGGCACTGCGAAGGAGAAGGCCGGGGTAATCTCGTTCGTGATGGATGGCTTCAAGACAGAGGAAATCGGAGATTATCTCAACCAGAACGGGATCGCGGTTCGTTCAGGTCATCACTGCGCTCAACCGATCCTGAGACGTTTCGGGCTCGAGAGCACCGTGCGTGCTTCTCTCGCCCTCTACAACACCCTCGATGACATTGATGCACTCGTCCGAGCACTTTGGAACCTGAGACTCGGACGCGTAACGATCGAGTAACCAGAAATGCTCTTGCCGTATACAGCAATGCCTGAACGTTGCGAATCTCCTCTAGAGGTGCTACAACCTACTCAAGCGATGAACAAACTAGCTCAACACGGCTTCCTCTCAAAAGCAAACGGGCTCCCCGCCTGTTGTTGTCGCTAGCTGCACAGCTGTAATCCCGCTCATTCGCTATTTCCCAACAAGCCAAAGTTTTATCAAGGAGTTCCCGCATGGCGCACTCTCCTTCTCGCCAATGGTTTCATTTGAGCCTAGACACGTGGGCGGTGCTCATCGCTCTGGCTGCTGCTCTGCTGGTCCGAATCGGAATTTTCAAAAGCGTCCCGTGGTAGACGTGGTAGACGCCGAAAGGAAGAACTTATGGCTAACTCCGTCGCTTTGCCGCGGTCGGGCTCAATCTCGCTACCCAGCCGAATAGTGGGTTTCGTCCCAGGAATACTGCTGCTAGCAGCCGTTGGCTACGCCGGCAAGTTCGTCGAACAGTTCATAGCCCGCTACGGCAAAGCACACCACCTCGTGTTGCCAAACATCGAGTACGTTCTGTGGGCCATCCTCATCGGATTGCTGATCTCAAACTCCATCGGCATTCCGGCCATCTTCCGGGCAGGGGTCGCAACTTACGAATTCTGGCTTAAGGCCGGCATCGTACTGCTGGGAGCGAGATTCCTCATCGGAGACGTGCTTAAGCTCGGCGGGCTCTCGCTCGGGCTGGTATTCATCGAGATAACTCTGTCCCTGGTATTCATGACACTGCTGGGGAGAGCATTCAAACTAAAACCCAAGCTCATCACACTCCTTGCGGTCGGATCCTCAATCTGCGGAGTCTCTGCGATCATAGCCACACAAGGCGCAATCGATGCCGACGAGGAAGACTCGTCCTACGCGATCGCAGCCATCCTTGCGCTCGGTGCCATTTCGCTCTTCTTGTTTCCATTGATCGGCCACACACTCCACCTCAGCGATCGTGGGTATGGGTTATGGGCTGGTTTGGCTGTCGACAACACAGCGGAAGCGTCCGCAGCCGGCGCGCTTTACTCGGATGCAGCTGGTAAAGTCGCTGTACTTGCGAAGACTTGCCGCAACGCAATGATCGGATTCGTCGTTCTCGGCTATGCGCTCTATTGGGCTTCAAAGGGCCAAGCAGCAAAAGTGGGGAACAAAGCAGCATTTCTCTGGAGCAAGTTCCCAAAGTTTATCTTAGGATTTCTTCTGATTTCCGTTCTCGCCTCAATCGGATTCTTCGCGAAGCCGCAGATCGCTGCGATCGGTAACTTATCTCGCTGGGCGTTCCTGCTCACCTTTGCCGGCGTTGGACTGAGAACCAATCTACGTGAGCTTGGGAAGCAAGGCATCCGGCCATTCGCAGTAGGGGCTATCGGGGAGGTTGCGATTGCGGCCTTGACGCTTGGGCTCGTCTTCGGAGCAACGAGGTTTTTCCAACTTTAATTTCGGGTCTGTGTGCATTGGACCCAAACGAGCGCCGGTGGCGAGGTGGCAAACGCGCCGGTCTGCAAAACCGGTACTCCCGGGTTCAATTCCCGCCCGGTGCTCCAATCTTTGACCACACCTGCAATGGACTGCAATGAACAACCAACCCGCGTAAGGAGATCTGCACATGATCGTACTCGGAGCAAGAGCGACCTTCTCCATGATTGCCACAACTCTTCTCCTTACAGAGCTGGCGGCGACTTCGTGCGCTCAAATTGGGAATGCAACTTCCACGGGAGACCCGCCGGCGGGCGCGTGGATAGGTGCGGCGCAGTTAAACTCTCGCGAGGTTCCGCTTCGGCTTGAGATCACCGGAAGCGGCGATCAGGTGCGGGGCGCGCTGGTGAATGAAAAGGAGAGGTCGCCCGCTTCGAGTGGCAGCTTCACGAATGGGCATCTGATTCTCCACTTTGATTACTACGCAAATACGCTCGATGCGACGATCAACGATGGGACGCTGACCGGGACCTTCAGCGGCCGAGGCCACAGCGTACCAGTCCGAGCGGAACTGAACGGAAAGCTTCCCGGACCAGACTTGAATCCGCCGCGCATCGCCGGTCTGTGGGTGATAGCGGTGGGAAACGGAGCTAAAGGCGAGCACTCCTGGAAGCTTCGGGTTCGACAGACTGGACCCACTGTCGACGCCGTGATCGAGCGCGTCGATGGAGACACGGGGAACCTGTACGGCATTTGGCGTGACGGTGCATTCGCGGTCAGCCACTTCACAGCCGCAGGTCCAAACTTTGCCGTGCTCCGCCCGCAAACGGACGGAACACTGCAAGTGGAGACATCGGCACACGGTGGCGGCGTGCAGAGCTTTACTGCACATCGAGTTTCGGCCGTTCGCACCGTTGCGTTGGAGAGCGCAGACGATCCCTTGCACCACACGTCACTCAAGAACCCCAATGCACCGCTCGCCTTCCGATTTCCCAATCTCAGCGGCAAGCTGGTTTCGAGCACAGATGCTGAGTTTACTCACAAGGCTGTGATTGTGGGCATCGGAGGAAGCTGGTGTCCGAACTGCCAGGATGAGGCGCCGTTCCTTGAGAAGCTCTACCGCAAGTACCGCGACCGGGGATTGGAAATCGTGGAGCTGAGCTTCGAGGAGCCATCCCAACTCCAGAATCCTGTGCGCCTGAAAGCAGTGATTCAGCGTTACGGCATCACCTATCCGGTGTTGGTTGCCGGTACTCCGGATGAGCTGAACGACAAGATTCCGGGAGTGACGAATCTGAACTGCTGGCCGACAACATTCTTTGTGGGGAGGGATGGGCTGGTGAAGGCTATTCACACAGGATATGCAGGGCCGGCCACCGGCAGCGACAATCATCAGCTTGAAAATGAGATGACCGTCGAAGTTGAGCATCTGCTTGCGGGTAGATTTTCGACACCAGGGCGAAGATCGGACCAAGTGGCGCGGAGACAGTAAGCAACGAGCAAGGAGCTAATGCCTTCTGTGCCGGACGTCGCATAGTATCCCTTCCGAATAATGCCAACGATGCCGAGGTGAATCATGAGGCTTTGCTCTCCTGTGCTAGGCACAGTCCTGCTCTCTCTTTTTCCGTTCATCGCCTTACCGCAAGAGGCGCAACCGCGAGCGCATTTCGTTGGCTCGGAAGCTTGTAAGAAATGCCACGCCGAGCACTACAACGGTTGGAAGCAGACCCGCATGGCAAACGTGGTGCACGATCCAAAGGTAAATCCAGAAGTGGTGCTGGGTGATTTCACCAGCCCGAGCCCAGTCCGGACGTTCTCCCTTGACGATGTCGCCTTCGTTTACGGCAGCCGGTACAAGCAACGCTACTTCGCGAAGAGAGGTGACGACTACTTTCCCCTTCCGGCGCAATGGGACGTGGCAAAAAGACGCTGGCTTCCCTACCACGTTGAAGCTGGCACGGACTGGTGGGTGCCACACTATGGACCGACAAACTTTGACCGTCCGACCGGTCCCACTTGCGACGGTTGCCACTCTGTCAACTACAACGTAAAGACAAAGACCGTCACGGAGTGGAATGTCGGATGCGAAAAATGCCACGGACCCGGTAGTGAGCACGCGGCGGACCCGAAAAAGGCGCATAGCATCGTAAACCCGGAAACTCTCGATTCCGTTCGTGGAAATGACGTATGCATTCAGTGCCATAGTCAAGGACGCCCGCTTACGAATCCAATTGAAGGTCGCTATTTCGACTGGCCTGTGGGATTTCTGCCGGGCGAGCTTCTAGCCGATCACTGGAAGCTGGAAGAGTTGAAACCGGGTGCTACAGACTTCTTCCAGTACGCCGACATGACGGCCCACAAAAATCGGATGCAAGGAAACGATTTCGTGCAGAGCAATATGTACCACCGGCAACTGAGATGCTTCGACTGCCACCAGATCCACAGCAACCAGAACGAGTCGAATCTAATCGCAAAAGGAAACGAGGTTTGCCTTGGCTGCCACAACAAGCAGAATCCGGCAGGTTTGAAGGGAACGGTCAGCGAGCATACACACCATGCTGCCAACAGTGCCGGCAGCTCCTGCGTTGCCTGCCACATGCCAGCCATTGAACAGACGATCAAAGACAACTACGTCGCGGCCCATACCTTCCGGTTCATCTCGCCTGTGGAAACGGAGCGATCCGGCATACCAAACCCCTGCACGTCCTGCCACCGTGACAAATCGACCGGCTGGGCGACAAGTGAACTTCTCAAGTGGGAGAACTTCTCCCCATGGAGAGTGAGCAACTGAAGTGACCTCGAAACGGCCATCTAGGACTTGAGCTTTTGGGCGGCCGGCCTGGTTTTCAGCTTGAGCTCGGAACCGAAATGTCAGCTAGTCCCTGGTGAATTAATAGGAACATGAAAACTGCCGCCGCAAAGCAGCACCCTCATCAGGGCGGACGCTCAATTCCCTCCCCGCTTGTACTTCGGCGAAAATATCCCTTCCTGCAGCCGCGGGCGGAGGTCATCATGCAAAACGGAAGCGTAGTACGAAGAATTCGCAAGATGCATTCGGATATTTGGCAGTTTCGCTGGCGGGAGGAGACAGCCGATGGAAAGAAAATCTATCGGCGCAGACAAATTGGAACGATCGACCAGATTCCAGACCTGGAATCCGCGCGCAAAGCAGCGTCTCTTCTAGTGTCCGATTTGAATGCACGAATGGCAAGATCAAATTCCGTCTCGATGACAATCGCCCAGCTTTGCAGTCACTTTGAACAAAGCGAATTGTGTCTCACAAACACTTGGCGAAGCTACTCAACCAAAAACATCTACAAGGTCTACTTGAAACGATGGATCATCCCGAAATGGAGTGAACGACTCTTAAGCGACATTAGGACGATCGAGGTCGAGTCATGGCTCCGAAGTCTTCCCATCGCAAGGAGCACGTGCGCCAAAATCCGCAACGTCATGTCGGTGTTGTTCAATCACGCTTGTCGGTACGAGTTCTTCGATGGAAATCCAATCAGACTTGTCCGTCAGAGCGCAAAGCGGCGGTCACCACCGGCAATTCTTACTGCCGCCGAAATCAGAACCCTCTTGGAAGGGTTAAAGCTTCGCGAGAAAACGTTGGTCATTATTGCAGCATCAACTGGCATTCGGCAAAGCGAACTGTTCGCTTTGAAGTGGAGCGATATCAACCTTTCGGGGGGAACAATGAACGTGGCCCGCTCCATCGTCCATGGTTTCGTGGGACCGTGCAAGACGGAATCCTCTCAGAAGCCGGTACCGATCCATCCGCGAGTTTGCGAAGCACTCGTTAAGTGGAAAGAACAGTCCATTTATCGCCAGCCGGAAGATTGGGTTTTCGCAAGCCGGCATAGCCATGGAAAACAACCGTTTTGGGGACAAGCAATTCTGCACAAGTACCTGCGACCTGCAGCTCGGGAACTCGGAATAGAAACACAATTTGGATGGCATACATTCCGCCATACCTACTCAACGCTTTTGAGAAGCGTCGGCACTGAGTTCAAGGTGATGCAGGAGCTTCTTCGGCACTCGACCATACGATCAACTCTGGATGTCTACACCCAGGCAATCACACCGGCCAAGCAGAATGCGCAGGCCGCAGTAATGTCGTTAGTCTTCCCTTCTCGGTGAAGGCTGAAACCATATATAAGGATGCGGCATTAGGCGGATTTTAGGGTGCAAACTGGGTGCAAAATGCACCCAGTTTGCACCCAATTTTACTGATTTCGCTTCGCCAAATCATCCCGTAAGTCATTTGGAATGTATGGCGGGGACGACGGGGCTCGAACCCGCGACCTCTGCCGTGACAGCCAGCGTTTTGTCGTAAGTTATTGAAACTAAGCGTCACGGATGGCTTCTTTTGGCGCTCTAAGGTACCCACGGCAACCCTTATTGGACCTTTATCGGACCTGGGACCTCTGCCCTTTTGACCTCTGCCCAAACCGCCGAATGCCCAGCCACAAATGGCTTATTGCTCGGTAAGTAAGATGGCGATTTTGTATCAATCTAGGGGTGTACACTTCCTCATAATCAGAAGACTGAGCGGCCTCGGAACGAGCGGCCAGCGCCATTCGTCTGGACGAAAACGGCTGACGAGATCGTTGCCAAGTTGACGAAACTCGGTCAGCAACCTCTAATCCGGGACATTAGTGGGAGGCGCTGTGCCTAGTGGCGAGTCAGCGAGGAAGGAACCGGCACACGAGTCCGCCGTGTCTTCAACGGCAAACGGACTTGCCGCACCCCCAACACTCAACTTGCCTAAGGGCGGCGGAGCCGTTCGCGGCATCGGCGAGAAATTTTCCGCCAACCCGGTGACCGGCACGAGTTCGATGACCGTGCCGATTGCGGTCAGTCCGGGTCGGTCAGGATTCGCGCCGCAGCTTTCTCTTTCCTACGACTCCGGGTCGGGCAACGGTGTCTTCGGACTGGGCTGGGCGCTGCCACTGCCCAGCATCACGCGAAAGACTGACAAGGGTCTGCCGCGGTACCAGGACGCCAATGAGTCCGACGTCTTCCTCTTGTCTGGTGCCGAGGACCTCGTGCCGGTGCTCGTCGACAACGGGCCGGCGTGGGCGCCCGAGCCCGTCCCCGATCAGACGATTGCGACCGGCACCTATGTGGTGCGGCGCTACCGCCCGCGCATCGAAGGATTGTTTGCACGGATCGAGCGCTGGAGCCACGAGTCCGACCCGGGCGACGTGTTCTGGCGTTCGATTTCCAGGGACAACGTGACCACCTGGTACGGCCGGGATACCAACAGCCGGATCTCCGATCCCGATGATCCGACGCACATCTATTCGTGGCTTGTCAGCGAGAGCCGCGACGACAAAGGCAACGCGATCGCCTATGAGTACGCGGCCGAGGACAGCCGGAACGTCGCGACGGACGTGGTCAGCGAAGCGCATCGCAACACCGCGCCGCAATCGCGCACGGCAAATCGCCACATCAAGTACCTGCGCTACGGAAATCGAGTCTCGCATCTGATGCAGCCGGACCTCGCGAAAGCGAAATGGTTATTCGAAGTCGTGTTCGACTACGGCGAGGGTCACTACGCGGAGGAAGTACCCGACGCGGACGGAAACATTTTTGCATCGGTCTCGGCCGTTATTCCGCCCGGCGGCGCGTGGGCGGCCCGGGACGATCCATTTTCCAGCCGCCGTGCCGGTTTCGAAAACCGGACGTATCGCTTGTGCCGGCGCGTGCTGATGATCCATCACTTCGACGAACTGGCTGCGGACAGCGTGGACTACCTCGTGCGCGCAACGGAGTTCCGCTACGAGCCCTCGGGAGTGGCGACGGTCATGAGCTCCGTATCACAATCCGGTTTCGTCTGGAACGCGAACAAGAGCAAGTTCCTCAAACGTTCCCTGCCATCCCTGGACTTTGCCTTCAGCACGGTGCCGACAGCACAGGAGTTGGCTGCTGCGCCGATTCGCGAGGCGACACCGGAAGGTATGCCGAACTTGCCGATCGGGCTGAACGGCGCCGAATATTTCTGGGCCGATCTGCGCGGCGAGGGCATCTCGGGCGTCC
>Ga0207671_10000499_pt1 | contig 53290 bp, 41 predicted proteins | sample KBSC24metaG_FD_184352 | JGI IMG/M metagenome (GOLD analysis project Ga0207671, IMG submission 184352) | Corn rhizosphere microbial communities from Kellogg Biological Station, Michigan, USA - KBS C2-4 metaG (SPAdes) (version 2) | ecosystem: Host-associated > Plants > Roots > Rhizosphere > Soil... | reverse complement strand
AGCATGCCGAATGGATAATAATCATATAACGCTACAGGGCTGGCCTGGTAATAATTGATAGTATCCAAAACGCCTGTTTTGATGCCACGGCGTTTGTCGCTGAGCGTAGCTAATACATCGCCCAGATGATCGGTTACTTCATATTGCCTTTGGCCAGCCTGATGCTGGGTGCCGTAGGTGGTGGTGAGGGCATTGCCGTAAAGATTAACGTCGCCTGCTGTGATGACATCCTGATACTCGTTGCTGTACCAAGGCACTGTGCTGAAGAGGCGGAGCGTATCTATTTTATTCGGCGTTGTAGTATAGTCATAATTGGCATTGAGCTGCGATGCGTAGTACTGCTTGATACCAAGACGGGATGAACCGTAGAGGTCGTGCTCGGCAAGGTAGTAGTTGTCTTTCTGCAACACATTGGTGCCCGGCAGTGTGGCGGGGGTGATGCCTGTGGCCGTGGTGATGGCTGAGACATAGGTAGGATAAGAAAGACCTGAAACAGTTGCAATGGCCGTATCTACAGCGGCATCGCTGGAGCCATCATCAAAGGCATTGACATAGGTAATAGGACTTTCGTTGTATTTAACTGTGAGCAGTGAGTTTGTACTATTAACTGTTGTAAGCTCTGAGTGTGCACCGCTCCAGCTATCGAAGAAGGTAGTGACGGTGGTGTGTATGCCGTAGGTGTTTACGATAGGCTGCAATGCAGATGGTAATGCAGTGGAATAATACGAATCGGTATAAATAGTATTATCTGTACTGATAGCTATCATGTATGTCTTGAACTGCGAGGCATGCTGCGTGGCCAGCGTGTGGAACATACTCATGAGTGTTGGCGCCGCAGGTAAGAAAGGCATAAGTGATGCAGCCTCTGTAGCGCATACCTGGCCTGTAGGGCGGCCCATGAGCACGGCGAGGGCATTGATCAAAGTCATATCGCCACTGGTACACATGAGACCGAGTACATACTGATTCATGGATGGGTTGGGATTGCCAAACAAATTAGCCAAAAACGGGGTGCCGAGGGAGGTATTGTTAAGGCTAAAGGTATTCATGAGGCAAGGCTGGAACAGCAGCGTGTGGCCACCAGCGGCATCGTATTGCGTGGCTGGGACAACCCATGCAGGGCTGTTCATGAGCATGTTGGTATAGACAGCGCTGCTGTTGTTCATGAACTCTGATACGGGGCTGCTTAATTCAGCGCTTACGAAAGTAGGGTACGCAATACTTTGAGAGAGGATGGCGCTTGTGAAGTTACCATTTGTGGCGTATTGAGGCACGGTCCATTCGCTATTGAAAGTGTGGGCACTGCCGAGGCCTGTGCGTACACTTGTATTGACAGGATTGACCCAAGCAATAGGGAAACCGTAGGATGCCTTGTATTGCTGCGTTTCGTGATAGGTGGCAAGGATATTGCCCTGGGCATCGCGCACGTAATAATCATTATCGCTGACGCTGCCGGTGTCGTTGGACTGGCTTACATACTTTGCCACGCGGTTGCCTGCACCGTCGTAGGTGAAGGTCATGTTGTTCTTGGCGGTGGAATTGCTGGTGAAGGTGACCTTGTTGTACAAGTTCCACTGGATAGTATCCTGACCGCTTACCTGGTCTTTGATGGTGTTGCCTATGGCATCATACAAGTACCTGTTCTTTGTTGTATCTGTGAACTGGGCTATGTCGTTGGTGTAACTATTGGCTGCCTGGTCGGTAACTTGTCTTAACCTATTAGTGACAGGGCTAAACGGATAGTAGTAGGTAAGGCTATCCATGAGGACGGCGGATGCAAGGGTGCCGCCTGTTTTGGTGCTATTGCCATAACGCACCAGCTTTTGCAGATTGCCATCGGCATCGTACTGATAAGTATTGTTATAGTCTTTGAGACCAGTGAGGGTGTTGTTGACCGCGCTAACAGAAGAGTAAGCTGTGCTGGAGATACGATTGAGCTGATCGTAAATGTACTGCTTATTGAGGCGCATAAAATTGCCTATGGCTTCCGTTTGCCTTGATATATTACCATTGTACAGGTTGAGTGTAGGGCCAGGAATGTGGGTAACAGCCTGAGTGCCAATAGGTGAATAGTCGCCCGTGAAATAATCGATAGAATGGGCTACTACGTCTTTAGAAACAACAGAGGTGGCAAGGATGCCATCGCCTCCCATATCCATAGAAGTATTGAGCGTATCGCCATTGAGGGATTTGAGCCAGCCCTGTATGGTGTATGCGTAATCAAGGCCCTGCACTTTCTGATCGCCCAATACTACGCGGGCCAAAGGACCGTGCTCGTAATACTGATAGCTGGCGTCGTTCCTCCAGATAAGGCCGTCGTTACTTGTCTGCACGGAAGTGATACGGTTGTCAGGATCATAAGCGTACTGCTGGTAATACTGATCGGGGAAGCCACGATTGTAACTGAGCATATTGACCTTGCCGGAGATGAGATCGTAGTCGTAGTCGATACGCTTGTAACGCTGGTAGGTGAAATTCTTGAGGGCAGGAAAATCCTGCACGAGCATTTTTACATTGCCGTCCACATCGTAACTGTAATGTGTGGCATAGGTATAATTGGCGTATGCCAGATCTGTAGTGGCGATGGTCTTGAAATACTTGACACAGGCAACGCGCTTGCGCAGGTTTGCCTGGGCATCAATGCCGGGGATGAGGTTGAGCGCAGCGGCAGCGGTGTCGTAAATAGTCATAACGACATCGTTGCGGTTGTAGGAATGTATGTAGCCCTGTAATGCACTGTTTGAATAACCATCGGCACCGATGATCCATCCCAATGATGGAGATATGGTGACAGTGCCTGCCGGGTTATTGATATATACCGAATGAGGATTGGGCAGTGTTTTCCGGTTATTAGTGTCGCTATACCAGATGGTAGTGACGGTATAGTCCCTACCCCACGTGGCACCAATATTAGGTATCTCACCTGTTTCTATAATACGGCCAAGGGCATCGTACATATTGTAGGTGTAACTGCCTGTCTTATTCTGTTTATCATTCTGCGAGAATACGAGCCTGCCTGCGATATCATAGTAGAAATCGGTACGTCCACCGTCAGGTGTGGTCTGCGAATATAGCTCGTTAGAAGAGTTGTAACTGTAGGTGCTGACTTTGGTGTGCTTCGGATAAAGGACGGTGCCCGTATCGAGGCCGGCAATCCTTACCGTATCTACCCTGGCCAGCAGCGACACGCTGGTATCCAGCGCATGTACCCCTGCAGGCGGAATGGTTTGTATGAGGTTGTCTGCACGATCATAATAATAAAGTGTATAGTTGAAATCCTGATCGCGATAGCCGATGAGGAGCTCTTCATTGACGCCATTCATGAGGGCATCCATAAAGGCAAGGGTCTCATAGCGGCGGATGGAATCGATATAGCGTTTGTAATTGACCTTACCCTGGGCAATGGCTGATGTCAAAGTAATGCGCTCGCAATTTTTGAAAGTATCCTGCGGTGCATAGCTGCCATTATTAATGAGCTTGTTGCCCATGAGGACGTTGTCGAGCTCGATGTTCTTAGCTATGACGAAATCGGTCATGCCGGTGGCTTGTATGCGGGTGGTAGTATCGGTGCCTATCTGCATATTGAGCACGAAGAAACGCGAGGTACTATCGCCCGGTATGGGCTGTACAGCAGGCAAGGTGCCTATGCTGGTGATGTGATAAGCAGTATCGTTCGTTGCATTGACGTAGGATGGCATCTGCACGTAAGCATTGTAGAGCGTATCATTCTTGCCGAAGTAGCGGTACCACCAGGTGCCATCGGAGCAATGGTATGCATATAGATTGCCCGCAATCATGGTGCTGTTGTTGACAAAGAAGATGCGGTTTGGCTTAACTGTATTTGCTGCTACGAGGTTGAAGATCGTCTGCAGGGTATCGTAATAGTTGCTGGTGGCAGTAGGGTCTGCTATATAGAGGTTTGTGATGGTAGTGGGATCGAAAGGACGTGTGTAGCTCAGGAAATCAGAATGGAACAAACTGATGCGCTGCTGCAGGAAGGTAGTCTGCAGGGAGTCAAGCACTTCGTAAGGCGGGAGAGCCTGGTACTTGTATGCGGCCTGGAGGTAGGCGGTTTTCTGCGGCTTGAAGTAGTCGCTGTTGACGGTGCTTTCGAGGTTGCTGACAAATGTGAGCGGTATGCTGTGACTATATATATAATTGCGCAACTGATAGATGTCTTTTGACAGCTCGTATGGCGGTGTGCCACCCACATAGGTTATCATCTTATAGGTTTGGCTGATGAACCTGCCGCCACTCCAGAAGCTGCGCGTGATGGGGGCGCTGAAGGACACATTGGTAGAGGCTGTATTAAAGATGACGGAGGCGGTATCTATAAATGTGTATGAAGGCGGATAGTATACATAGCCCAGGGTATTTGATGACTGGGTGTTTGATATAGGCTGATTTAGATATTTAGTAACTCCTGAAGCGCTGTATGTATTGATGTAGTTATAGTATTTATATAGCTCAGACGGATCGAACTGGTTGAAGTTGACCTGTATGGTGATGTTGCCGGATGCGTCCTTTTCGCGATACGGGTTTACGTATGCGAGTGCGTCTACCGCAGCGAGGCCTGTGACAAACGAGGCCGCATTGGTGGCTGCGAGACCCCCTGAGTTTGAGAATACGAGGGTGGCATAGGAGACGTAATCGGGCACAGTAACGCTATCGGCCAATGCACAGCTAGTGATGAATGTACGGATCTGATCGGCAGGGTAAGATGCCTGCAGGTTGTAACTCATATAGTTTTCGAGCATATCGTCATAGAAAGGATGGTCCATACCCTTGACGCCATATATGGCCATGCTATCCTGCAACTGGGTGAAGAGACTGCGTATCTGTGTACAAGGCACTGTGGCTGCAATGGGACTTGGATTATAGTCCATTGTTTCGACGCTGTCTGTCCAGCCGAGCATAGTGCAAGAGGTGGTGGCACCGTATGAAGTATGACTGAGCGTGGCAATGAATGAGAGATCGTTTATGTAGCCGAGCGTAATGGAACCGGGCACACTGTTGACACAGGCAACACTTGATATATTGAATGTATCATTGGCTTTGTTAGGATGATATGAATTGACACACCCTACACCACCACGCAGATATATCTTTACGGTATCTATAGGTGATGTTGGCTTGTACACATATAGCGTATAGAAGTTGTGCGCGGGCTGATAAGTAGCAAATACGTTTACGGCAGTAGTGCCTGTAAGATTTGATATAGCTGTTTCAAAAGTGCTGGTAGTGCTGAGGGTATATGCCGCAGGAGTACTAGGGCTTGTTTGCGCAGCGGCAACAAAGGCTGCTGTGATGGTTGTTTGATTGAGGAAGCTTTGGATGGCGCTGTAGTAGTTTGGGTCTTTACAGCCGCCCCCACCCGACTGGCTGGCTGGCCCGAAATAATCATAGCTTACGAGATAGGGATTGCAAAGGTCGGTGAGCGGGATACTGTTCCTTACCAGTGCAAAGCGCACCTGTGCAGGAGTGAAATTACCATCGTGCACGGCACCTGCGCCGAAGAGGCTATCGAGCGTGTTTCTGAGGTTGTTGGTGAGTGTTAGGTTACCCTGCGTGCAGTTTGGCAAATGGCCGAGGATGGAGTCAACTGTTCTCAACGTGAGTACAGAATCGAGGTGCTTAAGGGCGGATGAAGTACTGTCTTCCAGCTTTGCAAGCGAATCTGCCGAAAGCGTGTCAACCGTCATTGAGGATAGCAGCGTTGATAATATTCCTAAGCTGGTATCTGTGAATGGCGTCCATGCACCTGAGCCGAGTGCAAGGCCGCCGGTGCTTGTAAAATAAGTAGGGAAAACAGCGGAAGGCTTAAGTGTCATCCTTGCTGCAGAGCAGGGCATACAAGTAGTACCTCCATCGCCTGTCATTTCGTTTTTAAACTTTTCCCTGTTTTGTATATACAACTGAATAATATCGGTGAAATAGGAATTTTGAACAAAAGGATTCGTAAGCACCCTGGACGCTATCTGCTTGTTGAAAATATGGGCTACGCATTCATTAAACTGGACGGAGTCCGAACAACCACAGTAGGCTTTGAGCAATGCGATACTATCCAAACGGATCTTGCCACCTGGAAAGCGTTTTAAGGAATCCACCACATTAGTCATGAAATAAGGGCTGCCTTGTAGTTTTGTAACTATAGGGTCGTGGGCAGCAATGCTATCGAGCGAAAAAAGATTTAAGCCTATAGCTGTTTGCGCATTGGGCAAAGCAAGTAAAGTATTTTTAAAGGTGTCTGTATAACAGTTTTGAAGCTGGCAGTATTCAGGGTGTAGTGGGAGTAGTGCTGTTGCAATTGAGTAATCTCCATTGGCAACTGTATAATTGTAAACGGCAATAAACGAATCTAAGCGCATAGTCGATAGATTACGTATTGTATCATTGAACCAAACTACATATGGTGGCATTGTAACGATACAGCTATTCTGATAGCGGCAGTAGAAACTATCATTGATAGTTCCAGGATAAGTTGTATCATACGATGTAAAAATAGAATTACTGTCAAGTGTGCTTTTGACTAAACGTCCACCGGACATATTATATGAGAAGTTACCGTATTTGGCACCTGGAAAAAGTTCACTTAGCATTTGCGCTTTTTTCTTAGCGCATTCGTCGTCATTATTAGCAGGACATGGAAAAGTGCGTGACTCTACTGATTGACGAATGAAGCTATCTAAACTAACCAAACAATTGGGGCCGTTCATAAATGAGTCTACAGCGGCGGTGACATCGTTGTAGTGTACGGTTAAAGTTTTATGCACTGTTTGAGGGCCTTTGTTTAAAGACATGGTATCTTTTGTGCCGGTAAAGGGAACTGCAGCTGAAGAGCTAGTAACTCCCGTTACTCCCAAAACACCATCTTTTTGAAATTTCAGGTTACCGCATTGATCATTGATCTGATAATGATAGGATGCTTTTACTGTGAGGTACTTACCTGGGCAAACTGTAGGGAAAGGAGTATAACTATAGATGTATTGAGCAGTATCTACACCTGCCGCTTCCATATAGAACTGCTTGTCGAGTATGCGCTGATTGCCAATGATCTCCTGCGTCGTTCCAGATATCAGATCTTCTGTATACCAAGTAGCGTTGGGAACCGTTAACGGCACAATAGCATGATTGAGTGAGCTTGGACCTGTACCTGACATAGAAGACAGTATCTGTTTCCCTTTATAGTCTTTAATAGATAAAGACAGCTGCCTGTTAGGGTCCTGGCTCATTATTTTTGTATAGAATGCCGAATTACCAATATTCAAACCAAAATAGCGGTTCATCATTTCCTGATCGGCATTTGTATATTCGTTTTGAATAACATTCGAATCTGCGATTTGTAGCAATGGCCCTGCCCCACCCTGTTTTAATACCCTGTCATTAAAAGACGGATCGTACACCGTTTCAATTAAGGGATAGCCCTGTGCATCCGGTACAAATTTTTCGTAGGGCACTGTTGCTATGTCCGAATTGCGATGCGAGTAATAGATACTGGCAAGAGCGTTTGTGTCCAGCGGAGCAATCATAGGTTCTCCCGGACATGAGCTATGCAATAAAGTATCAAAATCTGAAGCCTGATATGGCAGATGTGTATTGGCATTCAGACTGACGTTATGCTGATAAGAGAATGTGGGGGTGCTAACGGGCGTGGGAAGTATTTTTATTGACGGTCTCCCTTCATAGTCATAAATATTCTGGGTTACGATGAGGTTGTTAGGATTGCTATTGAAGCGGGTAATGCTTTCCCTATTTTTGAGCAAGCCATCATAGAAGCTTAATACATTCTTGTACTTTCCGCCTTCAGCAAAGCTGACTGTATATTGCCAGTTCAGGCTATCGCGTGTGTAAGGGGACCATATATAATAATAATTGCCGCTACCTGCACTTGCAACACTGCCGGAATCTGCAGCCACTGACCAGGCTGAATAAATTGGATATTTATAAAGTATGGAATCGGGCCTCACCATTCTGACACGATAGACTACAGCCCCTCCTGCGTATACCAATGGTATCTGGTAATAATTGGTATCGAGCCAGACGCGTGTGCTGTTGTGCCTGAAGTCATATGCCATCTGGCCTGGAGTAAGCAATGTTATAGCCCCTGTAGCCAGATTTCGGGAGTAGTTGTCTACGTAGGTCCATTCCAGCTCGTAGTTAACCGGGTTTAAAATGATGGGACCCGTAGCACCGGAAGTTGTCTGCCAGTTTACGCCGAGATAATTTTTCGATACGTTCGAACTATCTATGGAAGTAAAAAGCGAAGTGCTGTTGCCGTATGGGAATTTGTTATAGTCTTGTGTAAGAATAGATGCTTCAAAATAGAAATTTAAGTTGGGGAGTGCACTTGGCGTAATTGCCACGGGTGATGAAGGATTTGTAAAATCATACAGGCCTGTAAGCACCACCCTGATTTTATAAAATCCTGTATATCTCTTTAACTGAATATCCTGAAAGGCTGATAATGAATCCGGGTTAAATCCTATGGTCAAGGTATCATTTATTGTGGTATAAGTTTGTACCGTATCGGCAGGATTGGTATACCCAAATAACGTATAAGTAATACGATAGCTATAAGTATTAGTCGTAGGCTTTGGGTATTCATGATATACCTGAAACTTTACGTAAGACGCCAGGCTTTTAAACTTGAGCGAATCGCCCCAATGCGAGATATTAGGTTTAATATGCTGCCACCAGTCATTGTTCCATACGATCAACGTATCCGGAAAATGGCCGACTCTTTGCATATCTGTTGCATACTCTATCGCCGAAGCTTCAGATGTGTGAAAGTTATAGGTTTGTGCATAGGAACTACTGTTCATGGAAAGAACAAATACAGCTATGACTGCTAACCACTGTTTAAAATATGATCTTAAAATAACCATATAGCTATTTTTATAGTTGGGTTATTAATTTGTATTTATCAAACTTTAATGCTGCAACTTTACCGGCGGACACACGGAAATAATGATCTACGGTATAGTTCTTATAATCGAAAGAATAGTTATAGTCGTAATAGGATATCTCATAGGTTGTACCCTTCCCTTTCAGCTTTTGCTCTTTACCCGGCCAAGGATAGTAAAGGCCCATAGAAATACTTACTGGCAATTGCTGCTTCAAATCAAATACAAGGTGAATCGTTTTGAGATTCATATTGGGAGGAAAAGCAAGTTGTATATCCATCGAATCACCTTTGTTTTTACAGTTCTTAATGCGGGCATACTTTAGTACTGTTGAGTCGATATAAGTATTCATAAACCCATTACCAAAAACATTATTGGACATCTTGTCTTCTTGTACTTTGCCTCTCTTGTCCAGATTGATAACAGAAACGATATGACGGCTATGGTCTGCCTTGTAAAACCAATTGTCATTGTAGATAACCGTCTGATGCTTTGAGTCGTTGAACATAAGCTTGTGGTCATTATCAAAACGAGCTTCACCCTTAAGTTGCTCCACTTTATCGTCCGGAAACTCGGCATTAATCGTATACCTAAAGCTAACCTTACGCAAATGTTCCATTTGTTTGAAAACAGATCTGACTATTGTCTGCGGTGAAGGCGTTTGTCCAAAAGAATGGACTGAGGCTAGACCTGAAATAAATAATATAGCAAATACCTTTTTCATAGTTTACTTTTTAGGGTTATTGCTTCGCGATTCGGAAATAGTCATAATTCCCTTTTCTGTTTCTTTCTTTGTCCTTACAAGATTGCCTTCCTGATCGTACTCATAGAACGTGGCAAAGTTGTTTTCGTCCAGCGTAGCAATTAGCTTTTCATTATAAGGGTGATAGACAAAAGATTTCATATCGGAGTTGTAGGGGAATATCCTTATATCATCCACATAATAGTTAAGCGGCAAACACAAATAAGTGGTAGCACCTGCGGTGAAAGTAGCCTGTACCTGCTGCCAGCCTTCTATAATATTGGATGTAAATGTTACCGGAGTGAGGGTTGAACCAACCTTTATACCTGTATTTGAAGGCAAAGTATAACTGGTAATATTTGCACCAGGAGAAACAGGTTTAACCCAATATGAGAGTATGTATTTACTACCTGAAACAGTTTCAAAAGGCATGTATTCAGTTTCTGTAGTTGAGGCTGTAAGATTGGTATAGTAGTCGCCAAGCACAGGCTCAAAGCCGGTATTTACCGGTATCGTTACCGAATAGTTAGCATTAACCAACGGAAGATTTGCTGTTGCCGGAAGCTTTAATGAATAGTAGCCGGTATGGGCAATGTTCTTGGCCATGCTCACACTTCCAGCGCCGCTAGTATTAAAGGCACTATAGGCAGCAGAACCGCGCACAGATACTAAACTAAATAATGCAGCAAATGGAGAATAATTGAAAGCCATTAGATTCCCCGTTACATGTAGCAAGCTATAGTCTTCAAACCCCTCAGCAAGCACTTCGCCCTGTTTTGCATTTGAAGCAACGGCGACCGGCAAGCTTTCATCGTAACCATAAACAGCATTTGAATAATTGCCTACAGCATCAATATTTTCCACTTCTTTACCATAAGGAGAATATTTGGATACAGACCTTGCAGTTCTCCAATTATTGTCGCGCGATTTGTTAGGATACATTAGCGAGGTAATGTGATAAGGAGGAAGTGCAGGATCATGTGTTAAACTACCAGCTGTAGTATTACAAACCTGATATTGCGGTGAAGTCATAGGATAAAATGCCCATGCGCTAAATAAGCCCGTAGTTCTAATGCTATTGTTGGCATAGTTTCTAGGAGTCTGGTAAACATAATCAGCATCCTGGCGGTAGACCCCCATCTGACCAATGGCAAAAGGATTTATTGTGTCCCGCGATATATAATACTCTAACATGCTATTTACAGAGTCACTATAGCCTGTTGCCTTTAGACTAACCACATTATCAAGTGTGGTTTTCAAATTTGGGTTACTGACGGGGTTAGTCATCATGGTATAATTTTCCATTGTCTGATTTAGCATATTTCGACGGCCTGACCTAAGAACTTTAACTGAGACATTATTGATTGTATCGCCTGCCGTCCAAGCTGTAGTATTTCCGGGGAAGCGGGGAAGAATAAGTGGCTGATAACAATAAGTGTAGTACCAAGTCGTATCAGGGTAACTTGCTGCTGGTTTTATTGCCATTGACGACAATCCACCTGATGGCGTGCCTGGTGGCGGCGCTACTGTATATGTAGAATCTGTATATACAGGCTTGAAATTCATGACATAGGCATATGCTGAATACGGAACACCACCTACACGATAATTAACCAGCAATTCATCACCCACATTAAAATTGCTACTCCTGTTGCCGACATTGAGCAGACCATAATTCTTACTATCTATCGGCACCTGGGCAACCGAATCTTTATAGTCAATATTAGTATATGCATTACCCATATTGGTATGACCCCAATATGCAGGCTTATTCACGGTATATTCTTTATCATTGTATTCATCATTTACCGAGGTGACGACGACCTGGCCTGTATTAGGATCATACAGCTCATTAGAAACTGTAGTGATTGCCCCCTGATTGAAGCTTTTGACACTTTTTAAAATACCGTATTGCTGAATCACCTTAGTTACGGTTGCAGACTGGAATTCATTCTGGTAACTGCCCCCCCAACCGAAAACCCAGGGTATAGGTATAGGTAAAATGAATGCGATACTGGTATTGAGGTTGACATTTATATTGTCGTTTTGCGTTACTTCATTCTTCTGACGGGTATCTATGGTTACATCTGCCTCTACGCCCAATTGTTGTGTTTGTTGAATAAAACCATTGGTTCCGGAGTTATACACAAGACAGGGTACATTATTATTCAACTGCCCATTAGCAGTATTGTAGAAATATTGCTGATAACTAATAAGCTGGTTATTACCATTCGTGGGTTGCGCAACATAATGCTCAACGCTCTTTGGCTTACCATGCATATCATTAAAATCAAGCTCGTAGCCCTGACGTGCAGAAAAGAGGTTTTCTTGTGAGAAAATGCCAAAATCGTATTTGTCATTAACGACATCTAGCGAGGTATTCTTCACCTGGATAGGGAAGTCCTTTGCGGTATAGAATTGATAGACGTCGATGCCCTGCGATGAACGACCATTATTGCCATGAATACTAGTAACGGTTACCTTGCTATACCCTACTACCGGTGAAGGGAAAAGTGTTTCACCAATTGGCGTTTCCTGATATAGACTAACGGGATCATTAGGGGGCCAGTTGCTGCCGGACTGGGCAACATATTGCACCGGTTGCCTCAGCGGGTTTTCATCACCGCCGATCATCGGCTCGTAGCTTGCGACGCCACTGCTGATGGTACCGTATGTATCGTCGTTAGTGGTATAATTGTATTGCTTACCATATGTGGCTTGTTGTTCATTGCCACCTGCAAGTGCATTCCATGAATCGTAGAACATTAAAGACTTTACTCGCTGGCCGCCGCCTTTTTTGGCCATACCCGGACTGGATAAACGTATGTAGGACTTAGCGAGGTTAACATCTTTTGCAAGGCCATCCTTAGTGAGGTTGACGACCGGATTTGAAGCAATGCGGAGAAGGTCTTTGAAACCTTGCTTCAAACCGCCTAAGACATCCATTATATCGCTTTTATCGCCGTTGGTGCCCGGATAGAGAATCTGAGGCAGATTATAGCGCCCCACATTTATAGCTGTATAACTTACGGGGTTGAGCGTGGCCCCGCCGCCGGTGGGGATTACCGGATTAAACTTTATATAGCCGAAGGCTGAATTGTTGGGACAAATCCCGATATCGCTGATGCTAGCATAGCCTTTTATCGGCTCATAGCTATTGTTGGTAAGCCGGACATCAAAATTAAAAAGTATGGTGCTGAGATTGTTGTCATAGTTCTTCGCAAAGGTTAAACTACTGAGTTCGCTGGATTGCCGACGCAGGAAGTAAGCATACAAATATGGGGAGTTTCTGTCGGCATACAGGGCATTGCCGAAACTGTCCACACTGGTACTGTTTCCGATACCCTGAATCATAAACATTTCGGTAGCAGGTTGATCCTGTACATAGGCATAATCGTCCGATTCATAATTGACCTGAATAACACCACCTGAAGGAAGATTAATGCTGCTTAAAGACCAGGAAGAAGCATAAGTATTATCAGCGGTGTCGCTTTGATTTACATACGGAAATTCATAGTTAGTAAAAGATGAATTATTGGGTTTGAAATTTCCCCAGCGGTCTTTATTGATTAAACTATAAGACTGATTTGCTGTATAATTAAACTGATAGGGACTAATAAGGCTCTTCTGAGAATTGCCGTAGCTCATGTAAATCTTTTTCAGCGTTAGCTTCCCTGCAGAGCCTACACCTGAGCGGACGTTGGGGACACCGGGGCACAAAGTAGAGTCGTATACAAAATATACTGACTTTACGGGCACGGCCATAGCGCTATCTATAAAACGATCGTGCTTGTTGTAAAGCTTGATGGAATCGAGCTTGTAAGAACTTGCACCGGCAGTAAGCACAGAATTGTATGGCGCAATATTGTATCGGCCGGTGGTAGCAATTGCATCGGTTGCACCTACAGCATCATTTCTTTTGGAGCAATAGAATTCTGCAATAAAATTTTTGGTTTCGATAGAATGCAAAACCCATTGCTCTCTTGAACCTATCAGGTAGCTCCCTTTATCATCGTTGGGATCGCTCCAGAAGCCAGGGTTGTATTGCGCTTTGTTACTAACAAAAGGTGCTTTCCATCGGTAATCTGGCTCCCTTAACGAATAGTTGAACTTCGTATAACTACCAAGATCATCATCTGTTATACCGTCACCTGTTATATCGACGTAATCAGAAGAGATTACTGAAGTTAATAAATAGCTATGTGCATATGCTGGTGTGGTGGTACTACTAAAGTAGTGATCAATACCGTTAGTATTACTTACAGCGTCATCGGTGCCCGGAGTAAAAGGAACGAGTCCACTTGCCAGGTCACCTGAATTTGTTGGCGATTGAACTGCAAAAGTTGCTTCTTTTTGAATGTTATTCATGGCCGGGATGCCGTATATATAACGCCTACCATCGGCCTGCAGTTGCGTGATCTCTGATATCTGATCGCCCTGCCTCTGAAGAGGGTTGCCGCTTATGCGATTTATGGAGGTTGTACTCGGGCTGACACCTGTAGTATAATAACCGGGTGTATCATTATAGCTAATAATTTGTCTGCTTGTACTTACGCCAGGGACTAAGGATGCAGCTTCGGTACCTGTAAGATAGTAGACCAGATTACTTCGGACGTCCCTTGCGTTTTGTGAGTTATTTTTGGTGAAAGGAAGGCCCTGGATTTCTGAACCCGAAATTGGCGACCAGGCGTCAATACTGTTAAAATAATCAGCATTTACGGTGGTTAGTTCGCCTCCCGCTTTGAGGTAGGTCTTTTCATATATACTGCCATTTGTATTCTTTCCTGTGAATGATCTTTTATATGGGTACCAGGGGCCGGATGTGATATTAGTTGTAGATGTAGAACCATCACCGCCTAATTCAAAAATATCTGCTGCGCCAAATTCGAGGCCGAGCGTGTAGGCCTGTTGTGTACTACCCATTACTGGATCATAAACACTACCCAAATCATTTCTAAAAGGCCTGAAGTTGCCACCAGTGCCCTGGCCGCTGACGCTATAAATATCATAAGTCATATTAGCGGCAGGGAGGTAGGCCATTGTTTTATTAAAGCTTCCGTCTTTATCCCGGGTAAAATCGAGAATATCGCTATCGCGGGCGTTCTCCGCATATAAATAGCCATAAGCGCTTCTTGTACCATCGTTATTATAATGCAGAGTACTGTACATGCCATTTGCGGTGGCATAGCCCATACACCAGAAAGCTTCGAGCCCTACTTTAATACGGCCTGTGAACGAATGAAGCGTACTGCTATTAGTTATTACCGGAACATAATTCTTTACACCTACGGGAATGGTTGCAGAAAAACTACCGAGCGAATAGCTGCTGCCGCCTTGAATTGCATAAGTAGAAACGCTGAGTGAGATATCTTTTAGTCCCGAGCGGCTACTATAACCCGAGCCAACATTAACACCTACACCGCCCGCTATGTCGCTTCCTAAAATATTTGATGAAGTAAAATTCAAGCCTGCGTTGTAGTCGATTTGAGCGCCTGTCTGTGAACCGACGCCCATATTGATGCCAGCAGATGCCATTTGAAAGACGGAAACCCCACCGCCAAAATCGAAATCGCAGCTAATGCCCCGATAATTGCTAAAATTGATATTGGCACCGAGGTTCGCTGACAATTTTAATGCAGGATCACCTACACCTGCTAACTCACCACCGACTCCGAGGCCCACGCGCAGTACATTCTCGTCCTTAATGTTTAGTTGCTTGTCGAGCACATTGCCGTTAAAATCATCTGGCACCCCCCTGACAGTGCGATTAATTTCACCAGGGTTTATGTTCCAGCCAAGCCCTACCCAGCTTGCCTCCTGCTCCATGCCGACCCCACCATGATAAGAAATATTTACAGGATAGCCCTCTACATCAAGCAGTGGAATGTTATAATTAAAATCGCCCGTGAACATGTCTACCATATCTGTAGTGCCCACCGGTTCGAATGCCTGCACCTCTGGCTGACTAGGACCTGTAGTTAATGCTAAAGCCCTGTTGGGCTCCACCATTTCAAATACCATTACAAATAGAAGTACCCGGGCTATTGATTTAATAATCCTTTGTTTGGGGCTCATATCTTGTTATTTGTGTTAAGAAGATTCGGAATTTCTTTGAGCGTTTCTGCTGAGAAACTTGCTTTGATAATGCCATTGTGAAACAAGCGATCGTAATAACTGATCTGCATGTCTTTTAATGGCGCAGGGTCTTTGCCAGGGAAAACAAAGCCTACCACCATCGTTTCCTCAGGGCCTACGTTGTAATTATTTTCAAATAAATAACTAACAGGCTTTAAGGTATCACCGCCATATACGAGGACAATATCCTTTGAGGCATAGTTTAAAAAATAATTTAAGCGCTGATCGTAGTCGTCCAGGGAGGTGGCACCTTCCTTTAGTGCAGATATTTCGGTATTGGTTTTATGAAACGAGATATTAAACCAGGCAGTGCCTGCAAGTTGCTTCATGCGTTTCTCTCTATCGTATGCCGGATCGTTGCGACTTTCAAGCAGGACGATATAATCATACGGCTTGTACTGAATATCAAACTCCATATCCTGCATTTTCACTGCCTTTTTCAGATGGTTTTTATCTTCCTGTACATAATGCACGTAATCGGCAGCATTTAGTTGCCGCTTGCCACAACCTGTTGCAGATAGCAGAAATATAGAAACAACATATAATTTACCGACCTTCATACTGTTTGTTTACATACGTTACCAATTCGGGTGTCAGGTCATAATACTCATCATTATAAAGCACGCTGCCCATGCCGTTGGCGCCAATGATCAAATGAAGATTCTTTTTCTTGCCAAACTCGTCTATCAAAGGATTTAATCGCTTCCATACTTCCTGATTAATAAGCTGGTTACTCTGGTTATATTCATCGCGCAACTGTTGTTTGAGCTGGTTAAAGCGGTCAAACAACATTTTAGCAGTTTGATCATCTTTTGATGCCTGTGCCACTTTAATTTTATTTGTAAGGCTATCCAACACTTTGCTCATAGCTTCCAATCTTGTTTTTTCTTTTGTTTCCAATTCTTTTTTCATATTATACTGGTTGAACAATTTGATGGCGTCCACTACAGCCGTTTTGCGGCTTTGATTACTGAGCAGCACATAAACAAGTCCGCTGGAAAGGAGAGAAATAATAACTGATAAAATGACAGTTCGTAAAAAGGTATTTTTCATTTTGTATTCTTATTGCTTTTTAGTGTTGTTGATAATAAAATCGGGGTTGTAATAAGTAAAAGGCAGATCGTAACTATCACCTGATTTCGAGTGTATGATGAGGTTATAAATTTTCGCGTCCTTCAAAATGCAGGAGTCCTTTAAATCCAACCGATAGCGGTTATCGCCATAATGCGCAGACAACTTACTGCCGCTAAGTTTTATTTCCTGCTGCTTGCTATCAAATATTTGCAGTTGCAGTGTATCAGTCTTTACGTTTTCGCACAAGTACTTTATTTTGATGGTACCGACAGCAGAAAGCATTTGTTTGCCCTTCACTCTTGCAATGTCAATATATGACAGGTCCATAGGAGCCCCGTTATATAGCGTATCCTCCACGATTGTGAACTTCCATGTTTCTGCGCTGCCCAATAGTATTCCCCTGAAATAGGCATCCACTGTCCAGGCATAAGGCTGGTTAACTACCAATGGCTTTGCATAGACCGGATATACCAGGCTGTTGCCCATGATATTATTTTCGTCATAAATTGGGTTATTCCTTGTAATGGCATTTTGCGGATTCTGGTTTTGTTTTATTTCTGCAATCCTTAAGCGATAGGTTAACTCAGACGCAAAAGGGTAATTGGCCACCCAGTTAAGCGCCGGATTGAACTCATGAATTTTTGCATTATTGTCTGGGTCTATGAGATTTATAAGAAACAGGTCATCTGACTTATGATATAAGCATTCATCGAAGCTGGCCGCATTTTCAGCTACTCCTTTACCTGTAGGGGCCACATGCACACAATATTCATAAGTACCTGCAGGCAGTTTCTTATAACTCAAGAAGAGTTCCCGCAAGGCAGAAGAAGAGAACTGCCAAGTAGGATGCACCGCTGCCGCATCGATGGTATTTATGCCCTGCCTGAGCACATAGCTGTACGTATACGATAAATAGAGGCTTGCGTTACCGCGATAACGAATAGTACCTGTTACCTGTACATTTGCTGCTATACTTGCTTGTACCTGATAATTAAAAATATTATCTGGTGTGATATCTACTCCATCGATAGCGCCGAGGTTGACTATCATATTCTGTTGCCCCCAGGTGGGCGCAACAAATGCCAAAGCCAACACCACCAACAGTAGGGTTTTTAGCTTATTAAGATCTTTATATCGCATATAGTTTAGGTTAACTAATTATTTTTTCGTTGTACGGTAGTTTTAAATTGCCATGTCATTTCTATATTCCCGCTATAAAGCTGCTTCCAGCCGTCTTCAGGATTCAATTCATAATCATTATAGCGTAGGTTAACATGCAACATCAATGGCAGTTTATTAAATCGATACTGCACTCCGCCATTAGCTGCATATCTGCAAAAGCCAAAATTTGCAAAGCCCAATTCCTGCCCACCGCTTAACGCAACATGACTATTTAGCATGTAGTTAGCTGAGATACTTGCAAAGCGCATTTGATCAGGCGTTGTTATGATACCGGTATTTAAGGCTCCAGACATCTGCATATTGCCTGCAGAAAGCGATAGCGTGAGTTTTTTTGTTGAATACATACAGGTGGCCTGCAGCAGGTCTGTACCGTACTTAGTGGTATCCATTGAGCTGCTACTTTTATTATACAACAACATAAAACGCCAGGCAGTACCGTCATGATGTTTTAGCTGATAGCTTGCCTTACCGCTCCATACAGAGCCGATAAGCGGCCGCTGGGCAATGGAAAGCGTATCAGAATAAGAGCGGAATGTTGTGAACGGCTTATAGGAAAAGGAAAGTGAAGGATACTTTCTTGAATGCGTTTGGATATTAAAACCCCACTTCTTATTTCCACCACTAGTGGCAAAATTGCTTTGTAGCAAATAATCGTACTCAACGCCCAGTGTGACAAAAGACTTAAAGAAGTCTCCCTGGGCCTGTAGCTGATATTGTTCAGTACCCGCCGGGGAAATGGGCAATGAATTATTTTGAAAATCCTTCCCTGCTTTACTGTAATTACCATCGATAGTTATATAAGTTCGTGGTATGCCTGCCTGCACATCAATATTATAAGCCATCTTATCTGCTGTAGAAAAGCCGCCGGTGCCAGATGATGCATCATTTATAGATGTGGCAGCTTCAGTATTTATAAGGAGATAGCGAGATAATTTGCCATCGTAGTTTAACGAGATAATATGTACAGGACTTGTGAAAGTGGGTGTTGCTATTGGCAGATCCTTAAAAAAATCGCCTGATAACATTTGCTTGCTTGGCATATACCCATAATAAATCAGTCCTATTTTTTGATCTTTCGCCGGTTTAAAAGAAGCATTTGCTGAATAAGTAGTGTATTGGTCAATATTGCCATCAGGACTAATGTATTGTGTTTTTCCGACGGCAAATCCTGTCTGGCAGAAACCAAGGTCATACCCAAAATTCAAACCTTTAAGGTTCTGACCCGCCATTGTAAACTTAGATTCGTACATAGGGAAACTGCCCGCATCGAAATTGGTGATACCGGTGGCAAAACTTTTGGCTTTTCCCTCTGGCAGCAGGTTGTCCGCTTTTTTAGCAAGCTGCTTATAGGTCGCATCATCAGTTTCATTGATATTTTTTATTTTCTGGTAGGCAAGTACAGAATCAAAATAATTGGTATTCTTATATTGTTGCAGTAGTCTGGTATATTTATCTAAGACTTTTTCGACAGCAAGCAGCCTGTTATATTTTTCCTGGATATTGGCATAAGCTCTATTTACAGAATCTTTTATCTTTTGCTCATCAGCTGATGCTGATTTCATGCTACTGCTTCCTGCCGTTGAAGTACTACTATCCTTTGCCTTGCTTATTGCAGTTTGGGTTGCAACTTGTTTAAGACTATCAAGGTTAAGGCCTTGCTTTGAAATATCAGGTATTGCAAGCTGATTTTGTAATTCTGCTTGTAATTGCCCCTTCTCAGCCTGAAGATTGTTTAAAGCGCTACCGTAAATCATATTGATACCTGCACCTTTGGATATTGTTTGCTGATATTTTTCCTTATATCCGGAAAGCAGGTTAGCAAGCTCACTCTTAGCTTTGTCCGTATCGTAGTGGATATGAAAATAACTAGCCTTTGCCTGCCTGTGTGCATCCTGCGAAGTGTACATACCTTCCAGCTCAACCGGCATGCCGGATACAGGTATTTCTACGCGACCCCTTAGCTCATAATAATTGTCATCCTGATCTGAATATGGTTCCTGTCCATTGCTAAAATTTCCGCTTAAGGATAATTCTCCTTTAATTTCTTCCTTGTCTTTCTTATCATTTTTCAATTCGCGGAATTGAGAAAACAGTGACTGATGATTTTCAAGATCATTACCTGTAAGATTACCGGCATATCCATTTAGTTCATCCTGTTCTGTCTTTATTTGTTGGGATACAGTTTCTTTCTTTTCAGCTTTGTACCTGCCGACATACCAATCCTGATAATAAAAGTCTACATAATCAACACCATTTGCATGTACCTGAATGCTCGTTAGTCCGCGCCTTTTTGATGTTTGTTCAATTTTTCGCTGCGCATTGTTTAAAGCTTTACCCATTGGAGCATTGCTAAGCGTAGATCCTAAATCAACGCCTAAAAAAGATCGGCGTTTGCCTGCAACATCATTATCCACATCATGCCGAATGGGGGAGTTAATCTTAAGATTGCTATCAATACTGTTACTGATCACCTGATTGAAATGACCCTCAGGAAATTCAGCCTCAATATATGTTCGGTAGTTGCCAGGAGGAATTGAACTAATATGCCTGAGGACATTAATAAAAGCAGGCAGGTAATAAGTAGCGCTATCTTTTTCCTTATAGTTTATAACGAAACGGTTAACACCTGCTTTTAAACGAACAACAAGCTTCTTTTTAGCGTACAGAAGGATACTATCTCCATTTGGTTGCTTGAGGAAACATTGCAGACTGATGCTGACATTTCTGTTGCTGTCAGTAGCATAAAAAACATCCTGAAGCAATTTAGCATCCTGGCTTACATAAATATAATCGGTATGTAACTTAAGGCCGGAACCTATTTCGCGGCAGTGTCCGGAAATGGCATTAGCGGTTAAATAATAAAGCAGCGCAAAATATTTACCTACTGCTCTCATAGTGTATAATTTCTAGGTGATGGTCAAAAGTATAAGTCACATTTTCTTCGTCATATAGTAATATTACGGTGTTTTAAAACTTTTTTTTAAATATATAAGATCCGAAAACAGTGACTATCATAACATTTTCTTTGCATTGTTATCTTACATTTGAGTTATAAGAGAGAATTAATTCCAAATGACAATTGGTAATTGTATTCTAAAAAGGATTTGACTTTACAAACCACACAATTTTTAAAAAATAAGTGGCACAACAATTAGAGAAACAACTCGCATGTTGTATTCTCTGGATAGTGAAAGTTGCTGTGGAATTATAAGTTAAATGAATTTCAGTTATGCTCATTTAAAATTGTCGTGTGTGAACGATACAACAACGGTTAACCCAATCCCAATTATTCGGCTCGCAATTGCCGAAGATCATGAACTGGTGCGCGAAGGCCTTTGCCAGATACTGAACTCGACCAGTGGTTTTTCAGTTATTATTAAAGCGTCGCACGGAGAGGATCTCATCAATCAACTTATTTTGGGTCCTTTGCCGGATGTTTGCTTACTGGATGTTCAAATGCCGGTAATGAATGGTTATAAAACCCTTAGAGAAATAAAGAGAAAGTGGCCGCAAATGAAAGCGATCATGCTGACAGTACTCACTGAAAAGTTCGTTCGACAAAGAGCGATGCTACTTGGTGCAGAGGGTTATCTTATTAAGAATAGCAATCCTGCCATGCTTGCAAATGCCATTCGAGTAGTCTTTAACGATGGGTATTGCTTTTATGATTCGGAGACAAAAAAATATCTGAGCAAAAAAGACACTAAGGGTTTCCCTTCAATAACAGACAAAGAAATAGAGTTTTTAAAGCTGTGTGGCACAGGACTAAACTATGACGAGATTGCGCGGATATTTAAAGTAAGTCCCCGCACGGTACAGAGCTATCAAAATTCGCTGGCAGATAAATTGCATTTAAAGACAAGAACAGAGCTTGCGGTATTTGCTAAGGATGTGGGGTTTGTATGAGATTGTCTATTTCGATCTTGGGCAAATTACGCTATTGAGTTATGACAGAGTCTAAAGTTGGCCTTTCTTTAAGCATCTCAAAGAAATCGCAACATACAATGTTTCTTGTGTCAATGCATGGAAGTGATTTTGCCAAAATATAATAGATCGCATCATTGCAGCAGAATGCTCTTCCAACAAGTTTTCCATTAAAAAACAGTTCATATTGATATGCATCCGTCTGTATCAATCTATTGATTTCGAATTGCTGGCTTTTTAGCGAGTTGACGTATCTAAATATCGAATTGCTTATTGAGGAATCTAAGTGCCTACTAAGCTGACGAAAATAGATACATTTTCCCAAGCTATCATAGATGAGACTAGAACTTGAAAAAGCGATGCTATCCTTTACAAAATGAAAGGTGTAAGAGCATTTGGTAGGGGAAATAACATTTAAGGTTATGTCGGATATAGCATCGTCGGCCGTTTTCTTTGCATTACTACAAGAGAGCAGGATTAAAAATAAGGCAAAGAATGTTCCAGCTTTTACAGGGATAGTTAGTTTATTTTCGTTCATGATTGGATATTGCTTGATCAAAATAACTTCTGTACTTTTTTCCAGTTCTCGTAATAGGCAAGAAATTTATCAAGTGGCATATCTACAAGTTTTGCTGCAATTTCTTTCCAACTTGAAGATGTATCTCCAGTAAAATAAGTAATGATCTTATTAACCGTTAGTGGTGATTTAATGTCCTGTTCTTTGATAGGCCAGTCTTCAATTGGTTGTTTGCTATATATGGAGAGCCACGAAAAAGTTACATAGAGGCTTACATTGCAAATAATGGTTTTCTGTTCGTGAGTTATTGATTCGGCCGAAAAACTAGATAGATAAGTATTGTAAACCAGATCGAAGTTATTTTTTGATTGTTGGATAATTGCGGGAATATTGACGCTATCGATGTAAAATATTTTACCTACAAACTCCACTCTTGTTTGCAGCTGTATCAGCTTGAAATGAACAAGTGTTTCTTCAAAAAGGCTTTCTTTATAGGTGGTAAATCCGGGTATTCCCATTGCGGGTAAAGTTAAAAAAAGAAAACAGGCTTTCACCTGCTATTCTTTTTACGTGTCTGTTTATGATTCCTCATCTTTTTGTTTTGCTGCAACATCCCCATTCGCGGCATTATGTGCGTCGCGGGCTTCGTGTTCTTTTTTTATGTCGAATTCAAGTTCAGGGTCGAGGTTTTGCTGTTCGGCCTTGCGGGCTTTTTCCATTAACTCTTCGTGATGTGCCTGCAGGTAGGCGAGTTCTTTCTTGCCATAGGATATGCGTGTAATGACTACGAACAACACGGGCACTATGAATATGGCGAGTGACGAGGCAGCCAGCATACCACCTAATACGGTGAAGCCTATTGTCTTCCTGGCCACGGCACCGGCACCTGATGCAAATACCAATGGCATAACACCGAGTATAAAGGCCATTGAAGTCATGATGATGGGGCGAAGACGAAGCTTTACCGCTTCGATGGTTGATTTTACCAGTTCTTCTCCCCTATCCACACGCACTTTTGCAAATTCGACAATAAGGATGGCATTCTTGGCGGACAAACCTATGAGCGTGATAAGGCCAATTTGCGCATATACATTATCTGTGAGCGGTGGTATGCATATAAGCATTAGTATAGCGCCAAAAGCACTGATAGGTACCGCTAAGAGCACGGAGAAAGGCACTGACCAGCTTTCGTATAGCGCTGCAAGAAAAAGGAATACGAAAGCAATGGAGAATATGAATATATAAACGGTGGTAGAGCCTGCTTTTATTTCTTCATAACTAAGGCCGGAAAACTCGTAGGTATAACCTTGCGGCAATACCCGCTCTGCAGTTTCTTTAAGCGCTTCAATACCCTCGCCGGAACTGTAACCCTGCGGTGTAGAGCCATCTACCTCTGCCGAGCGGAACAGATTGAAATGCTGTATAAGTGCAGGCGCAGCTGTAGGCTTGTAGCTAATGATGGTGCTAAGGGGCAGCATCTGCCCTGCCTGATTGCGCACATAATATTTATCAATGTTTGAAACCAGCGCGCGATAGTCGGTATCAGCTTGTACCATGACGTGGTAAGTACGATTATAGAGCGTAAAGTTGTTTACAAACAGGCTACCCATGAAGGCCTGCATAGTGGTGAATACATCTGATATATTTACGCCCATCTTCTCGCACTTGTCCCTGTCTACCGTGAGCTCGTAGCTAGGTGTGTGCGCAGAATAATAACTGAAGGCGGTGGAAATAGCAGGATTCTTATGTGCGGCGGCTACGAATTTCTGCACTACTTTTTCAAAGGCATGCACGTCATCACTGGTGTTGCCTTGTTCAATTTGCATACTGAAGCCAGCAGCCTGACCAATGCCACGAATGGGTGGCGGCGGTATTACCACTATGTTAGCATTCTTGATGCCAGCCTTAGCAAAGCGCCCTTTCAATACTTCCATAATGCCCGGCACCCGTTCGGATGCATCCTTTCTATCGCCCCAGGGAGCAAGCGTGACAAACAAAGTGCCACAATTAGAAGTTCTACCTGAATTGAGTATGTTAAGACCGGAAAGTGCTGCAAAGTGGACAACACCAGGTGTGCTGCCTACTATCTTCATAAGCTTCTCAATTACTTCTACAGATTGTGTAGTTGAAGAAGCCTCCGGCAACTGATAGGTAATGTATAAGCGCCCTTCGTCTTCCGAAGGAATGAAGCTGCTTGGTTTGGCTTTAAACAGGAACACGGTACCTACGCAAATACATATGAGTAGAATGACCACAAAACGAGAAGCCTTAATAGCACGCTTTACGCCATTGGCATAACCCAGTGTAAGGCGGTCGAAGAAGGTGTTGAACTTATAAAACAGCTTGCCAGGGAACTTTGATGCTTTATTGACATGTGATGGCTTGAGCAATAATGTACACAATGCGGGCGTAAGCGACAACGCAATAAATGCCGAAAGGATAACCGATATGGCTATGGTTATAGCAAACTGCTGATACAGACGGCCCACTATGCCTGGGATAAAGCCTACGGGGACAAACACTGCAGCAAGGATGAGCGCTATTGCTACTACGGGGCCTGATATGTCCCGCATAGCGCGATAGGTAGCTTCCTTCGCCGACATATGATGCTCGTCTATATAATGCTGCACAGCCTCCACTACTATAATAGCATCATCAACCACTATACCTATGGCCAGTACAAACCCAAACATGGTGAGGGTATTGATGGTGAAGCCTAAAGGAATAAAGAAACAGAATGTACCTAATATGGATACCGGTATGGCGAGTACCGGAATAATGGTGGAACGAAGATTCTGCAGGAAGACGAATACCACGATGGCCACCAGTAACAATGCTTTCAAAAGAGTATCTATTACCTCGTGCATGGATACCTTGATAATGGTAATAGATTCGAAGGGCACGGAATAATCTACATCTGCCGGAAATGATTTTTTGAGCTGTGCAAGCGCAGCATATACATTATTAGCCGTTTGCAAGGCATTGCTTCCCGGCGCCTGATATATCATGAGGTAGGATGCCCGCTTGCCATCGATAAATGAATTGCTTGAGAAAGTAAACTTACCCAGCTCTACCCTCGCCACATCCTTCAGGTATACCATTTCCCCAGTGGCAGGGTTTGTTTTTACGATCACATCCTCAAAGTCCTTTACGGTTTTCAGCTGGCCATTTACAAGTATGCCCAGTTCATAAGTCTGCGATGCCTTTTGTGGCGGAGCGCCAGCTGAACCTGCTGCTACCTGCACATTCTGCGCATCGAGCGCGGTTATTATATCTTTTGGCGTGAGGCCGTAAGATGTCATCTTTTCGGGGCTCATCCATACACGCATACTAAAGGGGTCACCCCGTGAACTTATATCGCCCACACCGGGCACACGAAGCAGGGCATCTTCTATAAATTCACCGGTATAATTATCGAGAAAGGTTATATCATGTGTTCCTTTGGGCGAATAAATAGCCACCATCAGTAGCATACTGGGATTGCGGGCGCGTACGGTAAGACCCAGGCGGCTAACTACAGTTGGCAATACCGGCGTGGCAATACCCACGCGGTTTTGCACATTGAGCGCGGATATATGCACGTTGGTGCCCACCTTGAAGGTTACATTGATACCCATGGAGCCGGTGTTGGTGTTGGTGCTGGTTATATACTCCATGCCCGGGGTACCGTTTATCTGCTCCTCTATGGGTGACGCAACCGTTTGTTCTACTGTCTGCGCATCAGCACCTGTATATTGTCCCGAAACAGAAACCGCAGGTGGCGAGATGTCAGGATACTGATCTACCGCCAGGTTGGCAATAGATATTATACCCGCTATCATTAACACAACAGAAATAACGATAGCTGTAACCGGTCTTTTTATAAAATTATTGGCTATCATTATCGTTTGGTTTATGAAGCTCGCGCGCTTTTTCTATCTCATATTCCAGTTCAGGATCTATATTTTGCGCTTCTACTTTTTCTGCTTTCTCCATCAGCTCATCATGGTGTGCCTTCAAGTACTCTAGTTTTTTCTTGCCATAGGACAAACGTGTGATGACCACGAACAACACCGGCACTATAAATATGGCCAGCGTAGACGCAGCAAACATACCCCCAAACACTGTGTAGCCAATGGTTCTGCGAGCTATGGCACCAGCGCCAGTTGCAAATATGAGTGGTAATACCCCCAGTATGAATGCCAGTGAAGTCATGATGATAGGGCGGAGCCTTAGCTTCACTGCTTCCAGGGTAGACTTAACCAATTCCTCACCACGGTCTACACGCACTTTTGCAAACTCAACTATAAGAATGGCATTTTTAGCCGCCAGACCTATCAACGTAATGAGACCTATCTGGGCATAAACGTTGTTAGATATCTTAGGCAGGAAGACGAGCATGAGGATGGCACCAAAAGCACCAATAGGTACGGCAAGCAATACCGAGAAGGGCACCGACCAACTTTCATACAAGGCAGCCAGGAACAGGAAGACAAAAGTGATGGAGAAAATGAAAATGTATATAGTGGTGGTGCCTGCTTTTATTTCTTCATAACTAAGCCCCGAGAACTCATAAGCATAGCCTTCCGGCAATACACGGTCCGCTACACGCTGAAGCGCATCAATCGTTTCAGTGCTGCTATAGCCGGGTGATGATGCGCCGTCAATTTCCGCAGAGCGGAAGATATTGAAGTGCGATATGAGCGGTGCAGCCTCTGTAGGTTGATAACTAATAAGTGTACCAAGCGGTACCATTTCGCCTGCCTGGTTGCGCACGTAATATTTATTCATGTCTGATATCATGGCACGGTACATGGTATCGGCCTGTATCACTACGTGGAAAGTGCGATTGTAGGTTGTAAAATCATTAATATAAAGGCTACCCATGAAAGCCTGTATGGTAGTAAACACATCAGCTATGTTTACACCCAATTTCTCGCATTTCTCGCGGTCAACCGTAAGATTGAAATTTGGCGTGTGTGCTGTGAAATAAGTGTATGCTTTTGAAATGGCCGGTTCTTTATTAGCCTCGGCTACAAATTTGTTCACCACATTCTCAAAGGCATGTATGTCATCGTTCGTATTGCGCTGCTCTATCTGGAAGCTAAAGCCTACCGTAGCACCGACACCCGGTATTGGTGATGGCTGAATGACCTGCACGTTCGCATTTTTTATACCAGCATCGGCAATGCGCTGCTGCATTACCTTGATAATGCCCGGCACTTGTTCGCTGGATTTGTTTCGTTGATCCCAGGGTTGTAGCTGACAATATATAGTACCGCAGTTGGAGTTGGTGGCATTAGTTACCACATTCAGGCCGGAGAGTGCTGCATAGTGGCCCATACCCGGCGTGGAGGCTACTACTTTCATCAGCCGACCCATTACAGCCACTGATTGTGCGGTAGAATATGCAGGAGGCAGCTGAAACGTGACATATAGGTTACCATCATCCTCAGAAGGAATGAAGCCTGTAGGTTTATGCTTGAATAGAAATATAGTACCTACGCATATGCACAGCAGCAGTATTATGACATAACGTGCGCCGTCTATACTGCGCTTTACACCTTTGGCATATTTATCCGTTACCTTATCGAACCAAACATTGAAGCGTTCGAAGAGCTGACCTACTTTCCCTTTAGGCTTTTTATTAGTTGGCTTTAACAAAAGGGTACAAAGAGCGGGAGTGAGCGATAGGGCGATGAAGGCAGAAAGCACTACCGATATAGCAATGGTAATAGCAAACTGCTGATAGAGACGGCCTACTATGCCTGGTATAAAACCAACAGGCACAAACACCGCAGCAAGTATGAGCGCGATGGCTACTACCGGTGCAGATATATCTTTCATGGCCCTGTAGGTAGCTTCCTTAGGCGACATGTTATGCTCATCTATATAATGTTGCACAGCTTCTACTACTATTATGGCGTCATCCACCACTATACCTATGGCCAGTACGAAGCCAAACATAGTGAGTGTATTGATAGTAAAGCCAAGCGGTATAAAGAAGCAGAATGTTCCCATTATAGATACAGGTATGGCTAGTACAGGTATTAAAGTGGAGCGCAGGTTTTGCAGGAATATAAATACGACTATTGCTACTAAACCGAGCGTCTTCAGCAATGTGCCTACCACATCACTCATGGATACTTTTACTACCGTTACTGATTCAAAGGGTACTTTATAATCTACATCTGCAGGAAAAGAGCGCTTTAAATTAGCAAGGGCAGCGTATATACCATTGGCTGTTTCAAGCGCATTGCTGCCCGGCGCCTGGTATATGAGGAGGTAAGAAGCACGCTTGCCATCAACAAAAGAATTGCTGGCAAAGGTGAACTTGCCGAGTTCTACACGGGCTATATCTTTCATGTAAACCAGCTCGCCGGTGGCGGGAATAGTCTTTACTATTATATTTTCGAAGTCAGATACTTTGCTGAGGCGGCCATTTACTAATATACCCAGCTCATAAGTCTGTGTCTTTTGCTGAGGCGGTACACCTGCGGAGCCTGCAGCCACCTGTACGTTTTGTGCATTCAGTGCAGCTATTACGTCCTGCGGTGTGAGGCTGTATGCGGCCATTTTCTCCGGGTTCATCCAGATGCGCATACTGAAATCATCCGTAAAACGGTTGATGCTGCCTACGCCCGGCACACGCAATAGTGCATCCTGCACAAATATGTTGGTATAGTTATCTAAGAAAGTAATATCGTGCGTGCCTTTAGGTGCATAGATGGCGACCATCATCAGCATACTGGGATTTACTGCTCTTACAGTAAGGCCCAGCCTGCTTGCTACAGAAGGTATGAGCGGCGTGGCTATGCTAACTCGGTTTTGTACGTCAAGCGTGGCCACGTCTATGTCTGTACCTATCTTAAAAGTCACATTCATGTTCATCAGGCCATTGTTGGTATTATTGCTCTGCATGTATTCCATGCCGGGCGTACCGTTTACCTGTTGTTCAATGGGGGTGGCCACCGTTTGTTCTACCGTTTGTGCATCAGCGCCGGTGAACTGGCCGTTTACCTGCACCACTGGCGGTGTTATATCCGGGTATTGATCTATAGGCAGATTAAGTATGCATATAGCACCTGTGATAACTAATACGATAGATATTACGATGGCGGTAACAGGCCGCTTTATAAAAGTATTAGCTATCATAGTTTATTTATCTGAAAAGCTGTCATCAATTTCGTTTTATACTGTTATTACAGGTTCGTTAGCGACCGCCTTTCCCTCCCTGTGCAGGCGGACGTTTGTTAGCTGTAGTAATTGCAGCACCATCATGCAGCGATTGTACACCATCTACTACTATTTGGTCGCCCTCCTTTATGCCACTTTTTATAATAATATTAGCGCCTACTGTTTCACCGGGCATTACCTTCCGCTGCATAGCGAATAAGCCCTGATGCATATTCTCATGCTTGTGTTTGCCAGATGTTGTATCTGCGCCGCTGGCTGGCATGGTGGTGTCTTTCGCTACATACACGAAGAACTCACCCATCTGCTCAATCACTGCTTTATTCGGCACTACTAACTGCGGAGTGGAATCCTGATTATGTACGCGCACTACGCAGCTCATGCCCGCGCGCAATGAATAATTTGTATTTGGGAATACCAGGCGTATGCGTATAGAACCCGTCTGTGGATCTACTGCACGGTCTATTACAGATATCTCCCCCAGTTGAGGATAGAAATTACCGTTGGGCAAAATGAGCGTAAACAGAGAATCGATGCTTTTTGCTTTGCCATTCTGCAAATCCTCGTAGTAGTTCAGCTGTTTTTCATTTATCAGAAAGTCAACCCCCATTGGATTATCTGTGGAAATGGTGTTCAATACAGTTTGTCCGACGGTTACCAGGTTACCCAGTTTCACCTGGCTAAAGCCGATGGTACCGTCGAACGGAGCGACGATGCTGGAGAAGGCAAGATTTATTTTCGTTGTGCGCACAGATTCAATGGCTGCCCTTACCTGACTTTTCGTATTCTGCAAGGTGATAACTGCATGGTCATATAATTGCTTGGCTACAGCTTTATTTGCATTCAGATAGGCATAGCGGCTTTCATCCTGCTGCGCCTGTTTGAGGTTACCTTGCGCCACTTTCAGGTTATCCATAGCGGCATTGTAATTGGCTTCATAGGTGCGCTTATCAATTTCATACAGCAGCTGGCCTTTGCGCACGTGTGCACCTTCCTTAAAATAGATACCAGTTACGTAGCCTTGTACCTGGGGCAACAGATTCACCTGGCTGAGTGCTGCAGTGGTGCCGGGATATCTATCATAGTACACTACATGCTGCGCGGTGACAGTATACAGGTTTACGGGTACGTCAGAGGGTGCGGGCGGCTGCCTGTGCCCGCAGGAAAAAAAGAAAAAGCTACCTAATATTATTACCGGTGCTGCTTTATACATAAAACAGTTCATTTTTTAATGCATTACAGAATTGTTCGCGGGAATATTCCCCATAGCTTTTTCCAGGTCTATCTTGCTGGATAGTAGTTGGAACAGCGCATTGTTATAACCTATCTCTGCAGATATGAGGTTCGATTCAGCCACTATCATATTCAGATATGCCACAATGCCCTGCTTATATTGCAGCGAGACTATGCGATACACGTTTTTCGCCTTTACCTCGTTATCTGCCATCATACGCCAGTTGTAGAAATTGCTTTTATAGTTTGCTAGGGCAGTAGTATACTGCGTATATATTTGTGATTTCAACGCTACCCTATCCCAATCAATTATTTCTTCCTGCAGTTTGGATTTATGAATATTTTCCAGGCGGGAAAAACCCGTGAATATAGGCAGGCTGAAGGTCAGGCCTATATAGGAATATGGATAAGCTGTATTAAACAGTGAAGAACCGGAATTACTTTCAAACTCATGGTAGTAATTATATATAGCCGATACTGTGGGTAAAAATGAAAGGCCGTAATAGGTGGTGACAGAATGCTGCAATTGAAAAGAAGTCTGCACCATCTGGTATTCTATTCGCTTCTGATATTCGAGGGCTTCTGTGGTATCGTAAGATATTTCCTGTATCATCTGCGCCGTATCGAAGTATACATTAAATTCCTTTTCAGATGGGAAACCCATCAGTTGCTTCAGTGTAGCATATTGAGGTATCACATTTTCCAGCTGCTGCGTGAGTTGTCCTTTTGAATTATTAAGCGTGATAACCGCCTCATCATAGTCCGTCTCATCTACAATACCACCTACATATTGATGGTAAGTATCTGTTACATTTCTGTCCAGGCGAGCAGTGTCTTCTTTCAGGACTTTTATCTGTTCCAGTGTCTGCAGCAGGCTATAAAAGGCCTTGCTCACATTGGCTATCGCCCCGATTTTGGTGCTATCTCTTATCTGCTGAGCCTGCCGTACGAATAGCGGAGCAGCATGAGCAGCATACAGCAGCTGTGGATTGAAAATGGTTTGTGATGCGCTAAGCTGCGGTATAAAAGTATTGCTGAAACCGGTATGACTTTGAACCGGCACCCTGTTACCCGTGCTATCCTGAGAAGAAATGAACGAGGTAGGCAACTGACCGTAATGAAGCAAATTCCCCGAAACATTTACCTGCGGCAGCCAGCCGGAAAGATTAATAGCATTATTGGTATGTGCTACCGATATGTTGAGGCGTGACTGATTAATAGCAGGCTGGTGATGCAGCGAATATTCTACACAATCATCCAGGGTCATGGAGGGTGCATCATAAGTGCTATCTGTTTCCTGCGCACCGCAGTGTATGGCTGTGGCAAGACATAGCACCAACAGTACAGGCCCTCTTTCGAAGACAAATAAAGTCTGTTTGTTTATGCCTTTCAGCAGATATCGCTTGCTGTGCGATGCCAACGCTTTTAGGAACAACATATACATGTAAATTGGTTGAGATTAATGATACTGAGCATGTTGCTTATGTAGCAGACATACAGTTCTTATATAAGGCAATATTTAATAAATCGAGAGAGAATCAGACCAACAACTTTCGCAAGTGCAGATACCTGTGCGAATCGGCTATACCACTTACTAAAATAAAGCTCCCAACGTTTTTTTGAGTGAAGGGCTTTCCAATTAATGCAAAAAATAAAAGTGCGGAGGAGATGATAAAGAAATCAAGTGCGGTGTTGTCCTGACTTTGGGATACAGTAAAGGCTTTTATATCCCTGCGTTCGCGATACCAGGTCCTTAACTTCTTTACAGATGAAGCCCTTGAGGTGGTAATTTCAGTATGCTGAATTTTTTGTTCTATCAGTTTCTTTACCGGTCCGCATACTACTGTCAGGCAAATGGCGAAAGCAAGCCATAAAACCCGTATATAAGCAGCATGTACAATACGCTTGTCCTTCATCAGCAGAACTCGAACAGTTAAAAGTAGCTAATAATCAAAGATTAAAAAATAATTTTTGTTAAGAACAAACAGGTAGAACATAACGATGTATCAAACAAACAGTTACACTAAATCATTCTGAGGCCGGTAAAAACATTTCTTCCTTCTTTCATCAACAAATTCACTTTTGAATCAAGCAGCTCTATTTGCGTTCTTTTAAAATGCTTTACAGGCACGGTTTTAATTAGCATTCAGTGATGATCAAAAATACATAAAATCTAATTAAACTATGAAGATAGCACAGGTGCCTCCTCTATTTGAGGCGGTGCCCCCGAAACTATATGGCGGTACAGAACGAGTGGTTTCCTATTTGACAGAAGAACTGGTGACACAAGGACATGAGGTCACTTTGTTTGGCACAGGCGATTCAATAACCAACGCTGAACTATTGGCAGTAGTACCAAATGCCATACGGCTTAACAAAGATTGTAAAGATCCTTTAGCCTGGCATATATACCAGCTACAGCTGGTGCTGGAGCACGCGCACGAATTTGACATTATACATTTTCACAATGATTTTCTTCACTACCCTATTTCTACAAACGCGAATTACACACATGTAACTACGCTACATGGCAGGCTGGATTTGCCAGATCTGAAACCTATTTATCAAAAGTTCACCACAATTCCACTTGTATCAATATCAAACTACCAGCGCACCCCATATCCCAGCGTAAACTGGGTAGAGACAATCTACCATGGCTTACCCATGAACCTATATAAACAGGGAAAGAGCGAAGGAAAATATTTCGCGTTCCTTGGGCGCATATCGCCGGAGAAGCGACCGGACAGAGCAATAGAAATAGCAATCAAATCGGGTATACCGTTAAAAATTGCAGCTAAGGTAGACAGGGCGGATGTACAATATTACGAGCAGGTGATAGAGCCTATGCTGCACCATCCGCTTATAGAATTTATAGGCGAAATAGGAGAAGCCGAGAAAGGGAAGTTCCTGGGTGACGCGATGGCCCTCTTATTTCCTGTAGACTGGCCAGAGCCTTTTGGCATGGTGATGATAGAAGCTATGGCTAATGGCACACCGGTTATTGCGTTTAATTGCGGCTCAGTGCCGGAGGTGGTAGACCAAGGCAAGACCGGCTACGTTGTAAATACTATTGATGAAGCGGTAGCTGCTGTAGACAAGCTATCGACGTTCGATCGTGGCCTATGTCGACAAACATTTGAAAAACGCTTCTCAGCCACTACTATGGCAAATAACTATGTGGACCTATATACCAGCCTAATAGACGGAAGAGCGGTGTCTTCATCATTAATGTATCATGGACGCTTTCATAAGTAATTTAAAACTACTGTTATGGACGATCTGGTTTTATTAAATAACAAGTATTATATCTCGGTAAGCTCAACCTATGCTGACGACAAAACAAAGGTGCTAAACCATGAGGATACCTTTGGCATATTTGACAGGTGGGGCAACGTGAAACAGATAGGCGAAGAAGTGCAGGGTATTTACCACAACGGCATGCGGTATATAAGTGAGCTGGAGCTACGCATAAACGGCGTACGCCCCTTGCTACTTAGCTCTACAGTAAAAGAAGAAAACGAAATACTATCGGTGGACCTGACAAACCCTACCATTATAACCGGGATGCTTGAAAAAGACATTATATACATTGGCAGGAGCAAGTTTATAAGAAACGGCGCCTGCTTTGAGCAGATAACACTTAACAACTTTGACAGCAAGGAACAGGAATTTGAGATCTCCCTGGAGTTTAATGCCGACTTCCGCGACATATTTGAAGTACGCGGCATAAAGCGTGAAAAGCATGGAGATGTATATGAAATAAAACATCTACCTGATGATAAGCTTCGGATTTCTTACATGGGACTTGACAAGAAGAAACGGGTGACTGAAATATTATTCTCCGAGGCACCTTCCTTTTGGGAGAACCATAATAAAGCCATATTTAAAATAAGACTGGCAGCGCACGAACAAAAAAAAATTGACTATACCGCTCACTTCTTAACAGACGATGAGAAACGCAATTATGTCGGATACACTGCAGGCAGAGAAGCACTGGAAAGAGAAATTAAAGAGGGCAATAGAATAATAGCAGGCATTACTACAGGCAACAAACAATTTAACCAATGGCTGGTACGCTCCAGGTTTGACTTGCTTTCGCTACTGTCAAATACGCAATATGGCAAGTATCCATATGCCGGTGTACCCTGGTACAATACGATTTTTGGCAGAGATGGCATTATCACCGCCATGCAAACACTATGGCTGGCGCCGGGTATTGCTCAAAATGTGCTGCAGGTACTTGCTGCTACCCAGGCAACAGAAGTAAACGAATACCAGGATGCTGAGCCCGGCAAAATAGTGCACGAAATGCGCAGCGGCGAGATGGTAGAACTAAAAGAAATACCCTTTAAACGATACTATGGGTCTGTAGATGCTACCCCATTGTTTGTAATACTGGCGGGTGTATATTATAAGCGTACGGGCGACCTGGATACTATAAAGCATATCTGGAAGAATATAGAGGCTGCGCTGGAATGGATAGATAAATATGGCGACATAACAGGCGATGGCTTTATAAAATACAAGCATAAGAGCAAGAAGGGCCTAACTAACCAGGGCTGGAAAGATTCGGTTGACAGCATCTCCCATTCAGACGGAAGTCTTGCAACCTCGCCCATTGCCCTCTGCGAAGTGCAAGGCTATGTATATGACGCGCGCGTACAGGCTGCAATGCTGGCCCGAAAACTGGGTGACGACAAGCGAGCTGATGAACTGGAGCAGGCTGCCGAAAGTCTAAAAGAAAAATTCAACAAAACCTTCTGGAATGAAGAGTTGGGTGTATACGTAATAGCCCTGGACGGGGAAAACCAGCCATGTGATATAGTAGCTTCGAATGCAGGTCACTGCATGTTTTCAGGTATATCCGATGAAGAAAAAGCGGCTAAGATGGTGTCGCGCTTGCTTCAGCCAGATATGTTCAACAACTGGGGGGTACGTACCCTAAGCAGCAAAGAGAAGCGCTACAACCCTATGTCTTATCACAATGGCTCAGTATGGCCACATGATGTGTCGTTAATAGCAAAAGGTTTTTCAAGATATGGTTATATAAAGGAGGCTGTACAACTTACCAATGCGATGTTTAAAGCTGCTCTTTTTATAGAGCTGCAGCGCCTGCCTGAATTATTTTGCGGTTTTGAAAAAAGACGTGGCGAGGGGCCTACCAACTATCCCGTAGCATGTTCGCCGCAAGCATGGGCTGTCGCCAGCGTATTTATGATGCTGGAGGCATGTCTTAATGTGGAGATACTGGCAGAAGAACGAAAAGTATATTTCAGAAACCCTGTCTTTCCGCAAGGTGTCGATAAAATTGAGATCTCTAATTTGCAGCTAGGTAATGAGAACGCACACATTCTGCTGCTTTGCAGTGACAGCGAAGTATTTTTAATAACCAAGAGCTGTCCTGCAGGCTGGAAAATTGAATTAATTAAATAGCGCTGTATTGCTTCATACCTGCTGTGTCAAGGTTATACTGCTGTGTATACTTTTTGTATTTTTACTGCAACACGACATTCAGAGAGAAATCATTCTATTATCTTATGGCAACCACTACTTTTAAGAAACATAATCCATTATTAAAAACTAATAATGATACCGGCTTTGGTACTAATGCCAGCGACTATGGTGGTAGATTTATCAATAAAGATGGCTCTTTTAATCTGCGCAGGGAAGGCATGCCCTTTCTGCGTAATATTAGTATCTACCAAAAATTGCTTAATCTTCCGGTATGGAAATTTGTTGGTGCCATTTTGCTTTTTTATACAATCAGTAATTTACTTTTTACTGCCACCTACCTTGTTATTGGTGTGGACCAACTTCAAGGGATTAATACACAGAATACATGGACAAAGTTTAAACAAGTATTCTATTTTAGTACTGAAACTTTTACAACGGTAGGCTATGGCAGGGTGAATCCGGTAGGCGATGCAGCCAATGTGGTAGCCGCCTTTGAAGCGTTATGTGGTTTCTTGTCTTTTGCCATAGCGACCGGTCTTATCTACGGGCGTTTTGCAAGACCTAAGTCTTACCTGCTTTTTAGTGAAAAGGCATTGATAAGCCCTTACCAGGAGAAAACGGCACTTATGTTTCGTTTGGTTACATACAAGGATAATCATACATTGACAAATGTGGAAATAAAAGTGAATGTAGCATTGCGTGTAGATAACAATGGACATCCAACCTATAACTTCTACGATCTTACGCTGGAGCGGTATAAGGTAGATAACCTGCCTATGAACTGGACAGTGGTACACGCTATAGATGAAAACAGTCCTCTGTTCGGGCTTACCGAAGAAGATATGGAAACAGCAGATGTGGAGCTGTATGTACTCATTACTGCGTTTGACGAAATATTTTCGAACGCTGTACTTCGTCGTACCTCTTACACTTATAAAGAAATGATCTTTGACGCCAAATTTGTGCCTATGTACCGCGAAAGCGACGATGGCAAGACCACGATACTGGAAATGCACAAACTGAACGAAATAAAACTATTGAAGAACCGGAATTAACGTATAAGCGTGACATCTCCCTTTCTAAAGGTTTGTTTTCCTTTGGTGCCAGCTGTTAGGTGCATCAGGTACATATAGTCGCCTACCTCCTGTGGGGTGCCATTTAAGGTACCATCCCAGCCTTCTGTCGGCGAGTTGCTCATCCATACCTGCTGCCCCCAGCGGTTAAATATCCTTATGGAATATCCGCTAACAAAACAGCTGGGCTGTATAATGGGCCTGAAAAGGTCATTTTTACCATCGCCATTAGGTGAAAATATGGTAGGCATGTTAAATGCACATTCGCACAGCTGCTTTGTTACATCTATAGTGTCACTGAAAGTACATGGTCCATCCGTTACCATTACCCAATACTTGCCGGTATCAGTCACTTCCAGAGAAGTATTAAAACTGCCGTCACTCCATAATATATTTGCTCCTATAGGCGCATTTGCCTGTAGCAATAGCTGCATAGGCTGGTCAGCACAAATAGCTGTGTCAGCTCCTAGATCCTGTTTTACATCTATATACCTGATATTTACTGCGGCAGAATCGTTACAGCCGCCCCTATTTACCGAGACGCTGTAATGCCCTGTTTGGGTAACTGTATAAAAACTATCCCGGCTACCATTTTGCCATAAATAATTTGCACCGGGAACTGATACACTCAACACATATGGAAAAGGAGGACTGCAAAATGTAGTATCGCTCCCCAGGTTCAACGTCACATCATTGATCTTAACCACAAAAGTATCGATGCGAACAGTACAGTATGAATTTGACTTTACATAGTACACACCCGCGTTTCTCACTATAATGGCTGAATCTGTACTGCCAGTATTCCACACGCTATTACCATAGCCGGTTGGGGTATGAAGTGTTATCTGATTGGCGCCGGGCACACATATACTGGTGTCTAAAAGGCTATATACCGTATCAGCAAGCAGTGGCTTAACAAACTGCGTACCTAAAGCCTGTGCTAAGCCCAGATAGCTGACTGCAGCAGGGAAGTAAATAGCATTGTTTACATAATTACAAGCGGTACCTGCAAGATTAGGATTGTTAATACAACCGATATATTGGGTAATTCCTGTACTATCAGCATTTGCAGTGCAGTATATTTTGCCATCAGGGCCAGCCCTCAGCTCACCTGCCGCGCCGCAACCAGCTGAACATATTTCGAATGTATCTGCTATAGGTGTCTGAGAAGCAATAATTGCACTGTCTGTAGGTAGTGTTATATCATATTGCACTAACGCGCCGTTATAATAAACAGGGCCATATTGAGAAACATACAGCTTGGAATTATCAGGTGAAAAACATACTGATTCGTCCAGACCCAGAGAATCTAACATAATTGCATGCGAAGCCTTACCTGTTGCGGGGTCAAAATCGCACATTTCCGTGCCTAAGGGAGGGACGAACATAATATTCTGATCAGTTATGGCAAGCTTCTTCCTATTTGGCGAAACCGTCATTTCACCATTACTGTAAGATCCTATAGAAGTAAAGGTCCCCGTATTTGAAAGCACGGGGGTCTTGCTAACGCCACCCATTGTAATTTCAAAAGCTTTTATGTCTACAGAAGTTCGGGAATGGACTAATAACCAGATATTACAGTTATCACCCGGCACAGCGGTCATTGCTCCGCCCAATGCCGAGTCGACATGAATATGCGCCATACCCGGCACTATATCTCCCATGCCGCTATTTAAAGTCATATCCACAATTGAATAATTCAACCTGAAATCCCAACCGGAGGAGCCTGAAATAACCGCTGAACTGCCAGATAAAACAAATACATAATACCTGTTAGGATTATTTAACACGGGCAGAATCAAAACACCCTGGGGGGCGTTGTACGATTGTATTGTTGAATCTTCAATCGCAGGATACCCAGTAAGCCATCCGGTGGTGAGACATGTTGGCATCGGATTTCCTTTTCTGTCCCAGATGGTATCTGAATTAGTATAAAAAAGCAATTGTCCGTTTACATCACATACACTCGCAACTGCGTTTATTGCTACCCATGGCACTTTTGACGTGATCGCGGTAGGAGTCGGCCCATTGAAGTCTAAGCCAAAATACGGCGGGAATACCCAAATATTATTTTCTTTCTGCGCAAGGAGATTGGAAGAAGAAAACAAAAAAAATATAACGGACAGTAGTAATACACGTTTCATTTAATAACAATATTTAGCACCCATTAAGACCAACTTCAAAATTACTTTTGCAAAAACTACCAGACATGGTGGTAAGTACTCATTTTTTAAAATGGTAATAACTACTTAGATTTATAGACATAGTCAATTTCCATTGTATTCATGACAAGCATACGCCATATAACAAGAGTGGCAGCATTTATAATGCTCTACTGCACAAGCTTGTCTGAAATGAGTGTTCACGCACAGGAAAAAGGAAATATAGCGGACAATTACGAATGGAAAAATTTCAAAGCTGATACCGGGCAGATCAATAAACTTATTTCATTGTCGCAAAGAGTTTCGTCTGATAGTAGTGTGATGTTTTTGCAAATGGCTTACAGAAAGAGTAGCATTATAAGGTACAACTATGGAATCGCTCAATCATTGCTGGGGCTGGGTGTTATTTATGGGCATCAGGCTAAATATGATTCAAGTATTTCCTACTATAAGCGTGCTTACTACTATTGCTACAACTGCCCAGAGAAACAATTTAGAGTACTACTATGGCAAGATATGGCAGCCTCTTATGCACGCAGCGGCAATCGCAACATAGCATTCATTTGCCTGTACAAAGCGCTGGATGAAATAAAGAAAAATGATCTTGAGCACTATCATGTGCTCACTGCAGATGTATACATCAATATAGCCAATATGCTTATAACAGATGGGCAAAATGGCAAGGCATTATACTATTTGAGGAAGGCAGAAGCATCTATAAAGGGACTGAATGTTTATCTGCCCTTGCTTTATCTGAATATAGGGAATGCATATCATGCAAGCAATATTGATTCCTACCTGTACTATAGCAAAAAAGAACTGGCTTTAAGTAAAAAAGCAGAGGCTAAGGAAGTAAGTATGCTTGCCTATTTTGCTATAGGAGATGCATATGTGGACGAAAAAATGCCCGCTAAAGGCATTCAATATCTTGATAGCGGTATGATGTATGTAACAAGCAGTACAAACCCAATTCATAAAATAGAATATTATTCAAGGACGGGCGAAGCATATTACCAGCTAAAGGATATAAAACGTGCGGAACATTATCTGAATATAGCATATGAACAGGAGAAAATTTATAGACAAGCTGACGATGAACGTTTCTATATAGACACTATGCTAGCCGCTATTTATAACCTGGAAGGAAATTATGCGAAGGCTTATGAAAAGCAGCGGGACTACATTGCTGCACACGATGATTTTTTGAAAGCGCAGAAAGACAGCCTTATAAACAAACTGGAACTGAGTTATCGTACTGCGGAAAAAGATAAAAAAATAGCTGCACAACAAGAAAGTTTGCAATATAAAAACTGGTGGATAATAGGTGTGTCTATCATCGCTTCCCTTTTTTTTCTTCTTGTTATAAGTATGTATTTTATTACCAGAAACAGAAAACAGTTGCAGGAAGAAAGAATCCGCAACCTGGAACATGCAAAGAAAATAACCGAATTAAAAGGCACACTACGTGGCGAGGAGAAGGAACGCAAACGCCTGGCCAGGGAGCTGCATGACGGCATAATGGGCCAGTTATCTGCCATTAAACTAAATCTTAGTTTCCTGAAAAAGAAATATGATATCCTCAGTACTGCTAATGATTTTAATGAAGTGCTTTCAAATCTTGACGAAGCGGCAAAAGACCTGAGGAATACAGCACATAACCTGGTACCTGCAACATTATCATACAATGGCCTTACAGCCGCGCTGCAAACCTTCTGCAGTCAAATAAACAGTACAGATGATTTGCTGCTACATTTTTACGTATATGGCGAATTGCCTAAACTCGATTCCTATTTCGAATTATCTATTTACAGAATAGTGCAGGAGTTGGTACAGAATATATTAAAGCATGCCGGTGCTACAGAAGCACTGCTGCAAATAAATTTCTTTGAAGAGCAGCTTACCGTCACCATAGAAGACAATGGCAAAGGTTTTAATGCTGAAAACATTGATCGGGAAGCCGGCCTGGGGCTGGCAAATGTAAGAGAACGGATTGGCTCTTTTCATGGTACATTTACAATAAGCAAACGAACTGAAGGGGGTACAGCAGTAGAAATAGTTTTTGACACCAATTATATGAAAAATGAGGAGACCTATGTCGATAAAAGTAGCAATAACTGACGATCATCCGCTTATTATAAAAGGATTGAAGGATGTCATAAATGCCAATCCGCAGTTTGAGCTATATGGGGTGTATTCATCTGGTGCCGATCTGCTGAATGGTTTGCAAACGCAAGTACCTGATGTATTGTTGCTGGACATTCAGCTGCCTGACAAAATGGGCAATGAATTGTGTCGCATTGTACGTAAGCAATATCCTAAGTTAGCTATACTGGCATTGACGAATATGGATACCGCCTATTACCTGAAAGAAATGATGCAATATGGCTGTATGGGTTACCTTACCAAGCACACCGATGAATCTATTTTAACTCAGGCCATAATACAGGCATATAATGGTGAACAATTTATAGAACAAGGTCTTAAGGAACAATTGATGGACAATACACTTCAGAAACGCAGTGTGCCCAAATCACCACAGCTTACCCAACGGGAAAAAGAAATACTGCAACTGATAGCTCTGGAATATACCAATCAACAGATAGCCGACAAATTGTTCCTGGCCTTGCGCACAGTTGAAAATCATCGCCTGAATATTTCTCAAAAGCTGAATAGCAAAAACACTGTAGGACTTATCAAAACAGCTTTACGCATGGGTTTAATTAAACCATAAATATTTACCTCAATTGCATCTCATTAAATTATTTATTAATTTCACTTTGCCAAAAGTTACAATTAATGAGATTATTTAAACTTATAGTTGCATTCGCAGTTTTATTCTTCTTTTTCGGCGCATCGGCACAGGATTGCAGCATAGACAGTCTGAAAACAGCCAAGCTTTATATTTCTACCGGTATTGGTGCTAATGGGACTTCAGACACTGCACTACTGGCGGGTGGCTACGGTGGTAATTCACTCTACCCTACGCCCAACAATCATACAGACACCTTCTGGACGGTGAGCACGGTAACCTCTAATTATAATCCACGCTCTGCTGCTGGCAGCTACCCCACTTATACAGGTACTTATCTTACAGCCGGAGAAAATCCGTATGTAATAGCAGATACAAGCAATCCTGTGTATAGCTACTGGGCCGCTTTTGGGCCTGGTGGTAGTTGTATAAGTTTGCCAGGCACCAGCGGATGGGTAACAAACTGGATATCTGTATACATGGATGCGGGCGGGCAGAATGGAAATATTATGAATACAACAAATGATGGTTATGCATTTGACAGGTGCTTTTACGTGTGCACTGCTGACACGCTAACATTTAATATGCAATTACTTGCTGACGATATAGTAGATAGCGTATTGGTAGATACCAATCATCTTTACATTACACCCAATAGCAGCGCCAGCAGCAATTTTTATTGTCCAAACATTATAACCTTAAATAAAAAATTGCATGTTACCAACGGCAGGCACATAGTACGTGTATGGATGAGAGACAATGCCGGCGGACACCTGGGCCTGAATGTGTATGGCTCTATTAGCTCATCAAGCGGTAACGGTTCCGGGGCCAAGACCCTCTTTAGAAGCAAATATGATAGTAAATGCAGTGGTAATCATCTGGGAAATAATACAGGCGTGGCCAATGTGGCGGGGCGGCATGAGTTGATTATTTCTCCTAATCCGAGCGATGGCAATTTCAATATTTTTCTGTCTGATAATGATATTCAATCTATCATGGAGGTATATGACTATAGCGGCCGAAGCATTCTGAAACGTGCGATAACCAGTAGAGATAATTACATCCATCTCAATGTAAATGCAGGTATCTATTTACTTAGAATAACCAATAAGGCAGGTGTGGTAACAAGAAAGCTGGTGATACAATAAAACTAAGAAAAACACATAGTAAAAGGACGAGTAAATACTCGTCCTTTTTCCTTTTTAATAAAGCAAACAATAAAGCTGACGAATATCATTTGACCGTTATATTCATTTTAGGAACTTTATTGAAAATACTTTATGAATAAAGAATCATTTTCTATTGACGGAAAATACCTTCTAAAAAAATAACTGTATGGCTGGAAAAATAAATAAAGAATGGCATTTAAAACATAGAATGCCTAAAAATCCTAGTCATGAAGAACGATTAAGATGGCACCTGGAGCATAGCAAGCATTGCAGTTGCCGCCCCATACCTGAAAAGCTTGCTGAAGAAATGAAAAAGATGGGATTTAAAGTATAGCGAAGCGCTATTTTTACAAATGGATATCAAAGAACTAAGAGAAAAACAGCATCAAAAAATGCACCAGGCTGCTCTTAAAAAAATGAAAGTTTAATTTCTATTTTTTAGTTTTTCAATCGATGGCAGGCTATTTGAGTTTTCAACTAATAAAAATGAGTTCAGCTTTTGTAAAGGAAGAGGATAGCCAATGGTTACATGATATAGCGCCTACATTTAACGCCTTAATTGTTTATCTGACCAGGGAAAACAATGGGGTGCGCGTATATGAGAAAAATAGCTACAAAGACCAGCAAACCGGTAAAGAAATACACGTGATGAGTAACGGACTGAGCTATTATATTGCAGAGGATGGCAAATGGGCTTTCATGTAACGCATATGTGATGTATTTTGGAGTATAAATTTTTATACCCCAATGAAAAAATCGTTACAACGAATAAGCTACGCTTTACTGTTTTCACTTGCGTTCGCCTCCTGCAAGAAAAGCCACAGCAGACGAGATGACCTGATGGGACATTGGCAACAAGAAGGCTATCCCAGTAATAGTATTAACTTCAATAGCGACGGTACAGGTTCACAAATAGACCCAAGCTATGGCAACTATACTTTCAATTGGACACTTGCAGACAATGATAACAGCATAGTGCTTACAGATGGTTCTACTTATCTCGATACCTGGAAAATAAGAGATCTCAACAGCGGAGATTTTACATTTCAGGATGAGTACAACGGGTATATTTACACATTCACACGGTAGGGCTATTGGTTTCCGCTTGCATTACTTCTGTTAATCTCAGAATCATGACCTTCATGATGCAGGTTTGTTGCCTTGGCGCCCGTATCGCTTACAAAGTTTGAATCTTTGTCGTTCGCCGGATTATTAGGTGCATAGACAGCAGGCGCAGTACCGTTTACATTTGTTGAATCAATTGGAGTACTGTGTCCCTTATTATTATCACTGCAGGAAACAGTTGTTGCGGCGATGCAAATGGTGAAGAAGGATAGTTTTAAGATGTTCATAAATACCTGTTTCTCAAAAGAGATATAAAAAATGTGCCCGGCATAAATACCGGGCACAAAAGATATCTATCTGCAATTACATTTTCATCAATGAATCTACGCTGTTTATTGGTTTTACTCTACCATTGTGGCAGGTAACACACATTACAGGAGTAAGCGTATGGTCGCCCATTTTGCTAATGTAATTTTTATTTATCCCTTCTACCATCCGTATCATATCACGTGCTATTTCCTTTTCCGGCTTATCGTCTGCTGCAAAGTCCATTTTAGGCTTTTGTCCTTCCACTTCATGGTTTACATGACAAAAATCACAGTGCACACCAAGAGATTTTGAATAGACCCTCATTACATCGTGTATTTCTTGCATAGACATGTCTTTAGGCAGCACCTTCAGGTTCTTTGCTTTACTATCATGGTCATGATCATCTTTTGCAAAAGTTTGGGCAGCCAGTGTAGCCAGGCAAATAGTAGCGATAATAATCAGCTTTTTGTTCTTTTTAAAGTTCATGATGTGTGATTTAACTCATGACTAAAATAATGCATTATTAAATAAGTCTACAATCATTACCCTATTCAGGCAATGTACTTTCTGATCTTCTTCTATTTATATCTTTGTCTTTATCCTTATCCACCATTTTCTGTAGCGCTTCCACAGCTATTATGACACTATGCTCAAAGCTCGGGCTACTCTTCTTTACAAAATGAGTGTTGCCGGGTACTTCCAGCTTTATTTCGCAGTAGTTATTATCGTGTTCACTTTGAGGGCCAAGATATAAGGTTACGTCTGCACTTATTATTTTGCTGTCATGTTCATTCAGCTTGTTAAGTTTTTCCTTCACATAGTTTTCCAGCGTTTCGCTGGCTTTAAATCCCGGCGACTGTATTGTAATATCCATGATTATGTTTTCAAGCTGTTATAATATTATCATACCAACAACATGTAATACACGCTAATAGTTAAATTTGTATCTGTGTATACAGCCCAGGAATCATCAAAAATCAAGCAGTCGTTCTGGACAACTTTTGGACAATATATGTCCCCTATTCTTTCGGCAGATGGCTTAAAAGTAAATTGGGTAAATTATAAAACCAACGTGCCATATATCAGCTTCAAAATGGACGCAGATAATAAGCAAGCTATAATAAGCATCCTATTGACGCACAGCGACATAGGCATTCAACAATTGTATTTTGAGCAATTTGAACAGTTAAGAAAAATACTGGAGCTTACTTTGAAAGAAGAATGGTCCTGGAAACCACCTACACCAAATGAATATGGCAAGCCTTTAAGTAGTATTTATAAAGAGCTAAATGGAGTGAGCATATACAGGCAGGAAGACTGGCCTATGCTTATATCCTTTTTTAAAGAACGCATTATAGGATTGGATGAATTTTGGAACAATGCCCGCTACGCCTTTGAGTTCTTAGCCTGAGTTATTTCTTTTTTATATAACGCTCATATGCGGTAGCTATATGCAGAAAGTTGTCGTGCACAAACTCGCCTATACGCATGCCGGATGCATTACAGTACTTGCACATATCCAACTCTTCATAACCGCCCTCATTTTTCAATACTGCTTTTCCTGCCTCCTCGATGTATTTATAATAGCGCAAATGCTGCAAGGTCATATTTGTTTTATGCCCCGAACAACTAAAAACGATATCTCCCCGAAATAATACAGTGCCGTTACTACCGCTGCCCTGATACACCCATTCACATTTTATATTTAGATTACTATCCGTTACATTAATATGACCATATGTGCCTGTATCTATGTCTTTATCCAGCTTATGTTTGCTATAACTGCGCAAATGAAAGAAGGCAGATCTATGATCTTTTATGAAATGTTGCGCCTCCTCCATACTTACAGTGCAATTGCTATCCTTGCCTTCAAACGACTTTGAGTAAATAATATTGGCAGCAGAGCTTTGCGCAAATATTATGTGCGGCAGAAAAAGCAAAATGCAAAAAACGTGTTTCATCACTACAAAATAAGTTTAAAAACAGAGATGTATTGGTATGAATTTTATAGAAATGAAACAAATATTTCTAACCCAAAAACAACATTATGGCACGTAAGTATTCAAAAGGAGCACAGGAAAAGGTGCACGAAGAAATGCATGAAATGAAGAAAGGAAAGCTAAAAAGCGGGCGTTCCGGCAAAAAAGTTACTAATCCAAAGCAGGCTATCGCCATAGGTCTTTCGGAAGCAAGAAAAGAGGGAAAGAAAGTACCACCTGCATCAAAGAAAAGCAGTAGCAAAAAAGCTGCTACCAAAAAATCAACTTCAAAAAAAGCTGCTACCAAAAAAACTGCCACTAAGAAGTCGAGCACTAAAAAAACAGCAACAAAAAAAGCTGCTTCTAAAAAAAACGCAAGCAAGAAAACAGCCGCTAAGAAGGCTACATCAAAAAAGAGCAGCACTAAAAAAAGCACCGCGCCTAAGAAAAGAGCTACAAAAAAAAGCAGTAAAAAATAATATATTACAATTTATGTAATATTTTTATTAATAGAACCGCTATTCATTAGCGGTTTTATTAATTTATAGAGAAAAATATAATTTAGTTTAAAAATTAAAATGTTGTATCTTGTAGGTGTTTCTGTTATCTCGTCCTTTTTTAAGGTGGAGATACAGTGCAAATTGAATTATCATTTTCAACATTGTACAAATTAAGTTATGAATCTATATGTGGGTAATCTGAACCCTGAAACTACAGAAAATGATTTGCGTAAATTGTTTTCTGAATTTGGAGAACTGGTTTCTGTCAGAATACTTAAGGACGTTGAAACAGGCCAATCACGTGGCTTCGGATTCGTCGAAATGGCAGATAAGTATTGTGCTTATGATGCTATTGATAATATTGACGCTACCTACTTACAGGGTAATATTGTTTCTGTGAAGGAAGCCAAAGCAAAAACTAACGATAGCCGAGGCAACAATAACAGAAGGCAATTCCAACCAAAGAAGCCTTTCAACAGAAGATTTTAGCAGTTACTAAAACTGCAATTTTCCCCTCTTCAATCCTAATGCTTAGCTTTGGGCCATAATTCTATTGTATTCAACAGCTATTTATGTCTACTGTAAAGAAGCCACCATACATTATAGGGCTGTTTACCTTTAGGTGCCCAAACTGCAGGCGGGGACATGTTTTTGCAAACAAAAGCGTTTTTCCGCTAAAAGACTGCCAAAAAATGGTAGATAGCTGCCCCGTATGTGGTCAAAAAATGAAATTCGAAAGTAATAATGGCGGCGGCATTAATTACGCCCTTACTGTTATGCTATTCTTTCTCAATTTGCTTTGGTACTGGCCCATATTTGGTATTTCTTACAAGGACAATAGCATTTTTTATTACCTGGGCACCAGCATAGCAGTAGTTATTCTTGCGCAGCCATGGCTCATGCGTTTTTCGCGGATAGTGTATCTGTATCTGTTTATAAAATTTGGCAGTGTCTCAGAACAATACGAGCAGTTTTAAGTTTTATTTGCGCAGGCTTTTTACATAAGCCACCAGGTGGTTCATATCAGTATCATTAATAGCGCCGGCAAAGCTTGGCATTCGTCCCCTGCCGTTATTTATTGTCATTACTATGCTTGCGCTGTCTATCCTGCTTATTTGCAGGTTAGCTGCATTTTCATTACGCAGGTTACCATATTCGCCGTGGCACACCGTGCAGCGCTGTTCAAAAATTTGTTTGCCTCTGTCTGTTCTGGCGAGCGTGTCTACCCCATTCTGCACCGTTTGCGTATAGGTGCTGTTAGTAGTGCTTTCACCACCGTTACAGGCAGCTATAGCCAGAACTGCTGCTACACAAAAGGGTATTAATAGCGACTTCATAATAATGATTGTTGATTAATAGATGATATCATTCTTTAGTATGCACTATCGGGATATTTTCCTTTGCCGGTGTCCATTTGCCGCACAGGCGCATTATCCGAACCGTTTGTACTGCTGGCAGTATCTGTCTTTATAGTATCCACCGGCACTTTAGATATTGCAGTTGAATCTTCTTTTATTTTGTCTGCATAGTTCTTCCCATTTCCGCAAGATGAAATAATAACCAGCAGTCCTATTGCAATGCATGTTTTCATAACTAAGTAATAAGTACCCAACATTCATAAATACTGTGCCTATAGTAAATGGCTTTTATAATTATTATTTTTACCCATGTCAATCTTATAACTATGATAGAAAAAGACCCGCGTGTAGACGCCTACATAGACAATGCGGCAGATTTTGCAAAACCTATACTCACCCATTTACGCAAACTGGTACATGCAGCATGCCCCGACGCTACCGAGAATATAAAATGGGGGGCACCGCATTTTGAATACAACAAATCTGCTTTTTGCAGTATGGCCGCGTTCAAAAATCATTGCGCTTTTGGCTTCTGGAAAGCGTCTATCATGTCAGACCCATATAAACTATTGACAGGCAAAGAGTCGATGGGGCAATTTGGAAAGCTTAGTTCTCTTAAGGATCTACCCTCAGATAAAATACTGAAAGAGTATATAAAGGAAGCGGAGAGATTGGCTAAAGAAGGTGTGAGGCTGCCCAGGGCAAGACCTGCGGAGAAAAAGGAACTCGTTATACCTGAGGCTCTTACAAAAGCACTAAACAAAAACAAGAAAGCTCAAAAGGTTTTTGACACATTTAGCTATAGCCAAAAGAAAGAGTATGCCGAATGGATAAGCGAAGCAAAAACAGATGCAACCCGCGATAAAAGAATTGAGACTGCGGTGGAATGGATAGCGGAAGGAAAGAACCGTAACTGGAAATATGAAAAGTAAAAAATAGACTGTCTTGATACGTGAGGATATTATTGCCAAGTTGGAAAAATTCAGGCTGGTTGATAAGTACGTAGCTTTCAGAGAATTACAGCCTTCTATAATTCTTTCAACTTACGACCATAGAGAAATAATAAACAGCATATTAAACAATTGCAGTAGAGACCTGCTATTGTTATATCAATCCAAAGAACTGAAACCAAAGAAATCATTTCTAAAAAAAGTATTTGTGAAATGCATGAGTGAAATTACCGAAGCTACAGTGAGTACAGAAGACAAAGAATTTGCCTATGATATATGCTGGCGTCTTGCGGAGATGATTGGCGCAGATATAAGGCAAACTACAGGTAACAGGAAATGGGGCTACAGAAAAGGGAAAAGTAATTGATTATTAACGTGAATTAATAGCATCGTTAAATTTATATTACTATATTTAAGTATTAATGCGCGTCAGAATATGCTGACCGTTGTATTGTAAGGCAAGACCGATGAAATGCTTACTCAAAATACAATAGGATGAAAATGAAAGAACTTCATCAGAAAATTAAGATTAAAGCCAGCCCTGCAAAAGTTTATAATGCCTTCATGAATGAAAAACAGCACCAGGCCTTTACAGGCAAACTAGCCAAGATTGAGAATAAAAAAGGAGGACGATTTGCAACTTGCGGTGATAACAACTATGGCTATACCTTATTTCTGGACAAGGGGAAACGCATTATCCAAGCCTGGACACTGAAAGACTTCCCCGACAATCTTTATTCCATTATTGATATTAGGCTAAACGAAACCAACAAAGGTTATACAGAGCTTAATTTCCATCAAAGCGGCATACCGGACGACTTTGTGAAACACTTAAAGAACGGATGGAAAGCTGTATATTGGAAACCATTAAAGGATTACCTGGAAAAAGGCATAAAGCAACCACTAAAATAATAACCCATATTAAACCGCTACAGCATGATAAAAACTTCTGTTGGAGAATTAAAGCTATCTCCTATAAAAGAAGAAGGAAAGTTTGTGTTCTATAACGACTTTATCACCATCAATGGCAAAGTTTCAAAGGGAGACAGGATAAAAATATTTGTGGACAGCTACTTACCGGAAAATGGTAAATACGCTATTAAGTCAGGGCAGCCAAGTGCAGAGCTGATCGTAAGGGGTGAAGAATTTAAACATAACAGCACAGAAGCACCAGCCACCGTAGAAGATTACTACAACCAGGTATCAGAACTATACAAGCAGCATTTTTACTTCGGCAAGAAGGTGTAACTATTTCCATGGCACAGATTAAGTACTGATGCTGGAATGCGCAAGTATATAGGAACATTTTTTTGGCTACTAATTATTATCTGCTGCAACATTGCAGCAGGGCAACAAAGTGATGCAAAACCACTGCAATATATAAGCAGCCGTTCCAATATTGGAAAATACCTGAATGCAAAAAAATGGAATGAGCTGTTTCCAAATAGATATGGCCTTAAAAACGGCAAAACAATAGCTGGGTACAAAGACCTTTACGCTTTCAACGCTTTTGCACAGGCCGCCGGTAAATTTCCTGGATTTTTAAATAACACAGATGATAAGCTGAATAAACGTGAGCTGGCAGCCTTTCTGGCAAATATAGCACAGGAAACAAGTGGCGGATGGGCAAACGCTCCGGGAGGCTATTTTTCATGGGGATTACATTTTGCAGATGAACAGGGTTGTGAAAACGGCTGTGCGAATTACTCTGATACAAACAATAAAACATATCCGGTAGTAAAAGGCGTATCTTATCATGGAAGAGGGCCCAAGCAATTATCATGGAATTATAATTACGGTCAATTCAGCATAGCGTATTTTGGTAATAAGGAAACATTGTTGAAAAACCCTTCTTTGCTAAGCACTGATCCACTGATTTCGTTTTCGTCAGCCATATGGTTTTGGATGACATCACAGGCCCCCAAACCATCTTGCCATGATATAATGACAGGGAAATGGCAACCTACCCTGCACGACATTGAAATGGGCAGGCTGCCAGGCTTTGGTGCTACAGTTAATGTAATAAATGGTGGCATTGAATGTGGTAATAATGACGCACTGACTAAGACACAATATCGTTACAGTTATTATCTCTATTTCTGCAAATATCTACAGGTGGATCCCGGGCCAAATGTTAAATGCGGGACGCAGAAACCTTTCAATCTTTAAGATATTTTTACGACTTTTTTTCTGTAAAGCATGCAAGAGTAAGACTATACAGTCCTATAAGCATTGACGACAGCGTAAGCCGTTACGTATTTTACGTGAGCGTCCCACCGTCCGTTGCATCGGCTAACGCAGACGTGTATATAACCATCTACACATAATTTTCAGGGCATAGTACGTAAATTGAAAGTGACAGAGCTGGAAAAACGGGAGTAAGTAAATTTTCGTAACTTTATCATAACACACCATTTATTTTGAGGCATAGTTTTTACTATTAATTCTGCAAAATAAATTCCTCAGGCTTGTGAATTATTCTAGGTAACAAGCTAAATACGTCATTATGAAAAAGGTGAAATTTTTTGTGTCACTGGACATTGGTTCGCTTGAGCAGGAAGTGAATGAATGGCTTGCAGAACACAAGGATGTGGAAATAGTGGAAACAAATATCAGTTCCTTTGCCGAACCTGGCATAAAGCAAGCTGTTCCCGATCGCTATACGTTTTACATTTTATATAGCACTTTAAATTCGGCATTAGCAGAAGTAAAAGCGCTTGTCGAAGAGGAAGCACCCTCGATTGAGGCTACTGACATTAACCCTAACATCCTGAACCCGACCAACTAAGTTATAGTGTGTGCTGTGAGCGGCAAATAATTATTGTTATCTTCATTGCAGCAATGCTATAGTAATGAATGAATTAGCGCGTTCGCGAAAACCGGTCAATACCCATTTTTATCTTGCAGTTATTATCGGTTCTCTTTTGCTAATGCTGCCGGCATTCTACAATGGCTATCCATTGCTCACTGGTGATTCTGCGGTATACCTGAAATTTGGGTTTAAAGCACTTACTCCGTTTGAAAAATCTATCACTTATGGAATGTTTGTATGGTTAGGCAGTCTTAACGGGCTTTCTCTTTGGCCGGTTATTTTCTTTCAGGCATATCTTACTTCATACCTCATTATTAGCGTATATAAACAATTTACCTTTTCTGGTTTTTTGTTACGCGGTTCATCCCTTCTATTGCTTTTATTGCTGTCTGGTCTGCCATGGGTGGTATGTCAGCTGCAACCCGATATATTTATAGCTGTTGCATTACTGGCAGCTACCTTACTCATAATGGGCAGCAACACTAAGGCAAACACACTGCTACTCTATTTTATCTTTTTCGGCGCCATAGCCACCCATGTGGCTCAAGTACCTTTATTTGTTTTCACACTTTGCCTACTTTTTCTTTTTCGTAAAACCTTTTCAAATACACATACAAGCATAAATATCACCACGCGTATCAGCATGCTTGTTTTACTTAGTATAGCCGGCACGGCAGCAATGGGGCCGGTATTACTGCGCAGCAAACAGGTGTATATACTTAGCTCATTACTGCACCACGGTACGCTAAAACAATATCTGGACGACAATTGCGGACAACACGATTATAAGTTATGCAAATACAAAGACTCGCTAGCCCAAAATGCAC